>ERZ773190.1141-NODE-1141-length-26414-cov-3.563413_pt1 | contig 26414 bp, 26 predicted proteins | sample MGYA00511111_ERZ773190 | MGnify/ENA primary metagenome ERZ773190 (study PRJEB29015, sample SAMEA2737777) | human gut metagenome | biome: human gut; feature: human-associated habitat; material: faeces | place: China | collected 2012 ... | reverse complement strand
TTCCAAATGCACTACAAAGTGCTGCGAAAAAGGAAGAGCTTACCGCTGCAAGTCCACGTCGTTCAATGGTCGGAACAGACTTCTGACGGATTCCCTCGTACTCCGTTTTACCAGCATCGTCATATTCTGCACCACTCACATGATGGCCTGCTCTATTGTAGCAAGTTACATCACAACCCTTCTGTGCCATTCGGGTGCAGAGCTCTTTGACAACAATCTCTACTCCACCTTCTCTCGATAATCGCTTCTGTCCGAACATTGCAATCGCAAGTTTTTTACTCATAAATCTTTCCCACAATCCCACTCAATTTCTTCATCAACATCTCGGCCAACACAAAGAGCGGATAGGTTCGTACACCTGTCCGCTGCCTGTCACCCCACCCTCATGGTCGAGATTTCTTTCTGAGCGGCATTTCTGCCACACAGAAAGATCAATCGTTCATTCTTCGGGTAAGAAAATATGAACTTCGGGTCGCGGAGCCTTTCATTCTCTGCCGTGCCCTTGTTCCTATTATGACAGCCGCGTATTATATCTCTAGCCCCAGTGCCCGCAACGGCGATTTTGTAATTCTTCATGTTATTTACTCCTCCGGCCCTCATCGGGCATATCCTCTAATTTTCTATGTACACATCCATATGGATGGTATTTCCTTCCAATCCCCCGTGTGTTCATCACACTCGGCTAAGTGTTTCCTTATGCTGTCGTATCCAATTACCCCAGCAATCATGTTTTCTACTCCATAAAACATCCGTTGAGTACACTCGTCTCTATTCCTCTATAACCGAAGTGTTATTTTATACAGTCGAACCCCGTATACCCAGCAATGACGTTTTTTCTAAGTGTTGGATTGTTGAATCGAACCCTGTCGGCGCATGAGTTTTGTTAAAACTGTATATATCGCCCAGTCCAATTTTCGTCATTTATTGTTCATTATGAATAAATCATTCACTCTCACCGCACAAAATCTGTATTTATCATCGCCATCCATGCTCTACTCAACAGCTGTTTTATGAAGTAGAAATCATCTGTTTTTCTCTATTTTTCATGACTCAACAAACCGTTATGATGTTGGTGTCATTAGCGGGTCAGCTAGTGTACTCAACAACAACTTTACGAAGTAGATGATAAACTCATGGATTTTTGATGTATTTATCATCAAAAAGGTCATTTCAGCAGTTTTCCTATCCATTACTCGCCGATGTGTTCTACATTTGGTTTTCTTTCAGGCTTTTTTCGTCAATATGTACCATAATTGCCCGTTTTACTCCCATATTTCAGTGCATTATGCAACATCATTGCACTGTGTTGAGTGTGCAAAACGGGTTCTTTTCGACTATGCTACGTCAATACGGTTTGTTGAGTAGACATTTCTCAGTGCGTACCAAAAACGCCTCTTTTTTCGGGCTTGCATATGACATTTTGGTTCATATACAAGCCCCTATGTCTTCTCATTTTTATCCAGTTGGGTGAACTTCATGACCGCTTTATGATCATTTTACGAAGCCACCTTGTATACAATTAGTATACCATTAATTTGTGATCCTACATCGCACCGTCCCGTTTGAATACAACCAGTACGGTTTTGAAAAGGATCTTTATATCCAGAGCAAAGTTCCACTCTGCAATGTACTGTCTGTCGAGTTTTACTACATCCTCGAAGTCAGTGATATTGCTTCGTCCGCTGACCTGCCACATTCCTGTGATGCCGGGTTTGGTGGCAAGGCGGGCACGGTGATGAAGGTCATATTTTTCCCATTCATCTACCGTCGGCGGTCTTGTGCCTACAAGGCTCATGTCGCCTTTTAATACGTTAAAGAACTGTGGGAATTCATCCAGGCTGAAGTCTCGAATGATATTTCCAATTCCTTTCTTTATTGTACCATCCGGAAGTTTCTTGGTTCCGATGATTCGTGGATCCCATTCCAGTTTAAACATCATACCGTCTTTTACACGGTTCTGTTTCATCAGTTCTTTCTTCCGCTCTTCTGCATCCATATACATACTGCGGAATTTATAGATCTTAAATTTCTTTCCGTTCTTTCCCACACGGACCTGAGAGAAGAAGATCGGTCCGGGAGACTGTATGTAAATAAGCGGTCCTAAGATCACGGTAAGAATCACTGTAATCAAGCACCCTACCAGTCCGCCTAAAATATCTAAAGCACGTTTCATAAAAAGCTGCTTGGTAGTTGCATAGTTGATGCTGGTTGTCAGTACTGTGTAGATTCCCAGGCGTTCTACAAATTTCTTTTCACCGATCAGGTTGGATGTTTTTGCCAGTTTCATATGGACAACTGCGCCCATTTCTGTCAGCTGGTTTAACAGCGTTTCCGGATACGGAGCATCGTCTGGAAGATTTACAAATACTTCATCTACCCATTCCCTGCAGACGTAATCGGCTACTGTATCTGCATTTGCTACGACTGTAACGCCACCGCAATCATGCCCTACCATATCACAGTCGATCACTGCTACACCTGCAACATGGAACATTTCATAATTAAAATTGCGAATATTATAGACCACCGTATCCAGCATGCTTTTTGTAGTTATGATCAACAGAGAACGTTTCATGCTGGAACGCATTTTTCTTCTCAGCTGGTCTTTCCACAAGATACGGGTCAGATAAGAAACAAGTAAATACAGAACCGTCATATAAAGCAATGCCAGTCTGGAATAATCCTCGCTTCTTTTTATATAGAAAAGATAAAACGTAGTTACCAGAACTACCAGGATCACATGTTTTACTGTCATTGCAAATTCCTGATAATATCCACGTTTTAACACATTTTTCAAAGATTCAAAGAGTAATAGTACGCCGGCATCGATCACAACTAAGATAAATGCCACGTTACAGTATATTAAATGGCTATAGGGATTACTAAGGCCATTTCTTAACATATAAGCCAATAAAAATGCGATCTGTAAACTCAGTTGGTCCCAGATCATAAAATCCAAATGTTTTTCCCATCCTCTGGCGCTTTTTCGATACATATCCCCACTTCATCCTTTTTCGTTTGCGTTTGTAACAGAGCCGGGAATGTCTCCCGGCTCCATCATAATAGTTGTTATTTTGCAACAACCTGTACGGTACAAGAACCTGGTACAGCAAATGATACAGTCTTGGCAGAAGCGTTAAAAGTAACGTTCTTAACTACAACCCAAAGACCAGTGTTGTTGTCATAATATGCAACAGCAACTTCTTTTCCTGCAGTTAAAGCATCTACATACAGAGTAACATTGGTAGAAACATCCTGTCCTGCTGCGTTCTTAGAAACGATAGCACGGGTTCCACCTACTGATGCATAGTCTTCCAGACCTGAGTTAGGAATAACCTCACTTGGTGCCTTTCCGTTGTTCAGATCGTTGATATCGCTCTTAGCGCCATCTGACAAACCAGCAACTTCTGCATCACCGGTTGCAATACTTACGCTAGCTCCGTTATCGGAACTTACAGAACCTTTACCTGCGTCATTTCCTACCAGACCTACAGTTGTGCCCTTAGAGTCCTTGGTAGTTCCAACTACTTCTACTCTTTCGTTGTTAGCTCCCTGTACAACAGTTTTCTCTGCTTCTTTAGTTGCTCCAGAAGCTACTCCTGGAGTATTCTGGTTTTCTGTGTTGCCACTGTTTGAAACAGTGTTGTTTGAGCTTGATGAGCTTGATGAGCTTGATGAGCTGTCGTTGCCGATCGTTCCATCAGATTCGCTCTGGCTAGGGCTTACTGCTGCACCAGCTACCACTGGCATTGCTACCATAGCTGCAGCCATTGCCATAGCTACTAAAACCTTCTTCTTCATGGTTATCACGCCTTCCTCCCTCTTAGGGGTAAAATGTATTTCAATAAGCAGCGTGTTTCCACACTGGATATTGTATGGTAATTATTCTGTTTCTCGGTAAAATAGATTTAAAATAATATCAATTGCTGCCCGACGGTCAGCACGGTACACATCGTACTTCTCCGTTGTTTCTCCGGTTCCGGGAACTGTGTAAAAATCTTCGCTGGTTAAACTGCCAGCTTCCATTCCATCCATTGCTATCTTTATATACTGATCCTTGGTCATATCTGTTACCATATAGTCCTGGATCATATCAAACAGATGTGCCACGATCTGGCTGTCTGTTTTGGATGCGGCTTTTACTGCCTGAAAATACTGTGTGATATATTCCTGCTGCTGGTCCATGCGGTACAGTGCAGAAAAATCACGGTTTGTATCACGGTAACGTACAAAGGCTTCTGCCTGATTTCCATGGAGAGTGACCTGATTACCTTTGACAAATGCCGGATCTTTTTTCTCCATGCCATCTGTAGGAATTGTTACTGTAACGCCGCCTACAGCGTCATTTAACTGTGCTACTACTGTGGTATCAACTGCCATATACTGATCAATAGTAAATCCGCAAAGAAGCTTCTGTACAGATTCAACCATATTTTCACAGCTGCCTTCCCTGCCATCCCCATAAGCATACGCCATAGTCAACTGGGTGATCTTGGTATCATGAAGGGTTCTTTCCTTATTTGTAATAGGAATTTCTGTCATGGTATCACGTGGGATCATCAGGATCTTTAATGTATGTCGGGCAGTGTCCTGGGCGATCAGAAAGATACCGTCCGACTGACCGGCCAAGCCCAGCTCCTTTGTCTCTGTCATTGTATCACTTCTGTCAACACCCATACAGAGGATTGCCTTTACATACTGGTTTCTTCTGTAATTTTTTCCTTTATAGGTCAACTGATCCTGGGCTAAGATAGGCACCAGATTCAGATCTCTTGGATCTGCTGTCAATTCTTCTTTTTGCCCCGGAGCAATTCCTATTTCTTCTTCAGCAGCTGTCTGAGACTCTGCTTCAGCTTTTTGTCTTTCTTCATTGCGTGCCTGAATGATCAGTTCTGTTGCCTGCCGGTTTTTGTACATAGTCACGCCGCCCCAGATCCCCAGGGTCAGTGAAACAAGTCCTATACCGATCAAAGCGCTGTATATCTTCTTTTTCATATCAATCAGCCTGATTTCCTGTGTAACTGTTACTTATCAGTTGTCTGTGCTGCTTCGGCTTTTTCATATGGACTGTAGGCACCGTATTTATCATACTTACCATATCGGCCATACTTACCGTATTTACCATATTTTCCGTATCTGCCATAATAACCATTCTGGCTGAGGTCAACTTTGTTTAACACAACGCCCAGAACACGGCAGCCGGTCTTGTCCAACTGGCTCTTTACCTTCTGTTCCAGACGGTAGCTTACTGCACCCTGTTCAACAACGATGATCGCACCGTCACAGTTGCTGGCTACAATAGCACCATCGATCAGGTTTGCCATAGGCGGTGTATCGATGATCACATAGTCGTAATCTTTCAAAGACTGGATCAGATCATGGAACAGATCTTCTTCCAGAAGCTCTGCCGGGTTTGGTGAATATGGTCCGGCAAAGATAACACTAAAACCTTCATAGTTTGTTTCGTAAATAATGTCTTCTCTGTTTTTCTGACCACTGAGGTACTGGGAAAGACCGTTTACCTCACCTTCCAGCTGATAACGGGATACCAGAACAGATTTACGGATATCTGCATCAATGAAGATTACCTTTTTACCGATCTGTGCTAATGATGCTGCTACAGAAAAGGCAATATCACTTTTTCCTTCATCTGGAAGTGCGCTGGTAAACATAATGGTGTGGATGTTGCTTCCGCAGAACTGGATATTGGTACGCAGGGTCTTAAGAGATTCTCTATAGTTATAATCATCTTTTATTTCGCGTTTTAAAGAAATTACTTTGTTATTCATTTACGATCTCCCTGCTTTCCTTTTTTCTTATCGTCTTTGTTATGCATATGAGAACGGCTGAGTGTCTGTTCATTCTTATTTTCTTCTGCTTCACCTTCACGAAGAGGTACAGATGCAAGAACAGTCAGTCCCATATATTTCTCTACATCTTCTTCTGTCTGAATAGTATCATTTAACAGCTCTTCTACAACTGTCAGACCACATACCAGAACAATTCCTAACATAGCTCCGATCATGGCATTCTTGCCATTGCTTGGGCTTGCCTTTTTATCAGATACAGTACCTTCCTCAATTACTTTAGGAGGAACCATTTCCATAATGTCTCCGATATACTCGGAAGAAGTCTTTGCAACGGAGTCTGCAATATCCTTTGCCATCACCGGATCTGGATCCTGAGCAGTGATAGAAAGAATTCGGGTATCATTTGGGTTATTAATGGTAATCTTGCTGACCATATTTTCGTAACTGATATCCAGTTTCAGTTTATCAATGACTTCTGAAATAACCGGACGGCTGGTTACGATGATCTTGTAGTCCTGAGTCAGCTGGCTTCCGATCTGCAGGTCAGCTAAAGATGTCAGTGTAGTTTCTTTTGAAAGAATATATACCATTGAAGTCGAGGTATACTGCGGGGTAATAGCAAACTTGCTGAACAGACCGAAGGCGCCCCCCATGATCACGCCTGCGCCAACGATCCAGAGAATTCTCTTCTTTAACGCGCGGAACAGCTGGAGAAGATCGATCTCTACTTCGTCATCATTCATGTTGATTGTCTTGTTATCCATACGTACTTTTTCCTTTTCTTCCTATTATTATATAGTTTCTTTTTTTATGACGCGCAACGCGTTCTGGTAAGTAATGCACCAGATCTGTTGTGCATCAATATGACCGTCAAGCCATTTGAGTGCCTCTGTGATTTGAGGCGGTCTGTAATCTGACCTGTGCATGTCTGTCCCCAGGAAATGGATCACTCCTGATTTTACCTGTTCCCTGCACCACCGTACCTCCGGTGAGAACCAGTGTCCCTGGATACTGTCGTAATTCATCTGAAGTTTACATCCAATATCAAGGAGCTCTGAAGTTCCTTTTTTTCTCAGGCAACCGTAACGCTCCATATGAGCAAGAATAGGCGTGTACCCGTTAGAGACCAGTTTGCGGATCCCCTGAAAAAGAATTTCATAAGAAACAGAAGGCATAAATTCTACCAGAACATATTGGCTGTCTGCCATGGTATATGCCTTCCCCTCATTCAGGCGCTGTGCAAGCTCATCGTGATAAAATGTTTCCTGGCCCGGAAAGATCCTGAACTTAGGATAGGTTTTCCGAATTTCCTGCTGAAGAAGCTTTGCTGAGTCATTTAATCCTTTCAGCACATGGCGTCTGGAATAGTGAGGTGTAGCGATCACACCTACAATCCCCTGGTCGGCCGCCCGTTTCAGCATTTCAACGGATTCTTCCATTGTCCTTGATCCATCATCCACACCCGGTATCACATGTGCATGAACATCTATTATTCGCTGCCGAACTTTCATTTTTATTAGTACCTTTCTTCCGGAATATTCTCAATGGGTTTTAATGCAGAAATAAGAAGTGTCAATTTTTAAGAATACCCCCCCCCCCAGCTAAATACTATATAGTTTCCGCTTCGGCACGCCGGGACTGCCTAAAAGGGGATTTTTTCTATGAATGATTTTACATCATATTCTTTATAAAAGAAAGGTCATTTTTGTTTTTTTATGAAAAATAAGGCCAAAGTTATTGTTTGTAACCTTTGCCTTAGTGAATTACTTCCTATTATATAGTGTTACACTGCGTTATTTCAGTTACAAAGCCAATTGATTTGCCAGGATCACACTGGCTGCCAGGCTGACAAACGCTGCTAAAAGTCCGCCTGCAAGTGTATAACGGGTACGGCTGATGCCTGCAGAACCGAAATAGACACTCATACAGTAAAGCACGGTTTCCGTACTTCCCATAAGAATAGATGCCATAAGCCCCACCTGGGAGTCGGGACCATAATTTTTAAACAGATCCAGCACCAGGCCTACTGCGGCAGAGTTGGAAACGAGACGTATAAAAGCAATGGGGATAATGGGGCCGGGGAGACCGATGGAAGTAGCCGGAACTTCTAAAATATGGGTTAAAAATTCTAAAAATCCCGATGCACGAAGGACGCCTACCGCTGTCATTAATCCAACTAATGAAGGAAGGACCTGGACAACGGTCTGCATCCCCTCTTTTGCGCCATATAAAAAATCATCAAATACCGGTCTTTTTCCAAGTATGGCGAAACCAACAATATAAAAAATGATCAGTGGAACCATAAAATCTGATAAAAATAAGAGAAAGCCCATAAAAAATGCCTGCCCCCACGCATGTTTTGTTTTTACAACATACGTAGGAACAGGCTTAATTATGTAACAAATATATCCCCCGCGCAAGCGCAGGGGATATAAGTAGGAAGTATGCATTTTGCGAATATACGATCCAGATTATGCCTCAGTAAATAATGGAGTGGAGTAATATCTGTCGCCGCTGTCCGGAAGAAGAGCTACAATGGTCTTTCCTTCGTTTTCAGGACGTTTTGCAAGCTGGATCGCTGCGTATAATGCTGCACCGGAAGAAATACCGGTTAAGATACCTTCTGTTTTTGCAAGAAGTTTGGATGCTTCAAACGGATGCTCGTTGTCGATGGGCATTACTTCGTCATAAACCTTGGTGTCTAATACTTTTGGAACGAAGCCGGCGCCAATTCCCTGGATCTTGTGGGCACCGCCGTGTCCTTCAGACAGTACAGGAGAAGTTGCAGGCTCTACTGCTACTACCTTTACATTTGGGTTCTGCTCTTTTAAGTATGTGCCAACGCCGGTAATGGTACCGCCGGTACCTACGCCTGCTACGAAGAAGTCTACCTGACCCTCTGCATCTCTCCAGATCTCAGGACCTGTGGTCTCTTTGTGGATCTTCGGGTTTACAGGGTTTACAAACTGGCCTGGGATAAAGCTGTCCGGGATCTCTTTTGCCAGTTCATCTGCCTTTGCGATAGCTCCGCTCATTCCCTTATCCCCAGGTGTAAGGACGATCTCAGCGCCATATGCCTTTAAAATGTTGCGGCGCTCTACGCTCATGGTCTCCGGCATGGTTAAGATCACGCGGTAGCCCTTGGATGCCGCTACAGATGCAAGTCCGATACCTGTATTTCCGGAAGTTGGTTCAATGATAACAGAACCTGGCTTTAAAACACCTCTTGCTTCTGCATCTTCGATCATCGCTTTTCCTACACGGTCTTTTACACTTCCTGCCGGGTTAAAGTATTCCAGCTTCAGTAAAATCCTTGCCTTTAATCCTTCTTTTTTCTCCAGATTTACCGGTTCTAAAAGTGGTGTGTTTCCTACTAATCCTGCTGCTCCCTTAACGATTCCTGCCATAATAAGCTCCTTTCCATGCATTGTATGATACCAGATCCTTCACCTTTTGATCCTGGTCCCATATGCCTATCTGTTTACTGGGTTTTGATTTATGGGTATTATAAAACCTATAAACCCACTTGTCAATAGGTTTATGGGTTTTTTGTATTGCTGACCATAGCTCCGCTGGCATCCATATAATACCAGGTATCTCCCACCTGTACCCAGCCGGTCTGTTTTACATAATCTTTCATGTAATACCATTTTCCGCCGATCTTCTTCCAACTGTTTGCAGGTATCTTTTCACTGTAATCGGTAAATGAAAGTTCAATGGTCACATGATCATTGATCCCGTCTACATTTCCTTCCTGTGTACACTGCCAGATGGTACGGTTTGGATAGCTGTTAATGGTGCCATAGCGGGCGTACCAGATATCGTATGGGATTTCTGCTGTATTTAAGTGATTAGTAAGCCAGTCATTATTTGCATATACGATGGGACAGTAACCTGCATCTGCGATCACTTTACAGAAGGCATTGACATTTTCCGTGATCTGGGCGGAACTTAAGCCCTGTTCCAGCAGGTAATTGGACTCCACATCATAGGCAACCGGATAGGATACCGGAAAATCCTTGATAACCCGGAGCACATATTCTGCTTCGTCTGCTGCCGTCTGTGCATCCAACGCCTGTGTATAGAAGAAAACACCTGTTTTTATACCATGAGCTGCTGCTTCCGTTATATTCCGGTCAAAATACGGATCTTTATCCTTATAATAACCAATACGGATCATGGCAAAACCGACGCCATCTGCAGCTACTTTTCCCCAGTCAATGCCATTTTCCCGGTTTGCACGGTTCTGATATTTTGTCACGGTGATACCTTTTGCCACTGCCCCTTCAATGGGAGTGCCGGAAGCATCTACATAACTGCCATTTTCAAAATCCCATGCTTTTGCCTGGGCTGCCATAGGAAAAGCCAGCGAAACTGCAAGCATAGCTGCCGCTAATTTTAAAGATCTCTTATATTTTATATGCCAGATCTTATTCCCGTTCTGTCTCATTTATTATTTTCTTCCTTTCTCTGCTTTGCATTTTTAAGTTTTACTCTCATTCTTTGATTATAACATTATCCCATTATAAAAATATTAACTTTTGTCGAAGAAAGTCTAAAAATTCTCCTACCATTCTTCTAAACAGTCAGCTATAATAAATACAGTTATGCAACACGGGAGATTTTTTATGTCTAAAGTTTGGGAATTTTTCGAAAATATGAATGAGGCTGTTTATGCCTCTGATGTAGATACATACGAACTGCTCTATTTGAATAAAGCTGCCAGAGATCTGTTTCAGTTTAAGGATGAGTCTGATTATAAAGGAAAAAACTGCTATGAGATCCTGCAGCAATGTTCTTCCCCCTGTGCCATGTGCACCAACAACCGCTTAAAACCCGGTGTGTTTTATGAATGGTCCCGTTTTAACCCGCTGGTGCGCCGTTCTTATCTGCTGAAAGATACCATGGTAATTGACGATGGACGCAGAGTCCGTATTGAAATGGCAATTGACCTGGATATTCATGAACTGGCTAAACGTTCTTTTTCTGAATTTACAGACAATGAAGCACTGATCAATGAGGGACTTCGCTGTGCACTGGCAGAAGAAACACCGGAACAGTCTATTGATACATTATTACAGTATCTGGGGCAGATGTTCCAAAGTGACCGTGTTTATATTTTTGAGAAAAATAAACATGGCAATTTTGACAATACTTATGAATGGTGTGCTTCTAAGGTTTCCCCTCAGAAAAATATTTTACGCAATATCCCGCCGGAAACCATGGGTACCTGGATTCCTACCTTCCAGAAAGGTGAAAGTATTATCATCCGGAATGTGAATGAGATCGTATCTTATGACCCCACTGTATATGAAACACTGATACCGCAAAACATTGCGCGCCTTATTGTCAGCCCTATTTGCCGTGACCGGGAAGTAATCGGTTTCTATGGTATTGACAATCCGCCACTTGACCGTATGGATCATATTGCTTTTATGCTCCAGCTCCTTGGACATTTTATCAATTCCATGCTGCGGCGCAGAGACCTGGTTGGGAAACTGGAAACATTAAGCTACCATGACCAGCTTACCGGTGCGAAAAACCGTCATGCCATGAACGAAAAGCTGGCTTCTCTTGCAAACGGTGGAAGTCTTGGCATTATTTACAGTGATGTAATGGGCTTAAAGCAGATCAACGATGATTTTGGACACCAGGCGGGTGATGAGGCGTTGATCTATGCCTGTGAAAATTTAAAGGCTCATTTTCCGGATAAATGTGTTTACCGTATTGGCGGTGATGAATTTCTGGTACTGATACCGGGTATTACAGAAAATCTTTTTCAGTCTATGATCCGTTCTATGTTAGTTGACATGGCTAAAAGTTCGGTTCACCTGGCACTTGGTTCTGTCTGGGTGGATGACTGCACCGGAAAAGTAGAAAAATCGCTGTCTGAGGCAGATGCCAGAATGTATGAAGATAAACGTGCTTATTATGCCAAGAACCGGCAGTTAGACCGAAGGAGACACTGATCATGGTGTCTCCTTTTTTATTAGGATATACCCGAAATGAGGTGAGCATTTTGGGGAAGATCTATGTGGGGTTACGGAGATGATCCATGATCTTACAGAAAATGACCGCTGCCAGTGTACTTACCATTGTTGCTGCAAAACAGGGACCGGTGACGGCTGCCGGGGATGTACTGTGATACTGGCTTCTGTATGCAATGATATTCACCGGGATCAGCTGAAGGGATGAAATATTCATGATCAGAAAGGTACACATTTCATTACTGGCAGTGCCTTTCGAGACTGCGTGAATTGTCCTTTTCGCCACTTTCTCTTTTCTGCGCTCTTCTTCTACCTTTTCCAGTTCTTTCATGGCTTTTAAGCCTGCAGGTGTCGCCGCCCAGCCAAGTCCCAGGATATTTGCAATGAAATTTACACAGATCTGTCTGGCGGCTTCACAGTCTGGCGGCAGATCCGGAAAGAGGAATTTCAAAGCCGGTCTCATTTTCTCTGAAAGCTGTTCTACCAGCCCGGCTCTGCTTCCGATCTCTAAGATCCCGTTCCAGAAAACTACGATCCCCAGCATGGTGATACTCAAGGTCACGGCTTCCCCTGCTGCGTTTAAGGCTCCTTCTGTTACCTGAGCCAGCCTTCCGTGAAACGCGCCCCATATGATCCCCAGAAAAAGCATTCCGCTCCAGATATAATTTAACATATTCCTTTTTCCTGTATTGCCTATACGCCCATTTATACACATTTTATGCTCTTTCACACAGAGAAATACACATTCTTATGGTGGAAAAAGTTATCCACAATCTAAATCTTGTATTTCCTCTTCTTTTTACCACATATCTTGTGTTTGTCGGTGGATAATGTGGATAACTTTGGGGATAACTCTGTTTATAGTGTGTGTAAAGCATGGGGAAACTGTGGGGAAATATGGATTTTTATGTGGAAACCGGAAATTTTGTGGATTTTTTATCCACATTTTGGCAGATTTTGCGGTTTCCTTTTGGGCTTTTCCTTGTTTTTTCCTGCTTTTTCTTGTTTTGCCGTTTTACTGTTTTTATTTTACCGGCATATACAGTTCCAGGAAATAAATGTTGCTGTCTTCTCCTAAAAACGAAGTCATATTATTGGAATACAGAACTCCTGTTGGCTCTGCTCCCTGTTCCTTTCCCCAGCGGACCATCTGGCAGGCTGTTTCTTCATCGGGATAAATATTTTCAGACTCCAGGATCGTATAAATACAGGGAACGGGTGCAGTCTGCGGATATTGTTCCAGATGGAAGTCACTGCTGATAAAGGGACCTACTTCCTGATACAGAAACAGCTTGGTGCCCTGCTCCTGCATCTGCCCTTCTTTTATGGAAAATTCGGTATAGAAATAAGTCATGTCCAACCCGCCTGTTTCAGATGACAGGGAAAACCATTTTTGCAGACTTGCGTGGAGACTGTCGCAAACTCCTAACTGATAGGCTACCGGAAAATTTTTCCAGGTACATTTTCCACCGTATTGCTCTGCCATTTGCATATCTTTTGTGGCAAGCTGCATACGGGCAATGGCCTGCTGATAATAGTGGATCTTCACCTCTTCCTGTTTTATACGGGTCTGCAGATGTTTTTTCATATATTCTACAGAATTCTCGCCTTTTATGTATCCTTCGATTTCTTCCAGGCTATCATTCATTTTTCTCTTATATAGGATAACCATCAGTCTGAACAGGTCTTCTTCCAGATAATAACGGTATCCGTTTTCCTTTTTTCTCGCCTTTATGATCCCTTTTTTTTCATAAAAACGGAGAGTATCCCGGCTTACGCCCACAATTTCGGACATATCGCCTATGAGATACTCTCGCTGTTTTATTTCCGTTCTGTTTTCTGCCATGCCTTTCCAGTCTCCTGTTTTCCCATTTTCTCACGATCAACATTTCTTCCGAATGTGTTTATGAATGTTATCTTATCCGGATTTTGTGAGCTGGTCAATGGGACGCAGAAAATCGAAAGGAAACTGTAAAGTTTTATCTGGATATTTATCTTACTCCAAATTTGGTTCCCCGTTTGATGGTACCGTTGCTGTTCCATTCATTGTAAACATATGGTCCGCCATCTGTGGTACCGTTTTCTGTAAATTCATGGGTTCCGCCATTATAGCTGTAGTTGCCCATTACCATTTTGCAGGTACTGGTATCAAAATAATAAACATTTCCGTTGATCTTCATAATACCGCCCTGAAGTTCTCCGGTATCAGCCGCATAATACCAGGTGCCGTCCTTCTGGATCCAGCCGGTTCTCATTAACTGGTCATCGCCAAAGTAAAACCAGTGATTTTTATACTGTACCCAGTTATTGGTGCAATAAGCTCCATCACCCCACTGATACTTTACGCCTTTTCCTGTACCTGTAAAACCTGCTGCAAAAGATGTCATAGCGCTTCCTGCCGTCAGAGCCAGCGCAAGTACTGTAATAGCAAAACGTTTCTTCATAAATTAAATGCCTCCTGCGTTTTTATATATGACAACGTCCCCCTCATGGAACATGTCCTTTTGTTTTATGCAGAAAGCATACACCTTGAAGTTACTCCAAGGTCAAGGCAAGTAAGGATTTTGTAAGGGTTTGTAAGAAAAAACGGCCATACCTTTTTATGGGTATGACCGGTATTTTTTGGGGGACTCGCGAACTCGTACCAACATGCTTATCTGTCTGCTTACGCAGGCGGTTCATGCGTTACAATTCTCCCACCAGTTCTTTCATCACATCATCTACTTTTTCAATCTTTTCGGCTCTGTAAGCGTTGCTGCCGCAGAAGAGAAGGGCGTTGTCTTCGTCTCCTTCTGCTGCATTTACCAATGCCTTTGTGATGCAGTAAGGAATGGTTTTGATATCGCAGTGTTCCAGACACTGGAAGCAGGTTTTGATGGCCGGACGGACGCCGTCTTTGATCTGCTGTAAAAACGGATTTAAGATAGCACGTCCTGGCATTCCTACCGGGCTCTGGGTGATGACGATATCTTCTTTTTTTGCGTTGATGTAAGCCTGTTTGTAAGCATCCGGAGCGTCACATTCTTCTGTCGTGACAAAACGAGTTGCCACCTGTACGCCTTCTGCCCCCAGTTCAAACTGGTGTTTTACATCTTCATGGGTATAAATTCCCCCGGCAGTTACTACCGGGATATGTTTCTGGTATTTTTCTTCGTAAGTCTTTACCACTTCCATAATGGAGCGGACTTCTTTATCGTAGGCTTCCTGGTTATAGGTATTTGGCACATCTTTGGTGTCTGCGCCGTACTCAGCCAGTTCTTCTCTGGAAAAGCCCAGATGACCACCGGCTAAAGGTCCTTCTACTACTACAAAATCAGGAACCTGCTTGTATTTTCTGTCCCAAAGTCTGCAGATAACCTGTGCAGACTTTGCGGAAGATACGATGGGGGCAAGCTTTACTTTTTTTACTGCCTGCTTGCAAAATTCTTCGCAGTTTTCTTTTGCATCTGCAATACCGGCTTTCATCTCTTCGTAAGCAGCCTGTGCATATTCCGGAAGACGTACCGGAAGACCTGCGCCGGATACAATGGCATCTGCGCCGGATTTAATGGCTTCCTTGACCCACAGGTCATAGTGCTTGGTGGCTACCATAATATTAAAACCGATAGCTCCTTTTGGCGCAATCTCTCTGGCTTTCTGCATCTCCCGCCTGATAGCGCGCAGATTTGCCTCTACAAAGTTGGTCTTAAAATCAGGTTCCCTAAAACCGATCTGTGCTGTGGAAATCAGTCCCATGCCGCCGGAAGCTGCTACAGCTCCCGCCAGTTTATGAAGGCTGATGCCTACGCCCATACCGCCCTGGATCACTGGTCTTTGCAGTACCAGATCTCCTATTTTTAAAGCTTTGATCCCACTCATTACATTCTCCTAAATCTTTCGTATCTGTGCTCTGCCAGCTCTTCCCCTGACATATCCTGATACTTTTTCATAAATCCGATCATAGACCGGTCCATATAGCCTGCGATGCGGTACAGTGTATCTGTATTTGCCGGTTCTTCCTCCGGTATGATCCGCTCGATCAGTCCCAGTTCCTTTAAATCAGCAGCGGTCACTTTCATGACTCTGGCTGCTTCCGGTGCCTTTTTACTGTCCTTATAAAGGATAGACGCAAAGCCTTCCGGTGATAAAATGGAATAAATGGCATTTTCCATCATCCATACTTCGTTTGCTACTGCCATAGCCAGCGCACCGCCGCTTCCGCCTTCGCCGATGACGATAGAAAGCACCGGTACTTTTAAATCCGACATTTCAAACAGATTTCTTGCAATGGCTTCTCCCTGACCTCTTTCCTCTGCTTCCAGGCCGCAGAAAGCTCCCGGTGTGTCTACAAAGCAGATAATGGGGCGTCCGAAGGTTTCTGCCTGCTTCATTAAGCGTAGCGCCTTGCGGTAGCCGTCTGGAGACGGCATACCGAAGTTGCGACGGATATTGTCTTTGGTGTTCTTTCCCTTCTGCTGTCCGATGACAGTCACCGGCATGCCGTGGAACATGGCAATACCGCCAACAATGGCTCCGTCATCTTTAAAGCAGCGGTCTCCATGGAATTCCATAAATTCATCAAAAACAGCGTTGATATAGTCAAGAGCGGTGGGTCTGTCTGCCTTTCTGGAAAGAAGGACTGTATCCCAAGCACTCTTTTCTGTGTTTTCCTGAGACTGTGGAGCTGCCAGGGTATTTACAGGTATATCTGTCTTAACCCCGTTCTCTTCCACATCCATATCATGTTTTCTATGCATGTAAAGGATCCGTCCGATCACATGCTTCTGGTCCTGACGTGGAAGGATCATGTCTACAAAGCCATGGTCTAACAGGAATTCCGCTCTCTGGAAGCCTTCCGGCAGCTTCTGTCCAATGGTCTGTTCAATGACTCTTGGGCCTGCAAAGCCGATCAATGCCCCTGGTTCCGCAATAATAATATCGCCTAACATTGCAAAACTTGCAGTTACTCCGCCGGTTGTTGGATCTGTAAGAACGCTGATAAACAGCTGTCCTGCTTCATGGTGACGCTTTAAGGCTGCGGAAGTCTTTGCCATCTGCATCAGGGAAACAATGCCTTCCTGCATTCTGGCACCGCCGGAGCAGGCAAACAGGATCACCGGAAGTTTTTCTTTGGTAGCACGTTCTACTGCCTCAGTGATCTTCTCCCCAACTACATGGCCCATACTGCTCATGATAAAGCGGGCGTCACAGACACCTACAACAGCAGGATTTCCGTCGATCTTTGCCTTTCCAATAACAATGGCTTCATTCAGATTTGTTTTTTCTCTGGCTGCTTCTACCTTTTTTTCGTAATTTGGAAAATCCAGAGGATTGGAAAATGGCATTTCTTTATTCCATTCCTCAAAAGTTCCTACATCGGTAAGCATTTCGATCCTGCGGTAAGCATGAACACGGAAGTAGCCGCCGCATTTGGGGCATACATAGTAATTGTTCTTTACGTCTTCCACATAGATCGGCTGCCCGCATTTATTACATTTGCGCCATAAGCCTTCCGGGATGGATGGTTCTTCTCCTTCATGGCTTACCGGTCTGTATTTGGTATCTATTTTTGTATACGTTTTTCTGAACATGTTGCGCAGCATACGACAACTTCCTTTCTGCATTATCCTTATTCAGGATCATAAATATCCGTCCGCGACCAAGTCGCGGAGGATTTTTCCAGATTAAAATCATTTTATGTAGTCCGGGAAATACTTTTCAATAAATCCGGTGTCTGTATCACCCTTCTGAAAAGCCTCATTTTCCAGGATCTCATACTGAAAATCAATATTTGTTTCAATGCCTTCTATAATGACCTCGCCTAAAGCACTGCGCATTTTTGCAATGGCAGATGCCCTGTCTTTATCGTAAACGATCAGTTTCATAAGCATGGAGTCATAGTTAGCAGGTACTTTATAATCATTGTAAATGTGTGTATCCACGCGGACACCATTTCCACCAGGAATATGCACGTTGGTAATGCGGCCCGGACATGGCATAAAGTGCTTTTTCGGGTTTTCCGCATTAATACGGCATTCAATGGCATGTCCCTTGATCTGGATGTCTTCCTGTGACACACTTAATGGCTCTCCTGCAGCAACACGGATCTGCTCTTTGATCAGATCGATGCCGGAAACCATCTCTGTTACAGGATGCTCTACCTGGATACGGGTGTTCATTTCCATAAAATAGAAATTTTTGTCTTTATCCAACAAAAACTCAATGGTCCCTGCATTTTCGTAATTCACGGCTTTGGCTGCCTTTACTGCAACTTCACCCATTTTTTTACGAAGTTCAGGGGAAATGACCTCACAAGGGGACTCTTCCATTACCTTCTGATGACGGCGCTGGATGGAGCAGTCACGTTCTCCCAAGTGAACAACATGGCCAAATTTGTCACCCATGATCTGAAATTCCACATGACGTGGTTTTTCAATATATTTTTCAATATACATGGTGTCATCGGAAAATCCCTTTACAGACTCTAACTGAGCTGCATTAAAATGCTCTGTAAAGTCCTCTTCGCTTCTGGAAATACGCATTCCCTTTCCGCCGCCGCCGGAGGAAGCCTTGATCATGACCGGAAAACCAATCTCTTTTGCCATGACAAGTCCATCTTCTGCTGTGTATACAGGCTCTTTGCTTCCAGGAACAACAGGAACTCCGGCCTGCATCATGGTATTTCTGGCTTCTGACTTATTTCCCATGCGGTTGATGATCTCAGCAGACGGTCCGATAAAGGTAATGTTGCACTGCTGGCAAAGTTTTGCAAAACGGGCATTTTCTGATAAAAATCCAAATCCCGGATGAATGGCATCTGCCTTCATTGCAACAGTTGCGGAGAGAATACGCTCCATATTCAGATAGCTCTGGCTGGAAGGAGCCGGGCCGATACAGATGGCTTCATCTGCCAGAAGAGTGTGAAGACAATCCTTATCAGCCTCAGAGTAAACTGCAACGGTGCGAATGCCCATTTCACGGCAGGCTCTGATGATGCGGACTGCGATCTCACCTCTGTTTGCGATCAATATCTTATTAAACATTTCAAATCTCCTATGGACCAGTATTATCTATCCGATCATAAAGGTCAGTTCGCCAACAACTGCGATCTTGCCGTCTACCGTAGCAGTTGCTTTTCCTACGCCAACCGGTCCCTTCTGCTTGATGATCTCACATTCCAGTCTTAAACGGTCTCCCGGAACTACTTTGTGCTTGAATTTTACGTTATTTAAGCCGCCAAAATATGCAGTCTTTCCCTTGAAATTCTCCTGGGAAAGAATCGCTACAGCGCCGGTCTGAGCCAGTGCTTCCACGATCAGAACGCCCGGCATAACCGGTTCTTGTGGGAAATGGCCTCTGAAATATGGCTCATCATAAGTAACAGATTTGTAGCCAACTGCCTTTACGCCCGGCTCTAATTCTTCAATACAGTCTACCAGGAGAAATGGATGTCTGTGCGGAATGATCTCCTGGATTTCTTTAATACCCATTAACATGGTTGTTGCCCTCCTATTTTCTCTCGGAACCAATGTTCTCCCGGAACCTTTTTTATTTGGAAAGGTTCCAGGAGGACATCTTATTTAATACGGAATAATGGCTGTCCGTACTCTACTACTTCCTCATTATTTACAAGGATCGCTTCAATAACGCCGTCATATTCGCTTTCGATCTCGTTCATCAGCTTCATAGCTTCAATAATGCCAAGTACCTGTCCCTTTTTCACAGTATCTCCCTCTTTTACGAAGCTTTCTGCATCCGGGGAAGAAGAACTGTAGAAGGTTCCTACTAATGGGGAGGTGATCACTTTATCAGAAGCAATGTCATGGCTTTCTGCTGCTTCCGGTGCAGCTGCAGGTGCTTCTGCGCCTGTGGAAGCTGCAGTGAGTACAGGTGCTGCACTTGGAGCCGGAACTGCTGCTACAGCGCCAGGTGCGCCAACGGTGATGATCTTTGCTTCTTCTTTCTCTTTCTTAAGGGAAATATGCATATCGCCCTGGTCCAGTTTAAAGCTGGTCAGCTTTGAATCAGATACAGCCTGAACCAGTGTCAGGATTTCATCCATATTCATGTCCACGTTCTCCTTCCTTATGCAGTGAATTTCTTCACGATCAGGCTGGCATTATGTCCGCCAAAGCCTAAAGAGTTGCTGATGGCATAATTTACATCCATAGATACGCCCTCATGCATGGTGTAATCTAAGTCGCAGCCTTCACCTGGATTTTCCAGACCTACCGTTGGATGTACATAGCCGTCTTCAATGCTCTTTACACAGGTAATGAACTCTACACCGCCTGCTGCGCCTAATAAGTGGCCGATCATGGACTTGGTGGAGTTGATCTTTACTTTATTTGCATGAGCGCCTAAAGCCAGTTTAATAGCCTTTGTCTCGAATAAGTCATTGTGATGGGTGCTGGTTCCGTGAGCATTTACATAATCAAGCTGCTCTGGGGTAATTCCTGCATCCTTCATGGCAAATTCCATTGCCTTTGCAGCGCCGCTTCCATCTTCTGCAGGGGAAGTAATGTGGTATGCGTCACAGGTTGCACCGTATCCAACTACTTCTGCCAGGATCTTAGCCCCTCTTGCCTGTGCGTGCTCTAAGGACTCTAATACAACGATACCGGCGCCTTCGCCCATAACGAAACCATTTCTGTCCTGGTCAAATGGGATAGATGCTTTCTTTACATCATCGGTGGTGTTTAATGCAGTTAAGGAGGTAAAGCCAGCCACACCAATTGGAGTAATACTTGCTTCTGTACCGCCTGCTACCATTACATCTGCCTCACCATGCTGGATGGAACGGAATGCTTCGCCGATGGAATGGGTACCAGTTGCACATGCAGTTACTACGTTGATGCATTTTCCCTTAAGACCAAACTGGATAGAAACATTTCCTGCTGCCATGTTACTGATCATTAATGGTACTAATAATGGCTCTACTCTTCCCGGTCCTTTTTCTAACAGTCTCTTTTCGTTGCGCTCTAAAGCCTGTAAGGAACCAATACCGGATCCTACGCTTACGCCAACACGGAAAGGATCTTCTTTTTCCATGTCAATGCCTGATGTTTCCAGAGCTTCCTTTGCTGCTGCTACTGCAAACTGGCAGAATGTTTCCATACGACGTGCAGTTTTCGGATCCATATACTGCTTTGGATCAAAATCTTTTACTTCTGCTGCCAGCTTGCATTTAAAATCAGCTGTATCAAAATGAGTGATTGGTGCAATGCCTACTGTATTTGACTTGACTGCAGTCCAAAAAGCCTCTACACTATTTCCAATTGGGGTAATAGCGCCCATACCTGTTACTACTACTCTTGTATTCATATATTTGACTCCTGTTCTATTTTTGCCTGATTGGCGGTGTAACGAAACAGCGAAAGCTGTTTTACTACATAGCCATGCCTCCATCAACAGATATTACCTGACCGGTAATATAGCGTGCTTCCTCAGATGCTAAAAACGCAACTGCATTTGCAATATCTTCCGTCTCACCAAAAGCTTTCATAGGAATATTTTCCATGATTGCTTTCTTGATATCATCTTTTAACACATCTGTCATTTCTGTCTTAATAAATCCTGGTGCAACTGCATTTACAGTAATACCGCGGCTTGCCAGCTCTTTTGCTGCACTCTTGGTCAGTCCGATGACGCCGGCCTTCGCTGCACAGTAATTTGCCTGTCCTGCATTTCCTAATACACCGGATACAGAAGAAATGTTGATGATGCGGCCGCTCTTCTGCTTTAACATCTGTCTTGCAATGTGACGGGTGCAGTTGAACACGCCCTTTAAGTTGGTCTGGATCACTGCGTCAAAGTCTTCCTCAGACATTTTCATTAACAGGTTGTCTCTTGTGATACCTGCGTTATTTACCAGGATATCCAGACGTCCATGCTCTTTCACTACTGCATCTAACATTTCCTTGCAGCTTTCAAAGTCGGAAACATTGCACTGAACTGCCTGTCCGTTTCCTCCGGCTGCCTGGATTTCTTTTACTACTTCCTCTGCCTTTGCAGCAGAACCATTATAATTTACGATCACAAATGCGCCTTTTGCCGCTAACGTTTTAGCGATCTGGCGTCCAATTCCGCGGCTTGCGCCAGTAACCAGTGCAATCTTTCCTTCCAGCATGTTTATTCTCCTTCTACGCCTCTTTTAAAGCTTCTACTACCTTTTCTATATCCTCTAACTTCTCAACGTTTAATGTTTTTACGCTGCGGTCGATCTTTCTCATAAAGCCAGCCAGTGTCTTTCCTGGTCCGATCTCAATGAAAGTATCCACACCGTCTGCCAGCATGGTTTCCACACACTGCTGCCATTTTACAGAAGAAGAAACCTGCTTTACTAAAAGATCTTTTACAGGTTCTGCCTCTGTTACATACTGGGCAGTCACATTAGCTGCATATGGGATAACCGGCTTGTGGATCTCTACGTTTTCAAGAACCTTTCCCAGCTTCTCGCCTGCGCCAACTAACATTCCTGAATGGAATGGGCCGCTTACATTTAACATAATGGCACGTTTTGCACCTGCTGCCTTTAACTTCTCACAGGCTTCTTCTACTGCTGCTTTCTTACCGGAAATAACGATCTGTCCCGGACAGTTGTAATTGGCGATCCATACACCGTCTATATCAGCAGTTACTTCTTCAATCACTGCTGCATCTAATGCCAGGATGGCTGCCATAGCGCCTTCTCCGGCAGGAACTTCTTCCTGCATGAAGATGCCTCTCTGACGTACCGTTGTAATGGCATCTTCTTCGCTCATAACCCCTGCTGCTGCCAGTGCACAGTACTCGCCAAGGCTTAAACCAGCTGCTACGTCTGGTTTTACGCCATTTTCTTCTAAAACCTTCATCATGGCAATGCTGGTGGTGACCATAGCTGCCTGTGTATATTCTGTAATATCCAGTCTGTCATTCGGCTCAAAGCAAAGCTCCGGAACAGAGAAGCCTAAAAGCTCTGTGGCTTTGTCAAATACCTTGCGGCCTGTTTCTGTCTGCTCATAAAAATCTTTTCCCATACCGCAGGTCTGTGCGCCCTGACCTGGGAAGATAAATGCGATCTTACTCATGTTCATTACTCCCTGTTTAAAAGCGGTTCAAAAAGTACCTAACAACGACCTAAAAGTTTCTCTGTTTGATCCATCATCTCTTCGATCATTTCCTTACAGGTCTGCTCTTTGGAAATAAGACCTGCGATCTGACCAGCCATAACGGTTCCGTTCTTTACATCGCCTTCCTGAACTGCCTTGCGTAAAGTTCCTAAAGTCAGGTATTCCAGTTCCTCAAAGGACTTTCCTTCCTGCTCTAATTTGATGTATTCTCTGGTCATCTGGTTTCTCAGGCAGCGTACCGGATGTCCATGGGTTCTTCCTGTAACAGTGGAGTCGATATCTTTTGCCTTGATGATACGCTCCTTGTAATTTTCATGTACAATAGACTCTTTGGAAACAACGAAGCGGGTACCGATCTGTACTGCCTCTGCACCTAACATAAATGCAGCTGCAATGCCTCTTCCGTCACCAATACCGCCTGCTGCGATCACCGGGATAGAAACAGCGTCAGCAACCTGTGGTACTAAAGTCATGGTAGTCTCTTCGCCGATATGTCCGCCGGACTCCATTCCCTCTGCAACAACAGCGTCAGCTCCATATTTTTCCATACGGCGTGCCAGAGCAACAGATGCAACAACTGGAATGACCTTAACGCCTGCGGCCTTCCACATATCCATATATTTTTCAGGGTTTCCGGCACCTGTGGTAACTACCTTGATGCCTTCTTCTACAACTACTTTTGCTACGTCATCTGCATGTGGGCTTAACAGCATAACATTGACACCAAAAGGCTTCTTTGTCAGCTCTCTTGCCTTTCTGATCTCTTCTCTGACTACTTCGCCAGGAGCGTTTGCGCCGCCGATCAGTCCCAGACCGCCTGCCTCAGATACGGCTGCAGCCAGGTTGTGCTCTGCCACCCATGCCATTCCTCCCTGAATGATGGGATATTCGATTCCTAACATTTCTGTAATTCTTGTATTCATTCTTTCCTCCAAAATTCCGGGATTTTCCCGTAGCCTTGTAGAAACAGCGTGCTTCCATAGTAAGCACGCCGTCCCCCTGTTGCTATTGATGTACACTCCGCTTTTTCGCGGAGCAGCTGACTTTCATTGCCGACGCCTGGCAGCATGTCTACTTATAATTAAGCCTCAACGCCTTTGTTCTTTAAGTAGTTCATAACATCGCCTACAGTTGCCAGGTTCTCTAAGTCCTCTGCAGGGATCTCTACGGAATACTCATCCTCTAAAGCCATAACCAGCTCGAACAGATCCAGGGAGTCTGCTCCTAAATCGTCCTTAAAAGAGGAAGCCTCTGTGATGCTGTCTGCATCTACGCTTAACTGATCTGCAATAATTTCTTTCATCTTCTCTAACATAATATTGTTCTCCTTTTTCTGATTAAAATTTATAGTTTATCTTATCCGCTGCGGCAAAGCCACTGCGTGTATATTACGTTATTTATTACTGTCTGTTTACCACTCCAGTAAAACAGCTCCCCAGGTAAGACCTGCGCCAAATCCGGCTAACACCAGCTTGTCTCCGTTTTTAAGCTTTCCGGCTCTGTTTAACTCGTCCAGTAAAATAGGTACGGACGCGCCGGATGTATTTCCATAGTGTTCCATGTTCACCGGGAATTTCTCCAGATCCACTTTCAGGCGTTTTGCAATGGACTCAATGATGCGGTAATTTGCCTGGTGGATGATGAACTGGTCAATATCTTCTGCTGTATTTCCGGTTTCTTCCAAAACTTCTTTGATACACTCTGGAACCTGCTTTACAGCAAATTTGAACACTTCCTGTCCTTCCATGGTCATGTAGCCAAGCTCCGGTTTCTTTCCTAATAAGAAGTTTCCCGTAGAACGGCTTCCACAGGTCAGTACCCCGCCTTTGGCTCCGTTGGAATGCATGTTCAGACCGATGATACCATTTTCAGCTGCTGTTACCACTGCTGCTCCTGCTCCGTCTCCAAAGAGAACGCAGGTGCTTCTGTCTGTCCAGTCTACTAACTTGCTTAACAGGTCAGCGCCGATCACAAGGGCTGTTTTATAAAGACCGGAAGAAATATAGGCATGTGCAGTGCTTAAGGCAAACACGAAACCAGTACATGCAGAACTGATATCAAAGCAGGCTGCATTCACTGCGCCAACTTTCGCCTGTACCTCGCAGGCTCCATTTGGGAAGCAGTAATCCGGTGATGAAGTAGCCAGGATGATCAGGTCGATCTCCTCCGGATCAATTCCCGCCTGCTCAATGGCTCTCGCAGCTGCTTTCGCCGCCATATCTGATGTACTGTCGTCTGTTGCGATCCTTCTCTCTCCGATCCCCGTGCGGCTGCGGATCCACTGGTCATTGGTTTCGACGATCTTTGACAGGTCATCATTTGTTACGATCTGAGCCGGTACATAGGAACCAGTTCCTATAATTTTTGTAGTCATTTTTCTTACCTTTCCGCAGAAATACTTTGAACTTCAAAGTAATACTACAGGAAGAGATACTATTTGTCAAGAAATATTTTTTTAATATTTAATCCACTGTTTTTTCGTTTCTGTTCAGTATTTTCCTGTATTCTTTTATAATCCCCCCTTTATCATTGACTTAATTTCCAAAATTTGCTACTTTTTAATTATACATTGTAAACAATGCATGATGTCCCTTAAGTTAGGGATCGCAGCGGTATGGGGTTCGCAAAGTACAACAAAACAGGAGGTATTTCATTATGAAAACAACAGGGGTTATAAGAAAACTGGACGAGCTTGGACGGATCACCCTTCCTATCGAGCTGAGAAGAAGCCTGAACCTGGACGTAAAAGACGCCCTTGAGATCACAGTCCAGGATGACTGCATCATCCTAAAAAAAGCAGCAAACACAGATATCTTCACCGGGGGAACAGAAGATCTGGTTGAATATGAAGGAAAGAAAGTTTCTAAGGCATCCATTCTGGCGCTGGCAAAGCTGGCTGGTTTGAAGTTAGCTGAGTAAATTACATAAAAACAATTAAAACTGCCGCAAGACCATGAAATCCGTGGTCTTACGGCAGTTTTTTTTATTACTTCTAAATTCATTACACAAAACATGAGGGAATATCTGGCTCAATCCCACAAAACATGAGCGAATATTTCAGCATCACGCACATTTTATTACAGCAGCTGCTGATACACATCTCTCTTGGATATTCCTCTGTCCTTTGCAACTGCTTTCATTGCTTCTTTTTTGTCCATTCCCTGTGACAGATAATGCTCCATATGCTCTTCAATAGGCATCTCTTCCCAGGCGCGTATCTCTTCTTCACGGATCTCTTCTACCGGCTTTCCGGCAATGACGATAACACATTCGCCCTTTGGCTCTTCGGTCTCATAATGCGCCAGAGCCTCTTCAAAAGTAGTCTGGAAGGCGCTTTCAAACTTCTTGGTAAGTTCTCTGCAGATGGTGATCTTCCGGTTTCCCAGTGCCCCGTACAGGTCCTCTAAAGTTGCCACCAGATGATGAGGCGCTTCATAGACGATCATGGTCCTGGTCTCTTTTTTCAGTTCTTCCAGGATCCGCTGGCGTTCTTTTTTATCACTTTTTTCTGCAGGCAGAAATGCCTC
>ERZ773190.1128-NODE-1128-length-26670-cov-4.122036_pt1 | contig 26670 bp, 20 predicted proteins | sample MGYA00511111_ERZ773190 | MGnify/ENA primary metagenome ERZ773190 (study PRJEB29015, sample SAMEA2737777) | human gut metagenome | biome: human gut; feature: human-associated habitat; material: faeces | place: China | collected 2012 ... | reverse complement strand
ATTCATCAATATTTTCGATTCGAGATTCCGCTTCTTCTGTTTTTTCTGCCTGAAGTTCTGTCACATACCCGGTTTCGTCAATAATATCTTTCAATAATTCAGACGGACTGATATAGTCCAATTTACTTCTTAAACTCTGAATAAAGGTTACAAATGGTGTAATTTTAGATACTGCACGTCCAAGTGTTGTAATTTCATCTGCTCTTTGCAAAGCATCATAGAATCCAATTCCGTTCTGGTCTGCAAAATCCTGCACTTTAGAGAGACTTGCAGCACCAATTCCTCTCTTTGGCACATTGATAATACGACGCACTGCAAGATCATCCCTGGCATTATCTACGGTTTTTAAATATGCAAGAATATCCTTTATCTCTTTTCTGGCATAGAAATTCACGCCGCCGACGATCTTGTATGGGATGTTGGCCGCAATAAATTTCTCCTCAAAAAGACGCGACTGTGCGTTGGTTCGGTAAAGCACAGCACAGTCCTTATAGCGCGCCTCGCCCTTTCTCACGAGTCTCGCTATCGAGCGCGCCACATAATCCGCTTCCTCAAAGCCGCTCTCAAGCTGTTCAAATGTAATCCTGTCTCCCGCTCCATTGTCGGTCCAAAGGCGCTTGTCCTTTCTTCCCACATTGTTGGAAATGACGCTGTTAGCAGCATCCAGAATATTCTGGGTCGACCTGTAATTCTGCTCCAGCTTTATAACCTTTGCATCCTCAAAATGCTTCTCAAAGTTTAAGATATTGTAGATATTGGCACCTCTGAACTTGTAAATGGACTGATCATCATCACCAACCACACACAAATTCTTATACTTCATGGCGAGAAGCCTGATAAGCTCAAACTGCACGGTGTTGGTATCCTGGTACTCATCCACCATGATGTATCTGAAACGCTCCTGGTAGTAATCAAGCACCTCCTTATCCAGCTTGAAAAGCTCTACTGTCTTCACAAGCAGATCATCAAAATCGAGTGCGTTATTCTGCTTTAGGGCATTCTGATACTCCTTGTATACAAGTGCCTGCTTGCGCTTCACGAAGTCACCTGTGAAGCGGTTTTCAAACTCTATCGGATCAATCATCTCATCCTTTGCCGATGATATGACATTTAAAAACATCTTTTCCTTATACATCTTGGTGTCTATATCAAGGCGCTTGCAGATGTCCTTCATCAAAGACTTCTGGTCGTCAGCATCATATATGGTAAAATTCGTATCATATCCCAGCCTGTCAATATACCTGCGCAGTATACGCACACATGTCGAATGGAAGGTAGAAACCCATATGCTTTCCGAACCATAGCCCACCATATCATCAATTCTCTCACGCATCTCTCCCGCAGCCTTGTTTGTAAAGGTGATTGCCATGATATTGTAAGGATTGACACCACACTCATCTATCAGGTAAGCAGTCCTGTATGTAAGAACCCTGGTCTTGCCACTGCCTGCCCCCGCTAAAATAAGAAGCGGTCCCTCTGTGGTCAAAACGGCCTCCCTCTGCTGTTCATTCAACATATCTAAGTTCATCTGTTTTCCTCTCAATTCTCCAGTCTTATTACAGGCACACATACCATAAATAAAAAAAATAATTTATCTACAGCATACCACAAACATATGTTTTGTACAACCCAATATGAGAAAATTCAAAAAAAACTTGTCATATAGTTTTCAATACTATATAATAAAAGCCTGAGGTGATGATATGGAGAATGACGTTAAAGATTTTTTATCAGAATTATTAAAACAGCTTAAATCAATAGATTACATAAAGCCGGAGGATATACCAAACATTGATCTGTATATGGATCAGGTCACAACCTTCATGGACGAGCAGCTCGCTGCATCAAAGCGCTATGAAAGCGACAAAATCCTTACCAAGACAATGATAAACAACTATGCCAAAAACAATCTGCTCCCTTCTCCGGACAAGAAAAAGTATTCTAAGGAGCATGTGCTCACACTGCTTTTTATATATTATTTCAAAAATATATTGAGCATCAACGATATCCGCTCGATTCTTAATCCGCTTACCGAGAAGTACTTCGGCAACGATGACGGATTTACGATGCAGGATGTCTATACGGAGGTTTTTGGCTTAGAGGCAGAGGAGTCACAGAAGCTCCTAAAGGATCTCGGCAAGAAATACAAGAATGCCGGCGAGACATTTGAGGATTTCCCTGCTGAGGATCAGAAATTTCTCCACACATTCAGCTTTATCTGCATGCTGAGCTTTGATGTCTACATCAAGAAAATGCTGATTGAGCGCATGATTGACGATCTAAATGAAGAAAAAGAGGCTTCTAAAAAAACAGGCTCAAATTAACGAGCCTGTTTTTCTTTCCCCTATGATAAACTAATCCTCTTTGTCAGAGCCATCCTCCATGCGTGAAAAAACCATATCATATCCATCGTTGCCGTAGTTTAAGGATCTGTTCACACGGCTGATTGTGGCTGTGGAAGCCCCGGTTTTTTCTGCTATATCAAGATATGTCTTCTGCTCTCTAAGCATCTTTGCCACTTCAAATCTCTGTGATAGAGAAAAAAGCTCATTTACAGTACAAACATCCTCAAAAAATGTATAACACTCTGCTCTATCCTTGAGACACAAAATAGCATCAAACAAATGGTCTACTGCTTCTGTTTTAAGATTCTTGCTCATCGTGTTCTCCTTTTTCATGCGATTTATTTACATTTAATTTTAACATATTAAAGTTTTAAAGTAAACAGCTTTCTTGCAATTAAATTATGATATGTTATACTAGTGTTACTATCGCCTAATAAATCAGAATGGAGTAAATTGAAAATGAAAAAAGTAGGATATTTCTTTTACACATTTGTCCCACTGCTTGCAGTTGAGGCAATTCAGACTATCGCCTTATTCTTTATGATGGGCATGGGAGTGTTTGGACAGGGTTTTGTCGGAAAGCTTGCTTTTCCGTCTGCAAACGTATCGGACCGCCTTGAAAAGACATTTACCTCTGTAAATTTTAACATGATGATTATGGTCATCTATGCACTCATTACCATTGCGATTTTTGGCATGTGGTACTATGCCAGATACGAGGGTGATTTTCTTCCATCCCCTAAGAAAACCTTCAATCCCATGATGCTTGCGGCAATCGTCATACTCGTGCCGGGTACACAGTTTGCTGCCAATTTCATCGCTAACTTAACCGGCTACATCCGTCCCGACTGGTTGCAGCAGTACAACAAGCTTTTTGAGACATCCGGCATCACAGATATCACCTTTGTAACAGTACTTTATTCTGTAATACTGGCGCCAATCTGTGAGGAGCTTATCTTCCGCGGTGTGACCATGCGCTGTGCCAGAAAGGCTTTGCCATTTGCTCTTGCCAATCTGATGCAGGCTGCACTTTTCGGACTGTTCCATCTCAACTGGATTCAAGGCATATATGCCTTTGCACTTGGCATCGTGCTCGGATATGTGTGCGAACGCGGTGGCTCGATATACTACTCTATGGGGCTTCATCTGCTTTTCAACCTTTGGGGCACACTTTCAGGATTTTTCCCTGATCCCGGTAATAGTGTAGTGGTCTTTGTGATTGTGATTGCTGTTACAATTGTTTCACTGGTGACCGGATTTGTACTGTTTAATAAGGGTCGAAGAAAACGCATTGTTAATCAATCATTGCCTGAGCATCCCATAAATTCTACAGGAATATAGACACGCCCGCCAGACTTACTAACATCATAATCATGCCGGCAAGCAGTACTCCAAGCATGACAGCGACAACTGTTGACTTGAAATCCATATCAAGGATACTTGCAGCAAGTGTTCCTGTCCATGCACCTGTTCCCGGAAGTGGGATACCTACGAAAAGTAAAAGTGCAACAAACAGACCTCTTCCGGCCTTTGCCTGAAGCTTCTTACCGCCCTTCTCTCCTTTTTCAAGGCAGAAGCTAAAGAACCTTCCAATGACCGGTTTGTCAGCTCCCCAGATGAGCACCTTTCTTGCAAAAAGATAAATAATTGGGACCGGAAGCATATTTGCAATGATACAAACGATAAATGATGGCACTATCGGCAGCCCCATCACCTGTGAGACCGGAACCGCTCCTCTGAGTTCAATAAGTGGTACCATTGAAATTAAAAAGATGTAAATGTATTTTTTTAACATGAATAATTCTCCAAAAATTTAATTAGTGTATGCATCTGCTCATCAGTTCCTATGGATATGCGCAGATAGTCGTTGATTCGCTCAGGTGAGCTGAAATGCCTGACAAATATATTGTCTGCCTTAAGGTCCTCAAAAAGCTTTGTTGCAGAAACATTTGCAGGCTTTGCAAATATAAAGTTGCTCTTTGAGTCACAGAATGTAAAGCCAAGCCTCTTAAGCTCTTTCTTTGTCCACTCACGTGTCTTTATGACCTTTGCTGTGGTCTCTTCAAAGTATGCTCTGTCTTTTACAGCTGCTGTAGCTGCTTCGATTGTGATTCTGTCCATGGTATATGAATTGAACGAATATTTCACATCATTCAGATACTTGATAAGCACAGGACTTGCCATGGCAAAACCAACTCTTGAGCCTGCCAGCGAGCGTGATTTCGAGAATGTCTGTACCACAATGACATTATCATATTTGTCAATGAGCGGAAGCGCACTCTCCCCGCCAAAATCTACATATGCCTCATCTACCACGACAATTACATCCTGATTGTGCTCTATTATATCCTCTATCTCATCAAGAGGCATGAGCTTTCCTGTCGGAGCATTAGGGTTTGGAAATACTACTCCACCGTTTGCCTTATAGTAATCTGACGGTACTATTGAAAAATCATCAGACAATGGAAGCTGCTCATAAGGGATTCGAAGCATATCTGCCCACACATCATAAAATGAATATGTAATATCAGGAAACAGTATAGGTTTTTTCGAATTGAAAAATGTCATGAAAATCATGGCAAGTACATCATCAGAGCCAACTCCGACAAACACCTTCGAGCTGTCTATCTTATAGAAATCCGCAATTGCATTTACCAGCTTATCAACCCTTGGATCAGGATACAGTCTTAAATCATCTGTATTGAAATTACTTAAAACCTCCTTCACTCCCGGTGCAGGCGGATAGGGATTCTCATTTGTATTTAACTTAATAACACAGGTATTCTTTGGCTGTTCTCCCGGTGTATAAGGTACAACCCTTCGAATGTTATTTTCCCAGTCTCTCATTCTTTTCCTCCAAATTTAATTATATGTCAGCCTATACATATTTACTGATTATTCAATTTTCTTCTCAAAAAACATGATATCAAACATAAAATCAGCGTTTTTATTCACTTTAAAATATGCACCCAAAAAAATGCTAACAATTTAACTTTACCTCATTTACTTATGTTTGTAAAGGTTGTATATTACACTTAATCACTATTTTTTATATATATTTTTATCTATTTTTAATCAAGGGGGATTATAAATAATGACTAAAAATAATTCAAAGGATCTCACTGTAGGTTCTCCTACCGGGCTCATTCTGGGCTTTTCCCTTCCGTTGCTTCTCGGAATGCTTTTCCAGCAGGTTTACAGCCTTATGGATACTATAATCGTCGGCCGTTTTCTAAGTGTTTCGGCCTTAGCCGCAGTCGGCTCTACCGGAAGCATCTGCTTTCTCATCATCGGCTTCTGCCAGGGTGTGTGTGCAGGCTTTTCGCTTCCAATAGCCCAGCGCTTTGGTGCCAAGGATGAAAAAGGACTCAAAAAATATGTAGGAAATGCAGGAATTGTGTCTGTAATTATCGCAATAATCATGACGGCACTCACTGTGCTTCTCTGCGGTCACATTCTGACCTGGATGAATACGCCAAGCGACATTTACGACCTCGCTTACCAGTATCTGATTGTCATATTTGCAGGCATTCCTGCCACAATACTGTACAATCTGCTGTCAGGATATCTGAGATCTCTCGGCAACTCGGTCATACCGGTTATTTTCCTTATAATCGCGGCTGTTCTAAATATCGGTCTTGATTTACTTTTCATTCTGGTATTTAACATGGGCGTGTTTGGAGCGGCTTTTGCAACCGTACTGTCACAGGGTATATCAGGAGTGCTGTGCATCATTTACATAGCCCAAAAGGTGCCTCTGCTGCATGTAAGCAGAGACGATTTGGAGCTTGACTCTTCATATGTCAGAAATCTGATGGTCATGGGACTTCCTATGGGCTTTCAGTATTCGATAACCGCTATAGGCAGCGTCATACTGCAGACTGCCGTAAACGGCTTAGGCTCCATCGCAGTTGCCTCAATGACCGCTGCAAGCCGTATTTCAATGTTTATGATGTGTCCATTTGACGCACTCGGCTCCACAATGGCCACCTACAGTGGACAAAATGTCGGCGCAGCCAAATTTGAACGTGTAAAGAAGGGGCTTATTTCAGCCTCAGTGATAGGATCGATCTATTCGGTTTTGATTTTTGTGGCACTGCTGTTTATAGCCAACTATCTGATTTACCTGTTTGTATCACCAAGCGAAACAGAGGTTGTCGCACAGGCTCATCAGTTTCTGCTGACAAATGCATTTTTCTACATCCCGCTCGTTCTGGTAAACACAGTCCGTTTCACCATACAGGGCATGGGCTTTTCAGGTTTTGCAATGTTTGCAGGAGTAGCAGAAATGATTGCGCGTTCGCTCATCGGACTTGTATTTGTACCGATATTCGGCTTTTCTGCCGCCTGCTTTGCAAGCCCACTCGCATGGATATTCGCAGATGCCTTCCTGGTGCCTGCATTCATCCACTGCCTGCATAAATTGCAGAAAGCAAAATCTAGTTAAGTTACAAGTCTTTAGTAAAAAAGTCATTACCAATGATGTATTTAAATGATTATTTAATAGTGTATTTAAAAATTAATTTATCTCACAACCGAGGAAAGCACCGGCGAACCATACTATATATTGAGCTTTACGAAGCAGCTTAGACGCAGTTAGAATTATGTCCATATACAACAATGCCCCAGCATGGACGCTGGGGCAAGGCGTTATGTGCCATGGACGGCACATAAAAGCCGGTTGTGTCATGGTCTAAACACACTAAATCATAATTCTTACTGCTTCTTAGCTGCGTAGTACTTGCGAAATATATAGTATGGTTCGTCGGTGCTTTCCGCATTATAAAAAGATAATTGAAAATCTTATGCATTTACCGCATCTATAAATTTTTGGAACGCTGCACGTCCCTCATCAGTGCACTTGTACACTCCTGCACACTCAAGCACTTCTTTAAATACAAGTCCAATCTCCTCATTGATGATATCATCAATATTTGACTCATCAATCTTATCATACTTAGACATAAACTTAAGAGCCCAGTCAGCATGTGATGCAAGAGTCTCAGTCGAATGCAGATCCTTTCCTGTAAGGATTGCATCCCTAAGCTCTGCCATCTCACCTTTTAATCTGGCCGGAAGCACTGCAAGTCCCATAACCTCGATAAGTCCGATATTCTCCTTCTTTATGTGATGAAGGTGGGCATGCGGATGATATACGCCAAGCGGATGCTCCTCTGTGGTGATGTTGTTTCTGAGCACAAGGTCAAGCTCATAGTCTCCGTCACGACGTCTTGCTATAGGTGTGATAGTGTTGTGTGGCTCTCCATCTGTCTCTGCAAAAATAAATGCTTCTTCATCTGTATAGCCTCTCCATGCAAGAAGAATCTTATCTGCAAGGTCAATAAGCTTATCTTTGTCTGCTGACTTGATTCTGATAACAGACATAGGCCATTTTACAATACCTGCCTTGACATCCTCGTAGCCCTTGAATGTGATTTCTTTCTCTATCGGAGCCTTTGCCATAGCGAAGGTATAGTGTCCGCCCTGGAAATGGTCGTGACTTAAGATAGAGCCTCCAACGATTGGCAGATCTGCATTTGAGCCTACAAAATAGTGTGGAAACTGTGTCACAAAATCAAGCAGCTTTCCAAATGTGGCACGCTCGATTTTCATCGGTGTATGCTTTGAATTGAACACGATACAGTGCTCATTGTAGTATACATATGGTGAGTACTGGAAAAACCACTGGCTGTTGTTTATTGTAACAGGGATAATTCTGTGGTTTTCTCTTGCAGGATGGTTTACACGGCCTGCATAACCCTCATTTTCCTTACAGAGCTGGCACTTTGGATATGCGCTCTGCTTTGCATTTTTAGCGGCAGCAATTGCCTTTGGATCCTTCTCAGGCTTTGAGAGATTGATTGTCACATCAAGTGTGCCATACTCTGTGTCTGTGGTCCATTTCATATCCTTCTTTATGCGCTGTCTTCTGATATAATTGCTGTCACAGCTTAATTTGTAAAAATAATCCGTTGCAGCAAGTGAAGACTCATTGTCGTATAAATCCTTAAAGCGTGCTCTAATTACGCTCGGTGAATTTACAAGGCAGCCCATCAGCTTTGTATCAAAAAGATCCTTGTATACAATACTGTTTTCTTTCATGATGCCATTGTCATATGCGTATGTCATCATATCCTCGAGTATACCCTCGAGCTTCTCCTCTGCCTCTTCCTGTGTCCATGCAGGCTGAGCCGCTGCCTTCTCGAAGGTCTCATCCTCGATATCGTCCACTCCAAGTACCTCGAGAAGTCTGTTTACTGTGTATACCTCATCAGCCGGGTCAACAAGTCCTGTTGTAAGACCATATTTTACTAATTCTAATATTCTCTCCTGAATCATGTCGTGCTCCTTAATCATTGTCGGGAAAACCCTATTTATCTGTTACCATTATTCATATTGCAAATTTTATGCCAGACGGCTAGGTCCGTCTCCGATTGAAACAACATAAAACTCAGGTGTTTTTCCAACCTTCTCTTTATAAGCCTTTGTCAGGTTTGCCTTAAACTCATCAACAGCCTCGTCCTTTACTATGCTGACTGTACAGCCGCCAAAGCCACCGCCTGTGATTCGTGATCCGATAACACCCGGAATCTTCCATGCCTCATCTACAAGTACATCAACCTCAGGGCAAGATGTCTCATAATCATCACGAAGTGATACATGTGAGGCGTTCATAAGCTTTCCAAATGTCTCAATATCATTTTCCTTCAGTGCTTTAACAGCCTTGATGGTACGCTGGTTCTCATAAACCGCATGTTTGCCTCTCTTACGTGCAACCTCATCCTTAATTGCATCCTTATGAGCCTCAAACTCTTCATCTGTCAGGTCTCCGAGAGTCTTGATGTCACATACTGTCTGTAAATTCTTAAGTGCCTGTGCACTCTCATTTCTTCTGTCATTGTAAGCACTTGTTACAAGGCTGTGCTTAACCATGCTGTTTGTAACCACGATCTTTGCACCATCCAAAACGATTGGCGCATACTCGAAATCAAGAGTATTGCAGTCAAGGAAAATTGCATTGTCCTTTTTGCCCATTGCAGATGCAAACTGATCCATGATACCGCAATTACAGCCGTTATAGTTGTTCTCTGAATACTGACCGATAAGTGCCAGATCCTGATTTGTCACGTCAAAGCCGTAAATATCCTTTAACATATATCCTGTAACCACCTCAAGAGATGCTGATGAAGAAAGTCCTGAGCCGTTTGGAATATTTCCGAATAAAACAATATCAAGACCGCTTTCAAGCTTCATTCCGCGTCCCTCGAAGGCCCACATAACGCCCATTGGATAGTTTATCCAAAGTCCGTCCGGATCAGGTGTAAACTCATCAAGTGATGACTCAACAACACCCAGATTGTCAAAATTCATAGAGTAGAAACGAAGCTTCCTGTCGTCGCGCTTTCTTGCTGCCATATATGTACCGATGGTAAGTGCACATGGGAACACATGTCCTCCATTGTAGTCAGTATGCTCACCGATCAGATTTACACGTCCCGGAGCAAAATATACTCTGATATCCCCATCTGCTCCAAAAAGCTCCTTGAATTTGTCTAATACGTTCTGCTGTATCATTTTTTCTTCTCCTTTGCTGATTGTATTTGCGTTAAATTGATAGTTAAAATAATTCGTTTTTTCTTTATAACTCTATTATAACTGCACATTTTTACATTGCAATACATCCGACTGAAAATGCAACATAACAAATCAAATCATGCAACAAAATTACATATGTTATTATTTTATTTTTTAAAATTCTTAATAACATCAAGTGCCGGCAGCACATTTCCATCATAGTCAAAAAGTGCCTGGTTTGCCCACTCATTGCCACATGGTCCCGGATCATTCATGTACTTAAGTGAAGCAGGTGTAGCCCAGCCTGAGCCCGGTACAGGAATCCACGCTGGCTCCCACCAGAAAAATCCTTTTCCGTGGTCATCCACCACATTTGCCACCCTGTTTAAGAAATCCTTTGTAAAGTCAGCCTGCCCCTCAATAGTCATAGGATAATCTATCTTCTCAACAAGCTCCGGTTTTGTCGCATAACCCTTGCGCTCAGAATCAGCAAGCTTCTCATACTCCTGGTAGCTGTCCATTGTAAAGCCCATGGATACCTCAGCGATGATAAGGTCCTTATTGAAACGCTTTGCAATATCGTTCATATTGAACTCAAGCTGGTCAAGTGAGCCGTGCCAGAAAGGATAGTATGACAATCCGATATACTCAAACTCCTCACCTCTTTCGATGAAGTTTGTAAACCATCTGACATAAAGCTCATTGTTTCCACCATTATCGAGGTGAATCATTATCGGAATATCAGCATTTACCTTGCGGCAGGCACGTATTCCGGCATTCACAAATTTTGCTATATTATCGTAGTTAGGTACCTTTCCCTCAGGCCACAAAAGTCCGTTTGAAAGCTCATTACCTACCTGAATCATTGTGACATTTACACCTGCCTCAATAATCTTTGTCAGATTTTCAAGTGTAAAATCATATACAGCCTGCTCCAGCTCATCCGCGCCGAAATCTTTCCATGCCTTTGGCTTAATCTGCTTTCCCGGGTCTGCCCAGAAATCACTGTAGTGGAAATTCAAAAGCACTCCAAAGCCTGCATCTGTAACTTTTTTTCCGATAGCGATAGTCTGAACAAGGTCATTGTTACCTGCACCGTAAGGCTCACCATCCTCTGATTTTGGATCGTTCCACAGACGAAGACGGATTGTATCAACATCATGCTCCTTCATGATGTCAAGAATGTCTTTCTCCTTTCCGTCCTCGTAGTATTTTGCTCCGCAGCGTTCCAGCTCGAGCAAGGTTGATAAATCCATACCCTTAATAAATTTTGACATTTTAATCCTCCTTAATTCATATATTGTTTATTTGTAACTGTCCAGTACCTTCACATCTGTTCCTACATATTATAGATTTTCCTGCACTGCCACAGCAAATTGCTGCTTTTTCGATGTACTAGATTCCTCTGAAACAGAATGTAAATTCCATTTTTTCTGAGGCATCAAGCAGGTACTCCGGATGAGTATGTGAGCCCCAGCTGTCGTCTCCGCCTACACCCATCTGCTTCTTTGCCACACGGACAACAGTATAGTGTACAGGTGGAAGCTCGAAATGATGTGCTGCATTTTCCAGCTCATGTGGTGTATATGGCAGTGCTGAGAACGAGAGCTCATCACCAAAGAACAGCATGCCTCTGCCCTTCTTGTCCATCACTTTTGCATATCTTACTCTGCACTTGTTGCCGCTCTCCTGCGGAACGAGATACTCGGCAATGTTGTCTGCCACTTTATTCTCGTATACACCATACTTTCCGCCATGCTGTCTGTCCTCATATGTCTCCTGTGGTCCGAGTCCGTACCATTTCACTGTATCATAATCGGCATCCAGCTTGAACATCATGCCAAACTCCGGCATATCGCCAAGTTCCTTTACAGGGTCATATGACAGAGTTGTCTCGATTGTTCCATCACCAAACACTCTGTATGTCACCTCGCATGAGCTCTGCGGTGTGGTAGGCATGAAATAAGTGTATGTGATGGCGATATTGTTGTCATTTTTTTCTACCCTTGGTGATGTATCTGCAAAGCGCTGATCCTGTCTGGTGGTCACATACATGCTGGCAATCTTCCACTGTGCATAGCGCTGTGGCATCATGTTGCCGGAATCATTGTTGGTAGGTGTTCTCCAGAAATTCGGCAGTGGTATAGTATTTGGAAGCATCTCGACGCCACCATATACATATGAAACCATTCCCAGATTCATTCTTGAGAAAAGTGCCTTGAAGTTCTCACCTCTTACAAGGATATTTCCGTTTCCAACAACAAGCTCAACTGATTTGTCGCATGAATACTCACTTACAGGCTTCTTTATCATATGCTGTCCTAATGCAATCTCATATCCTGCCTTTTCCCAGATGGTGTTTTCCTTCAATACAAATGATACCACAATACAGTACTCTTTTTCCATATCTATCATGGAATTTTTAAGAGTAACCGGCACCTCATAGCTTGCCTGCTCCATCGGTGGAACAGATATCTGAAGCCTGGTCCTGTAGACCTCATTTCCGTCTGCAAGTAGAATGGCAAAAGCATCAAAAACCGATGTATTTACAAAAAGATTTTTGTTTGTGACTGTAAAGATGTAGTCGCTGTCAAAACCAACCGAGATATTCTGATAATTGAACTTCACCTCCTGCATCTTTGGAGAAGTCTCTCTCTCTCCGCCGTAGCAGATGCCGTTTCCGCTGAAATCTCCATCTGTAGGCCTGTCGCCAAAATCTCCGCCATATGTGAGGAACCATTTGCCGTATCTGTCCTTTTTGTAGATTGACTGGTCGATATAATCCCAGATAAATCCACCCTGATATCTAGGCTCGCGGTCAGAAAGCTCTGTGTATTTATGCATAGCACCGCAGGAATTTCCCATTGCGTGTGTATATTCGCAGCAGATAAATGGTTTCTCAGGGTTGTCCGCAAGGAATTTCTCAATACCTGCAACAGAAGTATACATCTGGCTTTCCATGTCACTTGTGTCATTGTAGCTTCTATCGTTAAATACTCCCTCATAATGTACCAGACGATGCTTATCAAGCTGCCTGAAAAGCTGTGACATCTCATATATTGTCTTGCCGCCAAACGACTCATTTCCGCATGACCAGATAAGGATTGCCGGATGATTTTTATCTCTCTGATAGCATGAGTTGGCACGGTCCAGCATCATTTCTCTCCACTGTGGCTTATCCTTTGGCACAACAAAGTCAAGGTCAACATAGCCCTTATTATATGCCTCCCATGTGCCGTGACTCTCAAGATTGTTCTCAGCTATCATGTAGATTCCATAAATATCGCAAAGCTCATAGAGCATGGAATCATCAGGATAATGGCTTGTTCTTATAGCATTGATATTGTTCTTTTTCATTGTAACAATATCCTTTATCACCTCATCACGGTTTGGCACACGGCCTGTTATTGAGCTGAACTCATGGCGGTTTACACCCTTAAATACAATACGCTTACCGTTTAGCTTCATGAGTCCGTCTACCATCTCAAATCTTCTGAAGCCTGCCAGCTGGCTGATAAACTCGGTCTCATTTCCATGCGTATCTTTAACTATAATTTTAACCTCATACAGATTCGGCTTTTCAGCGCTCCATAACAGAGGATTTTTCACATTACATGAGCCCTCGCAAATTTCCTTATTCCTAAGCTCTATATCAAACTCTTCCAGTAAAAGCTTAGCCCTGTCATATTTTTCCACAGACAAATCGCCCAGCTCATAAAGCTTTACACTTGCAGTACCATCACCATCTGCCTTTATTGACACACTAAGTGTGCCCTCGTCAAAGGTATCATTAAGTGTAGGAACAACTGACAGATCCTCCACATGTGCACAAGGAACGACATACAAAAATACATCCCTGAAAATACCCGAAAATCTATAAAAATCCTGATCCTCACACCAGCTGCTTGATGTCCATTTCCATACTCTGACCGCAAGCTTGTTCTCACCCTCAATAATATAATCAGTCAGCTCGAAATCCGACGGATCAAAGGTATCCTCACTGTAGCCGACATAGTGTCCATTCAGCCAGAGTGCAAAACCGCTCTCCACTCCCTGGAACGAAATACACACCCTCTTGTTCTTCATATTCTCAGGGATTGTGAAATACTTCACATAGCTTGCAACCGGATTAAAAATCTCAGGTACCTCGCCCGGCTTTATAAACTCGTCAGCCTCCCACGGATATGTGGTATTCGTATAGATTGACACATCATAGCCTTCCATCTGGATATGTGCCGGAACCCTGATTTCATCCCAGCTTTTGCAGTCATAATCTGCTGCCTCAAAGCCACAAGGAGCCAGGGACTGATTCTTTGCATATGCAAACTTCCATAAGCCGTTCATATCATATCTCAGGCTTGATTTTCCTTTAATCTTCTCCAATTCATTTTTATAGCACACATGATCCGAATGAGCCGCAAGTCTGTTCTGCTCAAATATTTCCGGATTTTTAACAATATCTGAATCAAAATTACCCATATTTATACACTCCTATTTTATTTATTATTTGTCTTTTTAAACGTAAAGTCCTCTTGGTAAATTCCTCTTACAAGACGAAGGCAAATAATAAACATTATTTGCCTTCTTGATTTTTAACAATATTATTTTACTTTTATTTAACAGATCCTGTAATTCCCTCTGCAAACTGCTTCTGGAGTACGAAGAATACGATCATTGTAGGGATGGAGCAGAAAAGAACTCCCATCATCAGTACACCGTAATCTACTGTATATCCTGCTGCAAGGTTTGCGATAAGCATTGGCATTGTGATAGCATCAGGCTTATTGAGTATTACCTTTGGCCACAGGTATGAGTTCCATGCATTCATGAATGTGATAACTGCAGCTGCTGCATATGTTGATTTCTGTACAGGCATATACATCTTGAAGAAAATACCAATCTCACTGAGTCCGTCAATTCGTGCCGCCTCCATTATATCGACTGGGAAGTTTCTCGAATTCTGTCTGAACATCATGATAAGGAACGGCGTTGAAATAGCCGGGAGCATGAAGCCCCATACCGTATTTATAAAGCCGAGCTTTGACATCATCTTGAACAGAGGAATAAGTGTAGCTACCTGCGGAATCATCATGGCAAGAAGTAAAACTGAGAACAGCTTATCCTTTGCCTTGTCATGATAGAGCTCAAAGCCGTAACCGGCAAGTGAGCAGACAAGCAGTGCTATAATTGTCTGAACTGTTGCATTGATAAGTGAGTTTTTCATTCCAAGTGCAACGTTCTGTGATGCAAACAGTTTCTTTAAGTTCTCAATGGCATAGCCACCAAATGCAATTCTACCTCTTGCAACGTCAATAGACTTGTTGGTCGCTGCCGATATCATCCAGAAAAACGGAAATACTGAGATGAACGAAACTATTACAAGAAAAATGTATGAAGGTATAAGCCTTTTTTGTATTGATGATCCATGTTTTTTCTTAGTCACGCTTGTCACCTACTTTCAGATTGATAAATGCCAGTATAGCAACCATGATGAATACGATAACAGACATTGCTGATGCATATCCAAAGTTTGCAACACCTTCACCAAACGAGCCGTTATAGATATAATGTGACATGGTGATTGTCGCATTTGCAGGTCCACCCTTTGTCAGGTTTACAGACTCATCGAAGAGCTGTAATGTACCGTTTATTGACATGATGGTTGTCATAACAATTGTAGGTCTAAGAAGAGGAACCGTGATAGACCAGAAGGTCCTCCAGCCGCTCGCTCCATCTATCTTTGCCGCCTCGTAAACAGAATACTCGATATTCTGGAGACCGGCTAAAAAGAACACCATATTATATCCTGTCCATCTCCAGATAAGAGCAACTATGATAATAATCTTAGCGCTCCAGCCTGTACCGAGGAAGTTAAAGTTGCTCTCTAATATTCCAAGTTTAACAAGGATTGTATTGATAAGTCCCTGTGTTGCAAAAAGCGATTTAAAAATCAATGCATATGATACGAGTGATGTTGCACATGGTAAAAATACACATGTACGGAAAAATCCTTTAAATTTAAGGTCCTTGTTGTTAAGCAGCTGTGCCAGTAAGATTGCCAGTACAAGCATGATTGGCACTTCGATAATTAAATATAAGAATGTGTTTCCGATAGATCTCTTGAAAACCGCATCCTGAAACATTCTTGTGTAGTTGTAGGTAAGTGGATTTGCCCACTTCATATTTGCGCTTGAGCCGGTTTTAAAGGATGTAATAACAGCCTGGATTATAGGCCAGAAGCTCATTATGAAAATGAGTATTGTTGCCGGAGCCAGATACATCCATCCGGCAGCCCTTTGTTTACCGGATATGCTCATTCCTTTTTTCTTATTCTTCACTGTAAAGGCCTCCTAACTATAAGTCTTTGAGAAAAACAGGGAGCCATTTAATGGCTCCCTGTACATTTGCCATCAAGCTAACAGATTAAAGTCCCATTGTGAATTTAAGGTCATCCTCTGCTGTCTTTATCTCTGAATCGATATCTGCACCGTTCTGAGTGATATTGATAAGTGCTGTAGCAAGCTTCTTACGTGCATCGTAATGGAAATCGCTCTGCTCGATTGTCTTAACATTTGCACCCATCTCAACAATCTTAGCGTAGATTGGCTGGTTGTTGAAGTACTCAACGCCCTCGTTGTAAACCTCTGACTTGCCTGCAGGTGTATATGTAGTGATAACACCACCTTTCTTAAGAGCATTGTCATATGTCTCAGATACACCCTTGTCTGTATAAGAACCACCACCAAATGTGTAAGCTAAGAATTTCTTAGCAAGGTCTGTCTGCTTGCAGTTGCTTGTAATGTAAAGTGAAGATCCACCGTTTGATGCATAGCCTTCACCACCCTCAAGTGTTGGAAGAGATGTAATCTCCCACTTTCCACTGTTGTCTGTAACCTTCTCGATTGTAGGAATGATCCAGTTTCCGTTCATAACACCTGCAACCATATCTCCCTGGATAGCCTGATCTGTGTAATCTGACCAGTTATTTGCAAGGTAAAGAACATTGTTGTCGATCATATCCTTAAGTACCTGCATGATTTCTTTTATTTTAGCGTTGTCTACAAAGTTTGGCTTGCCATCCTTAAACTGTGACTCACCCTCTGCCTGAAGCATCATGTAGAATAAATCGTTTCCGTCTCCATCCATGCAAAGTAAGTATTTACCGGTCTTATCATATACCTTCTTACCTACCTCGATGAAGTCCTTCCAAGAAATACCTGTCATATCATCGATTGTGTATCCTGCCTGCTCAAGAAGATCTGTTCTGTAAGCAAAGATAACTGTTCCGTTATCAACAGGGAATCCAAAGTGCTCTCCATCGATTGTAGAGAATGATAATTTCTCCTGGCTGAAATCATCCCAATTAACATCTGCATCATTTGCTGATACCCATGCGTCAGGATAATTTGTATGGTACTGCTGGAAGTAGTGATCCTGGAATAATACTATGTCAGGAAGTGTACTGTAATCTCCTGCTGAACCTGCTGTTGTAATTGCTGTCTCAATATCAGATGACTGTGACTGCTCTTCGATATTGAGTACGAAATCAGGATCTACATTTTTCTTGTAATCCTCTGCTGCTGCTTTGAGTGCCGGGATATTGAAGCTTGCATCCCAAGCCCATGCTGTAAGTGTATGGCCGTCATTCACGGTCTCTACCTTCTTACCAGTCTTTTCTGTGCCATCTCCTGATGAAGATGAATCTCCACATCCGGCTGCAAGTGAGGCAACCATTGTTGTTACGAGTAATAATGAAACTACTTTCTTTTTCATTTTTCTTCCTCCCTAATAAAAATGATGTTTTCGCAATACTCCGTTCACAATTCATTCATAGTCACATTATTTTAATTGGGCATTTTGACTATAAATGCTTGTCCGTTTCTCGATTACATAGTCATTATAACCACATATATTGTTTCTGTGTTAACACATTCCACACAATTACATGCATATTCAATCATAAATGTACAAAATTATACGAAAGCATGTATTTTCTACCATCCCTTTAGTGCAGATATCCTAAAATTCAACAGTTTATGCTCATAATTTTCAGGATTTATCTTCCACTGATATGGCGAAGTGTCCAAAAATTTGCGGAAATTACGGTTAAAAGTTGACTGGGTTGTGAATCCACACTTTTGTGCAATAAGCTCCATAGGCTCATTTGTTTTTTTCATAAGCTCACACGCCTTCTGCACTCTTATCAGATTCAGATACTCCATAGGCGGCATATTGATGTATGATTCAAACAGTCTCCTGAAATGAGTCTCGCTCATGTTGCATAGTTCCGAAAGCTCCCCTGCCTTTATCGATTCGCTGTAATGCTTATTCATGTAGTCAAGTGCTGTGGCTATCTGTGACATATTGGTACCCTTTACGATATTATTATCCTCCTTTGGAAGCTCATCATACCTGCGCAATAGCTCTATTACAATTCCCTGCACAAGGAGTTTTATCGTCCTTTGGCAATAAATCTTGTGTTCACGGGTTTCCCTTATTATGGCATTTATATACTCAGCCATAGCCGGACTCTGATACACATTAGTCATAAACGCTTTTTTTGATATAGTCGTAACTGCCTCATTCTGGAATGCCGTATTGTTTGGGAACATCTCTTCTATCACAGAACGTATGTCGATAAAAATATACTCCCAGAAATTCACCACCTCACCATAGCTGACTGTAACATGTGGAAAATTCTCAGGTATAAATGTGATATCGCCGTCATGATACTGGTAAATATCCTCATCCAGATACATATTTCCATCCCCCTCGCGGCAGATGCCGATTTCAAGCAGATTATGGAAATGCAGGTGAAATTCCTCATGACCATACACTCTCTTCCAGGATTCTCCGCACAGCACGAGTGCCGACTCTCCCTGTGGCAGCTCATAGAATCTGAATTCCATCGTGTCTTTTTTTCTTTTCGCCATATATACTCTCCTTTGCAGCGAAATGCAAAATACGCTGCTGCTATTATAGCAGCAGCGTACCAATCACTACTTTAATCAAAATCGAACTTGTCGAATCTCTTGTACATAGCCTTGTACTTCTTGCGTACATCCTCGTTGCCCTGAAGCACCTCTTCCTCTGTACCTCTGAACTGACAACGGATGCAGCTATAAATACCTGTTTCCTTATTATAGAACATATCAATATCAAGATCCCTCATAAAACATAAGGACATCTATAGTTTAATTTGCCTTTTCCAAGTTGAGCCATGTTGCAAATACCTCCTTGTCTTTAATCTGTTTCTTGTAACCAAGTTTGAACATTGGAGAGAATGCATATCCTTCCTCAATGTATCCCTCTGCCTTTGCAGATGGTGTGAGTGAAACCTTTGTCTGAATTGCAGGAATTACTGCGCTTACTGCAGTTGCTCCGTCAAGCTTTGCATCACGACACTTGTACTCATAATTGATGCTCTGTGGGTTTTCTCCCTCACATGTAAGTGTGATGCCTGTCATATCCTCTGGATACTCTGTTGTTCCGTAGCATGCTGTTATGTACTCATCGAGATAAACCTCTGCATTCGGATCACTCATGCTAAGGATATTACGCTCAATCTTGATGTTTGATGAGCCCTCCTCAAAGTATTCCTTTGTCTGAAGAGTAAGCTTAACATCATAAAATTCAATATCTACCGGATCAAGTGTAAGGATTCTTGTCTTCTTGCCGTCAATTACTTCCTCAGAGAAATGGCTGTGTGTAGGACACAGGCAAAGGTCAACCTCCTCACCGTTGTGTGAAAGCTTGGCACTTCTTACTGTTCCAGCTCCTGCATAGTGTGTAAAGTATCCTGCTCTGTATTTCTCCTGAATAAGGAATGGATAAGATGCATCCTGTACATGCTTTGTTCCGATTCCTACCGGCCACTCAAGCTTTGCAACGTATGGACGAAGGTCCACGATCGCTCCACCCTGATCCATGTTTACGCATGCTCTCATGTATGGGTCACAGTACCAGAAGAGCTGCTTGTCTGAGCCGTAAAGGATATCTCTCCATGGTGCACACTCAGGCTCATTGTAGTTGCCTGCGTTTACACCCTTTTTCTCTCTGTAGTAATCAGCGAACTCTGACATTGTCATGTCGATGAGCTTACCCTCTTTCTTTAACTTGCCATAGTAATTACAGCCGTCTGTGTATGACTTTAAAAGAAGCTCATATGGCTGCTCCCAGCGTCCCATCTTATTCATCCAGCCAGGTCCTACGAACATCATGTTGTATGAATATCCGTTATTGTATTTTGCAAGATCTCTGTACTGGTCGATAAGGTTGTAAAGATATGGATACTCCCATGTCTTTGTATCGTAAATCATTCCACGGAGCACATTCTGTGGATGTGTGCCGAAGTTTGAGCCGTTTCCGTCATAGCAGGCGATAAGGTCACGTGAAAGATGTGGAATTGCTACGATTCCGCTATCCTCTTCCTTATTTGCTGCCGGCGCATGTGTGTTCTGCTTTGATGGAATCCATGGTGCCCATGGGCCTCCGTCGAAAAGTGTATACCATGAGTTGTTACATGTGTGGTATGCCTTTGGACCTTCCTCCCAACATGTTGCAACTGCACATTTTACCATTGGGTATTTTTCTTTGATGTAGTTTGTAAGGTCTGCATCCATATAGTATGAGCCTGTTGACTCAGGATAGAAACCGAATCTGTCATGGAATTTCTCGAAAACATCGTTTACGATAGCTTTCTTGTCCTCCATTGAGAACATCCAGATACAGAAATCCTTTGTCTTATACTTCTCTCTAAACTCCTCACATGGAAGTCCAAGGAGTGAAAGTGCTATCTCATCACCGTATTTCTCGTGATCCTGCTTTGCAAGCTCTACTGCCTCATCATTAAAAAGTGAAGCATATGTCATCTGGATTGTAGTTTTGAGTCCCGCCTCATGTGCAAGTCTCTGCTGTGTCTTGAAGATGTCGAGTGACTCTGTGATAAGCTTCTTATCTCCGATATCCTCTTCTTTTCCCTGTCCTGTCACTGTTGCTGAGTACTCAGGCACCATCTCAGGGCGGTGAATGATGTTAACAATAAATTTGTCCATCCGTTGTTTCCTCCATTTGCTTGTAATTTAATTTATTTCTTAGGTGCGTTTTTGCGCGCAACCGCTTGTTCTGAACTTAGTATATTACAGTATTATGATTATGTCAATGTGCAATTTCGACATTTTTTAACTTTTGTTTTCAAGCATTTTTCACAAACAAGGTTTTGGATGCGCGTTTTTGTGCACAACTTTTGCGCACCGGTGTAGGCCGGTACGTATGCCGGGGACTGTGGGGATACACGTGCTTTAGAAGGAGTGCATAGCGAAGCTGCTTAGATACTGTAGAAATTATGTCATGAAGCACAGAAACGCTCCTGCATGGACGCAGGGGCGAGGAGAACCGCGCCACGGACGGCGCGTTTCGACGGTTTCGTCAGGCATAGAAGCCCTTCAAGCATAATTTCGTACAGTATCTTAGCAGCGCAGCGTAGCACGCGGGGAAGCTGTGTGTGCCGGTCGGGCAGCCGAGGCTTACATCATTACATAAAACAAGAAAAAATCATCATATGTATTTTAAGGGGATTGCGAAAAAATCTACCATTTTGTGCAAAACCACATATTTAATAGAAAGATTCACATAAAGATTATTAAGAATATAGTATTGTGCCCTTAGAAAAATAGTACTATACTAAATTTGTCTGACGAATTCGGACTTGAGTATAAATAATAATATGATTAAAGGGTCAAAAGGTATCATAATAAAGGAGGAAATAACAAACTATGTCTTCAAAAAAAGGTGCGATGAAAAAGAAATTGGAAAACATGCATTTGGGTAAAAGAATCAACTATGGTTACAAAATGGTTATTACCATGATGCTTATTTCGGGACTGCTTTCGATTGCGGTCATTGGTGTGTTGTTTTTCAATATGTTAAACTATGTAAACAAGGTAAATGCTTCTGATCAGGCGGTTAAGGTATGTAGAATAAATGTAACTGCAGCGGCAAGAAATGTAAGAGAGATGGCACTTAATCCTGACAAATCAACATATGACGACTATGAGCAGGACGCAAAAGAAAAGCTTGAGGATGTTGATGTGCAGTTAAAAACAATAAAAAAATCAGGTGTTGTTCCGGAGAATCAGTATAATGAATATTCAAAGGCTCTTTCTGACTGGGCGAATACCGGATACTCAATCATGGATAAGATTAAAGCCGGACAGAAGGATGGGGCTGTTGATCAGATTATCAATGAGTGTACACCAAAGTTAAATAAAACTGTTGAGCTTGCAAAGGAAATCGACAAGCTGACTGACGAAAGAAGCCTTCAGGCAGTTGTAAGTACATACGTATGTGCTGCAGTCGGACTCATAGTCATCATTATCTGTCTGACATGTGCATGGCGGTTGACAAAGAGAACAGGAAAGATCGTGCTTGATACAATCCTTGAGCCGTTACATGCAATCGAGGATGTGGCAAAGGAGCTGACAGAAGGAAATCTTCACAGCACACTTGAGTACCATTCAGAGGATGAAATCGGTAGATTGGCACACAGCATGAGAAAGTCTATCCGTATTCTCGGCTCATATGTGGATGATATAGACAGGTCGATGAAGCTCTTTGCGGACGGACATTTTGATGCACAGCCGGAAGTAGAGTGGAGAGGCGATTTTGTAGGTATTTTACAGTCATTTATGGAATTTGAAAAAAGTATGGCAGTCACCATAAAGGGAATCCAGAATGTATCAAGCGAGGTTTCAAGTGCGGCAGAGCAGGTAGCTGCAAGCTCAAATGACCTTGCAGACGGTGCAACCAATCAGGCTGCGGTTGTAGAGGAACTGACAGCGACAGTTGAGGGAGTTTCAGAGCAGGTGGAGCAGAATTCAAAGAGTGCAAAGGAAATCAGTGGAAAAGTGGATGAGCTTGGAGGTGCAATTTGGGAAAGCAATGGAAAGATGCAGGAGATGGTTGCATCTATGCATGAAATAAACGAAGCCTCTAAACAGATAGATCAGATTATATCAACTATTAATGAGATTGCATCACAGACCAACCTGCTTGCATTAAATGCTTCTATTGAGGCGGCAAGGGCAGGGGAGGCAGGAAAAGGCTTTGCGGTTGTGGCAAATCAGGTAAATATTCTTGCCGATCAAAGTGCACAGGCTGCAAAGGAATCAGCTGCGCTTATAGAGACATCTGTGCAGGCTGTTGAAAAAGGCATGAATATTGCAGAGCAGACAGCCTCACAGCTTGAAGAAGTAGCAGAGAACTCTAAGGTGATTACAAAAGAGGTGATTAATATAGCTGATACACTTGAGACCCAGACCAGTGAGATCAAGCAGATTAACGAAGGAATTGAGCAGATCAATGATGTTGTACAGACCAATTCAGCAACATCACAGGAGTGTGCGGCTGCGAGCCAGCAGATGAGCAGTGAATCAGAAAATCTGAGTGAAATGATAGCGAAATTCAAAATCTCAGACATTGAAGAGTAATATAATAGAAGGTGAAATTTAATGAGGGCTTTTGATGCATATAAAATACTTGACGAGCGGGAAGCAGGAAGTATGATTGACTTAATTGCACCTTGTATGGATGATTATCTGTATATTATAGATTTAAAGAATGATACACTGAGGATATCACAGTCAGCGGTAGAGCGTTTTATGCTTCCTGATAAATTTATGAATGATGCAACAAAGCATCTTCGTACATTGGTTTATGAGAAAGACCGTAAGCTGCTCGAAAATCACAAGCGTAAAATATGTGATGGAAAAGAAAAAAGATACAACGTGCTATGTCGTTTGATTAGCGGGAAGAATTTACCGGTATGGATTAACTGTCGTGGGGAGGTAATCAATGATAATGAGGGGAAACCGCACTATATTATCGGCTGTATGAATGAGACAGGAACCAGGCAGAGGGCTGACAATATCAGTGGGCTGTTAGGTGAAAAGGAGATGGCGTCATATATCTATTCACAGCCTAAAGAGAAGCTGTCAGGTTATTTCATACAGATTGGGATTGACGATTTTGGGATGATCAATAATGTTCATGGACAGACATATGGCAACTACATACTTAAAAGAGTGGCTGAATGCATAGCAGATTGTCTCTCAGGCGGTCAGAAAATATATCATCTTGTTACAGACAAGTATATGCTTGTGGATATGTTGAGCAAATCGCAGGATGAGGTGGTGCAGTTGTTCAAAAGGATAGGTGAAAAAATTGATGAGTTTATAGTTGATGAAAACTATAAATCAATTTTTTCGGTTTCTGCTGGAGTGACAGATATATCAACACTGGCAGAGGGCGCAATAGAGTGCAGGAAAAAGTCGGATTTTTCTTTAAAATGCGCAAAAAAAAGAGGCGGAGGAAGCCTTTATTTCTTCGAGGAAGAGGATTATAAAGCGTCATTGCGCAAAAATACCATCCTGAGTGCGCTTCGTAGCGCAACTGTAAATGATTTTGAAGGCTTTGAGGTATATTACCAGCCTATCTTAGATAGTGCTGATCGAATAATCGGTGCAGAGGCACTTTTACGGTTTTTCATGCATTCGGATGAGGGCGATGAAATGATTTCCCCGGTTGAGTTTATTCCTTTACTGGAGGAGAGCAGGCTCATCATTCCGGTTGGAGAGTTTGTATTGAACGAAGCAGCAAAAATGTGCCGTGAAATGCAGCAGTATATTGCGGATTTCAGGGTAAATATCAATGTATCATATATACAGATTATGCGTGAAAGTATGGCAAATAAAATTCTCTCTGCTATCAAGGCAAACAATCTGAGACCTGAATCAATCTGTATCGAAATGACAGAGAGTGGATTTATGGATATGACGCCATGTTTTTGCAGCTTCAGGAAAAAGCTTGATGAGAATAATATCCAGTTCATAATAGATGATTTTGGAACAGGCTATTCAAATCTTCGCTATATCAGTGAGATGAACCCGGACTATGTAAAGATAGATAAGGATTTTACGGCAATGGCGATGCGCAGTGAAAAGGACCATGAGCTGTTCAGAAAGATTATAGAGATGGTTCACAGTGTAAATATAAAAATCTGCATTGAGGGAATTGAGAAGGAAGAGTGGGCTTGCGCAATGAAAGAAATCCATGTAGATTATATGCAGGGATATCTGTATGGCAGACCATGCGAAAAAGACGCGTTTTTAAACAACTATGGGATATAAGGAATATTTTCCGGGAGTTACAGACAAAAAGAATGCCAATGAAATATTTGAAAGAATATTTAAACGAACAGAAAAACTAAACATCAAGGCACTGGGCGACAGGAGGCAAATCACATGCAAAATTCCAAAGAAAAAACTCTTTCCCAAAGGATTGCAGAGAGAATTATCAAATACATACTGGATGAAAACCTGCAGCCGGGTGACAAGCTTCCGAACGAAACCGTAATGTGTGAACGGCTGAATGTTGGAAGAAGCTCTCTGCGTGAAGCTATGCGAGCACTCGCATCACGTAATGTAATCACCATACGCCAGGGCTCCGGTTCATATGTTTCCGCAACTCCCGGGATGATTGATGATCCCCTCGGTCTGACCTTTATTGAAGATAAACAAAAGATGATTAAAGATCTGATGGAAATCAGATTTCTAATCGAACCATCCATAGCAGCCATGGCTGCTATCCGTGCAGATGAGTCAGATATAAAAAATATCCTTACTGCATGTGAAAATGCCGAAAAATTTCTTCTTGCAAATAAAAATTACACAGAAAAGGATATAGCATTTCATACTGCTATTGCCTTAAGCAGCAAAAATATAGTTGTTCCAAAGCTGGTTCCTATCATCAACAGTTCAATTCCTCTGATCAGTGAGTCTGCAAAATTCACCATGCATGATGAAGCTATCGAAACTCATCGTGAAATTGCAGATGCAATTGCTGCCCACGATGCCGTCCGTGCCCACGATGCGATGTATCTGCATCTGATCTACAACCAAAAGCATATAAAATCCATAAATTAATGACTGTCCGGTTATCACCGGTCACACTGCGATGTGACCGGCAGTACTATATTTTATGGTTCTGGCGCTTGAAATAGTCGCCCAGCAACCTGTTTACGTTATACATCATAAGTCATTTGGGGTGGAATGCCAAAGTATTGCTAATGATAAAACATAAAGTTTATATATTACTACATAAGAAAGAAGGATGAAATTATGTATGAAATGAAACCTGAATATTATATCGGAATAGATATGATTGATGAAGAGCACAAGCAGTTATTTAAATATGCAGATGAAGCATATGAACTGCTGCACGATGAGTTTACACCGGATAAATATGATAAGATGGATATCATATTGGAGAAGCTGCGCGACTACACGGTAAAGCACTTTGCTGACGAGGAGCAGTACATGGAATCAATCCATTACAAGAAGATGTTTACACAGAAGGTTCAGCATATGGAATTTGTGCAAAAGCTGGATGAGTTCATTGAGCATCACAGTGATGAGGAGATAGATCAGGATGAGCAGATCATGGGAATTCTCAAGTATCTCACAGACTGGCTGATAAACCATATCCTGTATGTTGACTGTCAGATACCGAAGCCACAATAAAGTACCTGAGTTTTAGCAAAGAGTAAGTACCGCAGGTCGCCGTCTGCCGTGGTAGCGCACATACTCCCCGTAAGCGAATAGCGAAGCGGCTTAGATACTGTAGAAATTATGCCATGAAACACAGAAATGCCCAGCCATGGACGGCTGGGCAAGGCGTTATGCGCCACGGACGG
>ERZ773190.1125-NODE-1125-length-26723-cov-12.241825_pt1 | contig 26723 bp, 21 predicted proteins | sample MGYA00511111_ERZ773190 | MGnify/ENA primary metagenome ERZ773190 (study PRJEB29015, sample SAMEA2737777) | human gut metagenome | biome: human gut; feature: human-associated habitat; material: faeces | place: China | collected 2012 ... | reverse complement strand
AGACCTCCCACTTTGGGGGAGGTGGCATCGCGCAAGCGATGACGGAGAGGGTGAGCCAGTTTATCGTTTTGATACTGTCTAGTATAACACAAAACGCCGCTCCGGGATATCCCGAAACGGCGTTTTGACTGAATATTTTACTTTAACCGAAAATGGCTACCACAATTTGGATCCCAACACCCACAGCCGCACCGGCGGCCCAGGTCAGGCCGGTGATAAAGAGGTTCTGTTTCCAGGAGGGGTTTGCCCGCCAGAGAACGGCCAGGCCCACGCCCGCGCCGGTGCACAGACCTGCCACCAGACTGGAAAAGCGGAGGGCTCCCTCCACATAGAGCTGGGTCAGCAGGACGCTGGCGGCACAGTTGGGGATCAGCCCCACCAGTGCGGCCACCACCGGCTGGAAGAAGCCCATCCGGCCCAGAGCGTCGGCAAAGACATCCTCGCCCACGCCCTCCACAATGAGGCCGAACACCAGACTGAACACAAAGATGAACGCGAAGATCTCCAGCGTGTGGCGAAGGGCGGCTTTCCAGATGGGGGCTGGCTTGCCCTCCTCATCGCTGTGCTCCTCGTGGCAGTCGATCTCATCGGCGCTGCCGGTATAGCCGCCCCGCAGGCTCCTGGGCAGAACGCCCCGCAGGACAAAATCCAGCACCAGGCCCACCGCAATGGCGTAGAGCACCTTGATGACCATGAGCAGCACCAGCTTATCCCAGTAGGCAGGCATGGAGACCAGCAGCGGAACCGCTTCATCACTGGTGGCGAGGAACACGGCCATCAGCGTGCCCAGGCTGATGACCCGGGACGCATAGAAATTGGACGCAATGGCAGAGAAACCGCACTGGGGCACACAGCCCAGCAGTGCCGCCGGAACAGAACCCCAGCGCCCGCCCCCCGCCAGAATGGCTTCGATGCGCTCGCCGTGGCGATTCTCCACATATTCAATGAACAGATAGGCCAAAAACAGGAAGGGCAGCATCTTGGCGGTGTCCACCAGAGATTCGCCCAGAACATCCAGAAACAATTCCATTTGATACTCCAAAAACAACTGTAATGTGCTTTATTGCAGTAAATTGCAATCAATTTGCATTTTCGTGCAAGGGAGATTATACACGCTTCGGATGCAAATTGCAAGAGGAATTTGCAAAAAGTTTGCATTTTTGTTTTTGGGAGAACGAAAATGCCCTCTCAGTCAAGGCCGCAGGCCTTGCCAGCTCCCCCTTCGGGAGAGGTGGCAGCGCGTTCACGCTGACAGAGAGGGCTATTCATTTCAGATCAGATCTCGGCCAGGATCGCATCGCCCATGGCGGTGCAGCCCAGGCAGGTGCAGCCTTCGCTCATGTTGTCTGCCGTGCGCAGGCCTTTGTCCAGCACCTTGTTCACAGCGTTCTCAATGGCATCGGCCTCCTCAGCCATGCCAAAGGAGTAGCGCAGCATCATGGCGGCAGAGAGGATGCAGGCGGTGGGGTTGACGATATCCCTGCCCGCAATGTCGGGGGCCGAGCCGTGGATGGGCTCGTACAGGCCCCGGGTGCCATCGCCCAGAGAGGAGGACGGGATCATGCCGATGGAGCCGGTGATCATGGAGGCCTCATCGGAGAGGATGTCACCGAACATATTCTCGGTGACGATGACATCGAACTGCGCGGGGTTCTTTACGATCTGCATGGCGCAGTTGTCCACAAACATCTCGCTGTACTCCACGTCCGGGTACTCGGCCTGCAGGCGGTGCATCACACTGCGCCACAGGCGGCTGGTATCCAGCACGTTGGCCTTATCCACACAGCAGAGCTTCTTGCGGCGTTTCTGGGCAGTCTCAAAGCCGATGCGGCCAATGCGCTCGATCTCGTGCTCGGAGTAGGGCATGGAGTCGATGGCCTGTTTTTCGCCGTTCTCGAGGGTGTGGGTCTCGTGCTTGCCGAAATACACGCCTCCGATCAGCTCCCGCACGATGATGAAGTCAATGCCCTGTGCCACGATCTCAGGCTTCAGGGGGCTGGCCGGGGCCAGCTGGGGCCAGATCTTGGCGGGGCGGTTGTTGGAGTACAGGCCCATGCCCGCGCGCAGGCGCAGCAGACCCTTTTCCGGGCGCTGCTCTCCGGGCAGGCCCTCCCACTTGGGGCCGCCCACGGCACCCAGCAGGACGCTGTCGGCCGCAAGGCACTTGTCCAGCTCGTGCTGAGGCAGCGGGTCGCCGTACTTGTCAATGGCTTCGCCGCCCATGGCGGCATCGGTATAGTGGAAGGTGTGGCCGTACTTTTCAGCCACCTTATCAAGCACCCGGATGGTCTGTTTCACGATCTCGGGGCTGGAGCAGTCGCCCCAGATGACAGCAATGTTTTTTTTCATGAAGTTCTCCTTCTGTTGTCAGGCGGCTCACCCTCTCCGTCACCTACGGTGCCACCTCTCCCGAGGGGAGAGGCAACACATATCCCAGGTTCAGTAGTTGCTGACCGCAGGCCGCCATAGGCTCTCCCTTTGGGAGAGCTGGCATCACGCAGTGATGACTGAGAGGGCAAGACTGTTAATCTTTCTTGGTCAGCGACTTCATCAGGCCACCGTCGGCAATGATCTTCTGGATAAACGGCGGGAAGGGTTCCGCCTGGAAGGTCTTGCCGGTGGTCTCATCGGTGATGAGGCCGGTAGTAAAATCCACGCTGACGGTATCCCCTGCGCTGATGGCATCCACAGCCTCGGGGCACTCCATGATGGGCAGGCCGATGTTGATGCTGTTGCGGTAGAAGATGCGGGCAAAGCTCTTGGCAATGACCACCGAGATGCCTGCGGCCTTGATGGCCACGGGGGCGTGCTCACGGGAGGAGCCGCAGCCGAAGTTCCAGCCGCCCACCATAACATCGCCATCCCTGACGTTCCGGACAAAGTCCTTGTCGATATCCTCCATGCAGTGGCTGGCCAGCTCCCTGGGGTCCTGGGTGTTCAGGTGGCGGGCCGGAATGATGACATCGGTATCCACGTTATCCGGGTATTTGAAAACAGAACCTTTTGCGTTCATCGTTGTTTCTCCTTTTCGATCAGACCGTGCGGGGGTCGGTGATATAGCCGGTCAGGGCGCTGGCAGCGGCAGTGGCCGGGCTTGCCAGATAGACTTCACTCTTGACATGGCCCATGCGGCCCACAAAGTTGCGGTTGGTGGTGGAGACACAGCGCTCCCCCTCGGCCAGGATGCCCATGTAGCCGCCCAGGCAGGGGCCGCAGGTGGGGGTGGACACGATGCAACCCGCATCAATAAAGGCTTCGGTCCAACCGCGCAGGATGCACTCCTTATAAACCGCCATGGTGGCCGGGATGATGATGCCCCGCACACCCTTGGCAATGTGTCTGCCCTTGAGGATGTTGTAAGCGGCCTCCATATCCTCCAGACGGCCATTGGTGCAGCTGCCGATGACCACCTGATCGATCCGGATGTCCTTTCCCTCGCTGGCGGGGTGGGTGTTCTCCGGCAGATGAGGGTAGCTGACCGTGGGCTCCAGCTTGTCCAGGTCGATCTCGATGGTCTTTTCGTATTCGGCATCCGGGTCGGCCTCGTAGTAGACCGGGGTGCGCTGGCTGCGGCCGTTCAGATACGCTCTGGTGACCTCGTCCACAGGGAAGATGCCGTTCTTGGCACCGGCCTCAATGGCCATGTTGCAGACGCAGAGGCGATCCTCCATGGTCAGGGAAGCCACACCCGGACCGGTGAATTCCATGGACTTGTACAGTGCGCCGTCCACACCGATCATGCCGATGATGTGCAGGATCAGGTCCTTGCCGGATACGCAGGGGCTGAACTTTCCCTTGAGCACAAACTTGATGGCAGAGGGCACCTTGAACCATGCCATGCCGGTGGCCATACCGGCGGCCATATCGGTGGAGCCCACCCCCGTGGAGAATGCGCCCAGTGCACCGTAGGTACAGGTGTGGCTGTCGGCACCGATGATGCAGTCACCGGCGGTCACGATGCCTTTTTCGGGCAGGAGGGCATGCTCAACACCCATCTGACCCACATCGTAGAAGTTGAGGATATCATACTTGTTGGCAAACTCGCGGCACTGCTTGGACTGGGTTGCGCTCTTGATGTCCTTATTGGGGACGAAATGATCCAGCACGATGGCAATGTGCTCCTTGTCGAACACGCCGTCAAAGCCTGCCTTCTCAAACTCGTTGATGGCGACCGGGGTGGTGATATCGTTGCCCAGCACGATATCGAGCCTGGCATTGATGAGCTGGCCTGCCTTGACCTCCGGCAAGCCCGCATGTGCGGCCAGAATTTTCTGCGTCAGAGTCATTCCCATGGTGATACTCTCCTTTTGTCTTCTATAACTCCCCCAGTCGCTTACGCGACAGCCCCCTCTAGGAGGGGGCCTCTTTGCCTTTCCGTTACGCAACAGGCTCCCTCTTAGAGGGAGCTGTCACCGCAGGTGACTGAGGGAGTTCGATTTTTATTTACTGTTAATTGCCGAAACCAGCGCCTTGATGCCGGCGACGATGATGTCCGTGTCGGTGCCGGCACCCCAGGTCATGCTGCCATCGCCCCAGGCAAGGCCCACATAGGAAGCCGCACGGGAGGTGCTGCCCTCGTCCAGGCTGTGCTCCGAGTAGCTTTCCAGATGGAAGTCCATCCCGGTGGCGCTCTGGATGGCGTTGGCCACAGCATCCAGACGACCATTGCCCACCGAGGTGACCACCTTGCGCTGACCGTTCAGGTCCAGGGTGACCGTGGCGGTAATGCCGTTGACCTGTGCAAAGTGGGCCTCCACCACACGGAGGGGCTTTTCACGGTTGAGGAAACTCTCCTCGAAGATGCGGAGCACCTCGCCTGCACTCAGCTCCTTGTGGCTGTGGTCGGACACGCTCTTGACCTTGTAGCCCAGCACCTCGCGCATCTTGGGGGGCAGGTTATAGCCGTAGTTCTGCTCCAGCACAAAGCCGATGCCGCCCTTGCCGCTCTGGCTGTTGATGCGGATGACATCGGCATCATAGGTGCGGCCGATATCGTGGGGGTCGATGGGGATGTAGGGGCAGGTCCAACGGTGCTCTCCCCGCTCCTTGCGGTAGGCCATGCCCTTTGCAATGGCATCCTGATGGCTGCCCGAGAAGGCTGCAAACACCAGCTGACCGGCGTAGGGGGTGCGCTCGTAGATGTGCATCCGGGTCACGCGCTCGTAGGCAGCGCAGATGGCGGGCATATCGGAAAAGTCCAGTCTGGGGTCTACGCCGTGGCTGTATAGATTCATAGCCAGAGTCACGGCATCCACATTGCCGGTGCGCTCACCGTTGCCGAACAGACAGCACTCCACACGCTGGGCACCGGCCAGAACGGCCATTTCGGCGCAGGCAACACCGGTGCCGCGGTCGTTGTGGGGATGGGTGGAGATGATCACGCTGTCGCGGTACTTGAGGTGCTTGTCGCAATACTCGATCTGGTTGGCGTAGACATGGGGCATACTCATTTCGACTGTAACGGGCAGGTTGATGATCATGGGGCGGTCAGGGGTGGGCTGCATGATATCCAGCACTGCGTTGCAGACCTCCACAGCATAGTCCACCTCGGTGCCGGTAAAGCTCTCGGGGCTGTACTCAAACAGGAAGTTACCCTCGTACTCCTGGCTCAGCTGCCGGACCAGCTTTGCGCCGTCGGTGGCGATCTTCTTGATCTCTTCCCTGCTCTTGTGGAACACCTGCTCGCGCTGGGCCACAGAGGTGGAATTATAGAAGTGGATGACCGCGCGGGGAGCGCCCTTGACGGCCTCGAAGGTCTTGCGGATGATGTGATCGCGGCACTGGGTCAGCACCTGCACGGTCACATCCTCCGGGATCATGTTTTTCTCGATCAGGGTGCGCAGGAACTCGTACTCGGTATCGCTGGCAGCGGGGAACCCCACCTCGATCTCCTTGAAGCCGATCTTTGCCAGCATCTGGAAGAACTCCAGCTTTTCCTCCAGGCTCATGGGCACGATCAGGGCCTGATTGCCGTCGCGCAGATCCACACTGCACCAGGCCGGGGCCTTTTCAATGTGATCCTTCTTCACCCAGCTGTCATAACCGGCAGGAACAGGGTAATATCCCGGTGCGTACTTGGTTGCGTCCATCATTCTCGTTTCCTCCAGATCCTACACTTATTTAAAATTAAAGTAAAAGGCCCTCGTCTCCAAGGCGATAAGCCTTGAGAGACGAGGGCCTGTCATTTTTTCTAACAGAGCACCCGTGGTACCACTCTCTTTGCTGGAAAACCAGCCACTCACACGATCAGCTTTTGGCGGCGAATCGCTGCCCCGGTAACGGTGGGCATCCGTCAGAGCCTACTCTCCGTTCAGCTCTGCCGCTCAGGGGCCAGTAGCCGAAACCCTCCGCACTGCCTTGCACCGCCCGGCAGCTCTCTGAAGCAGAAGAAGATCGTTTTTTCCCCGTCAACGCATTTGGTCTTTGTGTTTCAAAGTGAGCTTATTGTACCAAACGTCGGATTTGCTGTCAAGAAGTTCGGCTCACATCAAGAATGAAACAAATTCACATCATAGGCGGCACAATTTTCCAAATTTTGCGCTTTCTGTATCGAATCGCAAAGCGCTGGGGAAGCGGGGGGATGCCCACGCAAGTGAAGTCGGGTTGCGGCTCCCAGCATTCGCATCGCTTACGCTTGCGTCTTGCTGGCCGCGGCCCCAACAACAGTTCCCTGCATCCGCCACTGGCGGCGGTCGCTGTCGTTGCAGGCCATTCCATCGCCCGCCCTATTGCCTGCGGCAACAGGGTCCCACCCCAGCGGACACTTGCTTAGGGCATTCCCCCGCTTCCCTCCCGCCAGGCTTCGGGGTTTGTTAAGAATCTGGGAAGTTTTTGGAAACAAGCCCTCAAAAGGCTGGTTTCTTAAAATCAGTCGTGCTATGCTTTGGGGTAGAGACAAAGCCTACTAAGGAGGAAATCCTATGAAAGAAGTCAAGACACCGCGCAAGCCGTTGGCGATCTACTATGCCATCGTGCTGCTGATGCTGCTGCTCCTCAACTTTGTGCTGCTGCCGTGGATGGAGGAGCGCCAGATCAAAGAGGTGGACTACGGCACCTTTATGACCATGACCGAGGAAAAGAACATCGGCCGGGTAGACATTGAATCCAACCAGATCATCTTTACCGATAAGGACGAGACGCAGGTCTACAAGACCGGCCTGATGAACGACACCGGCCTGACCGAGCGGCTGTACGATGCCGGAGCCACCTTCTCCAGCGAGATCGTGGAACAGTCCTCGCCGGTGCTGAGCTTTTTGATCTGGTTCGTCCTGCCCATCATCCTGTTCTCGGCCATCGGCAACCAGATGAACAAAAAGCTGATGGAAAAGGCCGGCGGCGGCCCGGGCTCCATGATGTTTGGCGGCATGGGCAAATCCAACGCCAAGGTCTATGTGCAGTCCACGGCAGGCATCCGCTTTGCGGATGTGGCCGGTGAAGACGAGGCCAAGGAAAACTTACAGGAAGTTGTCAACTATCTGCACGACCCCAGCAAGTATGAGAGCATTGGTGCCAAGATGCCCAAGGGCATCCTGCTGGTGGGCCCTCCGGGCACCGGCAAGACCATGCTGGCCAAGGCTGTGGCCGGTGAGTCCAACGTGCCCTTCTTCTCCATCTCCGGCTCCGAGTTCGTGGAGATGTTCGTGGGCATGGGTGCCTCCAAGGTGCGCGACCTGTTCAAGCAGGCCAAGGAGAAAGCGCCCTGCATCGTGTTTATTGATGAGATCGATGCCATTGGCCAAAAGCGCAGCGGCGGCCAGTACGGCGGCAACGATGAGCGCGAGCAGACCCTGAACCAGCTGCTGACCGAGATGGATGGCTTTGAGGGCAACACCGGTGTCATCATTCTGGCCGCCACCAACCGTCCCGAATCCCTTGACCCTGCCCTGACCCGCCCCGGCCGCTTTGACCGCAGGGTGCCCGTGGAGCTGCCCGACCTCAAGGGCCGCGAGGAGATCCTGAAGGTCCACGCTAAGAAGGTCGCACTGGCCCCGGGCATCGACTTTACCACCGTGGCCCGAATGGCCTCCGGCGCGTCCGGTGCCGAGCTGGCCAACATCGTCAACGAGGCCGCGCTGCGGGCCGTCCGCGCGGGCCGCAAGAGCGTGACCCAGTCTGACCTGGAGGAGAGCATCGAGGTGGTCATTGCAGGCTACCAGAAGAAGAACTCCATCCTGACCGATCACGAAAAGTGCATCGTAGCCTACCATGAGATCGGCCACGCTCTGGTCGCCGCTAAACAGACCCACTCCGCCCCCGTGCAGAAGATCACCATCATCCCCCGCACCTCGGGTGCTCTGGGTTACACCATGCAGGTGGACGAGGGCAACCACTACCTGATGAACAAGGAGGAGCTGGAAAACAAGATCGCCACCCTCACCGGCGGACGTGCCGCCGAGGAAGTGGTGTTCCACTCCATCACCACCGGCGCTTCCAATGATATCGAGCAGGCCACCAAGCTGGCCCGCGCCATGCTGACCCGCTACGGCATGAGCGATGAATTTGACATGGTGGCACTGGAGACCGTCAACAACCAGTATCTGGGCGGCGACACTTCCCTTGCCTGCTCTGCCCAGACCCAGTGTGAGATCGACCAGAAGGTGGTGGAGCTGGTCAAGGCCCAGCACGCCAAGGCTGTGCAGATCCTGACCGACAACCGCGCAAAGCTGGATGAGCTGGCCCAGTATCTGTACCAGAAGGAGACCATCACCGGCGACGAATTCATGGAGATCCTGAACCGGGAAGGTTAAACCCCACCGTCAATGCTTCGCATTGCCACCGCCCCTAGTAGGGGCGGCTCTGGCGCTACGTAGAGCCCTGCGAGTTCCCCTTTATGCCAAGGGCCCCACTATTAGGGGCAACAGTAACAACCGCCGCCAGTGGCGGATAAAGGGCGTTGCTGTTGGGGCCGCGGCCAGCAAGACACAAGTGTTGTTTACAACACGAAGTGGATGCTGGGTGCCGCAACCCGGACCTGTCACGCGGAGCGTGACTGAGGGGTTTAACGTTCCATAAAAATTTCCTTTCCCCTGCAATAAACAAGCCGCCCGTTCCGTATTCATTACAGAACGGGCGGTTTTTCGCCCATAGTACAGGAGGTATATTTCTTATGAAGATTCTGAATACAATGCTGGGCCGTCAGGCCATTGCCGCAGCCCTGGTGCTGTCCCTTGCCATCCCCATGAGTGTCGGCGCATTTGCCGAGGAGCCTGCCGCTGCGGCTGCCGCCGATGACACCGTTGTTGCAGGCTACCTGCCCCCGCAGGATGAAAGTGTGATGCTTCAGGGCGAGATCGCGCTGCACAGCGGCGATGCAGCCGTGGGCGAGACCGACCCCGCCTACGGCGGCTACGGCGCACCGGAGGGTAACCCCATTCAGGGCGACATCATGCTGATCTCCGCTGACGAGGCAAAGACCACCGAAGCCCGGTACACCGTCAAGGGCCTGCTGGGCCGTCAGGTCCTTTACACCGCCCGGCAGGAGGGCCGGGTCCTGACGCTGGACGTGCCGGACTGCGCCGCCACCTTCCGCACCACCATTCAGGATATGAAAACCCTGATGGAGCAGGGCGTATCCACGCTGGTGCTCACCACCGAGAAGGGCTCCACCACCCTGAACCTTTCCCTGCTGTGCGAGGGCCAGACCGACACCCAGCGGGTGGTGCTGCGGCAGCTGGGCAACAGCGCTTTCCTGACGGTTGGCCTGCGCTGCCGCCGCGACCTCATCGTGGGCCGCTGAGTGGGGTGTGTTCCCCTTTCCTGAAGCTTAACAGAAACACAGCAGGAGCGCTCTGCCGGTATGACCCGGTGGGGCGCTCCTGCTGTGTTTGGAATATATCAGAGGATGTCAAATTTTACTGCGCGTTCTGCTTGAGGTCCTGTGCCTTCTTCCAAGCACGCAACACGCCGATCTTGGTAACCATGTTGTCCGGATAGAACTTCACCTGTTCAGGGGGCAGCTCTGTATCCTGATCGTTCAGGTCAGGCAGGAGGTCGTGCTCCATGGCCCAGCGGGCAGCATGCTGCAGATCCATATCCTGTTCTTCCTGGCCAACATCGGGGTAGAGGATCTCAGATTCCGGCATAGGTTTGCCTGCATCCTCCCACAGCATCATTGCAAGAGCACTGCGGTTGCTGGGGAAGTAAGGCAGACCCCACATCTTGCCCACAAGATCGGTGCCCAGTGTGTAGCCGACCAGTGCGCCGCCAGCCACAACAGCCGTACCGACAATGATGGGGCCAACAACATCAGAACCATCCTCAATGTCAGCGCTGCGGTACTGTGCGGCCACATCCACATCATCATTCATGGTAAAGGTAATGGCCTCAGCCTTGTAATCCTGATCCAGCGGCAGGTCAAAATTGCCGGTAGACCAGAGATCAAACACCATACCCTCGGGAACCTTCGTCTGGTCCAGCGTCACGGTGACTTCTGCACCATCCGGCACAAGGCAGGTCTGCTTGCCGCTGGCCTCGTCGGTGCTGGTTTCCAGTGTATCGGTCACATCAATGTCGCCGTTCTTCACAGCAAAGGTGCCGCCGGTCACGGTCAGGGTATGATTGACGACAGGCTCATCCTTCTTCCACTGTGCCGTAAACACTTCATCACCCGTCAGGACGAGCTTACTCCCGGCTTTATAGAGCTTACCGTTAAGGCTCAGCCATCCAGCAAACTGGTAGCCTTCTCGTGTGGGAGCCGCTGCAAGCGTCACGCTCTCATTTTCATGGGAAAAAGCATCGTTGTAATTGGCATTTTCGTCGCCAACGCCTTCATTCAGGTTGTACTGGAGGCGGTATACACTGGCAATTTCCTTCTGTGTTTCCGACCAGCCGCAGTAATCGCAGGTCTTCGTTACATCCCGCCACTCATTTCGTGCATCGATTGTTTCCCACTCCGAATAGCTGGTGGTAAAAGCATTGTCATGCTCACCATCGGTATAGGAGTGTGTCTGCATCTTGCCATCTTTCCAGACCGGCTCCACACTATTGTTCCAGTACACCTCTGTCCGACCACTATTGTTGTCCTTTTTACCGCCAAAACCGAACACCTGCGAGCAGGTCGTTGTATCCCGGACAGCCGTGACATGGGGATCATTGATGTTGATGATGTACTTATAGCTGCCCATGTTGCTGTCATTGATGTTCAGCGCTTGTTTATAGAGGAAGAAAGTGGAGGAATTCACGGTGCAGTTGTTAAAGTTAACCGTGATGTCATGTTTTCCTGCACTGAAATCCGTGTAAACATTGATTACCTTTCCACTTGCATTAAAGGTGCAGGTATCAAATGTCATGATCGGGGAGCTATACGTCCAGAGTGCATATCGTCCATCTGGAGCATTGAAGGTCGTATTAGTGAACACTGCACTTTTATAACCCCAGTAGAAGGTCTCGCCGTTGATGACGCAGTTTTCTACCACTGTATTGTCAATACGGATGAAGCCCAGATAATCTACATTACCGGAGCGAAGCGTCATATTTTTGAAGGTGACTGTTCCGGCACCATCAAAGCTGTAATCGCCGTTATACTCTGTGCCCAAAAGATCCGGGTCCGGCACCTCAGCACCGATATACCAGGTCGTTTTATCAGACCCCTGCCCCACAAAGGTCAGGTCTTTTCCCTTGGGCTTTTGATTGTCTTTGAGTTTATTGTGCAGTGTATAATTGCCCTCGCCAAGGGTGATGGTATCACCGCTATCTGCATCTATCACAGCAGCTTCCAAAGACGTATAGCTCTTATTCTTCTTTTTGTTCCATGCTACTGGGGTGCCGGTCGTGCCATCCGCAAAAGCCAGCATGGGAAGCATCTGAAGCATCATTGCCACTGCCAGCAGGGCCGCCAAAAACCGGTTCTGACTTTTCTGTTTCAACTTTCTTCATTCCTTTCATCGCTATTTGCATTTTTGCAACGGATTCCCCGCAAGGAACCCTCCAGATTCCTACCGCACTGTCACCTCCCCTGTAGGTTCCATTTTCCGCATTGCAGGTCTCAGCCAGGCTGCTGAGTGCTTTGTTCTCAAAGGAATTTTTTGTCATTTCATTATACCCCCCCCTCCTAAATTAAAATCAAGTACTTTGAAAACTTTTGTCAATGTTCACAAATCAGGGTTCCTCTTTCGGTCATTTCCACGAAACTGCCTTTGACAAAGAAAAAAGCGGCCTGCCAGTAACTGACAAGCCGCCAAAATATTGCCATATTCCAGATGAAAAGCTGCTGGCTGCATCGGGCCCGGCTTTTTTGCCGCAAACAGCAGAAGCCCCCCGCCGGTTCTCCCGGCAGGGGGCTTCTGCTGTGGCAACTTATGGTAAACAGAGAGTGGATATCAATTGAGAATGGGATTCAGGATCTCGACCAGTGCATGATACTGGGTGGCGTAGGCTTCTGCGCCGTCCTTGGGGCGGCCCGGCTCGGCCACCTCGGACTTCATCTTCTCGACGATCGGGTTATTCTCAAACTGGAGCTTCTGGCTCTCACCGCCTTTTGCTCCTGGTGCAAAGAAATCAAACATTGCCAGGTGGGGCTCCAGTGTCAGGAAGCCGTGGTAGCCCTCCTCGCAGAAAGCCCGGCGAAGCAGCTCAGGGATCTTGCCAAGGCCGGTGCCTGCGGGCACATTCAGCAGGCAGCCGGGCAGAGCATCCTTGATGTGGATATAAACGATCTGGTCATGGAGCAGTTCCCAGCACTCCGCGGTGTCCTGCTCACACTGAACAAAGTTGGCAAAATCGAACGCTGCCTTGAAGTGGGGGCAGGCCAGCCGGTCGAACAGCAATTTGCAGCGGGCACCGGTGTCTCCGTAGATGCCCTTCTCATTTTCATGGAGCAGGACAATGTCATGCTTTTCCGCGATCCGGATAAACTGACGCAGCTTATCCAGCACCACATCGGTATAGCTGTCTGCATCGGCATCCTTGGGGATGAGGAAGCTGAACATCCGGATGAAGGAGCAGTCCAGCAGCTTGGCCGTTTCGCAGAGTGTTTCCAGCTGTTCCAGCTGCTTGGCAAAGCCCTCTTCATCGTCCACCTCCACCTTGCCGATGGCCGTACCCAGGCTGGAAACGCCCACGCCTGCGGCCCGCAGCTTTGGCAGAAGAACCGTGCGCACTTCCTCGGGGGTGTAATCGGCAATGCCCTTGTGCTCGGCGCTGCGGATGCAGATATACTTCATCCCCAGATCCGTCACAGTTTTGAGCTGCTGGTCAAAGTCCTGGCTGATCTCATCCGCAAAACCGGAAATTTTTTCGTAAACGCTCATAAGACACACCTCATTCAACGATCTTTGTTTTCCGAACTTAACAGCACTGTTTCTGGCTTGTAGTATACCACTTCCCCGGAAGCTGTGTAATAATAAATCGAAGGAAAATATCAAAATTCAAAGAACGTTCACAAATTCAACGTAACCGCCAAACAAGGAGGCATGTTCTTGTGCAATTCAACGAAAAAGAAAAAGTTCTCCAACTTTTTTCGGAGAGTGGGCGAGAAAACGCGGAGAGCAGGAAGGGCTGACACCCCGCCAGTACCGCCTGCAGCAGCGGCAGCTGGGGAAATAACAGCAGAAGCCCCCTGCCGGTTCTCCCGGCGGGGGGCTTCTCTGTATGCGAATGGGGAGTTACTTCTTTGCCAGGTACTTACGGATATCGATGGCCACAGCCACGATGATGACAAGGCCCTGGACGATATAGGTGTAAGAGGAGTTGACGTTCATAAACTGCAGAGCGACCTTCATCAGCTCAAAGACCAGAACGCCGACCAGGATGCCGGGCACGGTGCCGACACCGCCGGTGGTGGAAACGCCGCCGATGGTAGAAGCTGCAATGGCATCCAGCTCATAGCCCATTGCAGTGTTGACGGATGCGCCGCCGGACTTTGCAGCCAGCAGGCAGCCTGCCAGACCGAACATGCAGGAAGCCAGGATGTAGATGCGGATCTTGGTGGCGTTGACGTTGACACCGGCCACCTCAGCAGCAGCTTCGTTGCCGCCGATGGCGTACATGTACTTGCCGTGACGGGTCTTGTTGTACAGGAACCAGAAGCACGCGGCCACGACCAGAGCGATCCAGATCAGCACGGGGATGCCGATGATGGTGTTGGAGGCCAGGGAGGTGAAGTTCTTGTTCAGGGAGCCAATGGGGGTACCGCCGGTGTACACCAGGCAGATACCGTAGACCACCTGCTGCATGCCCAGGGTTGCGATGAAGGGCTGCACCTTCAGGTAGCTGACCACCAGACCGTTGCACAGGCCGATGATGGCGCAGATGGCGATGACCAGGATGAACACCACCGGGGTGGGCAGGGTGTGCATGTTGGGGTAGAACTTACCGGATGCGCCCTCGGTCTGCGCAAAGATGCAGGCCAGGCAGGCGGCAAAACCAGCCAGACGACCGGCCGACAGGTCGTTGCCGGTGGTGATCAGGCAGCCGGAAATACCCAGTGCGATGATGTAGCGGATGGACACGTTCTTGAACAGGTTGATCATGTTCGTGCCCGAGAAGAAGTTGGGATGCATGATGCCGACGATCAGGGACACGGCCAGCATCATCACGATAATGGCGTTGTTGCTGAGCCATTTGGTCACAGCCTTGCCATTCAATTTTTTGGTAGCTTCCACGATAGACAGCCTCCTTATTTACTGATTCGCCGCAGCGGTGGGTGCGGTCTCGAACTGGGTGGCCAGAGCCATGATGTTTTCCTGGGTGGCGTCCTTGCCGTCGATGAAGCCGGTGATGCGGCCATCGCACATGACCATGACACGGTTGGACATACCAATGATCTCGCTCATTTCGGAGGAGATCATGATGATGCTCTTGCCCTGCTTGGCCAGCTCGGCAATGATGCAGTAGATCTCGTACTTGGCACCGACGTCGATGCCGCGGGTGGGCTCGTCCAGGATGAGCACATCGGGGTTGTTGGCCAGCCAGCGGGCGATCAGCACCTTCTGCTGGTTGCCGCCGGACAGGCTCTTGATCTGGGTCTTGGGGCTGGGCACCTTGATGGCCATCTTCTCTTTGTTGGTGGCCACCAGATCCAGGATCTTCTTGTTGTCCAGCATGATGGGGCCCTTGCGCAGGGCGTCCAGCGAAGCGATGGAGATGTTGTCGGCTACGCTCAGCACACCCATGATGCCGGTGGCGCGGCGGTCCTCGGTCAGCAGAGCCACGCTCTTCCGGATGGCGTCGCGGGGCTGCTTGATGGTGACCTCTTCGCCCTTGATCCACACCTTGCCGGAGGTGTGGGCACGCAGGCCGAAGATGCCTTCCATCAGTTCGGTACGCTGGGCACCCACCAGACCGGCCACGCCCAGGATCTCGCCCTTTTTCAGCTCAAAGCTGCAGTGGCGGAAGGAGCGGGGATGGATGGAGGTGAAGTCCTCCACCTTCATCATCACTTCGTCGGAGGGATGATTCTCCAGCGGGGGGAACAGGTTGGACAGCTCACGGCCGACCATCTTGGCGATGATCTGCTCCTTGGTCATGTCCGCCACTTCCCACTTGCCGATGTACTGGCCATCGCGCATGATGGTGACTTCGTCGGCGATGACCTTGATCTCGTCCATCTTATGGCTGATGTAGACCAGTGCGACGCCCAGAGCCTTCAGCTCCCGCATGATACGGAACAGGGATTCCACTTCGTTTGCGGTCAGGGAGGAAGTGGGCTCGTCCAGGATCAGCACCTTGCAGTTTGCGGAAACGGCCTTGGCGATTTCCACCATCTGCATCTGAGCGATGCTCAGGGAGCCGAGCTTTGCATGGGGGTTGATGTCCAGCTTCAGCTTCTTGAGCAGCTCCTCGGTGTCCTTGTACATTTTGGGGTGATCCACCACGGTGATGGGGCCATAGCTCTTGGTGGGGTAGCGCCCCAGCCAGATATTCTCGGCCACGGTACGGGCCGGGATGGGCTGCAGCTCCTGATGCACCATGGCAATGCCGCGGTTCAGTGCATCCAACGGGGTGGGGATGGTGACTTTTTCGCCTTCGTATTCGATCTCGCCCTCGTCCATCTTGTAAATGCCGAACATGCATTTCATCAATGTGGACTTACCGGCGCCGTTTTCACCCATCAGCGCCATGACCTTGCCCGGGCGAAGCTCCAGCTGTGCGTGATCCAGCGCTTTGACGCCGGGGAAGGTCTTGACCACGCCTTTCATTACCAGACGGTATTCTGACATTCCGCAGAGCCTCCTTATCTTGCAATTTGCAGGCCGCGCGGTGCGTCCTTTCTAAAAGAAGGCGCGTGCGCCCGAGAGAAATCTCGCACGCACGCGCTTTTAAGCTTTTACCAAGCCATAGGACTCACTGCGTACCTTGCAAACGTGAGTTTTGTGCTACAGGAATTAGAGGTACTGTGCTGCGTTCTCGGTAGTGACCTTGACGTAGTCGACCCAGTAGTACTCCTCAACGTCCTTGCCCTCAACAAACAGCTGAGTAGCCTCGGCAGCCTTGGTAGCCTGGCCCACGTCGTCGTTCAGAACGGTACCGGTCATCTTGCCGTCAACAACGTTCTGGACAGCCTCTTTCAGTGCGTCAACACCGACCAGGTAGATGTCCTTGCCAACGGTACGGCCAGCCTGCTCGATGGACTGCAGAGCGCCCAGAGCCATTGCGTCGTTGTTGCAGAACACAACTTCGATCTTCTCGCCGTACTGTGCCAGAGCGTTTGCAACGTCCTGCTGTGCGGTGGTCTGGTCCCAGTTGTCCAGGTACTCGTACAGGCACTCGACTTCCTTGCCGGCGTCGGTCAGAGCCTTGATGGAGTACTCGGTGCGGTACTGAGCATCAATGTTCTCGGGATCGCCCTTGCACATGATGTAGGTGATCTTGCCGTCGCCGTTGATGTCGCCCTGAGTCTCGGTCTCGAGGATCAGCTCGCCCTGATAAGTACCGGACTGACGTGCGTCAGCGCCAACGTAGCAGCACTTGTCTGCGTAGGAGTCCAGAACGCTCTTGTCGGGCTCACGGTTGATGAAGACGATGGGAGTCTCAGAGGGCTTGATGGTATCAACGATGGTCTGAGCGGAAGTGGTCTGGACGGGGTTGATGATCAGGACGTCCACGCCCTGCTGCAGGAAGGTGTTGATCTGCTCGGTCTGGGTGTTCTGGTCGTTCTTGCCGTCCATGATGGTGACGGAGTAGCCCATGTCCTTCAGGTACTCTTCCAGATCGGTGCGGTACAGGGTCATGAAGTTATCAGCAAACTGATAGATGCAGACGCCGACGTTAGCAGAGCCGGAAGCAGCAGCTGCGGTAGAAGAAGCAGCGGTAGAAGCTGCAGTAGAGGAAGCAGCAGTAGAAGCGGAAGAACCGCCGCAGGCAGTCAGAACGCCGGTAGCACCCACAACAGCGGAAGCTTTCAGGAAGTCACGACGAGAAATCATTTTCATAATCTTGTTCTCCTTCATTAACGCTTATCACAGCATCTCGCAAAGCGCACTCGTTACACGTTTTGCGGTTTCTGTTTGTATTATAACCATCCGTCCGACCGTTCGCAATAGAACAAATAGACAAGATTATTTGCCATATTTTGTGAGTGTTCCACAATACATTCTGTTGTATCCAAAAATCTTTTTGTTAAGCAGCACAATTTTTCATATTTGTGCAACCAGCGTCCAAATTTATTGTGTCTGTGCGTATTTTTATCAAATCGGTTACAAACTTTTCGAGCCGTTTCGCGCCGGGATGCAACAATTTTATCGGTCTGCTCCAAATTTCTATTTTCCCGGGAATCCCGGTAGACTGTCATTCCATTTCGGAAATATTTCTTTATGCATTGACGGATTTCCCATGATTGTGGTAGTATATTACATGATTATAATTATCCGCTGTAGAAGGACTGCTGTTTCTCGCCCTCCTTCCACACCATACCTCGTTACCTTGTTATAATAGGAGCGACATCATGTCCGAACTTACCGAGCAAAATTTGACACGCCAGCAGGCCGAACAAGAGATGGCCTGTCTGCGCAAGATATATGCTTCCGTCCGTCTTCTCGACCCGAAGATGCTGGCGGAAGAACCCTGCTACCCGCCCTGGAAGAATGTCCATCCCTGTACCAGCTGCGTGGGGCGCGAGGCGATGGCAGGCAAATGCCAGTGCTCCAAGCTGGAAACGCTTGGCAGCTCCCTCTATCAGGTCACGGCCCGCTATGTCGAGGTGGACGGCAAGCCCTATGTGATGGAGATGATCCTGCCGCTGGACGCCAGCGCCCGCAGCACCCTCAACTCCAACGAACTCATCTACCGGGACGCCCTCACCGGTGCCTACAACCGCCGTTTCTATGAAGAGGAATTAAAGCACAAGTACCTTAACGCCGGCGTCGCCATGATAGACCTCGACGACTTCAAGCTCTGCAACGACACCTACGGTCACTCAGCCGGTGACGCAGCGCTCCGGCTCATCGTCTCCATCATCCACCGCCGCATCCGCTCCACCGATATGCTGGTGCGGTACGGCGGCGACGAGCTGCTGCTCATCCTGCCCGACATCTCGGCTGAGGCTTTCGTGCGCAAGCTCAAGGACATCAACAAGCGCCTCTTCGCGGCCCATCTGCCCGAGTTCGAGAAGATGCACGTCTCGGCCAGCATCGGCGGCGTGATGGCCGCCGGCATCCCCATCAGCGATGCCCTGCCCATCGCCGACAAGCGGATGTACCTTGCAAAACACAGCAAGAACACTGTCGTCACCGAGGACATCGCCCCCGATGCCGTCCGCTCTGAAAATGACCACCGTCCGATGGTGCTCATCGTGGACGACTCCCCCATGAACCGTGACATCCTCTCGGAGATCCTCTGCGACGATTTCGAGATCCTGGAAGCCCCCAACGGCCCTAAGTGCCTCGAGCTTCTGAACGCCTGGGGCTCGGATATTTCCATCGTACTGCTGGACATCGTGATGCCCGACATGGACGGCTTCGATGTCCTCTCCCGGATGTCCGCCCAGGGCTGGCTCGAGGACATCCCCGTCGTGATGATCTCCAGCGAGGATTCCTCTCAGACCGTCCGCCGCGCCTACGAGCTGGGTGCTTCGGACTACATCAGCCGCCCCTTCGATGCCCGCATCGTCCACCGCCGCGTCTCCAATGTCACCCGGCTCTACGCCCGTCAGCGCCGCCTCAGTGCGCTGGTGTCCCAGCAATTCTATGACCGGGAGAAGAACGACCAGATGATGATCGGCATCCTCGGCCAGGTCATGGAGATCCACAACAGCGAGAGCATCCACCACATCTCCCGGGTGCAGCGCATCACCAGCATCCTGCTGGAGCGTCTGTGCCAGAAGACCGACATCTACGGTCTGAGCGGAATGGACCGCTACCTCATCACGACGGCCTCTTCCCTCCATGACATCGGCAAAGTTGCTATCGACGACCGCATCCTCAATGCCCACGACCTGACGCCAGAACAAACTGCCATCCTCCACACCCACCCCATTCTGGGTGCGCAGATGCTGGAAAATCTGTCCCAGTATCAGGACGAGCCGCTGGTGAAGTTTGCGATCCAAATCTGCCGCTGGCACCATGAGCGCTGGGACGGCAGCGGCTATCCCGATGGCCGGAGGGGCGATGACATCCCCATCGCAGCACAGGTGGTAGCGCTGGCGGATGCCTATGACGGTCTGGTCGGCAAGCGGGACAAGCACGAGGCCCTCTCGCAGGAAGAAGCGGTCGCTGAGCTGACCGCAGGAAAGCGCGGTGCTTTTAATCCGTTGCTGCTGGAATGCCTGCGCGACGTAGAAGACCGGCTCGCGGAGGAGACTGAGGGAGATACCCCCGCCCCCCCCCGAAAAAAGGGATTTTCTTTGACGAAACTGTTCTTGAGTGAGGTATAAAAATGACGTTGGAACAAGTATATGCAGCCATTGGCGGCGATTACAAGGGCGTGATGGAGCGTCTGCCCAGTGCTGACTTCGTCCGCCGCTTCGCGCTGAAATTTCTACAGGACGACAGCTTCCCGAACCTGAAAAAGGCGCTGGAAGAGAAGGATGCCCCGACAGCATTCCGTGCCGCTCACACCCTGAAGGGCGTCTGCCAGAATCTCGGCTTCGATGCACTGTACGTCCCGTCCAGTGCTCTGACAGAAGCCCTCCGCGGCGGCAGCCTTGACGGTGCCGACGAGCTGTTTCCTCCGGTAGAGAAGGAATATCAGCGTGTGGTCGAGGCGCTGAAAGCATTAGAATAACAAAAAAATCCCCCGCAGCGTCACAAAGCTGCGGGGGATTTTTCTATTGGATGAATATCAGGAAATATCTGTCATTATTTCCGGCTTGCCAGCAGAGCCTCGATCTTCTTGATGGGGTCGATGATGCTGGAAACGGACATGTCATGGTTCAGGGCCACGACGAAGTATGCGGCATACTTGGAGACGTCAACATCGACGTACCAGTCACGGGTCAGCAGCTCAGGCATACGGTAGGTCAGGTTGGTGCCGGTGACGTAGTCCAGAATGCCGTCGGCCACAGCCTTGTCGAACTTCTCGAGGCCGCTGGTGAAGAGCGGGAAGGTGGCGTTGGCGATGATGCGCTTTGCGCCGCGCTCTTTCAGGTTGGTGGCAACTTCCAGCATACTCTCGCCGGAAGCGATGATGTCGTCAGCGACGAAGACGGTCTTGCCCTCGACGGAATCACCCAGATACTCGTGAGCGACGATGGGGTTGCGGCCATTGACCACGCGGGTGTAATCGCGGCGCTTGTAGAACATACCCAGGTTGCAGCCCAGCACGCTGGAGAAGTACATGTTGCGGCTCATAGCACCCTCGTCGGGGCTGACCACGATGAACTTGTCCTTGTCGAAGCTGATCTCGGGGTTCTTCTTGAGCAGGTTCTTCAGGACCTGATAGGTGGGCATCGCATTGTCGAAGCTCATCAGAGGCACAGCGTTCATCAGGCGGGGGTCATGTGCATCGAAGGTGATGATGTTCTTGACGCCCATGGCCTGCAGCTCCTGCAGAGCCACAGCGCAGTCCAGACTCTCGCGGGACACGCGGCGGTGCTGACGGCCACCGTACAGGCTGGGCATGATGACAGACACACGGTGTGCCTTGCCGGCCACGGCCTGGATGAGGCGTTTCAGGTTGGCGAAGTGATCATCCGGAGACAGGTGGTTCTCATAGTTGAACAGCTTGTAGGTCACGCTGTAGTTGCCGGGATCAACAACGATGAAAATATCGTCGCCGCGCACCGACTCCTTGACCAGACCCTTGGCGTCGCCGCTCTGGAAGCGGGGGCAGGCGCTCTCGATGATAAAGCTATCGGTCTGGTAGCCGGCCTCGCTGGCCCAGCGCACCAGATGCTTGTCGATGAGGTTGGTCAGCTCCTCGGCACCCGGGCAGGCGATGAGGCGCAGGTCGGCGACCTGAGGCTGGTGGAAGCAATCCTTAGGGATAATGACAGACATAATTACAGCTCCTTAAAGTTTCTTTTATCAGTTGATAAAATTAGACGTTGAAGTGCATATCTGTTATCTATTCTATCACATTTTCGGCGTTTCGACACTACAAACTTGCATCCAACCTGCATTTTCTGCGCCTTGCACATCTCTTTTTCGAAAAAGAGCCGGAGACTATGTGTTTTTTACAAAAACCATACGTTCTCCGACTCATAAGTCATTCTTTTAAGTTTTTGCTCTTACAGGGCGGCGACAGCAGCCTTCAGCTCTTCGACGCGGTCTGTGTTCTCCCACTTCACGCCCAGGTCCTCGCGGCCCATGTGGCCATAAGCAGCCAGCTTGCGGTAGATGGGCTTGCGCAGGTCGAGGTCGCGGATGATGGCGGCGGGGGTCAGGTCGAAGACCTTCTCCACAGCCTGCTCGATCTTCTCGTCGGCCACGACGCCGGTGCCGAAGGTATCCACCATGATGGAGACGGGCTTTGCCACGCCGATAGCGTAAGCCACCTGCACCTCGCACTGCTTGGCCAGACCAGCGGCCACGATGTTCTTGGCCACCCAGCGGGTCGCATAAGCGGCGCTGCGGTCTACCTTGCTGGGGTCCTTGCCGGAGAAAGCACCGCCGCCGTGGCGTGCGTAGCCGCCGTAGGTATCGACGATGATCTTACGGCCAGTCAGGCCGGTATCGCCCTGAGGGCCGCCCACGACGAAGCGACCGGTGGGGTTGATATAATACTTGGTGTTCTCGTCCAGCAGCTCGGCGGGGATGGTGGCCTTGATGACCTTCTCCATCACGTCGGCGCGCAGCTGCTCCATGCTGACGGCATCGCTGTGCTGGCTGGAAATGACCACAGCGTCCACGCGGACGGGCTTGCCGTCCACATACTCGACAGTGACCTGGCTCTTGCCGTCCGGACGCAGATAGTCCAGCTCGCCGCTCTTGCGGACTTCGGTCAGCTTCTTGGCCAGCTTGTGGGCCAGGCTGATGGGCATGGGCATCAGCTCGGGGGTCTCGTCGCAGGCATAACCGAACATCATGCCCTGATCGCCTGCACCGCCCACCTGATCGTTAGTGCCCAGTGCAATATCGGGGCTCTGACCGTCAATGTTGGAGATGACGGCGCAGGTGTCGGCGTCAAAGCCGAACTTTGCGCGGGTGTAGCCGATATCTGCCACCACCTCGCGGACGACCTTCTGGAAGTCCACATAGCAGCTGGTTGTGATCTCGCCCATGATGTGCACAAGGCCGGTGGATGCGCAGGTCTCGCAGGCCACGCGGGCATCAGGGTCGTGGGTCAGGATCTCGTCCAGAATTGCATCAGAGATCTGGTCGCAGATTTTGTCGGGATGTCCCTCGGTAACGGACTCCGAAGTAAACAGGTGTCTAGCCATTTTTTGCCTCCTAAATGTTGCAGTTGCGTGTATTTACCATTCCATCAAGTTTGTTCTGAAAAATAAAAGCGCTCAGAGCCGAAAGCTCTGAGCGTTGCACTCTTATCTTCCGGTTTCCCGCAGGATTTGGCACCTTATGCTTTCGCACAGGTTGTCGGGCTTCACAGGGCCTGTCCCCTCAGCCGCTCTTGATAAGTCGGTATTCAATTGGTACGCTCCATATTCTATCATTGCAGCGTCAGATTGTCAAGATAAGTCTCACTTATTTTAGACATTCCTTTTAAATTGATGGAGCATTTCCCTGCTCCGGTGCTGCATGGCCGTCCCGGGCGGCGTGGAAGGCACGCTTTTCCGCATACATCCGCTGATCCAGCTCCACCAGAAACTTTTCCACGCTGCCGCCCTCGTACTTTGCCACACCGGTAGAGAAGGACAGCTGAAAGCTGCCCGCCGGAGCGGTTTCGTTATAGTGCTGCACCCGCCGCTCGATGGCAGTGCAGGTCTTATCCAGAAGCTCCTCCGAGCCGTGACGGATCAGCACCATGAACTCATCGCCGCTCATGCGGATGGCTACCGAGTTTGCTGCCAGCGCCCCGGACAGGATGTGCCCGATCTCCTGAATGGCGCGGTCGCCCTCGGCGTGACCGTAGGTGTCGTTGATTTCCTTGAAGCAGTTCACGTCCATCATGATGCCGTAAACGTCCTTTTCCTGCGTGGCGTGGATGCGGTCCAGACAGTAGTTCATGTACTTGCGCCCAAACAGGCCGGACAGCTCGTCGGTATAGCCGCGCAGGCTGCGGGTCTGACTGTCCACAAGCACAAAAGCGATGGCTACTGACAGCCAGCCAAAGGCCATGCCGTAGAATGCGCCCTGCAGCAGCGTGCCCACCGCACAGGTGACCACGAAGTAGTACACCGGGAAAAACTCCACCGTAACGCCATCGCGCTTGGCCTTATGCACCTGCCACACGCTCTCGGCATAATAGCCGAACAGCAGCAGATACAGCAAGATATTCAGCGGACCCCGATGGTAAACATTGTCCGCCGAAATGGAAAAGATCCACCCCGTGCCAAAAAGGTTTGCCACCAGCAGCACCAAAAGCGCCAGCAGCGGCGCGCCCAGCAGAAAGTGTCTTCTGCGCAGGCGTCCAATGCTGCGGTAGACCCGGAAGTCCACATACAAACACCACGCATAGCCCACACACACGGTAGCGCCGGTGCAGACGGTGTTGGTCAGGTACAGCCAGAACCGGCTTGCCGCGCCGGGCACGCCGTCCAACAGAAAGCTGATCGTCTCTGTTGCCTGTGCCAGCAATGTCACCACCAGAATCCGGCAGAACAGCGCTGTTCCAACGCTGTTTTTACTTTCGCCGCGCACCCGCAGCAAAAGCAGAAAGCTTACCAGCACCGCCCCTGTGCCATTGGCCACAAGGATCTCGGGTATATTCATTGCGTTTCCTCCTCTGCCCGCCTTACCCCATAAAGCGGGCAGCCTCCTGTTTTATACAGTATCTATCTTATTATACACCCTGCTGCACCCTGCTTGCAAGGCTTGGACGCAAAAAAGGCCGCTGCACGGCAATTTGTGCAGCAGCCCTTGAGAAATCATCCTTTGCAGTTCAGCCAAGCCCAGAGGCTTTGCCGAAATACCTTTTTTGCAGAAAGCTTAGTAGCCCTTTGCCTGCTCGCCGTTCAAAATCTTGACAGCGCGGGAGGTGCCCAGACGGTCAGCGCCCAGTGCAAGGAAGGTCTCCATATCCTCCACGGTGGAAATGCCGCCGGCAGCCTTGACCTTGCAGCGGCCATGCACGCCCTTGACCATCAGCTCCACATCGTGGAAGTTGGCACCTGCGGTGGAAAAGCCGGTGCTGGTCTTGATGTAGTCGGCACCGGCCTCGCAGACGATGTCGCACATCTTTTCCTTTTCTTCCTCGGTCAGCAGACAGGTCTCAATGATGACCTTCAAAATCTTATCGCCCACAGCCTGCTTCACGGCACGGATGTCCTCGCGGACAGCATCGTACTCCTTGTTCTTCAGGCGGCCGATGTTGATGACCATATCCACCTCGGCTGCGCCGTTCTCGATGGCAGTCTTGGCTTCAAAAGCCTTGCTGGCGGTATCCATAGCACCCAGAGGGAAGCCTACCACGCAGCACACGGGGATGCGGCCTGCCATATACTCCACAGCCTGCTTGACGTAGCAGGTGTTGATGCAGACAGATGCGGTGTGGTTTGCAATGGCTTCGTCACACAGCTGCTGGATCTGGGGCCAGGTAGCCTCCGGTTTCAGCAGGGTATGATCGACATGGGACAGGATCTCTTCGCGGTTCATGCTCGTTCCTCCGTTGTTTTACTTGCTGGCACGGCGCACCTTTGCCATGCCCACAGCGCTCAGTGCGATCGCAGTCACCGATGCCGTTGCACCAATGATGCCCAGCACCAGACCAGAAACCAGGAATGCGAACCCTTTCAGACCACGTTTCATAATACCGTACCTCCTAAGATGATTGTTTCTTGTAAAGCGCCCTCATCCGGCACTTCGTGCCACCTTCCCCCGACCGGGGGAAGGCTTCAGGTGCATCTGCCGATATGGTTTCGGATATCTGTACAAACTCCTGCAAAATTTTCCGCAATCTCCAGATTAGAGTAGCGCAAAACCGTAAGACCCTTGTCCTTCAGGTATTGGTCCCGTACCATATCTGCCGCCTTACCCGCATCATTATAATGCTGCGAGCCATCCAGTTCTATTACAAGCTTGGCTTCTGCACAGAAAAAATCAACGATATAATTCCCGATGACCTTCTGCCGTTTAAAAATGACCGGCTGACTTTTTAAAAAATCATACCACAAATGTCTCTCTTCTCGCGTCATATTCCGGCGCAGCGTTTGAGAGAGTGGTGTCAGCATTCCGTTTTTAACGTCCTTCATTTCAAATTCAGGCGAAGCCTGCTCTTCTTAAGCCTTCACCCCTTGGGGGGAAGGTGTCACCGCAGGTGACGGATGAGGGGTAACTTTTCCATTACTTTTTCTTAAAGATGATCAGCTTGCTGAACACATAGTTCAGCACCACGACCACCACGTTGGAGAACACCTTGACGCACAGACCCCACAGCTCCTGCGCATCGTAGAGGGTGGTGACAAAGATGGCCGTGGGGCCGTCTGCACCGCCGATGATGGCAATGGCAGCAGATCCATCCGCTGCCGAAGCCACACTCGAAGCCTGAACGGCGTGCACCACCGTATCCGGGCCAAACCAGCGGGCCAGCACACCCAGCACACCGCCCATCAGGTTTTCCATCAACGCTGCGCCCTGGGCCGCCAGCAGGTTGCCGAGCACCAGCATGATCACCGTATCCACCAGCATTGTACCCAGACGGCAGGTGACAAATGTGCCGAACTCCCGTGCCATCTCCCGGCCACGGGTCTTGCTGCGGAAGACGAACGCCCGGTTGGTGGCATAGGCAAACAGGATGCAGAGGATGTTGTCCAGCACATTGCCCCAGCTGTTGGCGGCGGTGTAGCCGAACAGCCTGTTGAACAGGGCGTACAGCACAATATTCAGCAGGGTGGTCAGCACGCCGAAGATCAGGTAGGACAGGACCTCATAATGCTTTTTGATCCATTTGAACATAAAAATATCTTTCCTGTCAGCATCCTCACCCTCTCCGTCATTGCGGAAGCGAGACTGAGAGGGCAATCCGCTTAACAAAAACAGCCCCGCCGCCGTTACCCGGCAACGGGGCTGTAGTCGCATTGTGTCTGAAACTCAGCGAACCACGGACTGATTACTCAGCGTCGTCGTTCAGCAGAGCCTTCATGGACAGGCTGATGCGCTTCTTGTCGAAGTCAACATCCAGCAGCTTCACATCGACCATATCGCCGACCTTCAGTGCGTCGGAGACCTTCTCAACGCGGTCATTGCTGATCTCGCTGATGTGGACCAGACCGTCAACACCCGGCAGGATGCGGA
>ERZ773190.1118-NODE-1118-length-27000-cov-8.475970_pt1 | contig 27000 bp, 14 predicted proteins | sample MGYA00511111_ERZ773190 | MGnify/ENA primary metagenome ERZ773190 (study PRJEB29015, sample SAMEA2737777) | human gut metagenome | biome: human gut; feature: human-associated habitat; material: faeces | place: China | collected 2012 ... | reverse complement strand
GCAGAAGATGGGCTCCACCAACACCCAGATCATCCTGAACACCCAGCTGGACCGCGGTCTGGCATTCGACGAATAAGCGAGGTTTTTATGGCACATTTTTGCAAAAACTGCGGTCTGCTGACTGCCCCGTACGACGAGCGGTGCCCCAAGTGCGGCGCACCGCTGCCGCATATCCCGATGAGCGAGGCTCTGTTGGAGTCCATGCGTCAGTCCCCGGAGGGTACCGCTGAGACCGGCGAGCCGCTGTACGAGCAGGACCTGGAGGAGGACCGCATCGACGCCATGAGCCAGGGCGCGACGACGGCGGCCATGCTGCTGTTCGCCATCCCCATCGCCGGGTTCGTGCTGGCGGTGGTGTGGAGCTTTGGCGGCACGCAGGACCCTGCCCGCAGGCGGCTGGCCCGGGCGTACCTGATCCGTGCGCTGGTCGTGGCGGGGCTGGTCATCCTGTTTGTGGCTGTGGCCGCGATGGTGTTTACCGCCGCGCTGCACAGCCAGCTGGCCTACTACTATTACCGTTGAGGAGGCGCCATGAAAGCATCTGTCATCATCCCGAACCTGAACGGCGCGGGCTGGCTGCGGGATTCCATCGAGTCCGTCTGGGCGCAGACCGAGCAGGATTTTGAGCTGATCGTCATTGACAACGGCTCCACCGACGAGAGCCTGGACATCGCCCGCAGCTACTGCGGGCGGGACCGCTACACTTTAATTGAAAACGCCGGGAACACCGGCTTTTCCCATGCGGTGAACCAGGGCATTGCGATTGCCAAAGGCGAATACATGGCGCTGTTCAACAACGACGCCTTTGCGGAGCCGGATTGGCTGGCGGAGCTGATCAAAACCGCCGACGCCGACCCGAAAATTTTTGCGGTCAGCAGCCTGATGCTGCGCTACTATGAGCCGGAGCTGGCCGACGACGCGGGCGACTACGTGACGATCCTGGGCTTTGCCTGCAAGCGCGGCGACGGCTTAAAGGCCAGCCGCTATACAAAGCCCTGCCGTGTGTTCAGCGCATGCGGCGGCGCGGCGCTCTACCGCAAGTCGATTCTGGACGAGATCGGCGTGTTTGACGAGCTGTTTTTCGCCTATTACGAGGACGTCGATTTGAGCTGGCGTGCGAACAATTTCGGCTACAGGAACGTCTACTGCCCCACGGCCCGCTGCCGCCATATCTGCGGCGCGACCACCGGCGCTGTGCGCTACAACCCGTTTAAGAGCATCCAGAGCGGGCGCAACAGCATTCTGCTGCCCTACAAGAACCAGCCGATTTTGATGTTGGTTTTGAATTTTATCCCGATGCTGCTGGGGTATCTGCTCAAAGTGCTTATGTTCCGGCTGCGCGGTTTCGGCGGGGATTACGCGAAGGGCTTCCGCGAGGCGTGGGCGGCGCTGCCGAAGATAAACAAGCCGAAATTCAAGTGGCGGAACCTGCCCAATTATGTCTGGGTGGAGTTCAGTCTGATCGCCGGGCTGTTCAAGTACATTGTGTACCGCGTGCAGCGGGCGTTGAAGATCACGTGATGGGGGCCTTGCCTTTCATTTTGCTGCGCTGTAGGGGCCGGGCATGCCCGGCCCGCCGCTTCCCGGAGGGCCGGTGCTAGCGGGTAACGGCAAAAAGCCCCTCCGGCCATCGCTGCGCTCGGCCACCTCCCCTGTGAGGGGAGGCTTTTCTCGGGCGGAGCCCACAAAAAAGGCTCCTCGCATTGCGGGGTGACTCCCCGCTGCGCGGGGAGATGTCGCGAAGCGACAGAGGGGTTCGGGTCCGAAGGACTGGCCGAGCCTGCGAGGCCTGAGGGGTTTTGGCACCTTTCCGCAGGCTCCCTTATCTCTTACTTTCTTCGAGAAGAAAGTAAGCAAAGAAGCTTTCAATATCTCAACCAAAAAGCACCTGCTGGCCGGTCACACGCATACCGGTCAGCAGGTGCTTTTATTTACGATTTAATCCTCATCCGCAAAGTTGCCCAATGCCTTTGCCTGCTCGATGACCTTCTTCTCGAGCATCTGCGGCAGGGTCTCATACCGGACGAACTCGAACGTGAAGTAGCCGCGGCCCTGGGTCAGCTGGCGCAGGAAGGTGGTGAAGTCCTGCATCTCGGCCACGGGGACCTCGGCCTCGACGACCTGCAGGCCGTCGTCATCGGGGTTCATGCCCAGCACGCGGCCGCGGCGCTTCGTGACCTCGCCCATAATATCGCCGGTGTTGTCGGCGGGGACGTGGGCTTTCAATGCGCCGATGGGCTCAAGCAGGACGGGGCCGGCCTCGGGGATGGCGGCCTTATACGCGAGTTTGGCGGCCATAATGAACGCCATTTCGCTGGAATCAACAGGGTGGTAGCTGCCGTCCAGCAGCGTGGCCTTCATGCCGACCATCGGGTAACCGGCCAGCACGCCGTGCTCGGCGGCCTGACGGACGCCCTTCTCGACTGCCGGGAAGAAGTTCTTCGGCACGCTGCCGCCGAACACGTTCTCGGCAAACTCGATGCCCTCGCCCTCGATGGGCTCGAACTGGATCCAGACGTCGCCGAACTGGCCGTGGCCGCCGGTCTGCTTCTTGTGGCGGCCCTGCGCCTTGCAGCTCTTGCGGATGGACTCACGGTACGGCACGCGCGGATTCTCGAGCGTGATCTCGACGCCGAACTTATTCTTCAGCTTGGCCAGCGCGACCTCCAGATGCTGGGTGCCCAGACCGCTGATGATCTGCTGCTTCGTCTCGGGGTCGACCACGAACCGGATGGCGGGGTCCTCCTCGATCAGGCGGGCCAGCGCGCTGCCGACCTTACCCTCGTCGCCCTTCTTGGCGACCTTGACAGCCATGCGGTAGCTGCTGATGGGGTACACAGGTGCGGGCAGCGCCACGACGCGGGCGGGGTCACACAGGGTATCGCCGGTCTTGGCGGTGGCCAGCTTGGCAACTGCGCCGATGTCACCGGCGGCGATTTCGGGCGTGTCGGTCTGCTTTTTGCCGCAGACGGTCAGCGTCTTGCCCAGGCGCTCCGGCTGGCCGGTGCGGGCGTTGACGGCGTTGCTCGTCGCGGTCAGCCTGCCGGACAGCACCTTAATAAAGCTCAGCTTGCCGACAAACGGGTCGGCCACAGTCTTAAAGACGTAGGCGCACAGCGGGGCGGCGGGGTCGGCGGTGATCTCCACCGGCTCGCCGCCAGACTCGCCCACGGCGGACGCGGTGTCCGCGCCGGGCAGCAGCACGTTCATGTTGTAGAGCAGCATATCCAGCGCCTGCGCGTTGACGGCAGAGCCGCAGAACACGGGCGTGATCTGGCCGCTGCGCACGCCGGAGGCCATGCCCTGGACGATCTCCTCTGTGGTGAAAGCCTCACCCTCGAAGAACTTCTCCATCAAAGCCTCGTCGGTCTCGGCGATGGCCTCGCTCATGGCCTGGATCAGGCCCTCAAAGCGGTGGCCGATGTCGGGCAGGTCGATCTGGACCTGCTTGCCGCCTTCGTATTTGAAGGCCTTCTGGCTGAACAGGTTGATGTAGGCGACGGTGCCGTCGTCCAGACGGACGGGCACGACGCAGGGGCAGACACTGGGGCCGAACTTGATCTTCATCTGCTCCAGGATCTTAAAGTAGTCGGCGTTTTCCAAATCAGCCTTGGTGACAAAGATCATCCGCGCCTTGTTGTTTTTCAGCGCCAGCTGGTACGCCTTCTCGGCACCGACGGTCACGCCGGAACGCCCGGACACACAGATCAGCACGCTCTCGGCGGCCATGATGCCCTCGGCAGCGCCGGTCTCAAAATCAAACAGACCCGGTGCGTCGATCAGGTTGTACTTGATGCCCTCGTACTCGACGGGGACAACGCTCGAGTTGAGCGATGCCTTGCGGCGGATCTCCTCGGGGTCAAAGTCGCTGGCGGTGGTGCCGTCCTCGACACGGCCCATACGCTCGGAAGCGCCGCTCATGTACAGCAGTGCCTCGGTCAGCGTCGTTTTGCCGCAGCCGGCGTGGCCGGCCACCAGAATGTTGCGGATGTCTTTGCTTGCGTAGCCCATGGATCGTCAAACCTCTTTTCGCGCCGGGGCTGCTTCCGGCAGCCCTGCGGCGTAGAATTTCATTGCGGCGCAGTGATTTTTGAACACTCCCGCCTGTTTGATACTACTTTACCACATTGTTGTGGAAATTTAAACAGTTTTTTCGGATTTTTTGTAAAAATTTTTAGGCAAAAGATTGTGGAAAGTGTAAAAAACAGACCCTTGCCTCCCTCTGCGAGGGAGGTGGCCCCGCAGGGCCGGAGGGAGAGAACCTTTCCATAGCCCGAAATATGTCGGATTATCGCAAGGTTCTCTCCCCCACCGCCTGCGGGCGGAGCCCCCTCGCAGAGGGGGCCAGGGTAATGAAAAAGCCGCACAGCTTTCACTGTACGGCTTAACGGCTCACTTATTTTTCCTTCTTCGCCGTCTTTTTGCGGCGGCGGGCGCGCCCGCTGTCGGCCTTGGCCTCGGGAACATAGAGGCTATAGCTCAACAGGTAGCGGCCATGGGCAGGGATGCGGTAGAACGCGGCCTTGATGCGCTCCAGCGGGCCAGTGCCGCTCTCGACGGTGCTGCCGCTCAGCATAACAACATACTGCATATCGGTGTAGCGGGCGGCCACATCGCACTGGCGCAGATTCGTGCGGATCAGATCGCCCAGCTGCTCCACCATCAGAGCGGTCTCGGCAGCATCGGTGTTCTGGCTGGGAGCCACGGTCAGGATCGCCAGGAATACCTGCAGACCGTAGCGGACCTGCACGCCGCGCTGTACGCGGTAAATTTCCTTGAACGTCTCAAAGTCGCAGATACAGGCCCCCGTGTTGTCGGTATCCGGCAGGGCAGAGATCAGCTTGGAGACCTCACTCTCCATATTGCGGTCTGCCTGGCGCATCTGGCGGTAGGCAGAGCCTGCGCGGCCCGGCTCAATGGCATGATGCAGGCAGCCCATGGCGCTGCCGCGGCGTGCCAGATCCTCCGCCTCCTCGTGGCGGCCCAGCGTCTCCAGCGCGACGATCTTTTCCAGATAAAGGCGCTCCTCGTAGGGGTCCAGCTCCAGTGCGCGGGTACACAGCGTAACGATGCGGGTGCTCTCGCCCCATTTTTTGCAGAGCTCCAGCAGGTTTAAAATGGCTGTGCGGTACTGCCCGTGCAGACGCACGCTGACGCTTTCGACCCACGGCTCGGACGCAGACTGCGGCAGCAGCCGCCCGTCGTACAGGTTGACGATCTGTTCATAAATGCGGCTGCGCTTCTCGGCGTCGCTCTCCTTGCGGGCCAGCTCCGACAGGTCGTTGACCTCAAACACATCCACGCTGCAGTCCAGATGGGGGTTCCACTGGTAGTAGCCGCGGCTGGTCACGATGCAGCCCTTCATCTCATCCAGACCCTCCGCGTCGATCATAAGGCGGAAGCGATGCAAGATGGCGCGCAGGGCCATGTCCGGGTTGGTGGACCGCTCCCCTGCCCACAGGGTATCGGTCAGTACCTTGTGGGAGACGCGCTCCCCGCGCCGCAAAACGAGATACTGCACCAGCGCCGTTGCCTTGCGGGACTGCGCCAGCTGTGCCAGCACGGGCTTGCCGTTCACACGGATCTCAAAGCCGCCCAGCATTTTGATTTCAATTGTTGCCATCCTAGTCATCCTCTCTGCTCTGATGCCCACGACGTTCCTGCATTTTGTCCGGCACACAGGTATTCATGTTTTAAAGTATAACAAGTCCATTTGAATTTGTCCAGTACATCCGCCGGGATTGTAATAAACTTTTCAAAAATCAACCCGGAGGGCACCGCTCACGACTCCGACGATGCCTTTCCGTCCCAGGTGCCGGGTTTATACAGGATGACCGGCTCACCGGGCAACTGCACAATGGCTTTTTGGGTGCACAGCGGCACGATCTGGTTGTCGGCGTCCCGCTTGGCTACAGTCAGCACCACCGTCATAGCCGTAATGCGCGGGGTCTTGGTTTCGTCGCCGTCCTGCGTCCAGCTGCGGGCGTAGAAATGCAGTTCGCTGATGAACAGCCCCATATAGGCATCCCGGGGATAGGCCGTTGTGTAGCCGTAGGCAACGTAGGGCAGTGTGACCGTCTCAGTACCGTCCTCGGCCTTGTCCTTTTTTGTGTGCTGCGGGTTGCCGTAGTGCCCGGCGTCATTCAGTTCATCGCGGTAAAAGCGCATGTGCAGGTAGCCGTTCAGCGCATTGGCCTGTTCCGGTGTCAGCAGCGCTGTGCCGTCTGTCTTTGTCAGCGGCGGCACACAGTCCTTGTCGATCAGCTCAATGTGGTTGGGGTAGACGCTGAATTCCAATGCCGTGCCCTTGCTGTAGTCGTTACCCTTGGACAAAAAAACGCTGTCCAAATTATTAGGGTCCGTTGCGCCGTCGGTGAAGCGGATATAGCCGTTCGCCTCGAGCACCTCGCCGCGGATCGTCTCAATGAGCGCATCGGCCAGATTTTGCGCGCGCGTCTGCTGCTGGATGTCCATGTACGCCTGTGCACTGGGCTGTATGAGCGTGACCGCCGCCAGCGTAAAGATTGCCAGCAGCACCATGCAGACGATCAGCTCCACCAGCGTTGTGCCGTTCTGGTTTTTCAAACGCTGCTTCATGGGTTGGTCGTCCCTTCTGCCGTGCTCTTGCTGTAGCGGTAAAACTTGTGCTGTTCCGTCGTTTTTTGGCCGTTTTCCGTAACTTCCGCGCTTGTCTCCACGCTGTCCAGCTCGACGCCTTTCACCGTAAATTCACCGTAATCGCCAAAGGAGAACGCCAGCCCATCCCGCTCATTCACCCAGCTGGGGGCCACGTTATTGGCCGGGTACAGCCCGGCGCAGAAAGCATAGGCTGTCTCCCGCAGCGTTTCGGCCTTTTGGGACATGGCGCGGGCGTACCGCAGCGAAACGACGAACATCGACGTAAAAATCATCAGCAGCAGGAACGACACAAGCACTTCCACAATGGTCTCGCCGCGCTGATTTTGTAAAGTATGTTTCATAGCGGGTCACTCCTGTGTTGTGCCGGTGCTCTGTTTGGCACCGCGGGTGTAGGTGATGGAATCGGGCTGCTGGCTGGTGTCGCAGTGGAACGTCAGGCGGTTGCTGCTGATGTTGCCGTCAGTAATGGTCAGGTCACCACTGCCGGGGGCGTAGAACGTCAGGGCTTTAATGCGGTAATACTTTGTTGGACCGTCGTTTATTGTGTAATACACCTTGGGGAATGTATTGTTTTTTGCCTGGCTGCCGTCGCTGTCGTACTTCACTGTGCGGTCATAGGTCCGCGTAAAGGCAAAGCTCTCGCCGTTTTTCGTGACTGTCACCGTAATGTCCAGCTGTAAATCGACGATTGCCATACCTCCACGGCCTTCGCCGCCCTCCCAAGGCGTAATCTCACTAAGCAATGCGCTGGCTGTGTCACTGTTCGCCGTCTGGTTCAGCTTGTCGGCACCGTCGCCCGGGCGGCGGCGCAGTGTTACCGTGATGGCCTCGGCCCCGCCATCAGGCTGGCTGCCGTTCGGTTTCCAGGCGAACTCCTTGGGCTGGGATTCCAAGTCATAGATGTCCTTGCCGTAGCTTTGGGAGAACATGAACTGCTCATTGACGAACTTGGCAAAGCTGCTGTCCTTATTGTTCAGCTCCCCTTCCAGCACGTCGGAAAAGCTGGTTGCCAGCTGGTAGGCTTCCTGTTCCAGCAGCTGGCGGTTGGCATTGGCCGTCAGCACGGAGGCCGCATAGACCAGCGCTGCCGACAGCGCCACAAACAGCGCGCCGATGCAGAGGACCAGTATCATCGAAAGTCCCTGCTCCCCGCGCAGAATGCTGCGTGCCCTGCGGTGCATAATGCCACCTTCTTTCCTGAAATAAAATTACGACTCGTCGCTTGTTTCCGTCCGTTTCGGGGGCGCGGTTTCCGCCGCGTCCGTCTCATCCGGGGCAGCGGCGGTCTCCGGGGTCGCCATGGGCAGTGCCGCACGGGCCCGCATCAGGACCGGGGGCACACTTGCGGGGGCGCTTTCCGCCGCCGTGCTTTCTGCAGTCTCGGCAGGCTCGACGCTCTCCGCGGAGTCCATACTCTGGGCATCCTCCGTCGCATCGGCGGTGTTCGTCTCGTTGACGGTGACCTTGACCGAATCGGACGCAACGGTCTTATCGTCGCCAATCGAGTGCGCCAGCGTCTGCAGCGTCACACTTGCGGTGAACTTTTGCAGAGCGAGCGAGTCGTCCTGCACCTTTTCCTGCAGCTCGGGCAGGGTGATGCGGTAAACAGGCTCGGCACCGTCCTCCTGCACCAGCTCCAGCATGGGAACCGTCTGTGCCTTGTAGTATAGCGTACCGCCGTCCTTTTCCACCGTGCCGGTGACGTCATAGGGTTGCGATTTCCATGTCACGTTGCCGTTCTCGTCGGTCACAGGCTCAACGCTCAGGTCGTACCAGATGCGGGTCTCGTCGGTCTCCTTGTCCACAACGGTGGTCTGCTTTTCAAGCTTCGTCGTTTTGTCGCCATAGGTCTTGGTGACGGTTTCGATTTCCCCGCGCTTATGCGTGATATTGCCGTCTGCGTCCTTCACGTCCCTGTCGTAGGTCGTCACCGTAATGCTGTAGGGCTGTTTCGTCTTACTATCCAGCGGCGTGACGGTAAAGGTATAGCTGTCGGTCAGGTTGCGCACCGTGCCTTCGGCCTGGGTGTACTTGTTCACCGCGGTCCACTCCACCGTAAAGCGGCGCAGCTCCAGCGGGGCCGTACCGCGATTGCTCTTAAACTCGGGGTCGTTGTACAGGTTGACCTCCTGCGTGTAAACGGCATTGCCAAGTGCGCGTTCCGGTTCGGCAGCGTCCACGGGGGCGTCCAGCGTGATGGCCGGCAGCTGTGCCGCTGCGGTATCCTGCTGCAGGATGTAGAACCAGTTCGACGCTGTCGTGCCGTCGGTGGGCATAACGCGCACCGCGGGCAGCAGGTATTGTTTTGCATGGTCGGGCGTCAGCGTAAAGCCGTTGCCGTCGGGCACAAAGGTATAGCTGGCGGTGGTGTCGTTGGCGCTGGCGCTCCCGCCCACCGTGCGGCTGTCCTTCGGGATGACCAGCTCGACGTCGCCATTGTTCAGCATTTCGTCCAGTTTTTTGGTCAACTCCTGCTGGGCCTCGTACTTGGCCTGCCCGGTGGGGGTATTCTGCCAAGCCTTGGCCAGATCGGCAATTGTATTGTAATTGTCCACACTGCTGAAGATATAGCCGGTAAAGTAGACATTGCCCTGTGCGGCTGCGTTCAGCGTCATGTTGAGCTTGAGGTCGTTCAGGAACGTCTCCTGATTCGGGCTGTCGGGCGCAAAGCTGCTGGCCGTAACCTTGGGCGCAGCGGCGCGGCTGACGATGGTCTCGGGCTGGCTCAACGCGCCGTCCGGGCCGTCAAAGCAGGTATTGTTATCAGCCTTGCGGCGGGCAATGACGCGGAAGCGCAATGCCTTACTCTGATACTGCTCCAGATCCAGCGTCAGGCTGCCGACGTTGCCCGTGGTGCGCAGCGTCAGCACAGTATTGCCGCCGTCATCGACGACGCACAGGTCATAGTGGCCAATGCGCGCGTCGTCGGACGGCGACCAGCTGACCGTGTAGAGCAGGGCATCCGCGTTGTCGGTCTCGCCGTTGACGCGGGTGATGGAGCTCGGCGCGCTGATGCCGGGCAGGCGCTGCTTAACGCTGTAATCCGCCACAGCGGACGCGCCGATTTCGGTGGTGTTGGCTGCCGCCACACGGGTGACCTCGAGCCGGACCTTGTCATAGCGCCAGCTGTCGCTGCCGTTGGCCAGCATGGTATCCACGTTGACAGGCAGGGTAAAGCTGTTGTTGCCGCTGTTCTGAACCTTATCGGCCAGATTTACGCCGTCCTTCAGCGCAATTTGCTCCTGACCGGTCACCTTGCCGTCCGTGTCCGTCAACAGGCCGTAGAGCTTGATGCTGTAGGTCGGCTTTTTCGCGTCCATGCCCTCTTGCGTCCAGTTGAACGTATAGGTCAGCTGATTGTTGTCCGGGTTCACCTTGCCGCCGTCGGTATCTTCGGCCAGCGTCGGGGCTTTCAGGACATTCAGGTTCAGCTGCTTGAAGATGATCTGCGGGGTCGTCTGCGTGGCCTGTTTAGCCCATTCCGGGTCATCGGTGCGGCTCACGTCGGAGAAGCAGAGCGGCGTCAGATGGGCATAGGTATAGCTGTGCTCGCCCGTGCGAACGATCTCATAGCCGTTCTTCCACCAGATTTCTTTGTCGGTGTCGTTTGTCTCGTTCGCATGGCTGGCGATGGCTGCGGACACTTCGTCCGCCGTGGCATCCCAGCGATACTTCATATCGCCCTTGCCGCTGGTGACGGGCACCGCGACAACGAGGAAGTCGGTGTAGTTCGTCATAGCATCCGACGGCAGGCTGTTCAGATTGAAGGTGACGGGAGACCCTGTCACAATGCCCTCCCGCGCGGCCAGCGTGATGTACTGGCCGTTCAAAGATACGCCGTTGACTTCGTCATTACCCAGATATTTTGCCAGCAGCATGACGCGGTAGGTCGGGCTGCCGTGCTCGCTGCTGTCGCTCTTGACCTTCGGGGTAAAGCTGAACTTCACGGTTGCTTCAAAGCTTTCCGCTGTCTGGCCGGTGTAGGTCACATAGTCCGTGTCGCCGTCCTGTTTTAGCGTGCCCAGCGGCAGACCGTCCTCGTCCTTGCCGTTAGGGCGGTTGTGGTCACGCCACTGGGACGGGAGATAGGTCTCTGACTTGTACTGGGCCGAGCGCAGATACTTTGTGCTGTTGCTGTTGACCGGGGTTGCCAACGCCGTAAGCGTCAAAGTGCGTTCCAAATTATTGGTCAGACGGATGTACTGCTTGCCATCCTGTCTGCTGAAATAATAAGTATGCTTTCCATCGGTCAGCTTGACGGTCCATGCCTCGTCTGTCGGGTATTCGGTGTAGTTTTTCAGCACCGCGACAACCTCATACTTGAATTCTCTCAATGTTTCATCCGGCGTCTGGCACTGATTCCAGTCAAAGCCGCCGTTCTTGCGTTTGACCAGCCGGAACTCAATCTCCGGTGTCGGCAGGGCGTGCATAAAGGTCTGCACGTCACTGGTTCGGGGGTTGTCAGCCTGATTCGGGTCGTTGTTGGTGTTGTAGGGCGTTACACGCACGACGAAGTTACCCGTCCACGCTTTATCTGCCACAAAGGTATAGCTGCGCTGGTAGACGTCAGCTTTCAGATAGGGAACTGCATCCGGTGCGACAGTACTCGCATCGTCGCAGGGCAGAATTTCAACACGGTAGTAAGCGGCGGGGCTGGCTGTCGTGTCGTTCGGCTCGCCCCACGTCACTTCATAACGGCCATAGACGTTGTTGTCCGCGTCCTGCACCTGGCTGGCCTTGACGTCGATTTTTCCCGGCTTGGCTGGCTTGGTGCTGTCCAGCACGTACTTATAGTAGTTCTGGATGACCTCGTCGGTGATGTCGGTAATATCAACGTCTTTTGTGACCTTACTGTTCGCGGCTTCGCCGAATTGCAGCATCACAGTCGCTCTCTGGTTGCCGGGATTGTTATCTTGGCCCGCGCCGGTATCATCGAAAATGTAGGCTTTATTACCGTCGGTCTTGATATAGGCAGAGTTTGGTTTGGCAGGCCTGCCCGCAGATGTAAGACCGCTAATCCACCACAGACTGTACGCTGCGCCGTTCCCATCCTCTGCCAAAGTGGGCAGGAACGCAATATAAGGATAGGTTGCTTTGTCAGTGACGTTATAGCCTATGTACAGACGGTGTGCTTTTACTTTTTTCGAGGACGAGTTCCAATCTGTCTCGTTGTAGGCCTTGTCACTTCCTTGCTTATCCGCTTTCTCCCAGTTACCTGTTGTACTGTTCGGTTTTACTGTGGTCAGTTTACGGGAATCTTTCTTAAAGAAGCTCTTGCCTGCATCTTCGGAATTTTCTATATAATAGTTGCCGTGGCCGGTGACATTCTCGTAACTCTGGCGCAAATAGGCAATAGGATACCAACCTGTACCAACCGTCGCAAAGCAGTTTGTGACATTGGTTGCTTTATTCGACCCAGAGCCATTACCGCGGCTGCCGACAATGCCGATTTTTCTGCTACACGTAAAGTCTGTATTAAGGTTTCGGCAGCGGTCAATATTTACTGTAACATAATCAATATTTCCCTTGTCGTACGGGCCGATCCATGCCAGAATGCCGACTGCCTGCGATTCTGCCTTGATTGCACCGCTATTGACGCAGTCGATGATGTTCAGCGTCATAATATCGGTGACCTTCTTCATCTCGATTTTACCGATAATGCCCGCACAGTCATTCGCGCCGTTTGATTCATACCAGATTTCACCGTAGTTACGGCAGGAAAGCACATTTGTGGTGCCGCCGGAAATAGGCTGGTCAATAAAGCCGACAATACCGCCGACTGCACCGTAACCGCTGTTTTTGTCGTTCGTGTTTGTTGTGATTTTGCCAAAATTGAAGCATTTCTGCACGGTTCCGCCGTAGTCCAGCCAATAGGCGATCACGCCGCCCACATTGGCCGAGCGGCTGTTGAACACACTGCCGCAGTTGACTACCTTGCTGACAGACCACCGGTCATCGCTGCGGTTCTGCTGCTGGCCAATGACACCGCCCACATGGACAACAACACGATTTTCCCTCTTGTAAATGTTGTCATTGTCTGTATCGTCCTTGTTCTTAGACTGATCAAACACGCGCGTAAACCGGCGCACGGCGGCACAGTTTACCACAGTGTCCAGCACGCTTTTGTCTGTGACGTTGGATTCGTTCTGGCCGACAATACCGCCGACGGTGGATGCCGTTGTCGCATTGTCAGAATAGACAAACCACTGGCCGGTGGCGGAAGTGTCGATTGTACCGCGGAGAGAGTTAAAGCCTGCCAGACCGCCCAGATAACCGGCGGCACGGACGGTCTCGCTGTTGTTGCTGCCGCGCAGGGCGACAAGCAGATCATTGGCGGCAAGACCGCTTTGACTATAGACATTCCTATAGCCGCAGCCTTCTTTGGACACAGTGTCAACACCCATGAGATTTGCGTAGGTCTTGCCTGTGGTCAGCTCTGCCGCCATGCTGTTGATGCCGGCATTGGCATCTGCCGCATCCAGCCAATTATCAACCTGTGTAACAAGGGCGGGTGGTGCTTCTTCGTCGCTGACCAGCGCTTTTTTGCTGCCGCTGCCCTTGATAGTGCCGTTGTTGGAGCCCGCGACACCGCCCACAAAGCCGTAACGCGCCGTGATGATGCTGCCCTCGCTGTTGCTGCGCTCGGTGGCGACATAGCTGTTGGCGATTTCGTCATTGTTGCGGCCCGCAATGCCGCCCACATGGCTGGCACTGGCGAGCTTTTCGTCTGCGGTCTGGGTCGTGGTGATGTTGCTGATACCGCTGACCTGCAGTTTGATGTATTTGACCTCACAGCCGGTGATTGTGCTGTTGTTCAGACCGGCAATGCCGCCCACCGTGCTGCCGGTGCTGCGCGCACCGACGGAGACAAGGCCGTCCGTGTCCGCGTCGCCGCCCATCGTGCCGGAATAGGTACACCGCTCCAGGGTACCGTCGTTCTGGCCTGCGACGCCGCCCAAATTTGTATATTTATCAAGATTTTGTGTAAGGTCCAGCAGAACGTCGGTGCTGCTGACCGTGCCGTGCTTCGTGGTGCGGCCCACCGCGCCGCCCAGCGTGACGGTGTTGGTGCCCGCGCGCAGACCGTCGTTCAGTGCCAGTGCGCCGTTCTCAACGCGGCAGCCGGTGACGGCACCATCGTTCATGCCCGCAAGGCCGCCAATCGTGACCGCCGGGGTGCTGAACCGCACGTTGGCGTTTGCCGCCAGCCTGACGTTGCGGATGGTCGCGTCCTTGCCGTTGTACGCCGCAACAGCGCCGATGCTCTCCGACGTGCCGGTGATCGTGCAGTCGCTTACGCTGCTGCTGTTTTCCAGCCCGCTGCCTTGACCGATGGTGCCGAAGTTCGTGGCCGTGACGCCGCCCGCCGTGCCGTTGGCTGCGGTGACGTCGGCGCGGACCTGCACATTCTCAATCAGCGCGTCTTTATTATTATTGCCCGCGATGCCGCCCGCCTCGCCGTTGGTGGCGTAGACCTGATTCTTGGCATGGACGCAGGCGCTGATTTTGCCGCCCGCGGCGTTCACGCCCGCAATACCGCCCGCATATTGTGTGCTGGCGCGCACCGAGGCACGGTTCTCCACACGGGTGATTTCGGCGCTGTTCGTACCGGCCACGCCGCCCGCGTAGTTGGCGGCAGTGACGCTGCCGCTGACCGCGTCGGTGGCGTTTTCAGCGCCGCAAATGCGGCCTGTATATATGCCGTTCTTCGTATTGATACCGGCCACGCCGCCCGCATAGCCGGTGGCGGTGACACTGCTTTGCAGCTGGCCGGACAGCGAAATGCTGCCGACGTTGGCACCGGCCACGCCGCCCGCGTACTGGTTGGCCTCCACCGTGCCAGTGCTGCTGTTGTCCCCCGTGCAGATGATGAGGCCCTTGCTTGCCGCAGCGTCAACGCCCAGGTTGACGCCCGCAATGCCGCCGACATAGCTGTCGCCGCGCACAGCGCAGTCTTTAACCAGGTAGGCAGACTGAATAAGACCGCCGTTGACGCCCGCAACGCCGCCCAGATAGGTATACCCGGTTTCACGGTTGCCGAGGGACGCCGCCATGCTGCCGCCGGTGATCGTGCCCTCGTTCCAGCCCGCAAAGCCGCCCGCGGCGCACTTGTGAGCCACTGTGCCGTAGTTTATGCAGTTTTCCAGCTTCGTGTTGGGCGTGGCATAGCCGATGATACCGCCCGCCAGTGCGCCGTGCACGTCGTCGAAATCATAGCGGCCATCGGCCAGCGCGTTCAGCGATACGCCGCCTTTAAACGCGCCGTTGTTGGACGGGTTCAGGCCGCCGACGGACAGGGCGTTCTGCGTTGCGCCGTTGGTTGCCTTTTGAATCGTCAGCTTCGTATTGGCGTCGTTTGCGCCGACGATGCCGCCGACGTAGATGTTGGCCTGCAGGTTGAGCATGTTCTGGAAGTTGGCAAGGATGATTGTGTCGTCCGCCGTTTTCACGGCGGTGCTGTCGGTCAGCACGCCGGTGCTCTTGTCAATCTTCGGCAGCAGCGCCTCCAGCGTGACGCCCGCGGGCTTGGCCGCCAGCAGACGGTTGTAGCCGATGATGCCGCCCGCGACGGCGTCGGCCTCGACGCGGCCCGAGGTCACATTGGTTATAAACGCGCCGTCGCCCGTCACGGTGAAGCCGCCCACCGGCAGGTTGGCGCCGATGACGCCGCCGACAAGCTGCTGACCTGCCACGCGGCTGACCTTCACAGTGGCGGAGGGCAGCGTGGAGGCGCAGTTCAGGCCGATCATGCCGCCGACAGCCTTGCCCGCCGCCACGATCTGGCCGCTGATGGTCAGGTTCTGACCGGAGGAGTTGGAGATCGTCGCATTTTCATCGTTATAACCGGCCACGCCGCCCACGTAGTTGTTGCCGTACAGAATGGCACCCAGCGTCGGGGTGCCGTTCTTATCCCACGTCACAACGCCGTTTTTGCCGTTGCAGCCCGCGATGCCGCCGACGTAGTCGGCGCAGCCGTTCAGCTCCTTTAGCAGGTTGATGCGGCGGGTGTCGGTGGCGTTGTCGCCGGACATGCGGTTGGCGCAGTTCTGCACGGTGGCCTTGGCATTCGGGTCTTCACTGCCGCCCCAGCCGGCATCATTGACGCCGACGATGCCGCCGACGTAGGCCGCGTTCTTTCCAAAGGCCGCGACCAGACCCGTATTGGTCATGCCGCTGATTTGGCTGTTGCTGCCGTTGACCGACACGATGCCGCCGACGTAGCGGCTGCCAAAGACGTCACTGCTGTTCGTATCGTTCTGTTTTACGCCGCTGCCGGTAAAGCCACCGGCCAGACCGCCCACAAACCGGCTGCCGAGCACGTAGCCCTTGCCGGTCTTGCAGTTGTCCAGCGTAATATCCTTGCCGTAGCCGACAAGGCCGCCGACGAAATCGCCCTTGAGGGGGCTGGCGTCGGTCAATGTGCCGGTTTTTTTGTCGAAGCCCGCCTCGACCTGCTCCTTGAGCTGGGTCTCGGTCAGGTCGCTGCGGGTCACACTTTCGCAGCCTTTCAGGGTCACGCCCCTGCCGTAGCCCGCAATGCCGCCGAAGAACTGCCCCAGCACCAGGCTGCGCGTATCGCCCGCGGTATCGCCCTTATAGTTGGCGCCCGCGCTGACCGTGCCGTTGTTCCTCAGGCCCGTCAGGCTCGGCGTGCTGGTATTTGCGCCTGTCGTAAACAGGTTGCCGACGATGCCGCCCGTAAAGCCGTTGCCGGTGACAAGGCCGTTGTTGACGATGTTCGTCTTGTCCGTCGTCTGCATCTTCGCGGCGTCCACCGTGCCGAACACGCCGCCCACACCGACGCTGCGCCAGAGGGAGTTCTTTTCACCCGGCTCGGCTGCCGCGGCAGCGTAGCGGGCCTTCTCGGTCTGCTGGTCTGGCGCTGTGGTCGTTTCCACGTTTTTCGTGTTCTTGTCCACAAGCAGACCCGCCACCGTCACGTCCGACGCAACGGTCAGGTCCTGCATGACGGAATCCGTTGTTTTGGGTATGGCAACGCCGACGAGACCGCCAATGCCGCGCGGCTCGTCTGTATAATAGGTATAGCTTTTGCCGCCAGCGTCCAGCGTCTGCTCTATGCGCTGCGTTGCGGTGGTAGTGTTGTCAAACGCCAGCGCCGCGGCCACCAGCGCACTCGTCGAGGAGTTCGTGCCGCGGGTCAGGGCGCAGTTTTTCAGCGTGCCGGTGTTGACGCCGCAGAGTGCGCCGACGGCACGCACATCGCGCCAGTTCTCGTCGTCCTTCGCCAGCGCCGTGACGAATTTGGTCGCGGTCAGCTTGAGCTGGTTTTCGTTCGGCAGCGCATCGGCGGCGACGGTCTCGGTCTTGACGTTGACCTGAATGTCCGGGTCGCGCAGTGTGATGTAAGAAATTTTGCCCTTGTTCTCGCCGATAAGGCCGACATAGTGGTCGGCCAGCTCGTCCTTCCCTGCCTTGCCGGTTTTTGCAACGGACTTGCTGCTCAATTGCAGATTGAGGATGGGCACACGGGTCGTTTGGGTTGTAACACCCGCTGTTTTGCTCGCAAGTTCGATTTTTTTGCCCAGCTCCGGGATCGTCGGCCAGGCGACAGGGTCATTGAGGGACGGCACCTTGGCCACAGGAGGCCATGCGCCCGCGGCGCAGTAGACCGTAACGCCGCCGCCCGTCCAGTTCAGGCCGGTGCTGTTGCTGGCCTGGGGGGTCAGCGTGTAGGTGCCCTCTTTGGTGATGTCCCAGTCGGCAGACCAGCGCAGGTTGTACAGATGGCGGAAATATTTCAGGTCAGCCGTGACCGCCGTGCCGCCCTTGGCCAGCAGGGTGTTTTCCTCGTTCGTCGTTTCCTCTTTGCTGGCTGTGTAGGTGTCGCTGTAGTTCTCCCGCGGCTCGGCGCGCATGGCAATGTAGATGTCCTTCGGGTCGTTCAGCAGACGGGTGATGCTGTACAGGCTCGTGGCGGCAACGTCAGCGTCGTTCTCACACGCACGCAGCAGCGCCGCGTCCGCCATAGCGTCCAGCGTCAGCACAAAGCTGCCCTTGTTGTAGCTTAACGGGAAGTAGAGTTCTTTCTCGGTTTTCGTCTGTTGGCCCGCATTATCATACGTATAAATCGTGACAGGCATCTTGGTGATGACCTGCTTGTTATCATCCGCCGCACCCGCGGTGTCGCGCTTGATCGTGATGGTAAACAGCGGCTTCGTCTTGCCGGTATCCTTGGCATCGTAGGCCGTGGCCGTGTAGGAGGTGTCCAGATCGCCGAGGCTGGAGTTGCCGCTCCAGCTCAGGGTCAGCGTCTCGCCGTTCGTCAGGCGTGGATTCTTGACCTTCAGCTTCGTCTGCACCAGCTGCACAACGTTGACGCGGTCCTCGGCAGAGTAGTAGCCGACAAGGCTGTCATTGCGGCGGTGGTCATAGCTGCGGTCATAAATATTCGTAGCACCGTCCTGATTGAAGCGGAGCTTATCGGATTTGGTATCGTAAAAGACCGAGTAGACCTGCCCGCTCTGTACGTCGATCTCGACGCAGATCGAGGCATTCAGCAGCGAGGCGTCGTAGATGTAATCGCCCAGCAGCCGCTCCACCAGCGCGTTATGGTTGCCCGCGGCAGCGCCCGCGCGGTCATAGTAGAGCGCGGCCACGTTCTGGTTCAGTTCGGTCTTGGTGCGGCTCACAAGGGTTTTGCCGTCCGCGTCGGTCACGGTGACGTCGTTTTGGAAGTGGTCGCCCGTGCTGCCCTCCTCCATGACCTGCCGGCGGAACGCATCCAGCTCCCCCGCCGTCTCCATCCGGGTCAGGGAGATCTGCGCCGTCTGGAACAGCGTGCGGGCGTTGGCCTCGTTCTTTTCAAACCGGGCCAGCCGCGTGTAGGCGATCAGCCCGCCGCCGACCAGCGCAGCCAGAATGGCCGTGATAGCCAGAACGACCATCAGCTCCACCAGCGTAAAGCCTTTCTTTTTGTTTTTTATATTTTTATTGTACTGCACCATAGATGCTCCCGTCGTTTCTCCGGTGAAAGGTTACAATTAGACACAATATCAGATTATATATATATTGGCATTATACTCGGAATGTGACGTTTTCGCAACAAAGTCCGCGAGATTTCAGCAAATTTACACCAAATATAGTGGGTCAGCGGCAAGTTGTGCACGATTTCGCCATAATTTCCGTTAGCTTTGAACAAAAAACAGAGTTTTTTTCGTGAAATTTCTTGCAAATACAGGCCCGGCACGCTATACTAAATAGCGTGTTATTATATGGTAGAGGATGTGTAACAATGCTGGCAGCACGACTGGGCGCATGGCTGCGCCATACCGGGGAACGCTGGGCCAAAGCTGCGTTTGCGGAAAAGCTCGCCGTACTGCTGGCGCTGGGCGCTGTCCTGTATACTATTGTGACCGGCGCGGCGGAGCTGCGCTATCAGGCCCGTGCGCGGGAGGCCCTGGCTCAGGTCAAGGCTGCGCGGCTGGCGGCCAGTGCCGTGTCTGCCCAGTGCTACTCCGCCGGGCAGACGTTCGCCGACCAGACAAGCGCGGACGGCTTTGCGGACGGCATCGCCGAGGAAATCCGCACGCTGGGCTCACTGCCCGGCACGGTGACGCTTTTGCAGATCGACCCGAACGGCTACACCGTGCAGCGGCTCCTGTATCAGGAGAACGGCATGTACGCCATCTATGATGCCGACGGCGGTTACCGCGTTTTCCGCGCGGAGGACCGGCTGCAATACGGCGCGGGGGTGGGCCATGCTGCTGCTTGAGCTTCTGTTGGGACTCATTCGTTTTCTGCTGGGCGCGGCGCTGTTCAGCTTTATGAACGTCGTCGCGTGGCGGCTGCCGCGGGGCATGGACCCGCTGAAGGGCCGCAGCGTATGCCCGCAGTGCGGCCACACGCTGGGTGCGCCGGACTTAGTGCCTGTGTTCAGCTGGTTATTCTTGCGCGGGCGGTGCCGCCACTGCGGTGCGCACATTCCGGCGCGGTACCTGCTGGTGGAGCTTCTGGGCGGCGTGCTGGCGCTGGGCTGCACTTGGCGGTACGGCGCTGCCTACGCCCTGCCGGGCGGGCTGTTCGGCATGAGCTGGGCCGCGCTGCTGGCGCTGGCGGTCTGCGGGATCTTGCTGAGCGTTTCGCTCATTGATGCCGAGACGCAGACCATCCCGGACCGGCTGAATCTGGCGCTGGCGGTCTGCGGCGCGGTGAGCGTGCTGCTCTCCCCTGCCGACTGGCTGCCGCACGTCATCGGTGCGCTCTGCGTCAGTGTGCCGATGTTTCTGCTCTGCCTTGTCATCGACGGCGCGTTCGGCGGCGGCGACATCAAGCTGATGGCAGCCGCCGGGCTGTTCCTGGGCTGGCAGAATACGCTGCTGGCGATGTTTTTCGGCATTGTTTTTGGCGGTATGTACGGCATATACCTGCTGGCCGCCAAAAAGGCAGGGAAGAAGGACCACTTCGCCTTCGGCCCGTTTCTGTGTGCGGGCATCGTGATCGCAATGCTGTTTGGCGGGCCCGTTTTGGAATGGTACTGCGCGTTTTTGTGAGGTTCAGACCGTCAAAAAATTGCATTCTTGCCTTATTGCGTGTGTAGGGGCGACCATTGGTCGCCCGTCAACTTACCGCAGCAGCGCTTTTTCCGGGACAGTTGTCTTACAAAGCAAACGGGCGCAGGCGAGCAATGCTCGCCCCTACAAGAGTTTTTCGACAATCTGAAAGTTTTTAACCTGTTTTCGGAGGAATCTCCCTCATGCCACGTTTTCGTTATACTGCCACCAATGAGAAGGGCAAGACCGTCCGCGGACTGCTCGAGGCCCCCAGCGAGGAGGCTCTCTACGCCAAGCTGCGCAATGACGGCCTGTACATGACCGACGCGCAGGAGGCCCAGAAGGCCCACGCGACGTTCCGCCCGCTGAAAACCGCTGTGCTGGCGGATTTCTGCCGCAACCTGGGCACTCTGCTGACCGCCGGTGTGCCGCTGGTGCGTGCGTTCCGCATCATGGCGGACGAGCGCACCATCGACGCCCGCCAGAAGGCCCTGTACGAGGCCATCCTGAGCGAGCTGCGCAAGGGCGTGCCGCTGTCCGATGCGATGGAGTCCTGCGCACCCGCGTTCCCCACCCTGCTGCTGGCCATGATCCGCAGCGCCGAGGGCACCGGCAGCATCGACCACGCCTGCGCCCGCATGGCGACCTACTATGAGCGTGAGCACAAGATGAACCAGCAGGTCGGCAACAGCATGATGTACCCCATTATCCTGTCCGTGCTGATCGTCGGCGTTATTGCGATTTTGATGACCTTTGTTCTGCCGCAGTTCAAACCGATGTTTGACCAGATGGAGACCCTGCCGTTCCTGACCCAGCTGCTGTTTGACGTCAGCGACTTTGTCGGTGCCAACTGGCCGGTGCTGCTCGCCGCGGCGGCGCTCATCGTCTTTGGCGGCAAGCTCCTGCTGGCGCAGCCGAAGGTCCGCCGCCAGTGGGACCGCTTCATCCTGCACGCGCCGGTGGTCGGCGTGCTGAACCGCAAGATCTGCACGGCGCGCTTTGCCAGCACGCTGTCCAACCTGTACGGCAGCGGCGTGCCCATCATCACGACCCTGGCCGCGGCACGCGACGCCATCGGCAACCGCTGGATCGAGAGCCAGTTCGGTGACGCGCTGGACAGCATCCGCGCAGGCCACAGCCTGTCGGAGGCGATTGCGGGCATCGACGGTTTTGAAGTGAAGCTCTCCTCCTCCGTCGCTGTCGGCGAGGAGACCGGCAAACTGGACAGCCTGCTGGCGACCATCAGCGAGACACTCGACTATGAGGCCGAGATGGCGACCAAGCGCCTTGTCACGCTGCTGGAGCCCGTTATGATCGTTATAATGGGTCTCGTGGTCGGCGGCATCGTGGCCGCGGTCATCGTGCCCATCTACCAGTCCTACGGCACCATCGGCGCGTCGAGCGGCGCGATCTAAAATCTATTCCGGGAGGCCCACCATGGCACTTCTTACCTCTTTATATCTGTGCAGCCGCACGGTGTATGCCGCCGTCGGCACGCCCACGGGCAGCGGGGCGCGCGTTGTCGCCGCCGCCCAGACCGAGCTGCCCGAGGGCTGCCTGATCAACGGCGTCATCACAAACGAGGCGGACCTGACCGCCGCGCTCAAAGAGTTTTTCACCGCCAACAAGCTGCCGATGAGCCGCGTGGCGCTGATTGCGGGCGGCAGCCAGTTCATGCACCGCATCCTGACGCTGCCCGCCATGAGCGAGAAAAAGCGGATGGCCGTGCTCTCCCATGAGCTTGCCAGCGGCGGCGCCGAAGTCAGGGCTCCGCTGGACGACTACATGCTGCTCTCCCGCGATGCCAGGACCCGCGTGGATACCGTGCTGGCCACCCGCGTGGAGCAGAGCGTCATTGCCGGGTACGACGCGCTGGCCAAGGCCGTCGGCTTCAAGCTGTACAGCATCGACTTAGGGCTGGCCGCGCCGATCAAGGCCGTGCGCACGATCCCCGATTTGCAGCAGAAAACCTTCGTGCTGCTGCAATTTGACGATGACACGATCTCTGCCTGCCTGTTTGTGCAGGGGCAGTACACCTACTCGACCCGCAGCCGCCTGTTCAACCCGCGCGGCTCGGCGGAGTCCGGCACCGAGATCTCGCAGAAGCTCTCGGGCCTGATCCAGTTCCACACGACCAGCAAGAGCGAGCACCGCATTGAGACGGTCTGCTTTGCCGGCTCCACGGCGGACGACCTTGCGGTCTGCCGCCCGGGCTGTGAGGCGCTGGGCCTGCAGGTGGACCGCTTCCCGGATTCACCCACCGTCAGGCTGCCGTCCGGCACCGCGCTGGCCGATGTGCTTTACGCGGCGGGCAACCTGATCGCACGCTGATTTTTACCTGCAAATACTTGCCCCGGGGGCTTATCATTATGGCTATGAAACAGAACAACTTTTATCTGCGCTGGCAGAAGGCCGCCGGTGCGGCCAAGTCGGAGTCCCGCAGCCAGGGCCTGCGGACGCTGGTGCCCGGCCTTGCTGTCGTGGCTGTCTCCATGCTGGGCTGGGGTGTGCTGACGCTGCACACCTCGATGCTGAAAAGCCAGCGGGAGGACATCCTGAACTGGTGCAGCGACAATACCGAGCCATACCGCGCCGCAACGCAGGATTCCGAGTCTGCGGCGCAGTTCCGCTCGCTGACCGACTATTCCGACGGGATGACCGCGCTGCTGAACAGCTACCCCGACGTGACCAGCAGTCTGCTGCACCGCGTCGAGGCTGCCGGCGGGTCCGGCATCACGATCCAGTTCACCGACTACAACGCATCGACGGGCGAACTGCTCTTTAACGCGAACTCCTCCCAGGTCATCGACATTCCGGCCTACATCCGTTCCCTGCAGAACTGCGGGATGTTTTCCACCGTCAGCTACACCGGCTACAAGGCCGATGACGACGGCTATTCCATCGATCTGCGCTGTGTGCTGGCAGCGCCGCAGCAGTAAAGGAGGGCGCTATGGAAATTGCACCAATGACAAAGCGCGATAAAATTCTGCTGTACGTCGTTCTGATGCTGGCGTTCGTTGTGCTTTTTGTCCGGTTCCTGCTGATTCCGGGCATTGAGAACCACCAGCAGGCCGACGCCGATCTGCGCGAGGCGCAGGACGCCCAGACCTCCATGCAGGATGCGATCATGCTGGCCGGGACCTACGCCGCCGAGAAAAACAACAACTGGGGCGAACTGCAGACCGCCAACGCCAACTACTACAGCCTGCTGAGCAGTGACGAGCTGGACACGCTGGTGACAAGCCTGGAGCTGAACCACAATTTACAGCCCGACTCGCTGACCATCGGCGAGCCCGTGACCCAGAGCCTTACCTATTATACCGCCAGTGAGAACGCCGGACAGAGCGCTGCCCCCAGCGCAGCCGCGTCCGTCTTTGCCGGTGACGACGACAGTGACGACGACAGCATCACCGCCGACACCGCCGGCACGACGGCCCAGGGCAACGCCATTTTGCAGCAGATCTTAGCCTCCGACCTCATCTTGGACTATGACCAGCCGGGCTATTACCGCAGCGTGGCGATCAGCTTCTGCTGCACGGGCGAGGACAGTGATTTTCTTTCGATGCTGGACGACATGGCCGCGAACTACCCGTCCGTACAGCTTGTATCCTTCTCCATTGATACCCGCAGCTTCGCCGACACCGACGGCAGCGCCGTGACGGCCACGGCGTTCAATGTATCCCTGAACGTGATCCTCTGTGACAAAGGAGGCGTACAGCCGTGAAAAACATCCGCCTCGGCGACGTTCTGATCGAGTTCGGCTATATCACGCCCGACCAGCTGAACACCGCCCTTGCCTACCAGAAAGAGCACCGCGACCTGCGCGTCGGCCAGGCTTTGCAGGAGCTTGGCTACGTCAATGAGCGTCAGGTCCTGGAGGCACTGGCCCAGCGCCTCCAGCTTAAAATGATCGACATCGAGCACACCAACGTCGATGTGACCGCCGTTGAGAAGGTCCCGCAGGAGCTTGCGCAGAAGTACGATATGCTGCCGATTGCGCAGGGTCCGCGCGCGCTGACGATTGCCGCCAACGACCCGCTGAACTACTACGCCCTTGAGGACATCCGCCAGCTGACCGGCCTCGAACCGGAGATCGTGCTGGCCGAGCTGGAGCCGCTGCGCCGCGCCATCCGCTACTATTACGCCGAGGTCAGCGCCCGCAAGGCGGCCCGCACCGCCAACGACAGCGACATGGCCGCCGCCCAGACCGAGGATCTGGCCATCGACATGACTGCCGAGGGCGGCGACCTCGACGCGCCCATCATCCGTCTGCTGAACAGCCTTGTGCAGCGTGCCGTCACGACGACGGCGTCGGATATTCACATCGAGCCGTTCGAGGGCGAGACGAAGGTCCGTATGCGCATCGACGGCGTCATTATCGACTATGTGACGCTGCAGCGTGCTTTGCACCAGCCGCTGATCGCGCGTATCAAAATCATGTCGAACCTTGACATTGCCGAGCACCGCATCCCGCAGGACGGCCACTTCCGCGCACGTCTCGAGACCGGCCCCGACGTCAACGTCCGTGTTTCGATCCTGCCGACGGTCTTTGGCGAGAAGGCCGTTCTGCGTATTCTGTCCAGCAACACCTACATCAAAAATGCCAGCCATTTCGGCATGAACGACGAGACCTACAAGCGCTTTCTGCCGCTGCTGAACCGCCCGAACGGCATCGTCTACCTGACCGGACCGACAGGCTCCGGCAAAACGACGACGCTGTACATGGTCCTGCAGACGATTGCCGAGCGGCAGGTCAACGTCTCGACGATCGAGGACCCCGTGGAGCGCAACCTGGCCCGCATCAACCAGACGCAGGTCAACAACATTGCCGGCCTGACGTTTGAGAGCGGTCTGCGCGCCCTGCTGCGCCAGGACCCCGACGTCATCATGGTCGGCGAGACGCGCGACGCCGAGACAGCGTCCATCTCGGTGCGTGCGGCCATCACGGGCCACATGGTTTTCTCAACGCTGCACACAAACGACGCACTGTCGTCCATTGTCCGTTTGGAGGATATGGGTGTCGAGCGGTACATGGTCGCAAACTCCGTCGCGGGCCTCGTGGCTCAGCGTCTGATGCGCCGCGTCTGCCCGCACTGCGCCAAGCAGATGCCGGTCACGGCGGAGGAGCGCACCTATTTAGGGCCTGACATCCCGTTTGTGCGCCGCGGCACGGGCTGTACCCAGTGCAACGGCACGGGCTACCGCGGGCGTATCGCCATCCACGAGCTGGTCATCATCAACCGTGAGCTGCGCGAACTGATTTCTGCCGGGGCAACGCAGGCGCAGCTGACCGAGGCCGCCCGCCGCAGCCAGGGCATGACGAGCCTGCGCGAGGCCGCCCTGCAGCTCGTCCGCGAGGGCGAAACCACCCCCGAGGAGCTGCTGAAGATCACGTTCTATGAGGAGTAAACAGGAAAGCAGCAGCTGACCGCAGGGTTCTCTCCCTCCGGCTCGCAGGCTCGCCACCTCCCTCGCAGAGGGAGGCAAGGCGACTTGGCCCCCTCTGCGAGGGTGACTCCCCACAGTGTGGGGAGATGTCGCGGAGCGACAGAGGGGCCTGGGCCCGAAGGGCTGTCGCGAAGCGACTGGGGGAGAGAGCCTTCCGCCACCACCCTCTTTTCTGAAAAACGAGGTACACCATGCAGATCCATGAGCTCACCGCGCTGGCGCGGAACAGCAAGGCCAGCGATATTCATATCTCCGAGGGGCTGCCGCTGATGTTCCGCATCGACGGGCATCTGGCGGAGGCACCGGTCCAGCTTTCGGCGGCAGAGACGCGCTCGCTGATTTTGAGCCTGATGGACGAGGCCCACCGCGAGGCCATCACATCGGAGCGCATCGACGCAGACTTTGCGCTTGTCGCGCCCGACGGTACCCGCAGCCGTGTGAACGTCTTTTACCAGCAGGGCAGGGCCGCGGCCACACTGCGCCTGCTGAACGACTCTATCCCGACCTTGGAGGAGCTGGCCATGCCGCCCGTTCTGACAAAGCTGGCCGACGAGCCGCGCGGCCTGATCCTGGTCACCGGCCCCACGGGCAGCGGCAAATCCACCACGCTGGCCGCCATGATCGACCACATCAATAAGACGCGCAGCGACCACATCATCACGATTGAGGACCCCATCGAGTACGTCTATCAAGGCCGCTGCTCGCTGATCCACCAGCGCGAGGTCGGCACCGATGTGCGCAGCTTTGCTTCGGCGCTGCGCAGCGCCCTGCGTGAGGACCCCGACGTCATCCTCGTCGGCGAGATGCGCGACTATGAGACGATTTCCGCTGCCGTCACGGCTGCCGAGACCGGACACCTTGTATTCGGCACACTGCACACCAAGGGGGCTGCCGGTACGATCGACCGTATCGTAGACGTATTCCCGCCGGAGCAGCAGGAGCAGATTCGCATTCAGCTTGCCGAGGTGCTCGAGTGCATTGTCTGTCAGACGCTCGTACCGCGCACCATGGGCGGCCGCATAGCCGCATTTGAAATTCTGACCGGCACTTCTGCCGTGCGCAACCTGATCCGTCAGAACAAGTCGTATCAGCTGATCAGCACCATGCAGACCAGCCGCAATCAGGGCATGATGCTGATGGACGATTCGCTCGGTGAACTCGTCCGCAGCGGCGAGGTCCGCCTCGACGATGCCGCCGCAAAGGCAACCGATCCAGAAGCTTTTCCGCAGTCTGTCTTCCGATAAGACAGCAAATCCCGCGTTGAATTTCACGCGGGATTTTTATGGCAATGCCGCATAAAGGAGCCGCGGCCTTAATTATGCGGTGTCGCCTTATGCTTGCAGTGCGCCCGCTTTGGGAGCAGGATGCCGCAGGTTCGCTCTTACGTTAATTCTCCATTCTC
>ERZ773190.1103-NODE-1103-length-27282-cov-4.551291_pt1 | contig 27282 bp, 25 predicted proteins | sample MGYA00511111_ERZ773190 | MGnify/ENA primary metagenome ERZ773190 (study PRJEB29015, sample SAMEA2737777) | human gut metagenome | biome: human gut; feature: human-associated habitat; material: faeces | place: China | collected 2012 ... | reverse complement strand
CCATGCCCTCGATCTGGTGGAACATGGGCGAGTGCGTGGCGTCCACCTCGTCCTTGCGGTAGACGCGGCCGGGGGCGACCATGCGGATCGGCAGCGGCTTGCTCTCCATGGCGCGCACCTGCATCGGGGAGGTCTGCGTGCGCAGGAGGATGCTGCTGTCCTCGGTCAGATAGAACGTGTCCGACCACTCGCGGGCGGGGTGGCCCTCGCTGGTGTTGAGCTTGGTGAAGTTGTATTCGGCCTCTTCGATCTCGGGGCCTTCGAGGATCTCAAAGCCCATGCCGACGAAGATGTCCTTAATCTCATCGAGCACGATATACATCGGGTGCTGGTGGCCGAGCTCCGGCGCTTTTCCGGGCATGGTCACGTCGAGCGTCTCGGCCTTGAGGCGCATCTCGAGCATGCGGGCGTTGAGCGCCTCGCGGCGCTGGTCGATCGCTTCCTCCAGTTCGGCGCGCACCTGGTTTGCCAGCTGGCCCATGGCCGGGCGCTCCTCCGCCGACAGGCGGCCCATCTGCTTGAGGATGGCGGTCAGCTCACCCTTTTTGCCGAGGTACTTCACACGCAGGTTTTCCAGCGCGGTGATGTCGTCCGCCTGCAAAATGGCGGCGACGGAAGCCTCGCGCAGCTTCTGCAGCATTTCTTTCATGCAAACAACTCCTCCGTTGCAAGATTTTCGTGGTTCGTTGCGTTCCTTGCTGGATCGCGGACAAAAAAAGATCCTCCCGTCCCGCATACAGGGACGAAAGGAAACTTCCGCGGTACCACCCGAATTCGGCGCGTGAGCGCCGCACTCTGTGCGCGGTAACGGGCGGACCCGCCGGGGATTGGCCGGAGCTCACGGGCGAACAAAGCACGTTTCTCGCAGGGCGCTCTCAGCCGGCGGCGTCCCTCTCTGGCGCGGAACCTTGGTACTATTTTCCCGATCCAAGCAATAAACTCAATAACAAAGCTATTTATACCACACTTTGCAGCACAAATCAATGTAAAAGGGGAAGAAAATTTGACGCGGCGCGCCGAAAACGTTATAATAATCGGAGAAAAATCACCCCTTTTCCGTCCGGGAGGCAAGCTATGCATCGCATTGCACCCTGCGCGCCGTATTTGCCGCGGCGTGCGTCCGATACCAACAAATATGACTACGGCCGTGTGCTCATCGTCGGCGGCTGCATCGGCTATACCGGCGCGCCGACGCTGTGCGCCCGGGCGGCCCTGCGCTGCGGCGCCGGATTGGTGTCCGTCGGCGTGCCGGAGGCGATCTATGCCGTCACCGCCGTGAAAAACGACGAGGCGATGCCGTTTCCGCTGCCGTCGGCGGAGGGGAAGCTCGCGCGCGACGCCCTGCCGGTGCTGCTCGAGCGGCTGGAAAAGAGCGATGTGTGCGTGCTCGGGCCGGGTCTTGGCCGGAATGACACGCTCACGGCGCTGGTGCAGGCGGTCGTTATGCAGTCCGGTACACCGCTCGTGCTCGATGCCGACGCGCTCTTTGCCGTCGCGCAGGACGCGGCGGTGCTCGAGCGCGCCCGCGCGCCCATCGTGCTCACGCCGCACGATGGGGAGTTTGCCCGTCTGGCCGGGCCGGATAAAACCGGCAGGGCGGAGGCGGCGTCCGATTTTGCCGTCCGGCACGGCTGCACGGTCGTGCGCAAAGGGCCGGAGACGGTCTGCGCATTCCCCGACGGGGACGCGGCGGTGCTGCGCGTTGGCAACCCCGGTATGGCCAAGGGCGGCAGCGGCGATGTATTGGCGGGTATGCTCGGTGCGCTGCTGTGCCAGATGCCCGCGCGCGACGCGGTGCAGACCGCCGTCTGGCTGCACGGCCGGGCGGGTGATCTCTGCGCCGGGCGCATGGGCGAATATGCGATGAACCCGACCGATGTGATCGCGGCCCTGCCGGAGGTCACAAAACCCATCATCCGATAGGAGGCAGTATGCAGCGCAAAGCGATCGCTGCACTGATGATAAGCCTGCTGCTGTTGTCCGCATGCGGACACGGCGCGGGAGAACAGACGTTTGAAGCCTTTCGTGACACGCTCACGGGCAAGCTCGTCACCGTGACGGCGCAGGTGCGCGTCCAGCGCGGCGACACGGTCACGGACTACACGCTCACCTGTCAGGAGCTGCCGGACGGCTATGACCTCACGGTCACGGCGCCGGAGCAGGCGGCCGGTGTCACGGCCCATCTGCGCGACGGGGCGAGCACGCTCGCCTTTGATGACATTATCCTCCCGGCGGGCGACCTCAACGGCGCGGGTCTGACGCCGCTGACGGCGCTGCCCTATGTGGTGCAGGCCATCCGCAGCGGCTATGTCGACCTGACGTGGACGGAGGACGGGCTGCAGGTCGTGCAGCTCATCACGGACGATCATACCGCCGTGCGTCTGTATCTGGACGGCACGGTACCGCAGTGCGCGGAGCTGTCGGTCGATGACACGCTCTGTCTGCGCTGCACCATGGAAAACTGGAATCTGGAACAAGGAAGTATGAACGATGAATCGCAAGATCCGAACCTGGGTAGAGATCAGTCTCAATGATCTGGAACACAATTATCGTGAGATCAGCAGCCGCCTGCCGGACGGCTGCCAGATGCTCGGCGTCTGCAAGGCCAATGCCTACGGCCACGGCGCGGTGCGCGTGGCGCAGCGGCTGCAGCGGGCGGGCTGCCAGTGGGTGGCCGTCAACTGCTATGACGAGGCCGAGGAGCTGCGCGCCGCCGGCGTGACGATGAACATCCTGCTGCTTGGCCCGCAGTCGGCGAATATCGCGGTCGATCTGGCCACACTCGGCGTGACGCAGTCGGTCGGCAGCATCGAATATGCGCGCGAGCTCAACCGCTTTCTCGCCGGCACCGGCCTGCGGCTGGACGCGCACATGAAGCTCGAGACCGGCATGGGCCGCACGGGCTTTGACGTGCATGATGACAGCCACCTCGACGAGATGATCGAGGCGCTCTCGCTGCCGCACCTGAACTTCACGGGCGTGTTCACGCACTTTGCCGTCTCGGACGAAAACGGCGACCCGTACACGCAGCTGCAGTTTTCGCGCTTTACGCACGCGATCGAGCGCATGGAGCAGGCGACCGGCCACCATTTCGCCATCCGCCATTGCGCCAACAGCGGCGCCGTCATCAACTATCCCGAGATGCACCTCGACATGGTGCGCCCCGGCCTGCTGCTCTACGGCGTGTTCCCGGCCAAAGAGACCGCCGGGCTCGACCTGCGCCCGGCCATGTCGCTCTACAGCCGCGTGTCCGATGTGACGCATCACCACAAGGGCGACACGATCAGCTATGGCCGCACGTTCACCTGCCCGCGGGATATGCGCCTGGCCGTGCTGCCGGTCGGTTATGCCGACGGGCTGCTGCGCAGCCTCTCCGGCAAGGGCGACGTGCTGCTGCACGGTCAGCGCGCGCCGCAGGTCGGCCGCATCTGCATGGATATGTGCATGGTCGACGTCACGGACATCCCCGAGGTGCAGCCCGGCGACGTGGCCACGATCTTCGGCCGCGATCTCTCAGTGGCCGAGCAGGCGGAGAAAGCCGGCACGATCCCATATGAGCTGCTATGCGCCATGAGTCAGCGCGTGCAGCGCGTGTACATCGACTGAAGTATAAATTTCGCTCCGATGGCGAAAATAACTGTGCCCCTACATATCGACCGGGGCAAATATTCCATCGGAGATGAAAGCTATGCATCCAGTTCGACGCGGAGATATCTATTATGCCGACCTCAGTCCGGTGGTCGGCAGCGAGCAGGGCGGTATGCGCCCCGTGCTCATCATTCAAAACGACACCGGCAACCGCCACAGCCCGACGGTGATCGCCGCCGCGATCACGTCGCAGACCGGCAAGGCCAACCTGCCCACGCACATCTCGCTCGCAGCGCGCAGCTGCGGCCTGACGCGCGACAGTGTGATTCTGCTCGAGCAGGTGCGCACGCTCGATAAGTCGCGCCTGCGCGAGCGCATGGGCCGCCTGGACGAGCCTGCGATGCATCAGGTGGACAACGCGATCGCCGTGAGCTTTGGCCTGCCGCAGTAAACACCCACGCCACCAAACGGAGGGACGGTTATGAAGAAAAAGACACTGACCACCATCATCCTCATCGTCGCGCTCGCCATGGTCGCCGCCGTGACCGTGTATGCCGTCGCAAACTACGGCACAAAGGAAGACCCGCTCGTCACATCCAGCTACCTGCAGGATGTGGTGCAGCCGCGCATGGAGGACGCCTACCGCTCCACGCTCGACGGGGAAGTCCGCGAGATGGAAGATCAGTTTGCCGACCAGGTCGCCGCTGCGGGCGGGTCGTATGTGCTCGTGACGCTCGAAAGCGGCCAGACGCTCACCGGCCGCGCCGGCACGGAGCTCCTCATGCGCACGGGCACTGCCGCCGTGACGCAGAGCGCCGCCATTGACCTCACGACCGGCGAGACCGCCGCCGTTGGGGCAAAGCTGACGGAAAATCACCTGTACCTCGTGCAGGCCGACGGCGCCGGCATTCAGGCGACCGCCGACACCACCGTCATGGTGCGCGGCGGCTACAGCGTCGGCTGACTCTGGTTCTAAATCCATCACTCCCGCGCATAGTCTGGTGCGGGAGTGATTTTTTATGCCTGATTATCCGATCCTGCAGCAAAACAAGCCCATCGGCACGCTGAACGTGACGCAGGCCGGGCTCTTCACGGTGTTTTCCGCGCGGGCAAAGGCGGATGCTGACCGCCTGCGGCTCGCCGTGTGCGGCGAGCAGGCGCGCGCGTATCTCGGTCTGATGCTGCCGGACGGGAGCGGATGGCTCACGCTGCGCAAGCGGCTCACGCGGCTCGAGCGCGCGCGCCTGCCGGATCCGATCCTGTTTGCGGCCGACGAGACATGGGATATTCCGGACGCACCGGCCAGGGCTCCCGCTCCGCCGCAGGCGCAAAAGTCCGCGCCGGACGACGGGCTTGACGTGCTCTGGTATTCCGCGCCGGACGGCGTGCTGACCACATTTGACGGCAAGCGGATGCTCATTGCCATCCCGGCGGACACGCCAAATCTGCCGCGCGGCGCCGAGACCGTGCTGCGCGAGATCGACGGCCGGCCATACCTCATTTTTCCGCGCTGAATTGCAATTCCGGCGCCGGCGTGGTATACTCATGGCAAGAAAAAACACAAAGGAGCATATCGGCGATGAGAATGAGCGATCTGATCGTGAAAAAGCGCGACGGGCAGGCCCTCACGACGGAGGAGATCCGTTATATGATCGACGGCTACAGCCGCGGTGAGATCCCGGATTATCAGATGTCCGCCATGACGATGGCCATCTATTTCCGCGGCATGGACCGGCGCGAGACGCTGGATCTGACCATGGCCATGATGCACAGCGGCGAGACGCTGGATCTATCGGGTGTGTCCGGCGTCAAGGCGGACAAACACTCGACCGGCGGCGTGGGTGACAAGACCTCGCTCGTGCTCGTGCCGATGGTGGCGAGCCTCGGCGTGAAGATGGCGAAGATGTCCGGCCGCGGCCTCGGCCACACGGGCGGCACGCTTGACAAGCTCGAGAGCATTCCGGGCTTCAACATCAACCTGCCCATGGAGCGGTTTCTGGAGAATGTGGACCGCGTCGGCATGGTCATCGCCGGTCAGACGGCGAACCTCGACCCCGCGGACAAGAAGCTCTATGCCCTGCGCGACGTGACCGGCACCGTGGCGAGCATTCCGCTCATCGTCAGCAGCATCATGTCCAAGAAGCTGGCTGCGGGCGCGGATATCATCGTGCTGGACGTCAAGTGCGGTAGCGGTTCATTTATGAAGACGCTGGACGACGCGCGCGAGCTTGCGACCGAGATGGTCGAGATCGGAAAAATGGCCGGACGCAAGACGGTCGCCGTCATCACGGATATGGACGAGCCGCTCGGCCACGCCGTCGGCAACGCGCTTGAGGTCAAGGAGGCCATCGCGGCGCTGCGCGGGGAATACAAGAGCGAGCTGCTCGAGCTGTGCCTGACGCTCGGCAGCTGCATCCTCACGCAGGCGGGCATGGCGGCCGACGATGCGGCGGCCCGCGCCATGCTGGAGCAGACGATCACGGACGGTTCGGCGCTCAAAAAGCTGGCCGAGTTTGTCGCGGCGCAGGACGGCGATCCGGCCGCAATCTATGACCCGTCGCGCCTGCCCATGGCGCCGGTGCAGATGGAGGTGCCGTCCCCGGCGAGCGGCTATGTGCGCCACATCGCGGCGACGGACGTGGGCCTCGTGTCCATGCGCCTCGGCGGCGGCCGTGCGACGAAGGACAGCGTGATCGACCACAGCGTCGGCATTGTCCTGCGCAAGAAGGTGGACGAGCCGGTCACGGCAGGGGAGTCGCTTGCGACGATCCACGCGGCCGATGAGGCAGCCGCCCGCAGGGCGGTCGCAGAGCTCACCGCCTGCTACACGATCACCCCGGACGCGCCCCCGGCGGAGCCGTTCATCAAGGCGATCATCCGCTGAAGACAACAAAAATCCCGGAGCTGCTGCTCCGGGATTTTTCTATACATAGGTTACGGGTAAGCGTGCGTGCGCAGATAGGTCATCCATGCCTTCATGCCCTCGGCGTTCAGGTGCATGCCGTCGCCGTCCTGATAGGACTGCGGCAGGAATCCGTCGTCCCCGACGAGGCCGCTGGCCATGTCGAGATACTTCACGCTGTTGCTCTCCGCGGCCGCGGCAATCCAGCCGTTGACCTTCTGGATGAGCTCGTTCGTGATGTCCTCGTACTGGTAGTTCGACGCGATCGGCGTCAGCGAGCAGCAGATGATCTTCGTGTCCGGGCTCTTGGCCTTGACGGCGTTGATGAGCGTGGTGTAGACGGATTTGATCTGCTCCTCATTCGTCATGGAAATGTTGTCCGCGCTCGGGCAGATGACGAGATAGGCGGGCTTATTGACCTCACAGATCTCATCCGCGGGCACATTGTTGCCGGTCACGGGGGATTTGTACTTCGCCGTGTTGAGCGAGGAGGCGGGCAGAGAACCGGTGTCCGGTATCCAGACCTGCTTGGCGGCGTCCTTGCCGGTGAGCATCGACTCCGACTGCAGCACCCTCAGCGACTTGTCGCCCAGGAAATAGATCTGGTCGACATAGGTGCTGCCCTTGTCCTCCGTCTGCGCGAGCGCGGCGGACGACTGGATGGGCGAGATCGGATTTGCCTGCGGCGTCGGCGTCGGCGTTTCGGTGACGGCCGGTGTGGCTTCCGCCTTCGGCGAGCCGGTATTGCCAACAGCGTTGGTAAACACCAGCACGACGGCCACCAGCGCCAGACACAGCAAAATAGCGCCTGACCAGAAGGTGTACATCATGTTTTTGTTCGTGTTTTTCATCGGGATCCCTCGCTTCCGGATAGACAAAAGAAGCCCAATGAAGGGCTTCTTTTGCAGTTACAGTTACGCTTCCTGTTCTTTCTTGGCTTCCTCGATGACCTTCTGCTGGACGTTGCCGGGGGCTTCCTCATAGCGCACGAACTTGCACGAGAAGGAGCCGCGGCCCTGCGTCATGGAGCGCAGGTCGATCGTGTAGGAGCCCATCTCGGCCATCGGGACTTCCGCCTCGACGGTCTGCATGCCGTCCTCCGCCGTCATGCCGAGTACGGTGCCGCGGCGCTTGGAGGAGATGTCGGACATGATGTCGCCCAGATTGGCGTCCGGGATGGTGACTTTCAGCAGGCCGATCGGCTCAAGAATGGTCGGCTTCGCCTTCGGAATGCCGTCCTGATAAGCCAGGCGGGCAGCCGTCTGGAACGCCATATCGTTGGAGTCGACCGGGTGGTAGGAGCCGTCGTACAGCACGGCCTTCAGGCCGACGAGCGGGTAGCCGGCGAGCACGCCCTTCTGCACGGCGTTGCGCAGGCCCTTTTCGACGGACGGGAAGAAGTTTTTCGGCACGCTGCCGCCAAAGACTTCTTCTTCAAAGATCATGTCATCGGACTCGTCCTGAGGCTCAAAGCGGATCCAGACGTCGCCGAACTGGCCGCTGCCGCCGGACTGCTTCTTGTGGCGGCCGTGGGCCTCGACCTTGCCCTTGATCTTCTCACGGTAAGCGACGCGGGCGGGCTTGAGCTCGGTCTCGACGCCGAAGCGGCTCTTGAGTTTGGCGCACAGGACGTCGACCTGAATGTCGCCGGCGCCGGAGATGACCATCTGGTGGGTCTCGGCGTTGTTGACGAGCGTGAAGGAGATGTCCTCCTCGTTCAGGCGGGCGAGGCCGGAAGCGACCTTGTCGTCCTGGCCCTTGGTCTTGGGGCTGATGGCCATGGAGTAGCAGGGCTCTGCCAGCTCGATGGCGGGCAGCTCGACCTCGTGCTTCGGGTCGCAGACGGTGTCGCCGGTCTTCCATTCCATCTTGCCGATGGCCACGATGTCGCCGCAGCAGGCTTCCTTGACCTCGGTGTTCTTCTTGCCGCACATGGTGTACATGCGGCCGAGCTTATCGGTGCTGCTCATGCGCACGTCGCGCAGAGACAGATCGGACGTGACCTTGCCGGAGAGCACCTTGATGAAGGAGTACTTGCCGAACTGGTCGGAAATGGTCTTGAACACGAACGCGCACACCGGGCCATTCGGGTCGATGGCGAGCTTGCCGCCGTCAGCCGTGGCGACCTCACCGACCTCGGCCGGGTTGGGCACGTAATCCACGATCGCCTGCAGCACGGCCTCGGTGCCGATGCCGCTGTCAGCGGCGCCGCAGAGCACGGGGAACACGGTGCGGTCCTTCAGACCCTGACGCAGGCCCTTGACGGTGTCCTCCTCGGAGAGCATCATGTCCTCGAAGTATTTCTCCATAAGCTCCTCGTCCGCACCGGCGGCCGTCTCAAAGAGCGTCTCGCGCAGCGACTCGACCATGTCGGCGTCGGCGGCGGGAACGGCGATCTTCGCGGTCTTGTTGCCATTGGTCTGGTAAGCCACGTTGTGCACCAGATCGATGACACCGGTGCCGTCGCTCATCGGCGCGGTCACGGCGCAGACGGCGCTGCCGTGCTTTTCCTGCAGGGCGGACAGGACGGCGGCAAAATCGCCGTGATCTTCATTCGTCTTGGAGACGTAGAACATGCAGGGCATGTTGGCGTTTTTGAGGTATTTCCAGCTGCGCTCAGCGCCGACGGCGATGCCGTCTTTCGCAGTGCAGAAGATTATGCCGGCCTCGACGGCGCGCAGGGCGCACATCACGTCGCCCGCGAAGTCGAAAAAGCCCGGGCAGTCGAGCACGTTGATCTTGCAGCCGCCGAAGTTGACCGGCGCGATGCTGGTCGAGATCGTGATCTGGCGCTTGATCTCTTCGGGATCGTAATCACAGACGGTGTTGCCGTCGGCCGTCTTGCCCTGGCGGTCGATCGCGCCCGTCATATACAGCATGCTCTCGGCGAGTGTGGTCTTACCGCTGCCGCCATGGCCGAGCAGGCACACATTGCGGATATTCTTGGTTTCGTAGCTCATGTAGTGTACTCTCCTTATATATAGACTATCCAAAATTCCTAACTCCGGAAATGGTGGTGTGCTGCACACACACGACTATAAAAGTATACACGATTTCAAAACTCTTGGCAATCATAAATATGAAAACTCAGCGTTTCAGGCTGAAATTCAGCAAAATGACCGGAACGAGCCACAGACCCATGTACACCAAGAGGTTGCCGACGGTGGCGGAATCGAACGCGCTGATGGCGCACAGGGCAAACATCAGCACGACGCCGATGACCGTGCACAGCAGGGCAAGGATGACGCAGATGCGCACGGTGGAGTAGAGCTGGCGGCCGAGCGCGGCGACGCTCACGAGCGGGCCGAGCCCGTCGCGCGCCACGATGCCGGCGGTCTGCGTATAGTCCGACGGCTGCGCGGACGACATGGCATAGCGCTTGCGGTAGGCCGGGAAGTCAAAGCCGTCGGTCGACATCTTGAACTTCTGCCCAAGCATGAGCGGCGTGATGTTGAAATCCCGCACGGCGAAGATCGGCGCGATCTTCGTGCGCAGCAGGGCAAAGAGTGCGTTCTGTACGGACTGCACCGGCACGTACTTGATCTTGAAAAAGCCGACGAGCAGGCCGTTGATCGACACGTAGACGGCATCTTTCATGCTGCGCGCCTCTGTCAGGCGCACGCCCCTGAGGTTCATGAATGCGGAGCTTCCGACGAGCACTTCCTCGCCGTTGATGATGGCGGTCAGGCCGCCGCTTTCGTTGCAGGTGAAATCTTCAAGCGGCATGAGCGCGCAGTCGTTGCGCTGCATGAGATCGGTAAATACGGGGGCAAGGCAGCTGCCGGATGAGACGATCACGCTGCCGGCATAGGTGATGACCTTGCCCGGGAACGCGCCGCCCAGGATGCGGATGGATTCAATCGAGATGTTGCGCGCAGTGAACAGATCCTTATCCGTGACGATCAGGTGCTTGCTGCGGCCGATATCGCTTGCGCCGCTCCACCCGGCGATGGCACTGCCGGTGCGGGCGAGCTTGCGCGCGGCGGTCCGGAACGGGACGGCGAAGGCCACGAGCGCCGCAAACGGCGCGCACGGCGCGGTGACGGCGGCAAACACGTGCAGGATGTTGGCATAATTACCGCTGAGGATCGTGGCGAGCAGGCCGAGAATGACGGACGCCGCGATCAGATACGGCGCGAGCGAGGCATAGATCGTGTCGGCCGGGCCGGCCTCCTCGCTGCGGTGGATGAAGCCCGCGGTGTCGCGCTTGGACTTGAGCACGGTGATGCTGTCCTTGACGACCTCGCTGTCTGCGCTGACGGTGTAGGGATCGGTGTCGACCGCGAGCGCGCGGAACGTGGACTTGAAGCCGCGGCAGGCGTTCAGTGCGCTCCACAGGCAGCAGGCCACGGCAAACGCGGACACGGCGCAAAACGGCAGGCCGATGGCGTCCGAGCCTGTGATGGCCAGCACGACCGCATCGAGCGCGGAAAAGACGCAGTTGAGAAACACGAGCGATTCCAGTCCCGGCGTGCGGCGCACGAGGTTGAAAAAGCCGTTCGTGATGACATCCAGACCGATGAGCATGACGGTCAGCTGCATCATCAGGCACACGAGCGCCGCGACGGACGGGCTGCTCCTGAGCACGCCGAACACCGGCAGGCCGAGCGAGATGTAGATCAGCGGAAGGCACACGAGCATGGCCGCCCGGCAGCGGAAACGCAGGGATTTGACCTGTCCGCCGTAGTATTTTGCGGCAGTTTCGGCGTCCGGCTCCGGGCCGAGATCCTCCTCGGCATTGGCCGAGGCGTGCACGGAGCTGTTATGCTCCCGGATGCGGTAAGCCACGGCGGCGAGCCGCGCCATGAGCGGGTTGAGCACCGCGTCCTGAAAGCTGCGGTGCGCGGGACGTTCCGCGCCGTCGTCCGCGGCGTAGTCACCGGCGCGGGCGTAGGATGTGCCGCCGGCCGCGCTGTCGTTCATGCCTTCTTCCGTCACGGCCTGAAACACGCGCGTCGGCTCTTCCGGTTCGGGTTCGGGGTCATACAGCCCCTCCGGAACTTCCGGCGGGGGGGAGACGGGGATCGCCGTGTCTTCCGCCGGGGGCTCCTCCTCCGGCTCCACCGGCTCGTCCGGCACGACCTCCGAGAGCTTCGAGGCGAAATGCTTCAGCCCCGAGATGCCTTTTTTGGCCAGACGTTTGGCATTGGCCTTCGTCTCGTTCCATTTTTCGACCTCTTCTTCGGTCGCGTGGTCACGCTGGCGCTTTGGCTGGTAGCGCTTGACGTCGTGATCCTCGTGCGGGGGCGTATCGGCAGCGGACGCTGCTGCCTCCGGGGCAGCGGCCTTCAATGCGCTGTCGAGCTCGGCGGACATGAGAATGTCTTCGGCCTCAGCGTCCTCGGCCTCTTCCTCTTCGATCATTTCCGCCGTGACGGGCCGGCTGCGATAGGCCGGCTGCGGACGGGGCACGGGTGCGTCCGTCTGAAAATCTTTATATTCGTCCAGAATGGATTCCAGGGAGTATTCTTCTGCATCCAGATCAAAAGAAACGTCCTCTGGCGAGCGATCAAATTGGTCCATATGGTCAACTCCTTTTAATAGCGTAGGGGGTGCGGGCGCTCAGCTCCGCTGGCGCAGCGCCTCATAGAGCAGCACGGCCGCGGCCGCGGATGCGTTGAGCGAGGAGATCTGCCCGCGCAGCGGGATGCTGACGAGAAAGTCACACTTTTCCCGCACCAGCCGGCTGATGCCGGTGCCCTCCGACCCGATGACGATGCAGGCCGGGCCGGTCAGATCCGTTTTCCACAGCTCGTTTGCGCCCTCGGCGGCAGTGCCGTAGATCCAGAGACCGTTTTTCTTGAGCGTCTCGATCGCGGCGGCGAGATTCGGCACACGCGCGACGGCCATGTGCTCGAGCGCGCCGGCAGAGGTCTTGTCCACGACGGCGGTCAGGCCCGCGCTGCGGCGCTTCGGGATGATGACGCCGTGCGCGCCGACGCACTCGGCCGTGCGGATGATGGCGCCGAGGTTGTGCGGATCGGAGATCTCGTCGCACAGCACGAGAAACGGCGCCTCGCCGCGCTCGGCCGCGATGGCGAGCATATCCTCGATCGTGCTGTATTCCTTGACGGCGCACAGCGCGATCACACCCTGATGCGCGTGCGTCTGGCTCATGGCGTCGAGCTTGCGGCGGTCGGCCTCCGTGACGACGATGCCGGCGCTGCGCGCCTTCGAGGCGATGTGCCCGAGCGTTTTGTCCACGTCGCCCTTGGCGATGAAGATCTTGTCGATCGTGCGGCCCGCGCGCAGGGCCTCCATGACCGCGTTGCGGCCCTCGATCAGATCGTTGCGCGCTTCATTTTCAAATTCCTGTATTTGTTCCATGATATACCTATACCTTACGACATAATAATACAGATATCATCATACCACACGATCGCCCATTTAGAAAGCACAAATTACGATTCCGGATATTTTTTTATGGACTTTGCGGTTTTAAGAAGGTATCATGGACATACGTTGTATTTACGGAGGAACCCAATGAGAAAACTGATGAACAAAATCGACCGGTTTTGCTATGCGCACCCGCGTTTTGGCATTCCGAACCTGATGCTGATCATTGTCATCGGCAACGCGGCCGTCTGGCTGCTGACGAAAATGGACACGACCGGGCAGATCGCCTCGCTGTTGTGCGGCTCGGCGCAGGGCATCCTGCACGGGCAGGTCTGGCGCCTGGTGACGTATGTGTTTGTGCCGACGGAGGCCAGCCCCATCTGGCTGCTGGTGATGCTGTATTTTTACTACTGGATCGGTTCGTGCCTCGAACGCGAGTGGGGCAACGGCAAATTCACGATCTATTACGTGAGCGGCATGCTGCTCACGGCAATCTACGGCGTGGTGCTCTCGGCCATCCTCGGGCGCGACGTGATCGTCTCGACTACGTACCTGAACCTGTCGATGTTTTTTGCCTTTGCCACGCTCTATCCGGATATGCAGGTGCTGCTGTTTTTCATCATCCCGATCAAGGTGAAGTATCTGGCATATGTGGACGCGGCGCTGTTCGTGCTCGGCGTCGTCACGACGTCGTTCCCGCTGAACCTGCTGCCGGTGGTGGCGGTGCTCAACTATCTGGTCTACTGCGGCGACTGGCTGTTTGACTTTTTCCGCCCGTCGCACGTGCGCCAGCGGCAGAAAACGGTGAACTTCAAGCGCGAGGCCCGGCGCATCCAGCGCGAGCAGGCAAACAAGCCTTATCACTATAAATGCGCCGTCTGCGGCCGCACGGATGTGGATCATCCGGAGCTGGAGTTTCGCTACTGCTCGCGCTGCGTGGGCTACCACTGCTTCTGCCAGGATCACATCAACAACCATGTCCATTTCACGGAGTGACCGCCATGCAGACCAGAGAAATGAAACGGGAATATGAAGTCGCGGTGCTCGATCCGGCGGGCAACGTCACGGCCATCGTGCTCTCGGACGTGCAGGCCGCGGAGCGCGCGCGCATCGCGGCACAGCTGCTGCGCCTGCCGGAGCTGCGCATTGAACAGGCCGCTTTTCTGACCGCGCCGCGCTGCGGCGGGGAGATCCGGCTGGAGATGATGGGCGGTGAATTTTGCGGCAACGCCCTGCGCTGCGCGGGGTTTTATCACGCGTTGCGCACCGGCGCGCAGGGGAAAACCTGCGTTCTTGCCGAGATCAGCGGGGCGGAAGGCGTTCAGCCGGTCATGGCGGACACAGCGGCGGGGGAGGCGTCCACGGTGATGCCGCTGCCGCGCGCGGTGCAGCCGGCCGATTGGCCGGACGTGCAGGCCGTGCGCGTGACATTCGATGGCATCACGCACTTTGTCATGGATCGCGCGCAGCCGGACGATGCGCTCGTGCAGCGTGCCATTGCCGCCGCGCCGGAGGCGAGCGCCGTCGGCGCGCTGTTTCTCGACCGGGCGGCCGGCAGCATGCAGCCGGTCGTGTTCGTGCGTGAGACCGGCTCGTGCGTCGCGGAGACGAGCTGCGCCTCCGGCAGCGTCGCCACGGCCGTTGTGCTCACGGCGGACTTTGCCGACGGCATTACGGAGATCGGCATCGGCCAGCCGGGCGGCACGCTCGAGGTCGGCGTGCAGCGCGCCCACGGCGCGGTGACGGGGCTGTCCATCGGCGGCCCGGTGCGTCTGGCGCAGACGCTGACCGTTGCCCTGGCGGACGCGCCGTGTTAATTCGTAAACTATGCTTGCATATTCGCGCACAATCATGTAGCATATTGCTAGATATTGCGCAGGAAACGGTACATAAAGTATCAAGAACTGCTGTTTGTGGAGAGGAGAATGTGTGATGAAATGTCCCCGCTGCGGTCATGAAATGACGCTCGATACCCATCGGAAGTATGCGCTGAATATGTGCTATGAGTGCGGCTATATCGAAGGCCGCCTGATCGACCCCGAGAAGAAGGGCGAGTCGAACTTTGAGCGCATGAAGAAGCTCAATTTCAACGAAATGGTCGCGTTCCTGACCAAGGGCCTGAACCTGGACGAGGCCAAGCTGGCCGACTGGCTGGACGACGAGGTCAAGTGACCTGCACCACCGTATTTTACGCGCCGCACCCAATACCGGGTGCGGCGTGTTTTTTGCGGAAACAGGGAAGCGGATTGATGCATTCGACAAAGATTCTTCGAATTTTTCAACTTTTTTCGGTGAATGCGTGCCTTGACGCGCGCCGGATACGGGTGTTATCATCAAGCCATCAAACGCGAAGACACAGAGTAGTAAGCAGGAACGTCCTTTCAGAGAAGTGCCGGGTGGTGCGAGGCACGAAGCGTACAGACTTGCCGAACTGGCTGAACAGCGGCTGCGCTGAACGATGAGTAGGTGCAGACGGGTGCGCCCGTTATTGTGCAGGGATATGATGGTATCCCGTGTGAGTGCGTCCCCTGATTTGGGGGGGCGAAGAAGAGTGGTACCGCGGAGGGTTTTCGGCCTTTCGTCTCTTCTGCCAGAGGGCAGGAAAGACGGAGGGTTTTCTTTTTTCCTGCCAAACCATCAGATCATTTTGCAGGAGGAACGAATCATGAAAACCCAAACCAGGACCAGAACCATACCCAAGACCCCGTTTTTTGCCGCCTTCTCGGTCGGTGCGGTGCTGTTTTCCGCGCACGCCGGCGGCGGCTTTGCGACCGGCAACCAGGCCAACACGTATTACGTCGGCCTCGGCTGGGCCGGCATCGTGTCGGCCATCGTGGCTATGCTGCTGCTCACGCTCACGATGCGTGAGGCCATGATCATGTACAATTCCCGCGGCCTGACGAGCTATAAGCAGCTGTTCGAGACGCTCTACCACCCCTTTGACAAGATCGAGTGGCTGTTCGAGATCTTTTTCTACATCATGGTGCTCATGGCCGTCGCGGCCGCCATTTCGGGCGCGGCGTCCGCGCTGCGGAGCTATTTCGGCGTGAACTATTATCTCGGCGTTGTAGCCGTCGGCTGCCTTGTCTTGCTCCTGACCATTTTCGGCGCCGGCATCGTCCGCGCGGCGTCCACCTATATGGGCATCGCCATCCTCGTCACCGCCATCACCATCTACGCCATCGGCATTTTCAAGAGCGAGTCGCCGCTGTTCACGGTGCTCTCCGCGGATTTCCGGACGACCGGCTTTGCCAATGTCCCCAAAGCGATCTTTAATGCCTTCACCTATGCCGGCTTCCAGTGCGTCACGCTCCCGACCATGATCGCCTGCGGCACGACCATGCGCAGCAAGCAGGGCTGTGCCAAGGCCATGTGGATCTCCTTTGTCATGAATGCGGTCGCGCTCGTGCTCTCCGTGTTCATGCTCATCTGCTGGCGCGGCGTCTACACCGCCGTGGACGGCGGCACGACCATCCCCACGCTCACCGTCTGCAACGCCATGGGCATCCGCGCGCTCACCGCGGTTTACGGCGTCTGCCTCATGCTCTGCCTCATCTCCACGGGCGTGACGACGATCTTCGGCTTCGTCGCCCGCTTTGAGAAGCTGCCGATGTTCCGCGGCATCCAGTCCGCGCCGGTGCGCAGCGCCATCGTGTCCGCGTTCATCATCATTTTGTCCATGTCCATCTCCATGGCCGGCCTCACGAACATCATCAAGTACGGCTATGGCTACTGCGGCTATCTCGGCATCGCGGTCGTGGTCGTTCCGTTCCTGACCGTCGGCGTGTACAAAAACCGTAAGTACATCCGCGAGCACGGCCTTGCGCAGGGCTTTGCCGCCGCGCAGCCCGAGGCCGAAGCGGCCGAAGCCGCGGCGCCCGCCGCTGTCCCCGCCGCAGCGAAATAACATATTACGAAAATCGCCCCGCAGCAGAAGCTCTGCTGCGGGGTGTGCTTTTCTCTCATGATTCTATTTATGCTGCCGGTTTCCATTCGACCGTATCGAGCACGGCCAGCAGCTGGTCGCCCTTGTCCGCGAACCAGTCAGCGCCCGGATCGGCCCAGGCGACGATGCCGCTGTTTTTGCCCTGAAAGCTGAGAAACGTCCAGTTTTTGTTGCCGTCATAATACCCGGCGGAGACGCTGTCTCCGGCGAGCGTCAGGGTCTCTTCCTTCAGCCCTGTGCCGCACACGCCGAAGCTGTCCGACCAATAGAGCTGCACGCAGCTGTCCGAGCCGCTGTCCGGCCAGATCTTCACGCCGAAGCAGACTTCCGAGTCGTCGAGCGTCCCTTCGGGGCAGACTTCATACTTCCAGCCGTCCGGCACCTGCACGCGCAGCGTTCCGGCAGTTCCGGATGCGGTCACGGTTTCAGCGGGCGTCGGTGTTGACGGAGATACGGTCGTGGCCTGTTTGCCGCAGCCGGCGGGGAGGAGGAACAGCAGGGCCAGGATCAGTGCGGGGAGCAGTCTTGCTTTTTTCATAAATAACCACCTTCCTTTACTGGAAAAGACGGTGCTCATGGCAAAAGGTTTCGCATATTTTCTGCACATAGGAGATCCCGCGCGGTTTCCGGTCGGGCGCAAACCCACGCTCATCATCTGTTCGCCAGCGCGGCAGTTTCCCACCGGCGCGATCATGCCCATGACGCGCCGCATGGAGCTGGTCGCGTTCGCCAAACGCACCGGGGCGTATCTCCTGGAGGACAATTTTGAGAGCGAGTTCAACTATGAAGCTCCACCGACGTCCTCGCTCTTCGAGCTTGCACCGGAGTGTGTGCTCTCCGTCGGGACGTTCAGCAAGGTGCTCTTTCCGTCCGTGCGGCTGGGCTACATCGTGGTGCCGCGGCAGTTGGTCGCCTCGTTGTGCACGCAAAAGCGCCTGTCTGACCACCACACCAATTCCTCGATCAGCTTGCACTGGCGGCGTTTTTGCGCGACGGGGAGCTCGAGCGGCACACCCGCCGCATGAAAAAGGAATACAGAGCCCGCCGTGATGATCTGACGGACTGCCTGCGTGCGCAGTTCGGGCCTGCGGTACACATCAGCGGCGGTGCTGCGGGCATGAACCTGGTCGCGGCCTTTGACGGGGTCGACTGCACGGATGCGCTCGTCCGGCGGATGCATGACAAAAAAGAAGCTCCCACGGCGGCTATACAACAATAGCCGCCGTGGGGGCTTTGGTGCGCCTGAAGGGACTCGAACCCACACGCTGAAAGCACGAGAACCTAAATCTCGCATGTCTACCAATTCCATCACAGGCGCAAACAGAAAGCGGCGGTATTGGCCGCCGCTCATAAGCCTCTATTTTGACACGGGGAGGTTCCCGAGGTGGAGCAAAACGCTGTATCCGCGCACCGTTACAAACGGCACAATTATCTTACCACAGCCGCATCGGCTTGACAAGTGGGCAAACGCAAATGCCGCGCAAAACTTTCTTGTCCACACAAATTGACAACCGTCCGCAAACCTGCTATCATGCTCTGTCGAAAGCTTGATCTGGAGGGGTACAGAATGCAGAAATATACGGCGTCCGTCATCACGGCCGGGTGCCTCTGGGGCTTGATGGGTCTGTTCACGCGCACACTGGCGACCTATGGCGTGGATTCCACGGGCGCGATCGTGCTGCGCTGCGGCATTGCGGCGCTGCTGTTCGCCGTCACGCTGCTCGTGCGCGACCCAAAGCAGTTTCGCATTCGGCTCAAAGACATCTGGTGTTTTATCGGCACCGGCATCTGCAGCCTGCTGTTTTTCACGTATTGCTATTTTCAGGCCATCACGATCATGGACCTGTCCACGGCGGCCGTGCTGCTGTACACCGCGCCGTCGATCGTCATGATCCTCTCGCTGATCCTGTTCCACGAGCGTATCACGGTGCAGAAGCTCATCGCGCTCGTGCTGGCGTTTGCCGGCTGCTGTCTGGTGTCGCTCGTCGGCGGGGAGCACAAGCTCTCCACGGTCGGCATTCTCTACGGCCTCGGCGCGGGCTTCGGCTATGCGCTCTACAGCATCTTCGCCCGCTACGCGCTCGACCGCGGCTATTCGAGCAACACCATCAACTTTTATTCCTGCCTGCTGACCACCATCGGCGCGGCCATCATCTGGGGCGCGGCGCAGCCGCTCGGCGTCATGTTCGGTTCGTGGAAGGGCTTCGGCCTGTGCACGGCGCTCGGCATCGTCACGTGCTATCTGCCGTATCTGCTCTATACCTATGGCCTCACAGGACTCGAGACGGGTAAGGCGTCCATCCTGGCGTCGTTTGAGCCGGTCGTGGCGACGCTGGTCGGCATCTTCGTGTTCCACGAAAAACTCACACCGCTCAGCGCCCTCGGCTGCGTGTGCGTGCTCTCGGCCGTCGTGCTGCTCAATCTCAAACGCCGGCAGAAAGCAAACGAAATCCAATAAAGAAACCGTCCGTTCCCGATCGGGAGCGGACGGTTTTTGCGTATGCAGCTTATTTGTTGTTGTAGGCTTCGATGCCCTTGGCAAGCAGCTCCATGGAGCGCTTGAGGGCGTCCTGATTGATGACGTAGGCCATGCGGATCTCGTTGACGCCGGTGTGTGGGGTCTTGTAGAAGCTCTCGGCCGGGGTGAACATGAGCGTGTCGCCGTTGTCGTCAAACTCCTCGAGCATGAACAGCTGGAACTTCTCCGCGTCGTCCACGGGGAGCTTGGCCATGACGTAGAACGCGCCCTTCGGCTCGGAGTAAATGACGCCGGGGATCTTCTTGAGCCCCTCGACGAGCGTGTCGCGGCGGGTCTTGTATTCCTTGCGCACGGCGTCGAAGTACTCGGGGCCGACGGTGTAGAGTGCGGCGGACGCGACCTGGTCGATCGTCGAGGCGCACAGGCGGCCCTGGCACCACTTCATGGCGTTGTTGTAGAGCTCTGCGTTGCGCGTGATCACACAGCCGATGCGCGCGCCGCAGGCGCTGAAGCGCTTGGACACGGAGTCGATGACGACGACGTTGTCCTCATATCCCTCGAGCTGCAGCAGGCTCATGAGCTTCTCGCCGCCGTAAACAAACTCGCGGTACACCTCGTCGCCGATGATGAACAGGTTATGCTCCTTGGCGATGTCGGCCATGAGCTTGAGCTCTTCCTCGGTGAGGATCGTGCCGGTAGGGTTGCCGGGGTTTGTGAAGAGGATGGCGCGGGTGTGCTCGTTGATGCACGCCTCGACGCGCTCGCGGATGGCGAACTTGTAGTTTTCCTCAGGGGTCGTGGTGATTGGGCGGATGGTTGCGCCGGTCAGCGTGACGAACGTGCTGTAGTTCGGGTAAAACGGCTCGGGGATGATGATCTCGTCGCCCTCGTCGAGAATGCAGCTGAGCGCGATCTGCAGCGCCTCACTGCCGCCGGTGGTGATGAGCACCTGCTTGTTGGTGATGGGCGCATCGATCTTGCCGTAGTAGTTGACGACCGCGTCGATCATCTCGGGCACGCCGTCGGACGGGGCGTAGGCCAGGACCGGCTGGCTGAAGTTTTTCACAGCCTCAAAGTAGGCCGCGGGGGTGGCAATATCGGGCTGGCCGATGTTCAGGTGGTAGAGTTTCTTGCCTTTTTTGGCAGCCTCGTTTGCATAGGGCGCGAACTTGCGCATGGGCGAGAGGCCGCATTTTTCGATCTTACTGGAAAATTTCATGTTGCTCCTCCGTTTTTCTTTGTATTTTTGGTTTCTTTTTTGCTCTCAAACACATTTATGCACATTCATGATAACGCATTTTTTCCGAAACTACAACTGATTTTTTGGAAAAAACCGGCCACAAATTTAACAATCGCGCCACATGGGGAAGGGAAAAACAAGAGGCCGCCGCAGCGCAAAGCTGCGGCGGCCGGTGCGTATCTGGTTTCGATGCGGGCTCAGACCTTGAAGTCCACAGAGGTCGCGCCCTGATCGTCCTGCTCGAAGGTGTAGTCCTTGCCGGGCAGGATGGCGTTGAGCAGGATGCCCACGATGGAGGAGACAGCCAGACCCGACAGGGACACGACGCCGATCTGGATGCTGCCGGAGTAGGTGATGCCGATGGCGAGCACGAGGATGAGCGCGGCTATGATGACGTTGCGGGTGTTGGTGAAGTCGACCTTGTTCTCGACGACGTTGCGCACGCCGACAGCGGAGATCATGCCGTAGAGCACGAGGGACACGCCGCCGATGGTGGCCGTCGGCATGGCGGACACGAGGGCCGCGAATTTCGGGCAGAAGGACACGACGATCGCAATGCAGGCCGCGATGCGGATCACGCGGGGATCGTAGACGCGGGACAGGGCAAGCACGCCGGTGTTCTCACCGTAGGTGGTGTTGGCCGGAGCGCCGAAGAGGGAAGCGAGGGTGGTGGCCAGGCCGTCGCCCAGCAGGGTGCGGTGGAAGCCGGGGTCGACCATGAAGTTCTTGCCGCAGGTGGAGGAGATGGCGCAGATATCGCCGATGTGCTCGACCATGGTGGCCAGCGACAGCGGCACGACCGTCAGCACGGCGGACCAGAGGACGCCGCTGTCGACCGGGCCGGCGAAGAGGTGGAATACGCTGTTTTTCCAGAAGATCGGCAGGCCGAACCACTTGGCGCTGCTGACGGCAGCGGCGACGGAGGCGCGCTCCGCGGGATCAACGATGAGTGCGAAGATGTAAGAGCCGAGCACGCCGAGCAGGATCGGGATGATCTTGGCCATGCCCTTGCCCCACATGTTGAAGCCGATGACGATCAGGATCGCGACGACGGCGACGAGCCAGTTGGCACGGCAGTTGGTGATGGCGGAAGAGGAGAGTGTCAGGCCGATGGCGATGATGATCGGGCCGGTGACGATCGGCGGGAAGTAGCGCATGACTTTCTTGACGCCGAAGATCTTGAACAGTGTCGACAGGATGATGTACATCAGGCCCGCGATGGCGACGCCGAAGCAGGCGTATGCCAGCAGGTCGTTGTTGTAAATGGCGGAGCCGTCGGCGTTCGTGCCGATAGTGCGCACGGCGTTGTAGCCGCCGATGAAGGCGAACGAGCTGCCGAGGAAGGCCGGAACCTTGCCCTTGGTCAGCAGGTGGAACAGCAGCGTGCCGAGGCCGGCGAACAGCAGCGTTGTTGCGACGTCGAGGCCGGACAGCGCCGGGACGAGGACGGTCGCGCCGAACATGGCGAACATGTGCTGGAGACCCAGAATGAACATTCTGGGCTTGCCGAGTGTACGTGCGTCGTACACCGGCTCGGTACCGATGGAGCTTTTACTCATAGATTTTTTCCTCCCGTGAAAATTTAATCTATTCTTTATCCTCTCTCGAGGATGCAGACACTGTTCTCTCCGTCCGTTTCCTGCAGGCGGACGGCCACGACCTCGCTCTTGGAGGTCGGGATGTTCTTGCCGACGTAATTGGCCTTGATCGGAAGCTCCGAATGGCCGCGGTCGATCAGGGAAAAGAGCTGGATGCGCGCCGGACGGCCGAGCTGCATCACGGCTTCGAGCGCTGCGCGCGCGGTGCGGCAGGTGTAGATCACATCGTCGACCAGCACGACGGTCTTGCCCGCAATGGGGAAGGAAATGTCCGTCCGGTTGAGCACCGGCGCGTCCGCGACCGTGGACAGATCATCGCGGTAGAGCGTGATGTCCAGCTCGCCGACCGGCAGCTGCACGCCGTCGATCTTCTCAATGTTTTTTGCAAGGCGGCGGGCCAGCGGCACACCGCGCGTGCGGATGCCGATCAGGCACAGGTCGTCCGTGCCGTCGTTTTTCTCGAGGATCTCATGCGCGATGCGCACGAGCGTGCGGTCGATGGCGGCCTCGTCCATGATCTTTGCCTTGAATTTCAGCTCCACAGCGATCCCTCCTCTGGGCATAAAAAAACACCCTGTCCGGATACAGACAAGGCGGCAACGCGCAGGGAGACCCCGCAGTGATTCCATTGACCGTGACACCTTGCCGGTATCTCGTACCGACTTAAAAATATCAGCTTGCACAGCATACTACCGTATCTCGTGTTTGTCAACAGCAAATTCACATTTTCGTCACAAAAACTTGTCCCTCCCGGTTTTGGCGGGAGGGACAGGATATATGATTTTGCGGTCAGGCTTTCTTGAAGCTGTCCTTGAGCGCGACGGCCCGGTTAAAGACCAGATGCTCCGGGGTCGAGTCCTTGTTGTCCACGGCAAAGTAGCCGAGGCGCAGGAACTGGAACGCGGCCGGAGCCTCGGCACCGGCGAGCATCCGCTCGACCTTGCAGCCGGTGAGCACGGACAGCGAGTCCGGATTCAGGCACTCCAGATAGTCCTTGCCGTCGCCCTCGGGGTCGGCGTCGGCAAAGAGGTTATCATACAGGCGCACCTCGGCGTCGGCGCAGTTGTGTGCATCGACCCAGTGGATCGTGCCGCGCACCTTGCGGCCGTCGGGCGTGTTGCCGCCGCGGGTCTCGGGGTCGTATTCGCACAGGACCTCCATCACGCTGCCGTCCGCGTCCTTGACGCATCCGGTGCAGCGGACGATGTACGCACCCTTGATGCGCACCTCGTTGCCGGGGTAGAGGCGGTTATACTTTTTCGGCGGCTCCTCCATGAAGTCGTCGGCTTCGATCCACAGCTCGTTGGAGAACGTCACGTCGCGCGTGCCGGCGTTTTCGTCCTCGGGGTTGTTCTCGATGGCAAACGTCTCGCTCTGGCCCTCGGGATAGTTCGTGATGCGCAGCTTCACCGGGTGCAGCACGGCCATGGCGCGCTGGGCATGGAGGTTGAGATCCTCGCGCAGGCAGTGTTCCAGAAAGCTGTAGTCGACCGTGGACGCGACCTTGGACACGCCGATGCGCTCGCAGAAATTGCGGATGGACGCGGGTGTGTAGCCGCGGCGGCGCAGGCCGCACAGCGTCGGCATGCGCGGATCGTCCCAGCCGGAGACATAGCCCTCCTCGACGAGGCGGCGCAGCTTGCGCTTGGACATGACGGTGTAGTTGATGCCGAGGCGCGAAAACTCGATCTGGCGCGGCTTGCACGGTACGGACACATTGTTTACGACCCAGTCGTACAGCGGGCGGTGATCCTCATATTCCAGCGAGCACAGCGAGTGTGTGATGCCCTCGAGTGCGTCCTGGATCGGGTGCGCGAAGTCGTACATCGGGAAAATGCACCACTTTGTGCCCTGACGGTGGTGCTCGATGTAGCGGATGCGGTAGAGCACGGGGTCGCGCATATTGAAGTTGCCGGAGGCGAGGTCGATCTTCGCACGCAGGGTATACTTGCCCTCCGGGAACTCGCCGGCGCGCATGCGCGCGAACAGATCGAGGCTTTCCTCGATCGGGCGGTCGCGCCAGGGGCTGACGGCGGGGGTGTTCACATCGCCGCGGTATTCGCGGAACTGCTCCGGCGTCAGCTCGCACACATAGGCAAGCCCTTTTTTAATCAGCTCCACGGCGTATTCGTAATCCTTCTCGAAGTAGTCCGAGCCGAAGAAGAACCGGTCGCCCCAGTCAAAGCCGAGCCAGTGGATATCCTCCTGAATGGCTTCCACAAACTCGTTGTCCTCCTTGGAGGGGTTCGTGTCGTCCATGCGCAGGTTGCAGATGCCGCCGAATTTTTCGGCCGTTCCGAAATCGATGCACAATGCCTTGCAGTGGCCGATGTGCAGGTAGCCGTTCGGCTCGGGCGGGAAACGGGTGTGGACGGTCTGACCGGCGAAGCGGCCGCCGGGCGCAAGATCCTCTTCGACAAAGGCTTCGATAAAGTTTTTGGTATCTTCCATAGTGTCATGTCAACTCCACATAAATTTGCGATGGGCAGAAAATTGTAAAGGTATTATACACGATTCGTTTTCTGTTTACAATATCGAAAAAGAAATATATAATTCAGACAGGATTGTAAGACAACGGAGGTGCGGACATATGTATGACCTGCTCATCATCGGCGGCGGCCCGGCGGGGCTGTCGGCGGCCATGACGGCGCGCAACCGGAATTTGACCGTGTGCGTGATCTGCGGCGGCGCGGCCGACAGCGCGCTGTATAAAGCCGGCCATGTCACAAATTACCCCGGTGTGCCGGATGTCTCCGGCCCCGCGCTGCTCGAGACCATGACGCAGCAGGCGCGCGATCTTGGCGCGGACATGCTGCGCGAGCGGGCGCTGTCGGCCATGCCGATGGGCAAAACGTTCGGCGTCTCGGCGGGCAAGGAATTTGTGGAGGGCAGGGCGCTTCTGCTTGCGACCGGCATTGCCCAGCGCGGCACGTTTCCCGGGGAAACGGCGTTTCTCGGCCGCGGCGTGAGCTACTGCGCTACCTGCGACGGCATGCTCTACCGCGGCAAGCGCGCGGCGGTCATCGGCCTGGCGGCGGACGCCCCGGCGGAGGCGGACTTCCTGCGTGAGATTGGCTGCGACGTGCAGTATTACGACGGAAAAAAGCACCGCTTTGAGATCCGCGGCGCCGAGCGGGCGGACACGCTCGTGATCGACGGCGCGGCACAGCCGGCGGACGTCATCTTCGTCCTGCGCGCGGGCTTTGCGGCCGATACGCTTCTGCCCGGCATCGCCACGGAAAAGGGCCACATCGTCGTGGATGAAAGCTATGCCGCGAGCATTCCCGGCGTTTTCGCGGCCGGGGACTGCACCGGCGCGCCCTATCAGATCCCGGCGGCGGTCGGCGAGGGCAACCGCGCGGCGCTTTCGGTCGTGCGCTGGCTCAGAAACGCTTGACAAACGGCGCGGCAGGGCCTATAATTTTCCCATCCATTTGCGAAGAAGGGGAGGAGTAGTCTCCCGGCGGACGTCAGAGAGAAGGCGGTTGGTGCGAGCCTTTCGGATGCCGGAGATGAAGGTCGCCCCGGAGCAGCCGGCCTGAACGGAGTAGGGCGGCCGGGTTCTCCCGTTACAGAGACAAGAGTGTCACGCGCCTGCGTGGAATTCAGGTGGTACCGCGGTTTCGATCGCCCTGAAACAGTTCGTTTCGGGGCGATCTTTTTGCGCCCCGGCAATCTTAAAGGAGGAGAGCCATGAAAGAGCTTCCGAAGGTCTACGACCCCAAACAGGTCGAAAGCAAGATTTATGACATGTGGATGCGCGGCGGCTATTTTGCCGGCAAAGCCGATCCGGACAAAAAGCCGTTTTCCATCGTCATGCCGCCCCCGAACGTCACCGGCCAGCTGCACATGGGCCACGCGCTTGACGCGACGCTGCAGGACATCCTCACGCGCTATAAGCGCATGCAGGGCTATGCCGCCCTGTGGGTGCCCGGCACGGACCACGCCGGCATCGCCACGCAGATCAAGGTCGAGGAGATGCTGCGCAAGGAAGAGAGCCTGACCCGCTACGATCTCGGCCGCGAGGAATTCCTCAAGCGCGTCTGGGCGTGGAAAAAGCAGTACGGCAACCGCATCGTCGAGCAGCAGAAGTCGCTCGGCGTGTCCTGCGACTGGGACCGCAGCCGCTTCACCATGGACGAGGGCTGCTCGAAGGCCGTGCGCGAGACGTTCTGCGAGCTGTATGAAAAGGGCCTGATCTACAAAGGCAACCGCATCATCAACTGGTGTCCGCACTGCCGCACGGCCCTGTCCGACGCTGAGGTCGAATATAAGGATATGCCCGGTGCGTTCTGGTATATCCGCTACCCACTCAAGGACAGTGATGATTACCTCACCATCGCCACCACCCGGCCGGAGACCATGCTTGGCGACACCGGCATCGCGGTCAACCCGGCGGACGAGCGCTACCAGCACCTCGTCGGCAAGACGGCGATCCTGCCGCTCGTGGGCCGTGAGCTGCCCATCGTGGCCGACGATTACGTCGAGCTCGATTTCGGCACCGGCTGCGTCAAGATGACGCCCTGCCACGACCCGAACGACTACGAGGTCGGCCTGCGCCATAATCTCGAGCAGATCCTCATCTTCGACGAGGACGCCCGCGTCATCAACGGCGGCAAGTACAACGGCCTCGACCGCTACGAGGCGCGCAAGGCCATTCTGGCCGATCTCGAGGAGCAGGGCTACCTCATCAAGACCGAGCCTTATAATCATAATGTCGGCACGTGCTACCGCTGCGGTACGACGGTCGAGCCGATGACGAGCCCGCAGTGGTTCGTCAAGATGAAGCCGCTGGCCGAGCCCGCCATCGAGGCCGTGCGCGACGGGCGCATCAAGTTCGTGCCCGAGCGCTTCAGCAAGACCTATTATAACTGGATGGAGAATGTGCACGACTGGTGCATCTCCCGCCAGCTCTGGTGGGGCCACCAAATCCCGGCGTGGTACTGCGACGACTGCGGTCATGTCACCGTCTCGCGCACCGACGCCTGCGAGTGCGAGGCCTGCCACAGCAAGAACATCCACCGCGACCCCGACGTGCTCGATACCTGGTTCAGCTCCGCACTCTGGCCGTTTTCCACGCTCGGCTGGCCGGATAAGGATTCCGAGGATCTGAAGTTCTGGTACCCCACGAGCGTCATGGTCACGGGCTACGATATCATCTTCTTCTGGGTCGCGCGCATGATCTTCTCCGGC
>ERZ773190.1089-NODE-1089-length-27417-cov-15.010745_pt1 | contig 27417 bp, 10 predicted proteins | sample MGYA00511111_ERZ773190 | MGnify/ENA primary metagenome ERZ773190 (study PRJEB29015, sample SAMEA2737777) | human gut metagenome | biome: human gut; feature: human-associated habitat; material: faeces | place: China | collected 2012 ... | reverse complement strand
CCAATTCCTGCCCCTCGCCAGAGTAGATATAACCGCCACATTCATAGCGTCCTTTGTTTTCTTTAACAAAGGCTTTTGCACCAGAGAAAACTTCGTCCTGCGTAGCTTTTGGAATTTCATCATAAGAAGCTCGCACGTTGTCGCATTGCCAGCCAAGATGTACGCTCAATCTCTGCCAGACCACACATTGTTCCAACAGATAGACTTGCTTGTAGTTCAATTCCTTGTGAGTTTCGCCATACTGTTTGACATACTCTAAGGATAACGCCACATCTGAAATCTGGTCGGCACTCATGCGTGAGCTTGCGTCAGCTCTGGTCTTGTAGCCATTCTTAAAATCTGTATTGATGTCGATACAATAGGCAGTTTCGCCCTCGACTTTCATATAACCCTCATTGAATGTCGAACCGATAGAACCGTCATTCATTACTTTTTCAATGATACCGACACGCTCTGCACTTTCCGTCCAGTATTGCTTACTTTCTGCATGGACGGGTGTAGTCGGTAAAGCAGTAACGACAGTTGCAAGAGCTAAGAAGCCCGTACACAATCGTTTCCATGTCTTTTTCATAAATCTAATGCTCCTTTCATTTTAGGTAATAAAATAGCCGTCCAATAAGAACGGCTGGAAATAGAAAAGGAACGTCATTTTAGGCGTTCCATAGTCTATGAAATATTCAATTTTTTGTTGTTTCAATACGGATGTGCTGTACCATATCTTTGCATATCTAAGAAAACTTGCGTATCAAGGCTCATTCTTTAGTAGTAAATAAGTAGTAAATTGATGTGTTTGTTTTCTTGAAAATGCTGATAGATACTGTGTTTTAGCGGATAATCAGATTTTTATTGTGTTTTTCCTCCAAAAAATAAATCATCTTGCGCCGCAGCGCAACCCTTCCGTGGGCGGTTTTCCGCCCGCTTCAATGTTCAGTTTAGACCTGTTTTTGCAGATTGTCAATCTTTTAACAAGCCCGGCTGCACATTTCTACATATTGGCAAAAACCGGGGCGGTTTTTTGTTGAAATTGAGTAGCAAAGATGATACAATGTCACTGGTATTACCAAGAACCACAGGAGGGGAACCTATGGAATTTGAAAAGCTGCAGACCGCCAGTTTGAAGGAATTGTTTATTTCGTCTGTGGAGGACAAGATTTTGTCCGGCGAGCTGCCCATCGGCGCGCAGCTGCCCACGGAGCGGGAGTTGGCGGAGATGATGGATGTAAGCCGGGGTGTGGTGAATAGCGGCATTGCGGAGATGGCGCACAAAGGTTTTTTAGAGGTACGGCCCCGGGTGGGCACCTTTGTGGCAGATTATCGCCGGGTGGGCAAGTCGGATATTTTTCTGTCCATTATGCACTATAACGGTGGTATTCTTCCGGAGCAGGAAATTCGCTCCCTGCTGGAGTTTAAGATCCTGATTGACTGTTTTTCCGTGCGCAAACTCACTGCCCGCACCATTACGGAGGCAGAGGTGCAAAAGCTGGAGGATTTTGTGGACCAAATGGCCGAGACGGATGACCCGCAGCGGGTGTCAGAGCTGGCTTATGCGTATAATCAGGAACTGAGTTTCCTTAGCGGCAACACCTTTGCGCCGCTGATCTATAATTCTTTTAAGACTGCCAATGTGCAGTTGGGTGCTCGTTATGTGCAGCGTTATGGCAAGGCGTCCCTGTACCATTACCTGCAGCAACTGCTGGTGCAGCTGCTCAACGGCGATACCGCCCGGGCGGTGGCGCTGGTGGAGACGCACTTAACGGATATGATGACCGGCGAGCACCAGATTTACGAATAAGCATACACCAATACAGACGCAAAAAACAGGCTAAGCAATCTACATTGCTTAGCCTGTTTTGTATGTTATTAGGAATTATGAATACGATAGACTTTTACGCCGTGGTGGGGTACGGTGGCGTTAATGGTGTTGTCGTTGAACCACTCGTCGCTCCACAGCTCATGCACCTCGTACTTGCCCGGCGTTTTGCGGAAGTTCAGGTACGCATCGTCCGCCAAAGCGTTAATGTCGTAGGTGACCGTGCGGCGGGAGGTGCCCTTGTTAAACAGGCACAGGGCCACATCGCCGTTTTGCAGCGGGCGGGCCAGAATATCCAGCCCGGCCTGGCGACGAATGCGCTTGCAGGGCTTACACAGCGGGTCCTGGTCAATGTTGATCAGGTTTTTGTTGGTGACAATTTTTAAGGTGGGGTTCTCCCGCACCTGCTCGTTGTTGCCGTCCACAAACTTGCGCACATCGTTGCCAAGAATCAGCGGCGCGGCCATCATGCACCACAGGGAGAAGTGTGCCCTGTTCTCGTTCTCTGTCAGCTTGCCGTTGCCAACTTCCAGCATATCCGGGTCATTCCAGGCCCCGGGACCGGCGTGGTCATACAGGCGTACATTGTGCTCATAAATCGTCTTAATGCTTAGCCACTTGGGCATGATGTCCGGCGTGGTGCGCCACATATTGCCTGCCTTGGCTCCCCATTTGTAGGGATAAGCAAAGCCCCATTCGCAGATGGAATAGATGATTGGGCGCTCCTCCTCGCCGGTGATGACAGCCCATTCCTTGGTGGCCTCTTGCAGTTCTCGACCCATGCGGGCGTATTGCAGGTAAGAGGAGTCAGCCCGGGTAACCACCGGGTTGTAGAGCAACAGGTGGTTCTCGCCCGGTTGCAGCTCAACCGTCAGCTGGATACGGCCGGTGGGGCTGGCGCCCTTGGTGGTGGGGAACAGCAGCTCATGTTCCTTGCCGTTGTTGACCCGAATGCGCAGGTAGCGCTGGTGGAGGCACAGAGATTTGTTATAGGCCAGGGTCAGGGCATAGGTGCCGCCTGCTTCTACGCTAAAGCGGAATCCGGCGGTGCCGGAGCCGTAACCGATCATACCGATGCCTTGACCGGAGGGCAGATCGCTGCACTTGACTACCCGGCCTTTGCCGGTAAATTCTGCTTCGCCGGGCAGCAGGATCAGTGCCGGTTCTGTGGTACCCGGCAGGTTCAGTTGCAGGTTTTCAATAATGGGCACATCGCCCTTTAATACATGGTGATGACAAAAGTCATACTTGAAGAATTCGCAGCCCCAGCTGGCCAAGGTTTTGGCATCCAGCCGCTCGTGACCCAAACTGGCCGGTAGATCCTCGCAGGTGAGGGTCCCGTTAGAGGAGTACAGACCCACCTTAAAGCCCCGGCTGTTCAGTTGCTTGATCAGCGCCGGGATCCCCATAGAGAAGGTGCCCAGATCCCCTTGCAGGCGACCCATTTCGTCCCGCACGGAGCTGTGCCAGCAGTCGTCCAGGTTGATATAGTTGTAGCCCGCTTCCGCCAGACCGCTGGCCTCCATGGCCTCTGCCACCTCCAGAATCAGATCCTGGTTGATGTTTTGGCGAAAGGTGTTCCAGCTGGACCAGCCCATAGGGGGCACGGTAGCGCCGCCGTAATTCGGTGCGTCCGTGGTGTCTATGGTCAGCTTAGAGGGGCGTGCAATCTTTTCCATGGCGCACAGCGGGCAGTTGCCGTTGACGCGGGTGATGATAAACCAGGCCATGAACCACACCAGTAAAATGGCTGCGATAGCCAGCAAAATGATACCAAAAATCATAACAATCCCATCTCCTTAAAGAATTCCAGTTCTTCCTTGGCAGCGGCGTAGGCGTCGTCGCTGTCCAGTCCCCGGGCAGTGCGCACCATAAAGTCCTTGCGGTGCCGGGTGTTGTAAATCAGACGGTAGCACCAGGCGTACGGGGTCAGCCAGGGGTGGCCGTCCAAAAATCGAATATAGGGTATGCGGCGCATTTGGCTGTATGCCGGAAACGCCAGGCGCAGCTTGCTGCGCAGGGGGCTTGCTTTCTCGCCCTGCTCCATTTGGCGGCGGGCAATGACGGCACTTTTGTTCCGGTCCGCGTTACCAAAGGCACCGTAGCTGACCAAAAACGATTCACAGTCCGCTGTGTCATCCACATAAGGCGTACCCACGCCGTACCAGCGATAACACACGGTGAGCACAATCTTGGCAAATTGTGCCAAACCGGCTTTTTCGCACAAGGTCAGCACTGCTTTTTCGTCGATCCGGCACCTTTGCAGCATCACGGCAAGATCCAGGATCAGCTTGATTCCGGCGCCGTAAAAGCGAAAGTGGTGGGCCAAGTGGGCGATTAGATAGGCAAAGTGGTAATTGTCCTCCAATTTGCCGCAGCAGCCTTCAAATTGGGCTTGATCCATGGCGTTTGCAAAGGCAGTCTCACACCGGGGATCATCGCTGATCAGTGCTGTGTGCACCTCCAGCAACACATCGCCCTTGCGGTAGTCGTATACCGGGCCGTTCTGGGCAGTGCAGGCAAAGCCGCTGCTCATTAGCGCTTTTTTGGCTGCCTGGCGGTTCGCCGGGTTAATGAGCAGGTCAATGTCGCCCATTAGGCGGCATTCCGGCACCGGGTACAGTTCTTTTAAGATCGCGCCCTTAAAAAATACATGGGGGATGCCGGCGTCGCTGAGGACGCGGTACACCCGCTCCACACTCTGCTTTTGGTGCTCGTACAGGAACACGCTGCTAAAGAAGTGCTCGCTGAGTGCCAGTCGGCAGTCCTCCGGGATCACCTCGGTATTGGGTGCTTTGTTGCACACTGCGTACACCACAGCGATCAGATTATGCGCCTTGGCAATGCCGCACAGCTTGTGATAATCAATATCCGGGCGCAAGGTTACCGGCTCGTCCCGCAAAAAGGCGGCGGTCAGTTCAATTAAATAGGCAGTTTCAGCACACATGGATTCCATCGTTAAATAATGTTGTTTTGGTCCAAAAAATCGTGGGCGGCAATGAGAATACTCTTGTCATTGTCAAACCGCAGCAGCGACAGCGCCCGGTCATAGGTGAGCCAAATGTAGTCCTCAATTTCTTCCTTTTGCATGTGGATCACCGTGTTCGGGGTGGTGGCGGCAAAGATGGTTACCGTCTTTTCAACCCGATCCCGAATCCGATACTTGGACAGGCAGGAGAACCCCTCAATCAGCTTAACCCGCAAGCCCGTTTCCTCCTGTACCTCCCGTAGGGCGGTCTGCTCCTTGGTCTCGCCCCTTTCAATATGCCCTTTGGGGAAACCCCAGTGGGCGGAGCGCTTGTTCTTGATCAGCAGGTAGCGCACCTCCCCCTTAATATCATGGAAGATGACCGCGCCGCAGCTGCTCTCGTAAAGGCATTCCAGCCGGTAGCCGGGAAAGTCCCGCTCCGGGTCCAGATATTCCAAAATGTCGTTGACAATGAATCGTGTGCTCTTGGGCGCCACAATCCAAATGGATTTCTTTTCTTTTTTGTTTCGGAGGACGGCTATCACACGCCCGTCAAAGTTACGCACAGGGTGGTGGATGCCCATAATGTAGGCAGTCTGGTCCTTTTCACCGTATACTGTGCCGTAGTTCAGCGGATACCGATAGCCCGTACCGTCCGTAGAGCCAATAGGCATAACGACCTTGACTCTGGCGTATTTACCGAGCAATTTGTATTCACCACCGAGATAAAAGTTACTATGCACTTATTATATATAAATTGCAAAAGCAATACAAGGCTTTCGCAAAGAAAATTCAAAAAGCCGTAAAACTTGGCGAAAAAAAGCAGCCCTCCGGGGCAGGTGAGAGCCTGCACCCAAAGGGCGCTCTATATTATATACATTATATACCGGATATACAGGAGCCTGTCCGGCGGCGGGTAACAAAAATGGCGTACCCGAAGGTACGCCATTTTCATTTAGGAATGGGGGATTAACCACCCAACTGCTGAAGCAGGTTACACAGTTCGCCGATTACATCGTCGGTGTCGCCTTTCAGCATATTCAGCACGGTGCCTACCACATCGGTAATGGAGCTGTTGTCAGATCCACCGATCAGGGAGCCTACCAAGCTGGCTACCGTGTTGTAGTTGTCCTTGTAGTTGACAACTTCAACCAGGTACCGCAGCACGGCAATCAAGGTCTCAGAGGCGTCGCCCTTTACAAACACGCGCGTGCCGTAGGTGGCAGCCTGAGAAGCATCGGTCATCACCTTGCCGTGGCTTGCCAGCTGGAACCAGTCAATATCCATCAGTTCCAGACCCAGGGGTTTACCCTTGATCTTGATCATGCCAAGCACCTGATTCAGCAGGGGAACAATGTTGTCCACGCCGATGATGGGCTTCAGCATGGCGGTCAGATCGTACAGGTCAATGTTCAGATCCAATTTCAGGCCAACCTTAGCCAGTAAGCCATTCAGATCCACTTTGAAGGCCTTGAATACCTGAGTCAGTACGGTGTTCACATTCACGATGGGCTTCAAAGCATCCAGCAGAGCGGAAACCGGTGTAAACAGGTTCTCGATCAGCTGCAGCAGGCCGTCGTTGGCAATGAACAGTGCCAGGTTGGGCAGCATGGACATCAGGGTCTGCAGCGGTGCATTCAGAATGTCCTCTACCTTATCCCACAGGGAGTTGACAATATCCAACAGGATGTTGTCATAGGCCTTGTTGATGTCCTCTCTGTACTGATACTGGGTCTTAATGTTGTAGCAGCCGAATGCCTCCAGCAGCGGAACGACCACGGAAGAGTAGCCGTTGGAGCCGGGGATATGAACGATGTTGAAGATGCCCAGAGAGGCATCATTCAGCAGTACATCCAATACGCCGTAGAACGGACGCATTACAGCAGCCAGTGCATTAAAGAAGCTATCCTTATCCTTTACGCCCCACTTAAGAGCGGAGGTGTTGACCTTGGACCAGGAGGAGGCGGAGCCGATTACGGCAGCCGCATTCGCGAAGGTCTTGCCATAGGACTCATCGGTGAGCAGCTTGGCAACGGTCTTGGTAGAATAGTCAATGCCGGTCTGGGACAGCAGGGCGGTCAGGTTGGTGGAGTCGTTGATCTTCACACCGTCCAGTGCCTTGCCGATGCCGGTGATCATGCCGTTGATGGTGCTGTCCTTAAAGGCAGCGTCAGAGATCAGCTTGTTCAGATCAGCAAAGCTACCGATCAGGCCATCCAGCATAGGCGGAATGTTCTTCAAGAAGTCTTGATCCACAGTGGAGGGATAAGAGAACTTGTAGTCCTTGGTCTGGTATTCGCTGTAATTCCAGAACGCGTTGGTGGGATTCTCCTGGAGCAGATAGAACAGCGCACGGATGATCTGGTCTGCGGAGGAGGTGCCGATCTGGTCAAGTACCGCGTTGATGATGGACTTGTAATCCTTGATCGCGTCGATACCGCCCAAAATGGACTTCAAACCGCTGATGTTCTTAGTCAGCAGGTTGGCTACATAGCGGAGCACGGCGATCAGCGTTTCGCCCTGGTTTGCAGTAACGTGCTTTCTATTATAATAGCCTTCGCTGTTCTTTGCAGCGCTCTTGACCGTGCTGACTGTGCCGTGGCTTGCCAGGGTACCCCAGTCGATCTTGGGCAACTGAATGTTGATTTTCTTAGACTTGAGCAGCTTGTTCACCAGCGGAACGATGGCGTTTTGGATCTCGCACTTGTTCAGGTTGTTCAGATTCAGGTGAATGTTCACACCCAGTGCGTCCTTAACCAGACCGTTCAGTGACTTGCCGGCCAGAGCCTTGATAATGACCTCAACATCTACGCCGTTCTTCTTCAGTACCGGAAGGAGAGATGTTACCGGCGACAGAAGATTGTTGACGAGCTGTGCCAGGCCATTATTATCAATGTAGTATGCCACATTGGGCAGTACTGCGGTGAGGGTATCGAACGGAGCGTCCAGTACCTTGTTCAGGAAGCCTACGATGGGATTCAACACATCCGTCAGTACACTGTCGGTAGACTTCTTAATGTCTGCCTTGTACTGCTTGTAGGTCTTCACGTTGGGGCACTCCAGTGCCTCCAGCAGCGGAACGATGGCACTTTCGTAACCATTGCCGCCATAGATGCTCAGGGACTTCACATCCTCGATCACTTTGTACAGGTTGATCTCCAGTACAGAGGTCTTGGAATACTTGTCAGAGCCCTTGATGCGAATGCGCAGTTTGCCATTCTTCAGCTGTACGGTGTCCTTAGAGGAACCGAAGTTCAGGTTCTTCACCAAATCGGTAAGGATCTGGCCAACGGCCAAGTCGTCGCCTGCCAGCAGCAGAGACAGTACGCCGTCCAGCGGACGCAGGATCGCAGCCAGGCCGTTTACAAAGCCCTGCTGTGCCTTTGCGGAGCCATCGGTGAAGCCCCAGTTGATGTTGCCCAGCTTCTTCCAGCTCTTGGCTTTTTTGATCGCCTTAGCTGCGGAGGAGTAGGTCTTGCCGTAGCTGCCGTCCGTCAGGAGTTTAGCTACGCCCTTCTTGCTCACATCAATGCCGGCATAGCCCAGGTAATCCTTGTAAGGATCAATGGCGCCGTATAGTGTGGAAGCCAGCTTGGTCAGGTTGGCGTTGGTGAAGATCAGGGAGCTAACCAGGTCTTTCAGGTTATCCTGCTTCACCACATCCAGGCCGGCCAGCAGGCCGATCACGGAGGTGACCATGGTGTCCAGATCGCCAACAGCGTCGCTGGCGTCCTGTGCGGTCACACCGGCGGGATAATAGAAGCCGGTGGTCTTTTCCTGTACATACTGGAGGAAGGTCCAGTAAGCAGTGGTGGGATCCGTGGTCTTGGCGATCACAGCGTTAATGATGTTCAGCAGATCCTTCTTGGTCAGGCGGCTGATCATATCCAGCACTTGGCTTATGGAAGGATTGTCGATCACGACTTTCAGCAGATCAATGATCTGGCGAATTTGCAGTACATCGACCACCAGGGTGATCAGGTACTTCAGAACAGCCTCTGCATTCTTGCAGTTTGCAATGTCCTTAAACAGGGTGGTGGGCAGCTCAAAGCCAAAGTTAGCCAGCTGGCTGTTTACAGCGTTGATCACGGTCACATCGTTGATGCCCAAGCCAGCCTTGGTTGCGCTCTTCTTCAGCAGGCCGGTTACAAGAGCAATCGTCTGCTTATTCTGCGCGTTTTGATCCTTGTCGTCCGTATTGGTCTTAAAGATCAGGCCCAGTATCGCGGAGAACCATGCGTCGTTCTTTGCCATAGAGGGCATCAGGTTGGACACCTTTGCGCTCAGAATGGTGGATACGCCGTGGATCTCTTTGTACAGCGGGTAGATGGCGGCAGTCGCCACATTGTTCAGGTCCTTGTTCATCACAATGGACAGGCCCTTAAGCAGGTTGGTCAGCACGGAGACGGGCTTGCTGTAGAAGCCGTCCAGCAGCTTGCTGATGGGGGTGATGATGGCCAGCAGGCCGGTTGCGCCGTCCTTTACGCTGCCCTTTGCATACACGCCCAGGCTAAAGCCCTGTGCTTTTTCCAGATCCTTAAAGATGGGGTACAGTACACCGTCATAGTAACCGGCATCCTTGGTCAGCACGCCGATCAGATCGGTGATGATGCCCAGGCTCTCGCCGAAGTTCTGGAAGAACTTGGTGTTGTTGCCTGCGCGGAAGCCCCAGTTGATCTTAATGTTGGTGGCGCCGGTCCAGCCGCTGGTGCTCTTGTCCAAGCGAATGGCGTTGTGCCAGGTAGGCAGGCTTGCCAGCTTCTTGGCGGCGGACTTGTTGGTCAGGTGATTGCTCACTGCGTGGGGAGAAATCAGACCCTTCAGCGCAGCAGCCAAAATGTTGTAGTGGTAAGCGCCGGTCTTGCTGGTGTAGTACACCGGCTTGCCGGCCTTATTCTTCTTCTTGTACAGCTTCTGGTTGCCGTCGTAGAAAACATTCAGGCCCAGAGCGTCCTCGTTCACCAGATAGTAATCAATTACATTCTCCAGTGCAACATACATCTGAACCACCAGATTGGTCAGATGATCCTCAGTGTAAACCTTCTTGTCTGAGGTATCGGTGGACTTCTTGTCCCCGTCGTTCAGGAAGTTTAAGGTCTTATTGAGCATCTTCAGCATCGGGTTGGTGTTGTCGCTGCCCAAGATGTAAGAACCAAGGCTCACCAGACCGCACAGGATGCCGGGGGTGGTGTTCAGGTTGAAGTTGTTCAGTGTGGAGTTCTCCAGCACCTTGGACAGTGCGGAGTCCAGATTGGACAGCAGAGAAGCGCCGCTCTTACTGGAGGTCTTGGGTACCTTTGCCCACTTGGGCTGGGTCTCGATCTTTGCCATCTTGCCGTTCACTTTCGGGAAGCTCACGTCGATGGTGTTCTTGGTCTTTGTGTCCATGGCCTGGATCACATTCACCAGCTGACCGATGTTAGACAACAGGAAGTAAGCACTTTCGGTGCTCAGACCCACAAACTTGGATTCCTTGTTATACACGCCCATTACGAAAGAGGCCTTGTCGTTGTACTTCAGCTGGAATACACCGTTGAGTACATCGCTGATGGTGCTCTTTTCGCCCAGACCGCCCATAGCGCGGATCAGACCGGTGATGATGGGCAGGTTGGTGGTGATCTTGTTGTCGGTGGCGGTCACATCATTGAGCAGGTCAATGATGGCGTTGAACCAGTCGTTCACAAAGATGTTTACAAAGCAGTCCAGAATCTTGGCCGGCTTGCCGCCGTCTGCCAGGTTCTTAAAGTTAACCAAAGACTGGTTGTAGAAGAACGCTTTGCCGTCAGCGGTATCGCTCTTAATCTTATAACCGCTATAAGACCAGTCGGAAGCCTTCTTGGTGTTGTCAGCGCTCTTTACATCATACTTGGCAATGAAGTTCTTGCCCATAATGTCCAGAATTCTGGGCAGGGCAACGAAGAGGTTGTTGACGCCGTGGTTGTAAACGGTGCCCTCTTCCTTGGTCATGGCGCCGCTCTTGGCGTCTTTTTCACCATAGGCAGCCACATACTGATCCACAGCAGCGGTAAAGAAGGTGGCCAGCTCGGACACAGCCTCATTCACGGCAGTAGCAGCGTCGCCGGTGAGCTTCAGTGCATCGGCAATGCCGGATGCCTTGGCACCCTGCAGCGCCTTATCGGCTGCATAGATGTTCAGGATTACCGGGGTCTTGGTGTCATCGTACTTGCCGGTGGTGGGGTCACCATACACCTGGCTGACGATCACATCTTTGCCGTCGGCATCCTTGCCATACTCAACACCGCTGATGTTGTAGTATGTAAAGTCATAGTTCTTGTCGCCGATCAGCCAGTGCATCAGGGTGGGCAGAACCTCGTTCAAATCCCAGCTCAGGCCGCCGCCCAAACCGACGGGGCTGCCAACGCTCTGGCCGTATTGATCCATCAGACCGCTCAGCAAACCGCCCAGGAAACCATTAAAGGGATCACCCTCCTGGTTGAATACCATGGGGATCAGCACTTCGTCAATCACAACGGTCAAAACAGGCAGCAACTGCATAATGGTTTCAACCGGGTGCTCGTACAGGTTCATCCATATATCGGTGAGCGCACCCTTCAGGTCAACCTTGGACTCTACCAGTTTGTAGACCACTTCGTTCATAACCGCATTACCGGTGAGGTGCAAGCCTGCGATGGTTACGCCTTCCTGATCCTCAGGATCCAGCAGTACCATGTACTGATTGATGGCGTTGTTTACAGCAGCAACAGCAAAGGAATCCTTAAAGCCGTATTTCGCGAAAGAATACTTTCTGCAAGAATTAGAGATAACCTTGGCGTCGGTAATCTCAAAGTAGAAATCAACGGCCTCGTCAACGCTCTCTTTCAGTTCACCACTGTAGAAGGTCTTTAACAGATCTTGGTTGATGGTGGCGATCACTTCTTCGGGGGACATGCCGCCGACAGTTCTGTTCTCCATCAACGCTCTGCGGTAAATACCCTCAGTACGCGTATCCAGATCCTCACTGCTCCAGTAAGTGGCCATTGCCGGCTTGGTTACAGGAGCGATGCCCTTGTCTGCATAGTCGCCGTTCAGGTAAGCCTGGAAGGTGTCACGGCTGGAACCGATTTTTGCGTTGCCGTCGGGCACATTCTTGTTCATGTCCGCACGCAGGGCAGCTACGGTAGCGTCATCCAGCTGCGCAGCATAGTACTCGCTAACAAAGGCGTCATCGCCGTTGTTGGCCAGTACGGCAGCACCGATCTTGCAAGCGGCTGCCAGTGCAGCATCGTCATCCTTGATGGTGTTGTAGTCCTTTTTGGCCAGCTTGCACAGATAAGCCTTGGCGGCCTCTGCCAGTTCACTGCTTGCCTTGTCGGACTGATACTGGAGCAACACATACCAAATCGCTTCGCTCATGGTGCTGACTTTCTTCTTGCTGCCGGCTTCTTCGAAGTAGGCGGTGAAGGTGCCAAAGCACTTAGCTACATCCTTGAAATCGTCCAGAGCAATCAAGTCGTCTACTTTGTACGATTTGTCCTTGTAGGTAACGGTAGCTTTCTGGATGTCTTCCAGGGTGTCCAGGCTGCCTTCAGCAGTACCCAGCACCTCGAGCACTTTGTTCAGTGCGTCATAGGCAGCGCTCAGGTCTTCCTGCTGCTTAGCCTGTTTCTCGGGGAACTGCTCCAGCAGGGCGGACAGATCGCTCAGCGTGTCCTCGCACCATTTGGCCAGTTCTGCGTCGCTGGACGAAATGTTGTTGACGCAAAAAGAAAACAGCTGATAAAAGCTCATCTTTGCATCTTTCTCGTCCAGGTAGGCATACGCCACATCGGAATACCCTTTCCGGTAACCGTCAATGATGTCTGCCTTATTCATGGGGCTGCTCAAAAGATTAAGCAGCGTGGGAGACACACCCATGATCAGATCACTGATCGAGGTGGTGTCGGTGACGGTCATCCCCAACTTCTCCTCAAGCGCCTTTTTGATATTCGGCTGATTGAGCAATGCCGGAACATAGGTGTCTACCAGTTCCGTCAGTGCGTCAAAGGTGGAATCGGCACTTGTGGAGTTCTTCCAGATGCCCTTGTCTTTGTCCGCTGCAAATGCAGTGAACCCGACAGAGCAGGTGGTGACCATCATTACTACAGCCAAAAATAGGCTGAGTAACTTTTTGCCCGTCTTCATAATTCATCTCTCCTTCTGATATGTTGACGAACTTGTCGTTTTGGATTCGCCTGGGCAGCGCACCCTTTTAGCGGAGGATGTGCTTACAAGTTGCGTTCACAATTTGTTCACAATTCCTCTGCTAAAAGGGCGCAGGATACCCACGCGTACAACAAATACAGTATATTTATACCAAATATAGAACGGCAAGTCAATAGGTTTCCGAAAACTTTTTAACAAAATGTGAACGGGTGGGCGAAATTTCCCGATTTATAGCGAAATTCCGGCGCAATATTTTTTTGTGTACTTATATATCAAGCCATGTTTGGTCCGGCCGATGGATCTGCGCTGCATTCTTATCTTGAATTTGCGTGGAGAATCAGGGCGCGTTTATCGTTATTGCTGCATTCGACAACTGCTGACAGAAATTCCACCGTTTTTGGAGGAAAAAATGTGGAAAATCCTGTGGAACTTGTGAAAGCTTCCCGCCGTTACGCCAAAAAATCGATGGTGTAAAGGGGCACGCCTTTGCGTGTGAAAATCTCGCGTAAAGCACATGACCTTTACAAGTCGAAACTTGCAAAATAATGGACATTGTCTTTTAACTAAGCGATAAAATATGAACAAATTGTTAATTTCGTGTAAATTAAATTTGTCCGTTCGCACAAAAAACGGCGGCTCAAATTGTGCAACATTCCGAAAATCAGAAAAATCACGGCTCTTTATTGATTTTTGGTGACCATCGTGTTTTAATAAGAATGCGATAAATGTGTTTCTATGCGCATTTTCATATGTATGGCGTCCGGCTGCAATGCCTTCATCCTGAATATCGGATTGCCCGATGGTCAGAGGATGGGACGGCGCGTACACGCAACCATTTATTCGTAAGAATTACAAATTACTATGGAGGTAAAAATTAGTGAAAGCTAAAAAGTTTTCCCGCAAGTTGCTTGCGCTCTTTTTGGCGGTCTTGATGGCGATGAGCTGTTTCTCCGGTGCTATGGTCGCTTCCGCGGCTAATGCTTCGGCAAACACGAAGTACCATGACCAGGACTTGGACTTCAACTCACTGGGTTGGCCCATCCTGAATGATGAGCAGGCCTGCACAGCCCTTTTGGACTTTGTGGATCTGACTCTTGCTCAGGCAAACATCGCACCGATGAATATCGACCTGAGCGTTCTTGGTAGCATCACCATCAAACTGGGCAGCGTGGATGAGGTGCTTAAAACTGTTCAAGATCTGGATTCTTTCCTGAACAGCAAGTCCGCACTGCTTCTGCTGGCCGGCGATGCCCGCTATGTAGATTTGAGCGCAGTTGACGGAATGTCCCGCAGCAAAACTTCCTCTACCGATATTGTACGCGGTATTGTGAAGCTGGTTCGGAACATTTCTTCCGACGCGGGTCCTGAAGGCGCCAACGGCAATATCGTAAAGAAGTTGCTGCGCGGCGATCTTGGCCTTGGTATCGTAAGCAGCTTCTTGGATGTTTACAAGACCATCGGCGACCTGATCGGTATGCCCAGCGGCTATCAGAAAAATATGGTATATAATATTGTTCAGCAGCTGGTTCTGGAGAATACCGGTTGGTTTACTGCGGAAGAGAAGGCTCAGATCCGGAACAATCCCAGTCTGGAGACCAGCAAGCTGGATTCCATCCTGCTTGATAAGCTCTCCACCCAGTTGCTCAGCAACATTACCGCACAGATTACATACGCCGACGGTACCAATTCTCGAGACAGATACGCAGAGTATCTGGAGAAGGGTTCCGCACCGTATATTGACACGACCAACCTGCATTATGTAACGCAGGAGGATCATGACAAGAACGGCGAGGCCATCGGTAATGTATATCTGTTCCGCTACAAGGATCAGAAGCTGGTGCTGAAGCCCACAGATACGCTGTTTGACTTTGGCTTCCAAGCCTTTGAGATGGTGTGGAACACCGCCTTGAAGGATACGCTGGGCCAGTTGAATTCCGGTGTGGGCGGTTACGACTACAACTACTATATGTGGTACACCGGTGCCACGACCCACAACACGGCTTGGGACTACAGCAATGTAGCCAACAACTACGGCGCTGCCGATGTGCAGGCTTGGGCCGCTTATGAGTGCCAGAAGGCTGCAAAGGGCCTGAAACCCGGCCAGACCCTTGGCGAAGAGTACAAGGATGCGGCTTCCTATCTGGCTTACATCAAGGCGGATCTGGAGAAGTACAACAGCCGTGACCTGGTGAAGGATCCTACCTACACCTGGAGAGATATTGACTCCACCACCCTGTTCAACAAACTGCGTTACAGCCCCATGTCTGTTTACTACTTTAAGCAGGCCACCGGTCCCCTGAACTGCAGCTTTGCTGAGACCGGTATGAAGAACATTGAGGCATTCATGGCAAATGATTACAGCAGCTACAGTTCCATGCTGGCAGCGCTGAATGATTTCCTGGTTGCCGCAGTAAAGGACTTCCTGCCGAGTTATGATGCCAGCGTTCTGACGAAGGTGAATTCCGATGATCCCGGCAATGTAGCGCAGACCCTGGTTGGCAATATGCTGAAGGTGCTGCAGTACATCTGTGATCAAACGGATGCGAACATTCTCGGCGCCTTCTATAATAAGAACGGCGAGGGCACTGCTCTGACCGAGGCCAATTTGGAGAGCGCGATGATTCCGTTTGCAATTTCTGCACTGCGGAATATCCCCGACTTCAAGAAGGGCATCCACAATGAGGACCTGGACGCTTGCGACGACGCAGAGGGCGTAGCTGCTCTGGCGTTGCAGCTGTATCTGGGCTATGTGCTGCCGGATCACGACTACTCTTCTCTGGTGCAGAAGGGCGCAGACGGTAAGTACGATGTAACTATTGACAATCTGCTGCTGATGGCTCGTGATGCTGTGGGTTATGTAATGAGCCCCTATATTATCATGCACGACAAGGACGGCAACCTGTGGAATCCGGAGACCGCTACTCTGAATGACGGCGTTTCTCTGTTTGATCTGCTGAATTCCGTTGTTGTTTACTATGCCGGCACTGACACCTTTAAGGACGGCGAGCATGGCAAGGGCCTTGCCAATCTTCTGGGCGTTTGCGACACCAACGGCAATTGCCTGGTGAAGCTGTCCAACTCCCTGTGGGAGAACATCAATGTGATCGCCAACAAGCTGTTGCCTGTTGCAGGCGTGCTGCAGTATGGCGATTCTGCAAAGAAAGGCGCTTTGAATTCCGAAGAGCTGATCTACACCGATGTGATCCAGGGTATGCTGAATATTGGTGTGGCAGATGCGAACGGCCAGTATGGCGCAACCGGGTTTGTAACCCGTCTGCTGACCATGGTTTCCGCACCGCCTATCAAGAGCGAAGGCATTATCCGCACCGTTTACAATGTATTGGCTGATCTGGTGAACGTTGTATTCGGCGGCCGCTACGGCACAGCCCGTAATGTGGTTCCCGCTGCTGCGACCAACAATCATCCCTTCGACGATCTGCTGCAGAAGGATACCTTTGCCGGTACTTCCAGCAACAGCAGTTACGGCGTACTGGGTACCCTGGTATACAATGTGTATGAAGCCTCCGGCGGTGTAGGCGGCGACAGCGGCAAGACCGATACGATCCTGCCCGGCGCTATGTACACCGTACAGGCTGTGAACAATCTGATCGGCGGCCTGATCACCACTTTGGCGGATCATAACATGAAGCTGGCTTCCGCTCGTGTGGCAGACAGCAACTTGACCCTCAGCTATGGCGGGAACACCACCACCACAACGCTGACGGTTACCAATAACTGCTACGGTCTGAACCGTGCGGTGAAGAACGCCGAGGGTAACTTCGTTGCTCGTGGCCGTTACAACATTGAGATCACGAATGTGGTTTCCGATAACAGTGCTTGCACCGTAGACTTCTCCAGCAAGACAGTTGTTCCTGAGAAGTCCGCTTCCTTCACTGTTACCAACGGCGGTTTTGATGAAGATACTGTAGTAACTTACACCGTTACTTACAACATTATCGACACCAACACCAACCAGGCCCTCTACACCGGCCTGACCTGCAAGACTTATCAGTTTGTGACTCCGCTGAAGAACTGGTCCGATTCTGTGTATCCGGGCGGTTCTCAGGACGGCAGATTCTCCAATGGTTCTTCCGGTAAGACCTCCGATGGCCAGGCTACCGTGAACAACACCGGTTACTTTGGTAACCCTTACCTGAATCAGAAGCCGTTCCGCGTAAGCTATCCTACCGATATTGTTCTGGCAAGCTCTAACCTGGATGCAGTGAAGAACTACAAGATTCGTCTTGGCTATGACCGTACCCTTGCCGGTTCTCCCGACAAGACTTTGGACGGCGTTTTTGCTTACAGCACCGGTTCTGTTAAGGATTCCTTTAACAACAAGACCGTAACTGTAAACAATTCCAACATGATGGCTGCGTTTGATAAGTTCACCGGTGATGTGCTGAACTACGAAAAGGTAGACTACACCACCGATGGCGGTCAGACTTGGGTCAAGGGTGTTGCCGCAAACCAGGTTCCCTCCAACGGCGTATCTCGTGTGAACCACGCTTACACGCTGAGCGAGCTGAACGCCGGCAAAGCGCTGGCTGCAGCTGTTAAGGATAGCAACGGTTATTACACCGCCGTTTATCTGAAGAGCGGCTCCGGCGACTTCGCATACAGCAACTTGCTGGGCAAGGTTTCCGGCGCAACCGGCATTGACGGTCTGTACATCCAGACCGGTTCCGTGACTCTGTCTAAGGACAGCTCCTCTTCCCTGGATCTGTTCAAGTATGATGGTTCTACGGATATTTCTCAGGTATCCAAGAAAGAAGTGAAGTTGAGCTTCTTCTGCGACAAGAACCCGGCAACCGGTAGCTTGAAAGTAACTGTTGCTGACGATGGTAACCGTAGCCAGTTCAATAGTGCATACGATTCTTTGAATAGCTACATTAAGAACTACAGACCTTCTGACTTTAAGGATTACGATAAGGCCAGCGGCTCTTCCGCAACCTATGATGCAGCAACCGCTGCTTTGGCTGCCGGCTTTGAGGCCCGCCTGTCTCCGCTGAATCTGTCCACTGCCGGCACGCTGTCCAGTGCGTTCACGAAGACGCCTGTTACCTCTGAGGTGAAGACCGTGATCGGCGAGCCTGCAACCAAGCCCGTAACTTCCTTGGATCAGCTGCCTGCAGCTCTGGCTGCTTATGCAACGACTGACGGCAATTATTACTATGCTGACAGCGCTATGAGCCAGCCTTATTACACCACAGAGGCTCTGACCGATGCTGATGTAACCGGTAAGACTTCCACCACTGTTGGTGGTCAGGCTTACACCGTGGCTATGGATAAGACCGGCCAGGTTGTTGTGAAGAGCGGTTCTTCCTGGTACTTCCTGAACACCCCGGCTTATGCCACCGCATGGGATACCACCACTTATAAGGATGCTCCCTATGCGATCAACGGTGCTGAAAAGGAAGGCACCTTCAATCAGGCGAAGTTCGTTTACTACAATGCCAATGGCGTTGCCGTGAGCAAGGACTTCACTGTGAAGCACATGGTTACCGAGAAGTCCATTGTCAACAATGGCGAGGAGACCCGTGCACTTGCCATGCAGGCAAGAGACAAGATGCGTTATGCTGTGGATCAGTGTGCGCAGATGCTGAGCGTTACCGTTGCCGGTCAGATCTTCACGGATGTTTCTTCCATTCGTGACGGTATGACGGACGCCAACTTCGATCTGCCCGAGTACCAGAAGATGGTATCCGTGGCGAAGGATGCTGAAAAGATGTACGCTGCAGATATCTACCTGAAGAGTGACGAGTCCAAGACGGTGCTTGCCACCTGCGCTTGGAACCAGATCGACCAGACCATTGCTGACCTGGCGAACACCAACGGTAATGACGCTGCGGATTATACCTATGCATTCTCCACCAGCACTTCTTCTTTGCTGATTGAAGAGGCTGTTCGTATGTTTAACCTGTACATGGGCACTGTGACCGAGCGCGGCTATATCGGCGACAAGGTGGAGGCTGAGGTTTCTCACGCCAGCGGCAGCGCTTACAGCGCAATGACCACCACCTGGACCGACACCGGCAAGACCGATGCAGACGGCAATGCCATCAAGAATGCTGCAATCGCCACCACCGCGACTTCCGCGAAGTACGGTGCTGTTGAGGGCGGCAAGCTGGTCAACAAGGGCGAGAAGGTTTACACCGACGAGTCCTGGACCAACTATGTGAATGCATTGGCTGCTGCTGTAGATGTTGCGACCACCGGTAACGGCGACTACGCCCATAAGGACGCTGCCACCTATGTTCCGGCTGATAAGGACAACTACACCGCTAACCTGTCTGCTTGCTTCACCGCTTACAAGAACCTGGTAGATGCAGAGAACTCCCTTGAGGAAGGCACTGCTCCCTCCGGCTTCGCTGTAACCGGTAAGGTGCTTGCTCTGGCGAATGATAAGGGTGAACTTGCTACTGATGAATTCACTGTAAGAGGCTGTGATGTGATCATTAACGGCGAGACTGTGGCTACCACCGGCGAGGATGGTACTTTCACCATTCCGGCTCTGGCAAACGGTACTTACACCGCAACCCTGAGCTATGCTTATGGTTACGATCGCAATGTCACCATTACGGTGAAGGACGGTAATGTGAATCTGGGCAACCTGGGTATGCTCGTCTGCAACTATAGCAAGGACGACTATATCAATGCTGCCGATTACGCAACTTATCTTGCATCTTCCGGCGCATCTCAGGGCGAAGACTCTTACAACGCTGCTTGCGACTATAACCACGACGGTTATGTGAATGCATCTGACTATGCAATTTATCTTGCATTCTCCGGTGCTGAGTTGAGCAACGCAATCTACGGCTAATTTTAACTTAAAGTACCCGGGCGGTGCTCCGGCACCGCTTGGGTCACACTGATTTTGATTATGAAATTAAACAAACTCAAGAGAACACTTGCTGCTTTCTTATCGTTTGTATTGATTTTGACCTTAACCTCTATAACCCCGCTGGCTGCCCAGGGTACCTTGGGCACCGAGCAGCCCCACCTCTCCTGTACCTTTACGGACAGCGAGGGCAAGGCTGCAGACGGCAATGCACTGTCTGCCGGGGATTACACCGTATCCTTTACGCTTTCCGGCATGCAGTCCTTTGCCGTGATGCAGTACACCATGTCTTATGATGCGGCTGTGCTGACGGTCAACGGTCACAGTGATCTGCTGTCGGACAGCAAGCCGGATCAACTGCGGGGCCTTGGCGCCGCCGGCGTGTTGGTGCAGAATGGGACCATCAACTTTGGTTTTATCACCAGAGTGGATCAAACCGCCACCACCACCGCCATTGACGCGGACGGCCAGCTTTTGTTGAAGTTGCAGGTTACTGTAACTGCACAGGAGCCTGTGGACTTTGCGAAGGTTGTAACCTTGGATACGGACCCGAACCAAACCTTTATTGAGGCAGATTATGCGGATTACGCCGATTATGGCACAGCTGACCAGGACTGTTATGCACTGGTCACCGCCTTTGACGGCTATACCGCAACGCTGTATCCCATGACAGCGGATCTGTCACCGGCCACCGGCCATGCCGTTACCGGCAGGGTGCTGGCGCTGGCCAATACCAATGGGGATTTGGCGGGAGATACTTTTACAGTTCGCAACTGTGATGTAGTGATTGCGGATGAAGTGGTTGCAACCACCGGAACGGACGGTTGCTTTACCATTCCCTCACTCCCGGCAGGGGAGTACACCGCTACATTGCGCTATGCTTATGGCTATGATCGCACGGTTACCTTTACGGTAGCAGACAGCGATTTGAACTTAGGCGATTTGGGCATGATTGTATGTAACTTTGATAAGGATACATACATTAACAGTGCGGATTACGCAGTGTATTATGCGTCATCCGGTAGCCAATCTGGAGGATCAGATTATAATGAAATCTGTGATTTTAACCATGATGGCTATGTAAATGCCACTGATTTCGCTGTGTATAACGCATTTAGTGGTTGCGATCTTTCATCACTTAGTTACGATAACAATTAAATTGGGAGGAAAAGTTTTATGCGTAAAAGCGCAAAGAAGCTACTTTCCGGTGTAATGGCTGGTTTGATGGTCGTCTCCATGGCTCCCATCTCCGCCTTGGCAGCAAATTACGAACCCGGTCAATATGTAGATGCAGCGGACTATGTTTCTGCAGCTGATATTGCTCCGGAGATTGATATCGTATGGACTGCTTACAACGGGAATAACAAGAACTTCATCACCAATGGTGATGAGGAATGGCAGAACTCTGCTGACAACGATACTGTTGCAGACCTTTCCAAGGTTGACCTGACCGGTAAGACTGCGAACAGCACCGATTTTCCGGCATCTGCTATTAAGAGCGGCAAATATTATGTAACCGCATCTTTCATTTTGAAGAACACCGGCGGTCAGTTTGGTAACTGCCAGCTGAAGTTTAGTTGGGCTGACTCTCTGAAAATGGGTAAGAGAACCGCCAAAGGCTTTACCGCCGGTGACGGTCGTGTGCTCCCCACTGAGTCTGAAGTTAGTGATGCAGATGGTAACCCCTATCTGATTGATGCTGCTAGTAAGTATCGTGATGATAGTTATTACCTGAGTATTGCACATCCGAAACTGCCTACCAAAGGCTCTGTTGTTTATGTTGGTGATACCTACACCTTTGAGCAGAGCGGTCCTTTGGGCGGCGATGATGAGCTGGGCGTTAAGCTGGATGGCTTGTATCTGGGTACTTTTGGCTTCCAGGTTGCTGAAGGCACTGTGATTTCTGACGACCTGCTGACCTTCAATCAGGATCCCAACTTGTCCACCTACTACATGGGTTCTAACGACACCAACCGCCTGTGGTCTTTCACCGGCAAGGTTGATAAGGCTGGAACCATTGATGCCGCTGGTACTCTGAAGATCGCTGGCAACAGCGCTCCGGAGACCAAGTCTTACACCGTTAACTATGTGACCGAGGACGGCGCTTCTCTGGGCTCTGAGAAAGTGGAAGAGGGCAAGAGCCCCGCTTCTGTACCGGCTCTGCCCACGAAGGCTCCCGATGCTGCCGGCCACTACAGCTATGCTTGGGATAACGATCCCACCACGGCGACCATTTCCGCAGACACCACCTTCACTGCTAAGCTGACCACCACGCCGCATAATCCGCAGACTCTGGAAAGCAACATTGTGGATGCCACCTGCGAGAAGGATGGTTCTAAGACCGTGACCACCAGCTGCTCTGTTTGCGGCTATGTGATCAGCGAGAATAACGTGGTTATCCCCGCTACCGGTCACAAGTGGGGCGAGTGGAAGCATGACGACTCTACCGCTAAGGCTGAGTCCAAGCACACCCGCACCTGCGCGAATGACGCTACTCATACCGATAGCGCAGCTTGTAACTTTACTTCTCAGGTAACCCAGAACCAGACTGCTGATCAGCCTGAGATCACCACTTACACCTGTAAGGATTGCGGCTACTCCTACACTGAGGAGACCAAGCCTGCTCTGGGCCATACCCACAACTACGGTGCTCCCGCTGCTGATTACGCCAGCGGTCAGGCCTTCGTTGAGGGTAAGAATTACACCCACACTGCTACCTGCACCGGCGAGGGTACCTGCAGCCAGCCTACTAAGACTGACAAGTGCACCTTCGATAATGGTGTGGAGACCAAGGCTGCTACCTGCACCGAGGACGGCGTGAAGACCTTCACCTGCACCGAGTGCGGCGGCACCTACACTGTAGCTATCCCGGCTACCGGCCACGCTTGGGGCCAGTGGAGCCATGACGCTGCAACTGCAGAGGCTAGTGCTACCCATACCCGCGTTTGCGCCAATGACGCTTCTCACAAGGATACCAAGGCCTGCGACTTCACCGCTAAGGTGACCCAGGAGGCAACTCTGGATCAGCCCGAGATCACCACTTACACCTGTAAGGACTGCGGCTACTCCTACACCAAGGAGACCGCTCCGGCTCTGGCTGGTGTGACCGTAACTGTAAATGCTGTGGAGAACGGCTCTGTAACCCTGGCCGGTCAGGATGTGACCGCCGGTGGTTCTAAGAAGTTCGCTGAGAACGGCACTTACACCCTGGTTGCGACTCCCAATGAGAACTGCACCTTCGTAGGCTGGCAGACCGGTAACAAGATTGTTTCCACCGATGCTACCTACACCACCGTGGCTATCGCTGACATCACTTACACGCCCGTGTTCGCTGAGTCCGCTAAGCCCGTTCAGTTCACCTTTGTTGATATGTTCAACAACGTGATCTCTTCTCAGTCTGTTGCTTCCGGCGCAGATGTGAAGATCCCGCAGGCGCCCACCTACACCGGCTACACCTTCACCGGTTGGTCCGCAGATGAGGCTACCATTAAGGCCGCTACCTCCTCCATGACTGTTTATGCACAGTATGAGAAGGACGCTGCCGCTACCTACACTGTAACCACTGACGCTGACGCTACCGTTGCTTACGGCAGCAACTCCGCACAGGGTACTCTGGCTGACGTTCCTTACGGCACCCAGGTAACCGTGTCTAAGGCCGGCGCTACCGCTTGGGCTATCGACGGCAAGATCGTTGCTTACGGCGACAGCTACACCTTCTATGTTGCATCTGATGTAACTGTGAAGGCGGCTTCCGCTACCACCCAGGCTCCCGTTGTGGCTGCTGTTTCTGCCAACCAGGTTGCCGGTTCTTACAAGGTTGAGTTCGTTGCTACCCGCGCTATGGTGGATGGCTGCACTTACCTGAAGTCCGGTTTTGTGTATGGTAAGAACCTGTCCGATGCTGACCTGACTCTGGCCAACGTTGGCAAGAAGGGTTCCGCTGATAACTCCGGCGTTGTGAAGGCTGCTTATGCCAACAGCACCGAGGGCAGCACTCAGTTCATCCTGAGCTATGGTATCTCCGCTCAGACCGGCACTGCCTCCGCTAAGGCATTCTTGACCTACAAGGATCAGAATGGCAAAGTGAAGACCGTGTACTCTGATGTGATGAACCACACTTACGCTTAATCGCGTAAACACCTATTTATCGCTCCTGCCGGCGGGCAACTGCCGGCAGCGATATAAGGCAATTTAGGAATAGGAGGAATGTCTTCATGAAAGAAGCTTATTCTAAGCCTGTTGTCGACGTCAAAGAATTTCAGCAGATCAATGTGATGACCGCAAGCGGTCCTGAAATTATTGGTGGCGAAGACGACTAATTGCAATTAGTAAAATAATTGCTCGAGCGAAAAGAGCCGAGGGAGCAATCCCTCGGCTCGATTTTTTTTGCTTTATCGGTGCGGCCGGTTGGGTGCACCGGGTCGGTATTGTACGGATCGGCGGGGTGACCGTCGGCTTTTTTTGTTTTTTTATGGCAATGGAGCGGCACTTATGGTACAATGAAAGCAGACGAAACGAATTGGAGGCGGCGGTATGAAAAAAATGACAAAGCGCTTGGCGTGCCTGGTGCTGGCGTTGGTACTGGTCTGCTGTGCCCTGCCGGGGGTCACTTACGGTGCCACCACCTCGGTAGATCTGAACCAGAACTACCTGTTCCGTACCCGGACGAATGCCTTTTCCTTTGGCGCCGGTGAGACGGCAAACCTGACCTTTACGCCCCAGTACACGGCGGAATACACCTTAAAGCTGTACGGCCATGTGACAGGCGGGCGGAATATCCGTGCCAGCCTGACGAACCCGGACGGCACGGTCACGGACTTTGAATACCCTAACCGTACCGGCTCTACCGTTAAGGATTATAGCCATCCGTACCTGACCGCTACCTTGGAGCAGGGCAAAACCTATACCTACTCGGTTTGGGGCTGGACGGCAACCAGTACCGGCGCAACGGTAGATGTGGACTTTACCAGCGGCGAAAGCGGCACCCTTTCCAAGGAGGTGGGGCTGCGGCTGTATCTGGACCAAACGGAATTTACCGCTTACAGCCAGCAGGCGGTACTGAATGCAATGAAGCTGCTGATTGTGGATCGCTCCGGCGCCCACTTGGAATGGAAGTATAAGGATGCGATGGGCAGCCTGTTGGTAGGCGGCGCCGATGTGATCGTGGATCTGTCCGCTTGCGGTGCCTGCGGCAAGAACACGGTGCAGGTGCACTATATGGGCTACACCGCCACGGCGGATTTTAATTTGGCCCACGACTATTCTGTGCTGCTGGAACGGGTGGCGGCTACGCCCACTGCCCGCGGTTATGACCTGCTGGGGTGCAGCCGGTGCAGCGCTACCACACGGGCGAATTTTGTAGATTACGACGGCTTTTGCATTGCTACCCCCGGTGCGGATATGGGCGCACTGCTGTTTAACGATACGGACGTGACCGCCGGCGGCCGGATTTATGTAGATCGGGGCAAGGACTGCACGCTGCTGGCTCTGCCCAATAGCGGCTGCCGTTTTGCCGGTTGGCAGCAGGGGAATAAGATTTTGTCCGGCGATGCCAGCTATACCTTTACCCCGGTGGCCAGCGCCACCTACACGCCGCTGTTTTTGGACAACAGCGACCGGCTGACTTTTTTGTTTATTGACCCGTTTTCCAATGTGTTGTCTTATCAACAGGTGGACAGTGCCGCGGATGTAAAGATCCCCACGCCGCCTGCCTACACCGGCTATACTTTTGTTGGCTGGTCCTACACGCCGACGCAGATCCACAGCGCCACCGGTTCCCTGACTGTGCAGGCACTGTACCGCGCCGGTGGAGCCAAGCAGCTGACCATCAACGCCCCCGGCTGCACCTTGCAGTGCGGCAGCCAAACTGCCCGGGACAGTCTGACTGTTGCCTATGGGGCGCGGGTTACTGTGTTTGCGGCAGATGCCAAGGGCTTTTCAGCCGATGGGCGGGTGCTGGGTTATGGCAGCCGGTACAGCTTCTATGCGGTTGCCGATTTGGCGCTGGAGAAGTGCACCGATGATCTGACGCCGGTACCCTCTGTGTCGCTGCTCTCTGCCCAGTTGCAGTCGGATACCGGGCGGGTGATGTTTGCCGCCACCCGGTCCATGGCCGGGGAGGGGAACCGACTGGTGACCTCCGGCTTCCTATACGGCAAGAATTTGGCAGACGATGACCTGGTGCTGGAGATGGCCGGTAAGCCGGGCACCGGTACGGACGCCGGCACGGTGCGCTGCGCGCAAAACCGCTCTACGGAGCCGGAAGGCCAGTTTGTGCTGTACTACGGCATTTCCGCCCATGTGGGCACTGCCGCCGCGCGGGCGTACCTGACTTATGCAGACGCAGACGGCGCCCTGCACACGGTGTATTCCGCCGTGCTGCGTTATACCTATTGACAAACCTTTCCTGTTTACAATCCGTCTGACCTGTGCTACAATAAGGGCAGCAAAGGAGTGCGATTATGAAAAAGACCATTCGCCTGGGCAGTTTTCTGCTGGCGTTTCTGCTGCTGGTGTGCACCCTGCCGGTGACGGCGTGGGCAGCGTCAACGTCATATGATTTAAGCCATGCCTTGTTTCGTTCTGCTGAGACCCAAAAAAATGTAGTTTCCTATGCAAAAGGCGAAAAGGCCACGCTGACCTTTACCCCCCAGTACACGGCGGAGTATACTCTGAGCTTTTTTGTACACAATCCGAACGGCGAAAGCGGACGCAATGCGCACGCAAGTTTGACTTTCCCGGGCGGAAAGGTGCAGGAAGGGGAGTATCCATACCGTCCCAACGCCAAGGATTATAGCAGACCTTATATAACCGCCACCTTGGAAAAGGGCAAAACCTATACCTACCATGTTTGGGGATGGTTGCCTACCAGTGAGGGTTCCGATGTAGATATTACATTTATCAGTGGTGCAAGCGGTGCGCTGACGGAGGAACTAGGGCTGCGTGCCTATTTGCAGGGCAAGACGGTGTTTAACGGCTACAACCCCCAGGCGGTGCTCAATGAATTGAAACTGCTGGTGGGATTTAAGAACGCTACCCAGCCCTTGGAATGGTATTATAAAAATGCCGGCGGTGTGCTGAGCATTAACGGCGTCGATGTGATCGTGGATATGTCCGGCTGCGGCGCCGAGGGTATGAATACCATGGCGGTGTACTACCAAGGCTATCGAGCCGAGGCGAAATTTGAAATCCGCAGTCACGAGCATAATTACGAGGCGGGGGATTCGGTTCTGCCCACCTGCACCACTGCGGGCTACACGCCCTACTTCTGCACCATTTGCGCAGATGAGGTGCACCGGGATATTGTCCCGGCGCTGGGTCATAATTACGAAGAAAAAAGCCGTGCCTTTACCAAGGCCACGACTTCTAAGGACGGCAAGCGGACAGCAACTTATGCTTGTACCCATACCGGCTGCAAGGCCACATACACCAAGACCTTGCAGACATACTATAAAGCCAGCAATATCAAGCTGAGCAAAACCGCCTATACCTATAACGGCAAGGTGCAAAAACCGTCTGTGACCGTGAAGGACAGTAAGGGTAAGACTCTGAAGAATGGTACGGATTACAAAATCAGCTATCCCAAGGGCATGAAGAATGTGGGCAAATACACCGTAAAAGTGACCCTAAAGGGCA
>ERZ773190.1035-NODE-1035-length-28496-cov-3.523575_pt1 | contig 28496 bp, 28 predicted proteins | sample MGYA00511111_ERZ773190 | MGnify/ENA primary metagenome ERZ773190 (study PRJEB29015, sample SAMEA2737777) | human gut metagenome | biome: human gut; feature: human-associated habitat; material: faeces | place: China | collected 2012 ... | reverse complement strand
TCAGAGTCTAAATAATTGTTTACTACATCATCAGTCATTAAGTTAGCCAATAAGTCATTTTTTAAAGCCCCATTGTCTGTTAATGCTTCTAGTATTTGTTCTAATGTTAATTTATCCATGCTTTACACCTCATTCTGCCCTTGCAGTCAATTAAGCCTACAAGTTCATTATTATTTTGGTTTATTGTTGGGCTTACATGATAGATATATCAATGCCAAACTTTATGTAAATAAAAAAGACATACAAATGTATGCCTTTAATTAATTATCTTTATTCTTTTTCTTCATATATTCCTCAAATTGCTTCTTAGCCCATTCTGGAGCATCTTCTTTTATGGTCCAATCCCACAGATCCATATTTACATAATCCATGAAGTCTTGATATCTTCCTATCATTATTTTCCCATCTCCTTATCAATAATCTTTAATATTTCCTTAGATAATGGTTGAGCTGCATCTCCATTAGCCATAGCATCTGCAAATGCTTCTGCTAAAGTCTCTTTTCTAGATTCTAATGCATATCTGGACAAATTTTTTATTGTAGCAGATTTATCTTTCATTTCTGTAATTCCTAAATTCTTAAAAGCTTGATTAATTATATCAGTTGATGCAGGATCTGAACTGTAAGAGTAGTACATTGTTTTCATGTCTTCCTTAGTCATTGTGTCATGTTTAAGATTAGATAATCCCTTTTTCTTAGCTGTTAAATAAGCATCTATTACATGCCCCATCTCATGTACTATTATATCATTATAAGTAGTACCTTTTGGATGAAAGCCTTTCTCTATATCATTATTATAATATTTTTCTGCTTGTTCTACATTACCCATTAATGTTGTAGATGTTTTAAGAGTTAATACATTACCATTTTTACCATAGCCATATTTAAAATAAGCATATGTGCTTTTCATTGGTCCTGCTTCAAAGTTCCTTACAAAGCCTTTTATATCTGGGTATTTATCAAAGATTTTCTTAGCATTATTAACTATTGAAGTAGCCATATCTGGTGACATTTTTGTGCCAAAAGATACTTTTTCAAAGCCATAATTTTCTTTAAGATATGAAGCAGCTTCTTTATTATTTTTGAATGATAATTGCTCTTTAGCAGCAGCTGCCTTAGTAGGTTTGATTTGTATTTCTGCAATCTTTGTTTTCTTTACAACTGGAATAATTGTGCTTCTACAATTAGGATGCAAAGGTGGTAAATTCTTTCCTACAGCTGCATCAGCTAAGTTAAATACTTTACCATTCAATTTCTTGCATTCTGATGATGTTCTATCATCTATTTCTGCTAAGAACTCATATTGCTGCACTACTCCAGAATCAGAATAAGCATTTAATGTTCCTTGTGTAACTGCATAATTTGTTTCAGTTCTTACTAGTCTTGATGCTTGATAATATAAGGAGTTGCATCTATCCATTAATTCTGTAGCCATCTTTTTAACTGATGATCCTTTTATCAGATTCTTAGATAAATCATCATTAATATAATTTAATAATTGCTTTTTATTATTCCAGATCCTATCACTAAACATTGAACCAGCATAAGGATATTCTATAATCTCCTTTACTGCTTTTAATGGAGTTACTGCTGCTCCAGCCATATTTAATGATTCCAATGTGTTTTTATATTCTCTTTGATACATTTTTGTTAAATGATCTTCTATTGATATTTGAACATTATGGGCTGTTTCTATTAGAACTGCATCAATAGCATCTATAAGAGCCATTTGTTGAGTCAAATATGCTCTTGCAGATAATCTATTAATTTCACTTAATATAAAAGGACTATGTGAATTGTTATATATTTTCTTTAATCTAGCCATATGAGCTTGATAATTTTGCATTTGAAAAGGAGTTAATGCTCTTTGTGCTTCTTGATATGTTAAATTATTTTCTGTGGCATAAGTATTATACCAGTCATTAAGTTCTTTCTTTACTTCTCTGAAAGCTTGTGAATATAGTTTATTTATTTGTGCTATTATTTCATCTTCTGATAATTTAGCAGCAGCATCTCTGTCTGCAGCTCTTTCTTTCCAATAAGCAGGAGACCTCATGTTTGAAATGTATGTCATGTGTATGCTCCTTTATTTCAAACTTAAAAAACCTAACAGTAAACAAATAATGCACAATATAAAACCACCTACAGTAACTAATAATGTAGGAGCTAGAATAATTCCCCATGAAACATTTGTAATTCCAAGTATTTTAAGCATTCCAGCTATAAAAGTAAATAAAATACATAGCTTACTAAACATTTATATCACCTACTCATTATTATTGTCATACATCTGTATGCCTTCTGATTCTTCTATATTATTAAAGTTATAATCAAGCCCAGGCATATTTGAATGCTTTTCTTCCTGCAGCTTTTTATATTCTTCTTTTGGTTTCTCTATAAATTCTAGTTGAGATAATAAAGTTTCTGTTGATACAATACCAGATAGCTTAGATATTAAATCAGCTTGTTCTAATGCATTAGTTGGTAAAGCTCTAGTAAACATTATTTTGATTCTTTTATAATCATAATCTTGTCCTATCATAGCTAATCTATTATGAATTAGCTCCAGCATCCTTTGTAATGATTTTCTCCACTTAGCTTCCTTCTTAGCCATGTCTTTCTCTAATCCAAATAATTTGAATTTAAGAGCAACACCAGAAGCATTACCAGAGAATGATTCATCTGTTAAAGCTGGAGTTTTAGTAAGTTTATGAAAATCATTTGTTAATCTATTTAATACATTTTGTATATAAGTATCATTTATTGATTTAGTAATGAACTCTACTTCTCCATCTGTATCAGTTAATAATACCCTATTATTTTTCATGTCTTGAATATCTTCATCTTCAGTAGAACTTAAATTCTTTAAATGCAGATAAGCATTATCAAAGTATTCTATTTCATTAACAGAAGAACTCATAATGCTCTCTATAGCATCAACTATAGATATTGCATCCTCATAGCAGCCCTTTCTTTCCTGTGATTCTATAAACTCTATTACTGGTATATCACCAAAATAATTAGCTTCTTCTTTTACTAATGTTAAGCTGCTTAAAGAACCAGTATAATATTGAATTTTATCTTTATTAAATACTGTTAATTCTAGTATTGTATTGTTAGTTACAGTATCTTTATATTCAAAATATCTTATAGCACCTACTGGATCTGCAGCTAAAGAATTATCATTAACTAAAATAATGTTTTCTGGAGACTCTGCTGCTAATCTCAATTGTCCATTTTCATCAATCCATAAGATCAAGAATGCATGTCCATATATTGCAGATAACTTATCCAGCTCTGCATTAACATCCTGGAAGTCATTATATTCTAAGATATCTAATATAGCTTTTTCTTGTTTCTGGTTATCAGATGTAAATGTTAATGGCTCTCCACTAAAGTAACCAGATCTAATATCTACTGTAAATGCTGGTAGATTGGAAATAATTTTATTATTAGGCTTAGATAAATCTTCAATATGCCTGTACAATATTCTGTGGTTTCCTATGAAGTAATCATAATTCAACTCATATTTAGTATGAAAGCTTTTATGTTCATTTACTACTGTAGATATAGCAGCTGAATCAAGTTTCTTTTTATTAGTTTTAAATACTGGAATTTTAAATCTTTTATTAATCATTTTAGTGTTTTCACCTTCTTTATAAACCTAAGTTAAGTTTCTTTGATGTAATTTTATTTCTAAGTCTTATTGTTTCCATAGCATATCTTAGAGCATCCATAAGGTGGTTATAGTCATCTACTGGCTTATTTAAAACAGTTCCTGCTTTATTATCCCAAACATAATTATTAAGCTCTAGTAATGTATTTTCACATTTAGAATGCACTATGATTTTATAATCTTGTATATTTTGAATACCATTTAGAATTGAATCTTTACCTTTTTGAGCTGGTTTAATTCTTGAAATGCCTTGCCTTCTTATATCATCTATAGATTTTGGCTCTGCTGAATCAGCAATGATTTGTTCTTTAGAATAGCCTTTATATTTAATCATTTTTACTATGTCATTATTAGACATTGCTTTTTGATAGTGTTCATCAAAAATATATAATTCTTTAGCAGCTGTATCTACAATAGCAGCAATAAAAGCAGTAGGATCATTTGTATAACCAAAGTCCAAACCAAATATAGCTTTTGCTGTAGATCTTTTTGCTATTAAAGTATAATCAAAGTCTTGCTCTATGAAATTATCATATACAAGCCCTTCTGCTATACCCCAATTTCCTAGCCCTTCTATATTGTATCTTCTAGGATTATTCTTCTTCATAGCTTCAAATAAAGCTATATCATCAGCTCCTAACCATTCATTACACATATAATTAGTAGTCATTGCTAATATATTAGGATCTGCTGTATCAAAAAATTTTTTCTTTAACCAATGTTTCTCTGACCATGGGTTAAAGGTTATTATAATTTGCTTATAATATCCATCTGGTAATTGTCCTCTAATAGACATGTCAACTTTATTGAATGAATCTTCATCCATAATCTGAAATGCTTCTTCAAACCATGCCCAGCATAGATAACCATGCTCTACAGTAATTGAAGTAATAGACATTGGATCATCTAATCCTCTGAAAAGGATTTTCTGACCAGTAGGAAGAAATGTTGCTTCCAAAGGTGACTTTGAGAAATGCCATAAGTGAGCCACATTAAGATTATGAGCAGCCCATTTTAATTGTGTCCATGTAGAATCTTTGTGAGTGTTAAAAATTCTTCTAATAACTAATGTATTAGCTAAAGGATATTTCATCATTTTATAGATAATCTTTTGAGCAGTAGTAGTAGATTTTTTAGATCCCCTTGATCCTTTACAAACTAAATATCTATGTTTAGATCTCCAGAAGCTCCCATAGCCCCTGCCTATTTTATCTGGTAGATTAATATTAATCAATTAAATCATCTTCTCCAGAAAATAATATTTGTTGTGATATATCTGCTTCTATTTTATCTTTAAATAATCCATATCTCTTACCTAATAATTCAGCAGCTTTTATTCTGTCCTTAATAGCTGTATTCTTTTTAACCTTAACTGGTTGAGATGTTCCTTCACCAGTTCCACAAGTTACTACAACTTCTTCTGTTACATTATCTCTCATTACAGCTGTAAGGTGTGCTAAAACTTCATCTTGTGATGCTACAATATCATTATCTTTTGATTCCATTCTTTCTTGTATATAATTTTTAATTCCTACATTATCCAACAATAAATAAGATTTTGCTTTTGCATAACTTTCTGAATATCCTGCTTTTATTGCTGCATCATAAGCATTTAAAGAAATTATATAATTATCAGCAAATAATTTTTGTTTAGCATTTAGTTTAGCCATTAGCTCACCTTCTTTCTGTTTATATTTTTCTTGTATTCATTTTATTTTTGGAAAAGTGGAAATTCCCCTTATCAAATTATTTATTTTCTTCATTATTTTTGCTTTTCCACTTCTATTAATGCTGTGTAATCATTCTTTATAGTTACTTTGTAGTCATTATTGCAGCCTGGACAAATAAAAAAAGATTCTCCAGTTGAATAATTACAACCAGTTGACTTTAATTCAGATCCACAGTCATAACAATAATTACATTCTTCCATTTGTGGTATCTCCTATTTTGTATATTAATTAATTGGTGAACATTCAAAGATTTGAACTCTGACAGCTATTGCAGCTGGTTTCCTACATATCCATAAAAAAAATAACCAGCCCAAAGTTGGACTGGTTGACAAAAGGAGTGAAAAAAGTGTCTTTAAAGATAAGTTTTTATAAGAATAATTTTGTGTACTCCAGATACATTAAGGAGGAGTTAGCATCTGGAGCATAATTAAAAGGAGGTCAATAATTATGAAATTTTATCATGTTATTAATAATAAATATTAGATATACAACTTACATATATATAAAGGCAACAGCCCCCCCCATTTTTTAAAGACTGAAAAAAAATTTCATACATGCAGCATACAAATGTATGCCATAAAAAAAGAATCTGCATTTTAAGCAGATTCTAATAGATTTATAACTTTACCTAATTGTTTAAATAAAGCTACCCTATATTCTTTTATTACAGCAGGATCTGTTGATCCATTATTATATTTTTTCATTGTAGCCATTGACACATTATCTATTAATGCTTCTATTATCATATCTTCTTCTAGATAATCATTTAATGCAACTCTAAAGTCTTTTGCATCTAATATAGTTTCTAAGATCTCTTGCTGATCCATTAATGTTGCAACTCTTTGAGATACATTACCATATTTTAATTCATATGCTTTAGATACTCTTTCAGCTATTCTTTTTCTCATTGTTCTAGCTTTATCTATATCTTTATGTTGAACTTCTCCATTTAAGAATGCTAACTGTTTCTTAGTTAATATATTTGATTTATTTTTATTGAACCAGTTTAAGAATTGATTCATCTTTTCCTTATTATTATGATGCATTAAATTTTCTATTTCTTTTGCTGCTAATATATCTTCAATTGTTAAAGGTTGTCCATCATCTTTAGTTCCTAATTGAGATGCAGCTATTTCTATTATTTCAATAATAGCTCCATTTCTATCTTTTTTACTTTTTGGAATTAAATTCTCTTTTAATTTAAACATAGTCATTGAATATACTGGACCAGCAAAAGCTTTATTATCTAGTCTTAATTCTTTTGCAGTTAATCCTTCTGACACAATTAACATTGATTCATATAATGTAGCATATACTTCATCTCTTATAATGTCTGAACTCCATTCTATAGAGTATTTAGGAATTGCTGCAGCAACTGCTTTAGCAGCTAAGTCTTTATTATAATATTTAAATCTGATTGTTTGAGAATTTTCTGTAGCATTTGCTTCTTGTAAATCAATTAATAGTATTTCAACCATTTTTTCAATTAAATTGTTTATTATTTGTTTTTTCATAAATATTACCACCTTTATTTGTTTCTTTTTTAAATTTAGCACCCTATTGAGACACTTTTCCTAATGATTTATAAAGATAAAAAGTCTTTCATCAGATGCTCTTGTTTATCTATTACTGTGTTATTAAGTTTTTTTCACATTGAATTTTTATTTTTTTAGAAAAATTTTAAGAAAATAACCATTGGCTGCTTGATGTGTCATACCATAATACATGTTTTTTATTATTTAAGATTTGTTGCTCCCATTTGATTATATTTTCTGGATTCTTAGGAGATCCAGATCTATTTACATTGTAGATCAATCTATTCTCTATAGATTTAGCTAAGTCTGTATTTAGCTTAGATATTGCTTTACTATCATCAGATTTGTAAACTGATATATACCATTCTGTATCTTCATGATCTATTGCTATTAAATCTATTTTATAATGCTTATCTGTATATTCATCTGCCATGTAAATCTCTTTAAATATAGAAGTATATTCAGATAATGTATTCAATAAATTGTATTCATGAATCATGTTTAAGAAGTTCTTTATTCTATCTTTAATGTAGTAATATAGCTGTGAATCTTCTCCTAATATATCTATTCTTAGATATCTTTTATTCCAATTACCTTCTGGATAATATTCTGGCTTTCCATATATACCTTTAGTTTTTAACTTCTCTGGGTTTCCATCTTGATTCATCATGTACCACACATAATCTGCTAGGTATTGCAGCTGTTCTTCCTGGTCCACTCCTTGTAGTATAGGATCAATTAAATCCTTTTTTATATTTCCTGTAGGAAGATATTCTGAAAATCCATCTATGGCTTGTGCCATTCTTCTGTGTTTATTATTATTGTGTTTCATTTTAAAATGTCTCCTTTATAATGTAAGTTAATATCAAAAGTTGTATCTTTAGTGTGTTGTTAGTATTTTTGATACATATCTTTCAATTAACTATTACTATTGGAAACATTCTTTTTCACAGTAAATAAAAAAATTTTTTTAAAAAATATAAAAGTGTGATATAATTATAAAGAATTAAGCAAAAAAAAAGAAAGATCTGCCTGGTTGTGAGCAGATCCTTCTCAATATAAACTATATATCTTTACTTTTAAATCCAGTCTTTCTTAATGCATTCTTTGAAAGGCTGTATTTTTTTATGTCTTCATTTTTTACAACTATCTTTTCTAGTTCTAATTGTGCCACTACTACTGGAAGTATTGATGCAGCATATCTTGTTCCTATGCCTTGTTTTTTTGCATAGCTCATAAAGTCATCCTTTAAGAATATTCCTTTTCTAGCCATTGTTCTCTTAGCCCAAGCTATTAATGTATTTATATTCTCCTTAGATGCTTCTGTTTCTTTATACTCTACTTTTGTAGATATTTTTTTCTCTATAGCACTAGCAGCTCTTTGAGTCATTCCAACAGAAGTAATACCAGCTTTAGATGCTCTTTCTTTTATATTATTTGCTTCTAATAATAAAGCTGTATTCCATAATGGAATTGAGTAATATTGAACAGAGTGAATTAAATTCTTTTCTATTTTATGCTTTAAAGACATTTTAAATCTAGCTGGAGCTACTTTTTCTACTTCTTCATCAGAAACTCTTCTTATAAGCCCAAGCATAGTTAATTCTGCTAATTGAGTTTTTATAGTTTTAGAATTATATATAACTGTTCCATCAGCCATTACTTTATATTTCCCAAGCTTCTCTGCTAATTGATTATGAGATATAAAGAATAAGGCTTGACCATGTTCATCTTTTGAAGGGTAACTCATTACCATAGCTTCACAATGATTCAATAAATTATCTAATAATTCTGTAATATATCTCATTCTTGGAGCTAATGCTGGATATGTTTCCTTATTAATTTGCTTTGTAGTTAATAAATATCTATTATTTCTAATTAAAGCAAATTGAGCATCCATCCATTCCTCATTTACTAGTTTTATATTTAATTGTTTCATTAGATATCTTTGAGATTTTATAAACATTTCTGCCTGTGATCCTTTAAATCCTTTTATTTGTGCTACTATGTCATATATATCTTTCTTTCCATGTTCACAGCCACCTAAACAGTTATATAAGTATGTCCCATTAATTTGAATGATCCCAGCAGAAGGTTTTTTATCTGTATGGAATATACAATTAAATTTACTAGGGTTTCTAACTCTTAATAAATCTGCTAAGTTGATTGATAATAAATGCTGTTTTAAGTCTTCAATAGATTCAAAAGATTTATTTCCATATCTAGCTATTAATGCTGGAGTTATTAAGTTATCTTTTGTAACTTCTCCAGATTCTTTAGTTGTTCTTTTAACTTCTTTAATATTAGCCACATTGTCATCCATTGCTGCTATTGTAGCTTGTGATATATTCTTAGGTATATAATCATTTGCTTTTATAACTGCAGCTGGATTCATTAATATAAAGTCTTTTCCACCATGTATCATAGATACTGTTTTAACAGCTCTGTCTGCTCCAGGAAGTATTGACTGTAGGGTATTATATATCATGTCCATTTCAGCTATAGATGTAATAGTTTTATCTAATTGGAATATAGCTCTAAATCTGTGCCATTCTTCTGTATGTGAGAATGTTGTATACATTAAAGCTGGTTGTATATCATTTTCTCCACAAGCACATATAAAGTCTTCTATTGATACATATTCTTCATCAGATACTTTTGTCTTTACTCCATTTATTTTACATCCATTATCTACATCTATTGCTACTAATGATGATGATACAAATGTATCTTTCTTAGTTCCAGTTTGATAGTCAGCTTTAAATGTTCTTCCTTTATTAACTACATAGTCTGCAAGTTCTTCTATAGTTAATGTCATTGGATTTTTTGGTAAAGTCTCTGTTATTCCACCTTTTGCTCTGATTTCTTTATCAGAAGGCTTTCTATCAAAGTCTCTAGTATCCATTAATACTGTATGTTTCATATCTACCTCCTTACTCTCTATTATATCATCATTTTCTGATATATCATCCATTATTTCTTGTAATTCCTTTTTCCATATCTCTTGATCTATAGCTGCTTTCTTAGCTGCTCTTTCTTTCATTTCCTTTAATTCTTCTTCTCCAAATAAAAAAGTTATCATTTCTTCAAAATTCATGTTATTATTCATATTATCATTTCTCCTTTTATGTTTATTTTTGTTGTAAGATTGTATATTATTTAGGCTTTCTCATTTACCTGTCTATCCAACTATTACTTAGATATTTTTTTTTATTAACAATTTAATTTAAATTTTTTTTATTTTTTTATACAAATGAGTAATTCCTTATCTTAATTTGAGATTTTACTAAGCTCATTTTTGAGCTTGGTATCTTAGCCATTAGAAATAGTTGCTAATCTGTCTCTATATTCATATTACCACCCTATTGATACATTTTCAACTCCTAAAAGCTATTTTTTTATCTTATAAAGAAATTAGGACTGCTCAATTTTGAGTTGTCCTCAAGAACTTTGACATCTCTCATTACTCTTTTTTCTCCCCCCCCTTTGCTGCTATTCTTTGCCAGAAGGCTTACTACAGCTGCTTTAGTTTTTCTGCAGTACTTTATTCACATGATGCTACTAACTTATTACAGAAGATAAAACAGAGCTATTTCTGATGATGTTTTAGTTCTCTTTTTTAGCATATTATTGCTATTAACAACAGTAGCTTACAAAATATCATGTCAAAAATAGGCTCAAAGCCTTGGTATTACTGGGTTTATAGGAGATAGCTTGTCATGTACCCCCATTAGATAACCAATGTAAAGAACTTGCATAGGTTATCTAGTAAGGGTACACATGTAAAACACCTTCAAAGCCAGTAATAGCAATGGTTTCAGCCAAAAAGCATGTTATATTTGTATGAAAAGCAAAAAAGATGTAACTAAATTAATAGCTACACCTTTTCTACTACTTGTATTTATCTATGAACATCTGTAATGCTAGATTTAATAAGTCATGCTGTTTGTATTCTGAATACTTATCTTTCCATACTGCATTAAAAGCAGCCATAATAGTATCATTAACTCTTATAGTAGTTCTTTTAACTTCTCCATTTACTTTAGGAATAGGCAGAGATGTGTCAATGACTTCTATATAACTACTAACTGGATCTGATAGCTCTTTAGGACTTAGGGAATCATACCATTCTATAAGCTCTTGTATTTTATCAGCATGTTTAGATACTTTTATTACATTTGATATGGTTTCTTCATCTATTTGTATATTAGGAGTTAAATTGATTGGCTGCTGTGGAATAATTGGAGCAATAGAGACATGTTCAGCTTGTTGTTTAGGAATATAAGTATTATTCTTTTTGCTGTAACCTCTAGCATTCATAAAATCAGCAATAACTCTATTAGTTTTAACATTAAAATAATCATTAAGAGCATTAGCTGTATATCCTTTAGACAATAGTTCTAATACAAGGGCTTCTCTATTTACTGGGCTTAGTCCATACCACTCATGTCTTATATTCTCATTCACTTTATATCACCTCTAGAAATATTATAGCATACATTTGTATGATATGTATCAAAAATGTGGTATAATATTATTAGAGACATTATAAAATTAAGGAGTTGTTGAGAAATGAATAAATTATTATCATTAGATTTTTATAAAGACATATTAGAGCCATTAAATAATAAGAATATCAAAACTGCTGAACTTGCAGCAACTTTAGGAGTATCTACTAATGAATTAGAGCAATACATAAAAGATTATGGCTTTCAATGGATTGGCAGTCAATATCATCAAAATAATAAAAAAGCAGCTTACATAGAAGAATATTTAAAACTTGCAAAGGAAAAAGAGCAAGAAGAAAATAAAATTAATATTCTAAAGAAAGATATGGTAGTAGATCTGGAAAAAGGATCAATAGAAATTCCAACTTTAGGATCAGTTGATATACAATTAATAATTGCTGCTTATGAAAGAGTAAAACAAGCACAAGGAATAGAAGCAGCTAAAAATAAAGGTGATAAATACAAAGGCAGAAAACCATTAGAAATGCCAGATAATTTTAAAGAATATTTGACTAAGGTTGCTGCTAAAGAATTAACAGCTGTAGAAGCAGCTGCTGCATTAAATATAAGCAGAGCATCTTATTATAGGTTAAAAGAAAAAGTAGAAAAAGGATAGAAAATTAATTTCTATCCTTTACACTTCCCAAATAAGTGACATGCTAATTTTTTAACTCTTTTTCTAATGTATCAATCTTATTTTCTAATGTGTCCATTCTATCACATAATCTATTAAGCTGAATTGCAGTAGATTCTGTTGTATCAGCTACAACTTTAAGAGCTGCTGTCAATTCCTTATTTCCTTCAAGTAAAGATGCTTCTCTTTCTTTACTTTCATCCATTATCCTTGTTACTATTTTATTCCCAAATAAAGCTAGTCCTATTACTGCTGAAATAGGGAATCCAACAGCTTCAATTAAATTAAGTATTTCCATGTTTCATCTCTCCCAAAAAAGTAGTGTTGTAATGTGTTATAAATTATGACTCTGCAATTTTGCAGACAGCTAATTTACTTATTAATAATATTAATCAGAGTATATTTATTATCTAGACTTGCTTTTGTGATAATAGAGCTAGAGCATTATCTATCTTTAATTGTATATAAGCATCTAGATCAGCTTTAAAATCATCTGATAGCATTTCTAAAGTAGAAAATTCTTTTTTATCTTTTGTATTCTTATTTTCATCTAAAAGAGAAATTAATTCTTCTTCTGTTTTAAATAAGCTAAAGGCAGATCCACCAGCACCACCAGCTGGACCTATTAAATTTACATATTCATAATCAGATGATCCTTCTTGTCTGATTCCTAATTCTGTACCTTTCCAGTTAAATTCTAAGCTTTTACCAGCAGATCCATCATTACCTTTAGGTCCTTGATCTCCTTTTTGACCAACTTCACCCCTAGGACCTTGTTCTCCAGCATCTCCTTTAAGTCCTTGTATACCTTGTGGACCTTTTAATGCTTCTAATTGTTCTTGTGTAAAGTCAGAATAAGTAAAAGCATCACCTTTTTCTCCTTTTGGACCTGGAGTTAATTCTATTTTATTAATAGCATTATCTACCTCATATTTAGTATAGTAAACAGAAAGATCTATAGTGGGGCTATCCCCTTTTTCTCCTTTAAGATCCATATATTCATAATTAGATGATCCTTCTTGTCTAATCCCAAGGCTTGTTCCATTCCATCTATATTCTAATGATTTTCCATCAACACCAGCTGGACCTACTAATTCTTCTTTAGAAGGTATCATGTCTATTGCTTCTTGTACTGTTTGCTTAGAATTTTCAACTTCTCTTAACAGCTCTATTAATGCTGAATATTGTGGATCATCAACTATACTATCATCTATATCAGTAATGATAGATGACTTAACAGTATAACCAAAAGCATCAGTAGTAACTTTTTTACCTTGATATTCTATTAAAAATTCTGCAGCATAAGTTCCAGGAATGTTAGTGCAATGACTAGGTAAATTTATTTCTATAATTCCTAATGCTTCATTGTAATTAGCAGCATTAACCATTCTAAAAGCACCATTAGGATTTACTACATTCATAATTATTTTATAATTAGTTATATTTACTGGCTGTTTATCTCTTAATAAAGAAACATAAAAATTAGATACATTACTATCTGTATTTGTAAAACTTAATTCTGATTGTGTTACTTTACCAGTTCTTATGTCTAGTGAAAAATTATAATCTCTATTTAAACTCATGCAATTACTCTCCATTTCTATATAATATTAGCCAGGAAAAGCCCTGGTTAGCTCAATATAAAAAATGACATACAAATGTATGCCATTCTATTTTTTAATTGTATAATCTAAGCAGATCCATCCAGCACCAGATTTTAATTTGCCCCAATTATTCTTTGTTTCTACTATTGTATAGACTTCATTCCTTTTAACAGATGTATTAATCTTATAATTAGTACCAGCTCCAGCTCTTACATTTAATACATTAGCTGTTATTTTGACTGTATAAGATGACACTCCAGAATTGGAGACTCCTAATGCAGATAAATTTTTTCCAACTTGATTTAAACAACCTTTAGCAATAGCTTGAGCCATTTGTTCAAACTTAGAATCAAATAAGTTATTATCTGATGTGTGGTCTATGAAACCACATTCTATTAATATAGCTGCACACTTAGTTTCTCTTAAAACATGGAAATTAGATACTTTAACTTTTCTATCTACAAAACCTATTCCAACTAAGTTGTTATTAATCTTTGTAGCAAGTTCTTCTTTTTTTCCACCTTTACTATAAATATGAGTTTCAACACCCTTAGCTTTTTCTGGTGCAATAGCATTTCTATGAATAGATACAAAGTAATCATAAGCTCCTCTGTTTTCCATAGAACTTCTTTGAGATAAGCTAACAGTTGCATCTGATGTTCTAGTATAGCTTACAGATTCTCCATTAGAAGATAAGATTTCTCCAACTCTTCTAGATAATCTTAAAACATCATCAGATTCTCTTCTTTTGTTATAACAAGCTCCTGGGTCACTTCCACCATGTCCTGGGTCTAATAACCATTTTGCCATATACATCACCTTCCTATATTAAATACTTTTGGTTATAAAAAAGACAGCCAATTAATTTATTGGCTGCCCTGTTGACATATCTATGCATAATTGAGAATCATCTATACTTTTTAAAGCATATAAAGACTCATCTTCAAGATTTATAATTACTTCAACATTAATTTTAATATCTTCTGTTCCTTCTATGATAAATCTATTTTCAAATTCTTCTGAAACCCAAACATCACCTTTGCCTTTTTTTACAATTGATGAAATTATATATCCAGTATTGATATACATATATTTATTAGGAATATTAAGAATTACTTTGCCATTTACTATCTGAACATCTTTTAAATTAATTCTAACTTGCTTATTTTCAGCTTCTATGCAATGTGTTTCTGAAAAAGTTCTTGTTAAAGTGTTAGCATAAGAATTAACATGATTTCCTCTAAATGTAGCATTATGCACTACATAGCCACTACAATTCCAATGTCCCCAGCTTCTAATTCTATCATCTGTACCTGGATGAGCTTCCTCTGTTACCACAATTCTAGCATTAAGATTATTACCATTTTGATAACCTAATATAGCTCCATTATCACCATAAACACCTAATAATCCAGTCACTGTATTCCATGTAGCTGATAGAATATCATTTGTAAATAGTGTGCTTCCTTGATAATTAAATTTAATTCTATTATTAATATACATTGGAGCATATACATTGATACCCTTTTTATACTTAGTATTCCCATCAGCTTGATCACTACTCCAACAATCAAAAAAATTGTATTGAGCATCTGAACTTGACCACCCATTTGTTAGATCTGGTTTTGCTATATGAGAAAATCTAATAAAATCCCCATATTGTGCTAAAGCAAAGTTAACTCCATTAAGGTCTCTATTACTAGAAAAATATGAAGTACCAATTCTAAGCATCTGTTCAGTTTTTTGAGAATCTTGAAATGTAATTCCTCCAGCATCTAAACCAACCCATTTACCACCAGATTGGCTTTTTGCTGTTCCATTAAAGATTAAATTTCCATTAGAATCTCCACTTAAAACAGTTGAACCAGATTTATTTTTTACAGTTAATGCACCATTATTAATAGTTACACCATTAGCATCAATAATAGTAGATCCAGAATAGACTTCATCTGGATGTGGTGTCCAAGCTGATTCTATAGTTCCTTCTGATAATGAAATTTGTTTAACACATATCATACCAGAAGTAGCTGAACTATAAATAAATGGTTTAAAAAACACATTTCCAGACTTAGTTCTAAAATGAACATATACTTTTGTATATGCATTTACTGTTAAAGTTTGTCTATAATCTATAACAGTACATTGAGATTGACCACTTGTGTCAGCTGTGCTACTACACCAAAAATGTAATGGTGTCAAACTATTACTTGTAATTGCAGTATTAGTATAAATCCAAGCTTCATAAACATAATCTGTATTGCTTTTTAATCTTACACTTGTATAATATGCCATTCCACTTGGAAAAGTAGTTTTAAATTCTTTTTCACCAATAAAAGGATTTACTCCAGCTGTAGTTATAGAAAGTCCTCCACCATTGCTCACCCAATAAGAAGATCCATTCTTTGCATCAGAATTTTTTAATAAATTAAATCCACCACTAGCTTTGAAACTGGCTGTTATATTATTAGCTGTTTGTGTTAATGAAGATTTTGTTGCATAAGTGTTTGAAGCATCATTCTTATTTAAATAAGTTTGTGCAACTGTATTTGTAATAGAATTCTTTGCCACATTTATCTGTGAAGTTGTTTCAGTTTTTGTGTAAACTTCAGTTTTATTGTAAACATCAGAAGCATTTGCTTTTGTTCCAATTGCTGAATCAATATCTTCAGGGGCTGGTGTCCAAGAACCTGTTTTTGTACCTTCCTCAACCATAAATTCTTCAATAACAACTGTGTATGTGTTATTAGGAAGTCCTTTATTTGGTTGAAAGTAAGTTTGATTAACCCCAGCACTACTGTCAACAAGAGTTGAAGGGGTAGTGTACTCCATTCTTACTTTATGAGGAAGCCCATCATCAAAAACTGAAGTATCAATAGTTCCAATGGTTCCAACATAGACATCATCAATATAAATCTTTGTTGATACAAGTTTTTGTCCATTGTGGAAATGGATATTTTTAATAGTATATTTTGTACAAGTCATGTAGAAGTGAACTATATATTTAGTGTTTTTCTTATATTTAATAAGCTTATCAAAATAGAAACCTCCATCTCCAGTTCCAGTAGGTCTTGTAACAATAAGTTTACCATTCTTTACATATTTAGTTAAATCTAATGTAGAACTACTAAAAGGTTTTATAGTTTCTTTATAAGCTAGATTTCTTCCTCCAATTTGAACATTGTTTACAGCAGTTGAAATCTTATTTTCAACATTAGTTTTAGTCTCATAAGTTTGAGATACTCCTAAATTAATACTATCTTTAGCTATATTAATTTTTGAATCTGTTTCAGATTTAGTGTAAGTTTCTGACTTCTTATAAACATCAGTTGAATTAGCTTTTTTGTTGATAGCTGTATTAAGTTCTGATTTAGCTGAATTAATTTTACTTGTAGCATCTGCTGAAGCTGAACTAATTGCTTCATTCTTTTTAGTATCTGCATAAGATTTAGCAGAATTTAATGTATTAGTATTTGCAGAACTTATCTTTGTTTCTACATTAGATTTAGTTTCATAAGTTTGGCTTACTCCTAGATTAATAGAATCTTTAGCAACTTTTATTGCAGAATCAGTTTGTGCTTTAGTATAAGTTTCAGATTTTGTGTAAACATCAGCAGTGTTTGCTTTAGAATCAATCATTCCTTGCACATCTTCAGGTGCTGGTGTCCATGCTGTGGATTTGCTTCCCTTTTCAACCTTCATTTCATAAACAGATAATGAGCCTGTTTTAATATAGTCAGTTCTTAGCCCAACACTAAAATATTGATTTGAAAGTTGTGCCTCACTTAATGTAAATGTATATGTCTGATACAATGTTAATTCATTGGTATTTCCTTTTGTTATATTTGAAATAACATTAGGACTTGAATTAAATCCTGCACTCCAGCCTGTTACATTTCCACTACCTTGAACATATAGCCTTGCATTGCCCTCTTGACCACTTACCAAAGTAATGTTTTTGTATTTATATGTTAAGGAAACAGAAATTTTATCCCCAGCTTTTAAATCAGGTGTTAAATACACTTTTCTATAGAACATAGTAGTGTTTGTTCCCCCTGTAAAATTGGTAAAAGCAACAGTTTCTTTAGAATCCCTCATTAAGTTTCTAGAACCTACCTGAATCCCATTAATTGCTTCATTAACCTTTGTTGTTACATTTGATTTAGTTTCATAAGTGTTTTTAACACCAAGCTCAATACTATCTTTAGCAACTTTTATTGCAGAATCAGTTTCTGTCTTAGAATAAGTTTCTGACTTAGTGTAAACATCAGTTTTAGATGCTTTTAGGTCAATAGATGCTTGAACATCTTCAGGTGCTGGTGTCCAATCTGTAGCTTTAGTCCCTTCCTCTATTTGTACCTTGGATATATAAACAGTATTAGTATCAATACCATACACAAAAGGCTTCATATAATAAACATCTTGTGTATTTGGTGTTTCAAATACAACCCAAATCTTTGTCCATTTATTTGCTTCTAATTTTCCACTTGCAGAAATAACTTTTTCTAAATGCTGTCCACCTGTTTCAGAAGTGTTTAACCACATGTGTAGTGGGTTAGAACTATTTACTATCATACTTCCACTAGACTTCATCATCATGCTATATACATAAGTTGTATTTCTTTTTAATTTGATAAATGAATTATATTGAATACCTGAATATCCAGTAACTTTTATAGTTTTTGTACCATCAATAAAAGTTCCTTCTACCTTGCCAATTCCACCACTATTGCCTATCCAATTACCCAAACCATATTGGTCTATATTACTTTTAAGAAATAAATTTCTGCCACCAACTTGTAAATTATTAAAATTAGCTGTAACAGTATTAACTTTAGTTTCAGCAGAGCTTACCCTTTGTGTTATAGAATCTGTAGTAGTCTTAATTTCTGCAACTTTATCTGTTATAGTCTTGTTAACAGTTGTTATTTGCCCATTTGTATAGCTCTTAGCATCAGCTAATGCTTTGCTTTGAGCATTATTAGCTTTTGTTGTTGCATCACTTGCAGCAGTACTTATAGCAGCATTCTTAGCAGTATTTATTCTATTGTCAACTGTTCCTAATTGAGTTGTATGTGTACTGATAGTAGATTCAGTAGAACTTACCCTTTGAGTTATGCCAGATACATTAACTTCTATAGCAGCTACATTATTCTTTATATTAGTAACATCTGTTTTAACAGCTGATATATTATTTTTATTAGTATCTATGCTTGATTGAAGCTCTTTCTTAGCTGTATTAATATCTGATTGTTCTACCTTTAAAGCTATAGAATCTTTCATAGCAGATATTTCAGAAGTATGTTTATTTAATGTACTATTCATATTATTTTTATCTGCTGTATAAGTTTGAGAATCAACTTTTAACTTAATAGCATTTGTATTAGCTGTAATGCTAGTACTGTTTGCAGCTATTTTCTTTCCTTGTTCTGTTATAGTTGTATCTTGTTGACTTAATTTAGCTGATAAATTAGTGCCATTAACATCTATTTTAGTTCCAGAAATTGATTCAGTAGCTCCATTGATTCTAGTTATAACACTATTAATATTTAATTTAGCTCCATCAATATTAGCATTGCCAGATATTTTGTCATTTGTTATTGATCCATTAGTTATACCAGCATTAGTTACCCCATTTTCATCCATGATAACTGTTTTTCCATCAGCTCCCCTAACTAATAAACCATATTTGCTACCATCTCCATTAACATCACCTAAAGAAACTCTTTCAACTTGTTTAGATCCTATACCAGTAAATACTTGCAATCTGTTTCCAGACATTTTTAAATTACTATTAGGTCCAGCTACAGTTACTCTTGATGTATCTATAGTTCCAGTAGTAAGTTTGTTTGCTTCAAGATCTGATATTTGAGCAGATCCTATTGCACCATTTGCAATGATACTTGATCCAGCTTGAATTGATCCAGCTGCTATGTTAGTTGCAGTAACTGATCCAGCTGTAAGATGTTTAGTTTGAATTGAATTAGCTTGAATTTTTTCAGAGCTTATAGAATTGGCTGTAAGATGTTTAGTTTGAATTGAATTTGCTTGAATATGTTGTGCTGAAATTTCATCAGCTTTTATTTTTTCTCCAGTAATTGAATTGTCATCAACTTCTATAGAACCATTTAAATCATCTGTACTAATAGTTCCATCAGTACCTATTGTGTCACCAGCTAAGTTTAATATATTATCTTTTTCAGCTTGTAAATCTTCAAAAGTAAGAGCATGACTTGCTATTTCACAAGTATTATTGTCTGGATCTTGTGGGTATATAGTCATTTTAACAATTCTTTGAGTTTCTCTTGTTCTAGTCTTTTTGTCTACTATTGTTACAGTATCTCCTATGTCATACATGTGTATGTCAGTACCATTTATAGCAGCTAAATCTTTAATTACAGCTTTATAAGAAATATAAGGTTTAGATAAATCAGCTAATTTTGCAATTGCATCATCTCTTAATGATTCAGCTGTAGTGTATCTTTCATCTTTCCAATAAGCAGCAATTACTTTATTTTTATAAGCTAAATTATCTACATAATTTCTGCCACTATTTACAGATTCAATAGTTAAATCATCTTTACCTATTGGATATATTCTAGTAATTATGTCATAAGTATGTCCTTCTTTATTTAAGCTTACTAAATTTAAATCAGACATAAAATAAGAGCCTTTATCAGCTCCTACAGTATCATATACATATAATTTTTTATTTAAAGCATCAAAATTATACTCAACCCTAAAGACTTTCTTTATATCTGATAATACATCATAAGAATTAGTTATCTTTTTTCTTAATGTTCTTTTCTTCTTTGTATTACAATGTAATTCATATGTCCATCCAGTACCATTTAATGCAGCTAGTATAGTATTATTTATATTTTGCTCTAATGAAGTAAATTCTTTAAAAGCATTACCTTGTAGATCTTCAATATTACAAATAGCTATGACTTGAATATCATAACCATTGTCATTTACTTCTTTGATTATGTATTCATTATCAAATCCTTTTAATCTTAAATATCTTTCACACTTTAATTCATATCTGTAATCATTTGAGGCAGTAAAATTGAATTCTATTTGATCTACACTATTTAAGTCTTTTACTACCTTCAAATTTGTAACATTAGTCAATAATGCTACATGTTCTTTTGATTCATTTAATAATTTTATCATTTTACCACCTCAATATTTATTAATATAATTCATTAAAGCTCAGTTCTACATCACAACCAGTAGATAAGGTTATTTGACTATTTCCAGGATTCAAATAAGGTAATGACCAAGAATTATAATATTTAAAATAATTTTCACCAGTTAAGTTGATAATTTCTCCAGTATGAGAATTTATAATTATTGAATCTCCTTGTGGTAAACCAGTTATAGTTATTGGTTCACTAAATCCAGAAATATTAATGTTTTCTGTTATCTTATTAGATGTTATTTTTAAATAAACAGTAGCAGCATGTGTTCCTAAATTCTCTACATCAATTCTTTTTGTATCTTTTCCTTGATAAGTTTTGGTTTGCCCCCTGCCATAATCACATAATAAGTTAACAGTAGTCTTATAGATTCCTGGTCTTATTTTTTCATTTGAATCAATACCATCTAACCAGCATCTATACTGTAAATCCATATCAGAAAAACTGATATAGCAGCTTAACAGCTCTTTTAATAGCTTAGATTTATTTTTGTAAAAATCATTATCATCTGCACATTTAAAAAGGAATACAAGTGAGATTGTTTTAAACCCCCTTTGTATTCCTTTCTCTATAGGAGATGCTGCTCCAGCTTCCCAGCTTACACCAGAACTAGAGCTGTTTTCAGAAATATCTCTATCTATTAAAGTAGCTTTAAAGTCAGAAATATTTTGATAATTTATATACATCTACACCATCACCTTATTAAATTTTCCTTTTCATTCTCTTTGCAGCTTCACTCATAAAATAATCCATATCATTTCTATCTCTGAATGAATAAGATCCATTAAAATTGATACTTACATTATTATTACTTGTAGCTACAGCATTTCTAGAAATAGCTCCAGCAGAAAATCCACCAGTACTATTAATAGCAGCAGTCAAACTATTTAAAGATTGAGCTAATGCTCTTTGAGTTCTTTGGATTGTTGACTCTGTTTTTGTAATTTGAATCTTACCAGTTATAGTTTTACTATAAGCACTTCTAAGTCTGCTCCAATCATTAATAGATTTATTAGCCATTGAATTAGTAGAAGAAGTTACTCCATTACTCATATTTGCTACAGAGCTTTTAGCATTAGATGACATTTTTTCAGCATTGCTGGTAACATCACCACTCATACTAGTAACTGATTTTTTTGCAGCTTCTGCTAACTTTGTATATGATTTATTAGAATCACTATACATAGTATCAGCTGATTGTTTAATTGATTGATTAGCTTTCTTAAAGTTAGAATCAGCAACTTGTGCTACTTGTGCAGTATTTGAAGCTGTATCAGTAGCCATGCCCTTAGTTGCATCTTTCATAGCTTTTTTAGCATCAAATAAATTAATTGAAGCTGACTGTGCTGCTTTTTGAGTATTGGATTCTACAGCCTGTGCAGCTTCTGCTGTATTAGCATCTACAGCTTGTGCAGCTTCTTCTGTTTTAGCATCCATTTTTTGTTTCATCAGATCCATAGCAGCTGTAACATCTTTTTGCATGGTTTCAGCATCTATTTTTCCAGCCTTAGCCATTGTTTCTAAGTTATATTGTACTTGCTTGGCTGATTCTTCTACTGTCATTCCTTCTTGAATGCCACTAAACATCATTCTAGTTGTATCATTCATTCCTTGAAGTATATTGATTTGCTGACTGTCCATATTATTTAATTGAGCTGCTAAATTATTTGAAGCTTCTTCATATTCTCCATTAACTATATTAGGTACAGCATCTAATATAGTTTGCATAGAATTAACTGTGCCTTGTAATTGCTCTACAGTTGCATTTCTTAGGTTATCCATACCCCTTGTAGCTGTTAAACACATCTTGTCCATTGCTTCTTGTGTGTTAAGCTCCATCTCTGCCCCAGATTCTTTAATAATTCCTGGAATATCTTTAAATCTTCCTGTTATAACAGCTTGAATTACTTCTAATACTGTTTTTATAATGATAAGCATATTTCCAAAGGTTAACTGAATAACTCCAGATATATATTCACATATGCCACCTAAGAAGAAACCAAATGCTCCAAATTTCTCTTGAAGCCCTAATATAGCTGTGTTACTATCTCCAATCTTAGCAACTAGTAAAGTACCTAGTACAGCAGCTACAGCAGTTATTACAGGAGTCATTGCAGCAAAAACTGGAATTAATGAACCACTACCAATTACACTCATTATTGACATTAAAGATGATGCTGCACTTATTCCTGTACCTATTACTGATAAAACTGGTCCTAATGCAGCAACAGCTCCAGCAATACCTATAAGAGTTGATACAAGCTCTGGATTGTTTTTAATCCATTCTACAGTTTTTTCTATTATAGGAGTTACTTTATCAACCATATCCTTTAATATTGGCAGCAAAGATTCTCCAATAGTTGCTCCTAATTCTTTTAATGTATTCCATAAAGCAGTTATTTGAGCTGAGAATCCATTTTCAACAGTATCAGACACACTATCAGCAGTACCTGCTAATCCTTCAAGGCTGGAACTTCCTTCTGCTACAGCTGCAAGTAATGAATCTCCTGTATCTTCCCATTGAGTACCAAATATAGCAGTAGCTGCTGTATTTTGTTTGATTGGATCTTTCATTTCAGATATTTTTTGAGCAACTTCTTTCATTTGAGCAGATGCAGTTGCTCCACCAGCTGCAATATTGGATTGAACTGTTTTAGCATTAAGCCCTAAAGTCTTTATAGCACTAGCTGCATCATCATTCATTTCAGATAATCTTAATCTAGCTTCTTTGACACCATCTAGCAATTTATCAGTATTAAAAGCACCATTTTCCATACCTTTTGCTATGATGGATAATGTTTCTTCTGCTGTATAGCCTAATTTAGACATTTGTGGAGCATATTCATGCAATGTATCTAAAAAGTCTCCAGAGACATTTAAACCATTTTTCATACCATAAGCTATAATATCTGTTGCATTTTGACCAGATATGCCAAAGTTTCTCATCATTAATGATGCAGCTTTTATACTGTCTTGTGCATCAACATCAAAAGCTTTAGATAAAGATAACACTTCTGTTGTAAAGTCTTCTACTTCATCTGGAGACAGTAAATCACCTAATGTTTGTTTAACAGCTATAATTGATTCTGTAGCATCTCCAAAGTCAAAACCTTTTTTAGATAAAGTCCTTACAGTCTTTAAAACTTCATTGGCTTCATTTTCAGTCAGTCCTAATGATGATTGAATTTTAGTAAGAGCATTATCAGATTCTACAGCAGCTGCAGTTGCTGCAGTTCCTACTGCAATTAATGGCTTAGTTACTTTATCAGTTAGATTGCTGCCAATGTCTTTTAACTTCTCTCCAGCTTTTGAAAATTTCTCTAGTCTTTTTTGAGCATCTTCAAAACCTTGTCTTACATTAGACATAGCACTAGTAAAGGCAGAAATATCTAACCTTATTTTCATCCTTAGATCTTGCACTATCTCACCAACTTTCTATTTAAATTTGTCAAATAAAAATGACAATGTGTCTTCTCTTTCTTCTAAAGTTGATTCCTTATATCCAGAATCATTAGCAGGATCAGTATTAAAAGGATCAATGATCTTAAACTTTTTACCACCTTGAATTACACCAAAAGCATTGTAACAAGCCATAAAATTGTAATAATAATCTTGCTTTAATTTTTCTTCATAGCCATTCAATGTTAATTTAGCTTCTTTAATGGTTAAGCCATAAAAATCACTTGGAGACATTCCCATACTTCCTACAAGTTTTGAATATAATATTTCTATATATTCTTCAAAAGAAGAAAAAGGAGGATCTACTCCCCCATATCATCATTTTCTGATTGTTCTTTTATTCCTAAACCTTTATATAATGCTGATAACATTATTTCTGCAATCTCTTGAATTGTTCCACCATCTGCAAGAAAAACAGACATTAAATCTCCTGCTTTTTCTGGAGTTAATTTAGGTTTATTGTTGAATTTTATTAATCCATAATAAAAAAGTGATCTTATTGCTAATATGTCCATGTCTTTATTTAATTTCATTATGTCAAGCCCTTCTGACTTCATTTGACATAATACATTTATGTCATAGCAGATCATGTATTTTTTATTGTTTATTTTTATAATTGTGTTTGTCATGTTTTACCTACTCCTACTCTATTTTTTGTTATTTTAAACTATTATGCTTCTACTTCTGCCAATGCTCCAGTACCTTCAAAAGATACAGAATATGTCATAGTATCTTCATAAGGGGCATCAATTGAGATAGATGTTATAATAGCTTTTCCTGTGTAACCAACTGATTTAGTTGAATCAGCCATTAATACAGTTACTTCTGTTCCTTCATTAAAAGCTTGAATAGCTGCTTTATATCCAGCATCATCAACAAAGAATACACCATCACAGTCAACTGTCCATGATTTTAAACCAGCTATCTTAGAAGTCCATGCTCCAGATGTTTTATTTGTTGTGTCTATTGTTTCTGAACTCATTTCTACAGATGCATTTCTTTGTCCACCTAGAGCTTGATCTCCAAGTTTAATTAATATGTCCATACCTTTTTTAATCATATTGTCATTTCTCCATTTCTTTATTTATTTTTTGGCAACAAAAAAGAGCCTTAAAAAAGCTCTTATTAATTGTTAAGTTCTATAGTTTTAATTTTTAAAATTAATGAACTGTGATATATACTACCTTTAGTAGAACCTTCTACTGATTGGCTTTTATCATCTTCCTTTTGAATAACCATATTATTTAACTTTATATCTAAGTAAAGATTATTGATTTTTATATCATTATCATTAATTGTTTGTATTACTTTTTGTGAGATTTCCTTTATCTCCTTTTGACCAGTATAATTACTGAAAATATCTATATTTTGCATTATTTCATAGCCAATATTGGTCTTTGTGCCACTATCTAATAATTGACTATAACCAATAGAGATAAAAGGATATTCTGTTTCATCTGGCACAGTATCAAAGACATTGTAACCAGTAGAAGATAATACTTTGTATAGCTCACCTTGTACAGCTAAAATATCAATCATTTTATCACCTTCCACCCTGTGCAAAAGCAGCTCTTATTGCTGCTTCAATTCTTCTTTCTAAATCTTGTGTTTCTTCATTAAAAGCAGGATTTAAAAAAGGCTTAGCAGCTCTTTTCCTAGTTCCATATTCAATGCAGTTAGCATATTCTACATTTGTTCCTATGTCAGCTTCAACTCCACCCATAGATTCACTAAAATTATGAGTTATGCTGCCCCTTAATCTTCCTGTGTCTACTGGTGCTTTTTGTTTAGCATTTCTTTCTATAGCTAATGCTGTTACCTTAATTTCATTATTAGAAGCATTTACAGCATCTTTTGCTGATATTCCAAGCTCTTTTATTACATCACTAAAATTAGCATCACAATTTAATCTCATTTGCTACATCAACTCCATTACATATCTAATTACTTTACCATAATCAGTTACAGATATTCTTTTATACTTCTGGTTATCATATTCAAAAATAAAATCATCAATAGCTATCTTGCTTCTACTAAAAACCTTAATAGCATGATGTGTTATTTCTCTACCATTAGCATCTATTTTATATTCTGTATATGGAGCTACAGAGCAGCTGATTTTACCATATGAATTATATTTATCTGTATATCCACCATAGCCATCTTTGGATCTAGTAATGGAATATACTTTTATAGATTTGTTGTAATTCATTATAAGGTCCTTAATCTTCTTGATTGAGATTTCTTGTATTCATCTAGTAAAGGCTTGTATTCTGTTAAAGTATCTGATTCAAAACTGGATTGAATTACATCTATTGATTCAGATGTAAGCCCTTCTGATCCAATCTTTCTGAATCTTTTTATTGCTATTTCTTCTGCTATGAAATTAAGGTTAACTGGAAGTGTTTCAGTAGAAATGTATAAACAGATTAGCTTAGAAGCATCATCAATGAATATAGATAACAGATCATCTTGTGCATCATCTTCTAAACCTAATTTGAGTTTTATTCTGTCAAGGCTGCCAGATGTATTAGATGATAAATTATATTTTATTTTTCTAAAATCCATTATTTATCACCCTTTTTCTTTTGTTTTTGCTGCTTTGGTTTTACAGCATTTTTTGTCTTTTTTTCTTGTTCCTGCTCTACAGCTTGATTTATATTTCTTCTTCTTCTAAAAGTTGCTAAACCCATTCTGTCAGCTCCTTTCTATAATGAATAAAAAAGAGAAGCTATAGCAGCTTCTCTAGTATGTTTTAAACTATTCAGAAATAGTAACTTTTATAGCTTTAGATTCATCTCTTAAATAAGCTACAAAGTGCTTATCTACAGCATATACATTAGTCTTAGTTAAGATGTCTCTATCAGTTTCTACATTTGTATCTCTCTTTAATTCAATACCTATAGCACCTTCTTTTACTATAAACATTTCATTAGCAGATACTTTATTTGAAATAACAACATTCACACCATATATTTGTCCAACATGACCAGTTACTTTAGCTTGACCATTTGAAATGTGAACATAGTCATTAGATTTTCTGATAGCAGCATAGTGAGCTGGATTCATAAATATATACATTGTATCTTCTATATCTTCTCCAAACTTTAATACAGCATCTGCAACTATATCAGAAGTAACTGCTCCAGTATGAGCATGTACTAAAGCTGTGATTCCTCTAAGTGCAGCAAAGCAATCATTATCCACTTTATTAGCTACAGCTAGTAATAATTGTGATGCTACTTCATTTACTGGATCTCCATATCCAGATAAAATTGCTTCATCTGTTAATTCAACAGCTTTTGCAGCCTTTTTAACAGTAACTTGTTTAGATTTAGCTTGTAATAATACTGGAGTATCTGCTTCTCCTTCTGCTAAATCTGCTGCATCTCCAATGTATTGATATACTGGAATTGTTAAAGTATTACCTGGATTACCTTGTAATTCTCTACCAACTCTTGCTAATGGAGCTAATTTGATTAAGTCAGTTAACTTTGCATCTATAAATTCTCCTAATTTTTCTGGATTGATAAGGTTTGTTAATTTTGTTGTTGACATATTTGTTTCCTCTTTTCTTCTTCTTAATTTTTTGCACAAAAAAAGAGCCATCAATTAATGGCTCTCAAATATATGTGAAAAGTAATTACTACTGCATATTCATATAATCAGTAAAAGACATGCTTTTTAGATCTGTAGTATTATTAAAAGGTTGAGTAGGAGTAGTAGGAGTAGATCCTTTTGTTCTTTCTACTACAGATTGATCTAGCTGTGATTTAAATTCTGATTCAAATAATTCTAAGTTGCATCTTGTTTCTTCTTCTGTTGATCCAACAAAGTATTTTACTAATGCAGCTGGTAATCCACTTTTACTAGCTATTTCAGTTGCTTGTGCTGTTAATTTTTCTCTTACAGCTTCTTGTTTTATTTGTTCCATTTGTTTTCTTAACTCTCTGATCTCCTTTTGTTCTGGAGTTTCATTAGGGAATCTTTTTGTAATTTCATCATTTAATAATTTTTCTAAATTATAACATAATTTTTTTATTTAATGTTATCTAATTAAAAAAGCCATCGGAATTCGTACATTAACGAACCCTGATGGCTTTAATATTTTATTCAGTTTTCAATTCTATCAAATTGGATTATTATAGTTC
>ERZ773190.1019-NODE-1019-length-28789-cov-11.894098_pt1 | contig 28789 bp, 28 predicted proteins | sample MGYA00511111_ERZ773190 | MGnify/ENA primary metagenome ERZ773190 (study PRJEB29015, sample SAMEA2737777) | human gut metagenome | biome: human gut; feature: human-associated habitat; material: faeces | place: China | collected 2012 ... | reverse complement strand
TTTCAAACAAGATAAATCGGTAAGCATTTTTAGGAATGTATTCGCCTTTGAGCCATGGGCAACGCTGCGGCATCTGCTCCAAAGATTTTGCAGCCTTTTCAAATTCGACTGTAAGCCGCTCTGCTGCCGCAGGGCTGACCTGTGCCAGAAATGAGGCATGGGACACCAGCATCTGAGCGGCCCGTGCTGACACGATCACGCGGTATTTATTTTGCTGCTCCATGTCCAGCGGCCTCCTTGATCGCGCTGCGCATCATGGAAGTGACCTCATCAACCGAATAGCCCTCGCTTCCACGCATCCGGTCCTCTTCCGCGGAAAGCAGCTCCTCACGGAGCTTCAGCATTTTTTCACGGCGGTTGTAGGTTTCGATGTCCATGACGACTAAGTCACCCTCGCCGTTCTTGGTGAGAAAAATCGGCTCGGCGGTTTCTCTGCACAAATCAGCAATCTCGTTGTAGTTCTGGCGAATCGCTGCAGATGGACGGATATTCATAAAAACACCTCCTGCTCCTATGTGACCTATACATAATAGTAAAATTCTAATTATATTATATCCATATTATGCAACGAAGTCAATGCGGACGACTGTCACTTCGTTCTCCATTTCCACCACTTTACAACCATTATGACAACAGCAACCACGAAAACAGCTATGAACAATACCAAAGATAGTTTGTTCAGAACGACATTCTGCTTAAAGAGGAAAAGTAACCTCGCTACAAAATGTACTATGCAGGCTTTTTCAAATGTGTTATACTAAACATATATTCACACTGAGTCGATGTTTTATTTTGGAAGGATTGTACATAAAATGAGTTTGATTCATGATTTGACTGAATTTTGTGATCAAGAGTATAAACCACATTGTCAAAACGATCCCTGTCCTGAATGTACTCACCCTTCTGGGAAATGCAGTGGATCTTGTCTTGAGTGTTCGAAGCAAATCAACTATCATACAGAAGGTGGGCGGTCTTTATATAACTGTCAAAATTATATCTATTACTACACAGTAAAATACTCTTGGAAATATGCCTCGGAAATCATGTATGCACTAAAAATGCTAGACTTTTCAAAATATCCACAGTATCAAATTCTGTCTCTTGGGTGCGGAAATGCCCCTGATTTGATGGCTTTTGACGCACTTCGATTCACTTATGGTAATAAAAATTTTTCTTATAGAGGATATGATATTAGTGATTGCTGGCAAACTATTCATCGAAAAATCATTGATTATTCGGCAATATATCCAAATGCGACAGTTCAATTTGAAATTTCTGATGTATTCGATGGATTAGTTGTAAACAATATTTATAAATTTTCTTATAATATTGTCGTAATCAATTATTTGCTTTCTCATTTTCCAAACGAAAATCGTTCTATATTTGTCAATCGGATATTTGATGATATTATAAGCTATATCCTACCGTTTAGAGTTCCAAATTCACCCTTTCTTATCATAATAAATGATATTGATCATTGGGAAATTCGACAATATTTTGACTCTTTTATTGAAAAACTTTCAAAAGCAGGATATGGCGGAACAAGGTCATATTACCATTTTAAAGACAGAAATTTTGAGGCTAAAGATGGATCGGCTCGTCATGAATTGAACGGAAATCTTTTTGTAATTCCAGAAGAATACAAAAAGAAGTTTCACTGCGCAATTGTTTGCACAGGCGCGCAAGCAATAATTGAGGTAAAGCCATAATGATTATAAGCGCAAGTAGGCGGACAGATATTCCAACATACTATTCTGACTGGTTTTTCAATCGTATAAAAGAAGGCTTTGTTTTCGTTCGAAATCCAATGAATGCGCATCAAATTAGCCGCATAGATTTGCGCCCTGATGTCGTAGATGGAATTGTTTTTTGGACAAAAAACCCATTGCCTATGTTGGACAGACTGGATTTATTAAAAGAATATACTTATTATTTTCAGTTCACGTTGACCTCTTACGGCGAAGATGTCGAGAGCAATATACCTTCCAAAAGCAATGTTATTATTCCCTCATTTCAACGCCTTTCAGACAAACTTGGACCCGAAAGAGTAATTTGGAGATATGATCCGATTTTTCTGAGCCAAAAGTATTCCATCGACTATCATATTCACTATTTTGAAATGCTCGCTAAAAGACTTTCCCCCTATACAAAAAAATGCACAATCAGTTTTCTCGATTATTACCGTAACACTGAAAAAAAACTTTCAACTTTAGGCATACAACCTTTTCCAATCGAATCACAAATTTTTATGGCAAAAAAAATAAGCGAAATCGCACATTCTTACGGGTTGTCAGTTGATACTTGTGCAGAAAAAATTGATCTTCAGAATTATGGCATTCAGCACGCTCATTGTATCGATGAAAAACTATTTGAAAAGCTTTTGGGGTGTCCCCTTAAAATTGGAAAGGACAAAAATCAACGCATGGAATGTGGCTGTATAGAAAGCATAGACATTGGTGTATATAATACTTGTCGAAATGGTTGTAAATACTGTTATGCCAATTATAATAATGCTGCTGTATCCAATAATTCTAGTAAGCATGATGTTTACTCGCCAATACTTGTCGGAAACATCATGCCTACAGATAAAATAAGCATACGAAACATGAAATCATGTCAATGTGGTCAGCTGTCATTCGATTAAAGTCAGATAACGAAATTTAAGCTCAATTTATTTAGCTTGTCCATAGAATTTCTTAAAATTGTATAACTGTACATAAATTTTTTGAAAACTTACTGCATAATCACAGTTTTTTGCGGACAAAGCCGTTCAACAGGAAGCACCAACAGCACAGACGGACACTTGACTGACTGCGCTGTTGTCAACTCCGATATTTTAGTACGCAGACTTCCTGCTGATCCTCGCCCCAAAGAGCCAGTGTTCACCGCATACCTTGTCATAAGCCCGGAGTTCCCCTGCGAACAAAACATTCCGATATATAAAAAGGACGCTGCCGCCTCTGGGTAAGAGGTTGCAGCGTCCTTTTGGTATCAGAGGGCGAATGATCTGTCAGACCGAACGGTTCTCAGTAAATTGGATGCTTTTAGCTTGCATTTTCCTGTTCTTCAAGAATGCGCCAGCCGTCCATCAGGTCTGAATTTTCCATAATAAAGGTGTGGGCAGTATCCTGTCCCCACGAGTTGTCGTATTTCAGCATCAGATAATCGCTCAACTCGGTTCGATTTTTGAACTTCAACAAGCGATACGGCTCCTGAAAAGCGACCTTTTCAACGAAATATACTGCATCCGATGTGGGAAGCATAACGCCGACATGACCGATCATAAGAGAATTGTCCGTTTCAGAGAACTGATCGTGCAGGACTACGGAGACGAGACGGATCTTATCATCTTCCGCGAAAGAGAGGCCGCGTTTCTTCCATTCCTGCTGAATCGTTTTCAAATGGGTAGGAATATCGGTCGTATTGGTGGTTTTAACCGGGGCGAACAGCGCATCAAACTTTTGCCGTTCATCGCCGCAAAGGGATTCCGGGTCAGAATCCAGTGTTTCATAGTCCATAAACAGGGTGTCCTCGGCTGAGTCAAGGTCTGCCTTGCCCGTGACAGTGATAAAATCACCGAACAGCCCACAAGCGGTGATCCGACAGTTCCAGCCGGGGAAGGTATCGTATTTTTCTGTCCATGCGTCCTGCATGGAGTAAGGATCGTATTTCAGATCCAAAGGCTTGGCGTTTTCAAAACCTGTGGTGAGCCATGCCGGGTCCACAGCATTGTTGAACTTTTGCACATGATCAAAGAAGGTCTGTATCCGCAGGTCGGATACGCCGGCATCCTGCAAAAGTTTGGAAAGAAGATCCTGTGTATCCGAATCTGCCAAATTGGAGTATTCGATTTGCTGAAGGACGGGCTGAGAAGCTTTTTGAGTGCAGCCCCCTGCCAGAAGCGCACCGCAAAAAAGTGCAGCGGTGCAGACAAGAAAAGTTCGACGTTTCAAAAATGGTCACCTCGTTGTGTTTTTCGGAAAATTTCTTTGAGTGCCGGAGTCTCCACCATAGGCGAAGAGAGCAACGCCGTTGGTCTCGTAACGAATGGTATCACAGATAAACAAAGAAAATCAATGACTTCTGTCGTATTTGACCATATATAATGTTGCAGTGTCCATATCCCATACGGCTAACGTCCATGTGGGGAAAGACGATGCGGCAGCTTTCTGAACGATTTTCTTCATGTCGGACACAACAGGAGTATACCCAAGTTGGAATAAAAATTTTCCGTTTTTTCCGAATGGAAGGTTCAAATCGCTTTCCAGATAGACGGAGGATACCAACTTGCGAAGCGCGGCACGGCAATCCCATAGATTTCCCCATGCTGCAGTGGGAGTTTGAAGAAAAGCCTCGTCCAAAATGACCCACAGCAGCGTGAACACGATGTTGAAGAAACGTCGGTACATTGGCGAACTGTCTTTCCGGGATATCGTTGTGCCGGATGCGATTCCGGCTATCGTTCCGAAAGACCTGTTTGACCGGGTGCAGAAGCGTATGGTGCCGTGCGATCTTATAATTTATATTGCATAAAATTGCCATTGTGAACAAATCCAAAATTGGAATATAGCTTTACTCCCATATCGGATGCTGTTATTTGGATAACTCCGCATCCGTATTCTTTTGCATTGTTTATCACTCGGGAAAGCAATTTTCTTGCGATGCCTTTTCTTCTATAGCTTGGCGCAGTAAACATACTGGACAGTAACCCTATTTTCCCGCTTGGACATCCGAAATAAGGCGGCTTTTCAACAAATGACATCCCGCTGGTGCCGATAATTTTGTCTCCGTCAAATGCAAGCCAGGAAGCAAATGTGCCGTCGGCCATATGGCGCATATAATATTGCAGCAGGGAAGAGGTTAAATCAATTTCTTCCGTTGCGCCTTCTTCTCGCAGTTGCTTTATTCTCATGCTGATAAAAACGTTCAACTCGTTTTCTGTGAGCCTTCTATACTCTATTTTTATATACGTTCCAGCCACCGTAAATTGCATGTTATCAATGTAAAAACGCGGCGTTCTCGCCCGAGTTACAGAATATACTCCATCTGCCGCTCCTTGGTTTTCATGCCCATCTTTTCATAAAAGTGCTCTGCCGAAGTATTCCCCGCCCAGACGTTCAGGGTCACCTCGTAGCAACCCAGCGCTTTTGCCTGCTGCTTTACATATTCAAACAGGCTTTCCCCGATGTGCTGTCCGCGCGCCTGCTTGTCAACGCAAAGGTCATCAATGAACAGCGACTTGAAGGGCACCATGTTGGTGGAAAAAGGCTGCTTCTTCAGCTGACAGAAGGCATAACCCATGCACACATCCTCCTCGTTCACGGCAACGTAGATGGGCTTGTCCTCCTGCTTCAGAAGCTCTGCTAACTCGCAGGCAGTGTATTTTGTGGTGCCGGGAATAAAAATATCCGGGCGTATCTCTGCATGAATTTGCAGCACCTGCCCCAGCAGCGCAAGCAGTCTGGGAATGTCTTTTTCTTCGGCTTTACGAATGTTCATTTGTACTTTGCTCCTTTCCATTTTTGCCTCTACGTTTCCAGTATACCACACCGGGCGGCACCGGAAAAGAGAAAATGCAACCACCGATAGCAAACAAAAAAGCGAGCAACCGTTTTGGCCACTCGCGTTTTTATATGTTGGACAGGCTGCTTACACAAGATATGGGTCCAGCAGGGCGTCCACTTCTTTTCTGCGCTTGGGGGAAGGCTTTTTCACGGCGCGGCCACGGCAGACCACCAACTCCAGATGCTGCAAAGCACGCAGGTCCTCCAGCGGGTTTTTACGGGTCATGATAAAATCTGCGCTCTTGCCGGGTGCGATAGAGCCGGTCACATCGCCGATGCCCGCCAGCTGTGCGTTGCGCAGGGTGGCTGTGTAGAGGGCAAAACGGTTGCTCACACCGCAGTATTTGTGGAAGTAGCACAACTCCCGCCAGAAATCGTACTGGGTAATGTAGGGGCAGCCTACATCGTTGCCCAAGCCCACCGGGATGCCGTTTGCCAGCGCGGTTTTTGCGCTTTCGACCACGCCGTCAAAGACGATCTTGCCGTTGTACTGGTCTTTTTCCGATGCGCCCGAAACGGCAGTGTCAAACAGTGCATAGGGCAGCGCCGGGGAGATGGTCGTGCACAGAAATGCGCCCCGTTCCTTGTACAGACGAACCGTCTCCTCGTCCATTTTTGCGCCGTGCTCAATGGAATCCACACCGTTTTCCAACGCAGCCTTCACGCCCGCAGGGGATTCGGTATGGGCGGCAACGGTATAGCCCAGCTTGTGGGCTGCATCGCAGACGGCTTTGATCATCTCCGGCGGCATCTTCATCTCGCCGGGCGTGCCCTTTTCGGTGGCGTCCAGCACGCCGCCGGTGATCATCAGCTTGACAAGGTCTACCTTCTGTTCACTGGCCTTTTCCAGCTGCGCCAGCGCTTCGGCATTGTTGTGTGCCGCTACTGCTACCGAGCCTGCCATGTGCCCGCCCGGCACCGAGATGCCCTCGTTGGCGGCCAGAATCCGGGGTGCCAGCACCTTTCCGGCGGCGCTGTCGTCCCGGCAGCGGGTGTCAAAGTCCGCAATGCCGCCCACGGTGCGCACGGTGGTCACGCCGCCCAGCAGCTCCAGCTTGGCATAGCTGCACACCAGCCGGTATGCGATGGCGCGGGTCAGCCCATTGCTCAGGATTTTGCGTACCAGCGCCGCATTGTCTCGGGGCTTTGCGCTGGGTTTGCCGTTGCCCGCCAGATGGACGTGCAGGTTGATGAGCCCCGGGCACAGATACCCGCCGTGCAAGTCGATGACCTCGTAGCCGTCAAGGCTTACACTCGCATCTGCAATAGCGGTGATCTTATCGTTTTCGGTCAGCAGCACCTTGCCCCGTACCGGTTCCATCTGCTCGGTGCCGTCCAGAAGAATGCCGTTTGCGTATGCGCGCTTCATGTGTTCCGTCCTCTTTCTGTTGTATTTTTAGAGTGCAGACTGCCTTATCCATCCAATTTCTCCTGCGCCCGGTATTGTAGCGCCTCCAGCAGAGAATCCTCGTCCAGCAGGGTCTTACCGGCAAGGTCGGCCACAGTGCGGGCAACCCGCAAAATGCGGTCATGCGCCCGGGCAGAAAGTCCCAGTGCATCGTAGGAGCTGCGCAGCAGCTGCTCGGCACCGGGGGTCATGCGGCAGATGCGCCGCACCTGTCCGGCGTTCAGCTGGGCGTTGCAGTGCACCCCCTTAAAGCCAGGCGCGGCGTAGCGCTTGGCCTGAATGGCGCGGGCAGCAAGCACCTGTTTGCGCAGCTCCGCGCTGCTCTCGGAGGGGGCAGCGGCGTGCAGCTCGTCAAAGGCGATGGGGTCCATCTCCACGCACAGGTCGATGCGGTCCAGCAGCGGGCCGGACACCCGGCTGCGGTACTGCCGCACCGCGCTGGGCGAGCAGGTGCAGGCGCGGGTGGGGTGGCCGTAGTAGCCGCATTTGCAGGGGTTCATGGCGGCTACCAGCTGGAAGTGGCTGGGGTAGGTGGCGCTTCCGGCGGCGCGGCTCACGGTGATCTGACCGTCCTCCAGCGGCTGGCGCAGCACCTCTAAGCTCTCGCGGGAAAACTCCGGCAGCTCGTCCAAAAACAGTACGCCGCAGTTGGCAAGACTGCACTCGCCCGGGCGGAACTGCGCTCCGCCGCCGGCAAGGGCGGCAGCGCTGGCCGAGTGGTGCGGGCTGCGGAAGGGGCGGGCAGAGATCAGCCCGCGTCCCTGCGGCAGCTGCCCGGCAATGGAGTAGATCTTGGTCGTCTCCACCGCCTCCTCCCGGGTCAGGGGCGGCAGGATGCCCGGCAGGCGCTTTGCCAGCATGGATTTGCCGGTGCCGGGTGCGCCGGTCAAAAGCACGTTGTGCCCGCCTGCGGCTGCAATGACCATGGCGCGCCGCGCCAGCGATTGCCCCATCACGTCCGCAAAATCCGGCACCTGCTGCCATGCGTCCTCCGGGTCAAAGGGGATGGCGGCGGCAGGGGAGAGGGGGCGGATGCCCTTCAGTGCCTCCACCACCTCCCGGGCGGTGTGGGCGGGATAGACGGTCATGGTGTCGGCACAGGCCTCGGCTGCCTCGGCGGCGTTCTCTGTCGGGACGTACAGCGCCCGGATGCCGTGCTCGGCAGCGGCAAGCGCCATGGGCAGCACGCCGGACACCGGGCGCAGACTACCGTCCAGTGCAAGCTCGCCCAGAAAGGCAGCATCGGCAGGTACTTCTTCTAACTGTCCGCTGGCGGTCAGCAGCGCCAGAAGCAGCGGCAGGTCGTATACCGGGCCGGTTTTGCGCACATCGGCGGGGGCAAGGTTGATGGTGATGCGCCGGTCCGGGAAGCGGAAGCCAAGGTTTTTGATGGCGGCGCGCACCCGGTCGGCGCTTTCCCGCACGGCAGAGTCCGGCAGGCCGACGATGGAAAACGCGGGCAGCCCGCCGGAAACATCGGCTTCCACCGCAACGGCAAAGCCGCGCAGCCCGTTCAGGCCAAAGCTGTTGGTCACAGAATACATGGTGTCCCTCCCTGCATGGCGCATGATTTGTCAAAAATGCCAAAAGTGGAAAATAATGGATATATTTGCCATACTTCGACAGTTTTTTCTGTTTAAAATCATTATAGTAAAGCACAGGAAAGTTGTCAATGCAGCAGAAAGGAGAACGAGAGAACATGACAAATGGGGAATGTTGCCGCTATATCCGTACCTATTCAGAACTGGAGGGCTTGCAACACGCCTGTACGCTGGTGTACTGCGCCGCATCCACCCCGCAGGGGGTGCTGGCACAGCTGCGCCGGGAGCAGGGCGGCAAGGTGCGCAGCAGCACGGTGCTTGCCCCGGCGGACAGCTTTGGCCGGGTGATGCGGCTGCTGCGCTACCTGTGTGAAAACGGCGTGGGGCCGGAGCAGTGGCTGGAGGTGCTGGAGGATGTACACCAGCCCTACCAGCTGCTGGATACTTCGAAAAACGCAATAAATATAGCAGAAGAACCGGTTTTTTGTGGCATTTGTCGGTTTTAAGGGCACAAACTTCGGCCATTTTACGCAATTGACATAAGCGGAGCAAGAGTTTATAGTATAAGTAGGTTTATACAAACCATTTCGATCCGGGGAAAAAGATTTTAAACAAAGGTAAGGTGTACAAGATGTATCTGGATGAATATAAGCGCTGGCTGGCAGCGGATCTGGAAGATGCAGACCTGAAGCCGGAGCTGGCAAAGGTCGAAGGCAATGACGATGAGATCAAGGATCGCTTTGCTGTGGCGCTGAAGTTTGGTACCGCAGGTCTGCGCGGCGTGCTGGGTGCCGGTACCAACCGCATGAACATCTACGTTGTCCGTCAGGCAACGCAGGGTCTGGCAAACTGGGTGCTGACCCAGGGCGGTACCCAGACCGTGGCGATCAGCTACGACAGCCGCCTGAAGAGCGATGTCTTTGCCAAGACCGCCGCAGGCGTTCTGGCAGCCAACGGCATCAAGGTGCGCATCTATGATGCTCTGATGCCTGTGCCTGCCCTGAGCTTTGCTACCCGTTACTACAACTGTAACGCCGGTATCATGGTCACCGCCTCCCACAACCCGGCCAAGTACAACGGCTACAAGGCCTACGGCCCGGACGGCTGCCAGATGACCGATGACGCCGCCGCCATCGTCTACGACGAAATCCAGAAGACCGATGTGCTCACCGGCGCAAAGTACATCTCCTTTGCCGAGGGCGTGGAGAACGGCATGATCCGCTTTGTGGGCGATGACTGCAAAAAGGCTCTGTACGATGCCATTGAGGCACGTCAGGTGCGCCCGGGTCTGTGCAAGACTGCCGGCCTGAAGCTGGTGTACAGCCCGCTGAACGGCTCCGGCCTTGTGCCCGTGACCCATGTGCTCAACGATATGGGCATCACCGATATCACCATCGTGCCCGAGCAGGAGTACCCCAACGGCTACTTCACCACCTGCTCCTACCCCAACCCTGAGATCTTCGACGCCCTGAAGCTGGGCCTGGATCTGGCCACCAAGACCGGTGCCGACCTGATGCTGGCCACCGACCCCGACGCCGACCGCGTGGGCATCGCCATGAAGTGCCCGGACGGCAGCTATGAGCTGGTGTCCGGCAACGAGATGGGCGTTCTGCTGCTGGACTACATCTGCGCAGGCCGTATCGAGAAGGGCACCATGCCCAAGAACCCCGTGGCAGTCAAGTCCATCGTGTCCACTCCGCTGGCAGACGCTGTGGCAAAGCATTACGGCGTGGAGATGCGCAATGTGCTGACCGGCTTCAAGTGGATCGGCGACCAGATCGCCAACCTCGAGGCTGCCGGTGAGGTCGACCGCTTCATCTTCGGCTTTGAGGAGAGCTACGGCTATCTGGCTGGCCCCTATGTCCGCGATAAGGACGCCGTCATCGGCTCCATGCTCATCTGCGAGATGGCTGCTTACTACCGCAGCATCGGTTCCTCCATCAAGCAGCGTCTGGAAGAGATCTACGCTCAGTACGGCCGCTACCTGAACAAGGTGGACAGCTTCGAGTTCCCCGGCCTGACCGGCATGGAGAAGATGGCGTCCATCATGCAGAAGCTGCGCGACAACCCGCCCACCGAGCTGGCCGGCCACAAGGTGGTCAAGGTCACCGACTACAAGAAGCCCGAGGAGACCGGCCTGCCGGCTGCCAACGTGCTGATCTACGCACTGGAGAACGGTGCGACTGTGGTGGTCCGTCCCTCCGGCACCGAGCCGAAGATCAAGACCTACTTTACCACCCTGGGCAAGGACCTGGCCGATGCTCAGGCCCAGAAGGATGCCCTGGCTGCTGCCATTGAGCCCATCCTGGCATAAACCGCACTGAAATAAGGTCCCAAAGCCCTTTTGCACCCGCCTGCCCGGCGGTGCAAAAGGGCTTTTTTGCTGGGCGGAACCGGTTGCAGTTTGCGGGCCGATACGCTATAATAAAAGATGACTTATTATAGCCAGCCGCAGCCGGAAACACCGGCGCGGCGGCAGCAGGGGCAGGTGTGCAGATTGCAAAAAACGATTTCGGCTGTGCTGGTGGCGGCAGGTTCTTCCACCCGGATGGGGTTCGATAAGCTCAGCTTTGATCTGGGAGGCGAAACGGTGCTGCACCGCAGCATCCGCGCCTTTGCTCAGTGCCCGCAGATCACCGAGCTTGTGCTGGTGGCGGGCAAAAACCGTGCTTTCGTGGAGCAGCAGGCCGTCGGCTGCACCAAGCCGGTGCAGATCGTGGCCGGTGGTGCCACTCGCGCCGAGAGCGCCAAGAATGGCGTGCTGGCAGCCCACGGTGAGCTGGTGGCTGTGCACGACGCAGCCCGGCCCTTTGTGAGCCCGGCCGTCATCGCGGCGGTGCTGGAAGCCGCTGCCCGCTGCGGAGCCGCCGCCCCGGCAGTGCCGGTCAAGGACACCATCAAGCAGGCCGTGCCCGGCGACGGCAAAACGGTGCCGGAAGCCTGCCTTGTGCGCAGCACCCCGGACCGCAGTACCCTGTATGCGGTGCAGACGCCCCAGTGCTTTGACCGGACGCAGTATCTGGCCGCCCTGCAGGAGCTGGACGCCGAAAAAGCCCGGCTGGTCACCGATGACTGCAGCCTGTTCGAGCTCACTGGCCGCTCGGTGCAGCTCACCCAGGGTGACTACGCCAACCTGAAGATCACCACGCGGGAGGACCTGCCCCGCCCGGTACAGAAAGAGGAAACGAGAATGCGCATTGGACATGGTTATGACGTGCACCGCCTGGTGGAAGGCCGCAAGCTGATCCTGGGCGGCGTGGAGATCCCCTTTGAAAAGGGCCTGCTGGGCCACTCGGACGCCGATGTGCTGGCCCACGCGGTGATGGACGCCGTGCTGGGTGCGGCGGCGCTGGGGGATATCGGCCAGCATTTCCCGGACAATGACCCCGCCTATGCCGGGGCCGACAGCCTGGAGCTGGCCCGCCATGTGGCCCGCATCCTGTCGGAGCACGGTTACCGGGTGGAAAACATCGACGCCACCATCCTCTGCCAGCGGCCCAAGCTGGCCCCGCACATCCAGGCCATGCGGGCCAATCTGGCGGCGGCTTTCGGCCTGCCGGTGGACGCCGTGAGCGTCAAGGCTACCACGGAAGAGCATCTGGGCTTTACCGGCGAGGGACTGGGCATTGCCGCCCACGCCGTCGCCCTGATCGAAACACGGTAACAGGAGTGTGCGTCCATGACACTGAATGCGATCATTGCCAATTTTCAGACCTTCAAGCTCGTTGACCTGCTGGATATCATCATCATTGCGTTCCTGATCTACCAGCTGCTGGGCATCGTCAACCGCACCCGCGCCGGGCAGCTGTTCAAGGGCGCGCTGCTGGTCATGGCGGTTTATCTGGTGGCCGAAACGCTGAACATGCGCACGGTCACCTGGCTGCTCAACTCGCTGCTGCAGGTGGGCCTGCTCACCCTGGTGGTGCTGTTCCAGCCGGAGATCCGCCGTGCTCTGGAGCGCATGGGCCAGACCGACCAGTGGGCCGCAAAGCTGTTCAACGTGAAAGGCCGCTACAACGACCCCAGCCTGAAAGGGGCCTGGCGCAGCGCCATCATTGCCATCTGCGACGCGGCAGAGCGCTTTTCGGAGACCAAGACCGGTGCGCTTATCGTGCTGGAACGCCACACCAACCTGTCTGAGATCGTGCGCACCGGCACCCCGGTGAACAGCGCGGTGAATCTGGAAGTGCTGGGCACCATCTTCTACGAGGGCACCCCCCTGCACGACGGTGCCGCCATCATCGAGAACGGCCGCATCAAGGCCGCAGGCTGCGTGCTGCCGCTTTCCAATAATCTGGATCTGGGCAAGGACATGGGCACCCGCCACCGTGCCTGCCTGGGCATTGCCGAAAACTCGGACGCCATCGCCATCGTGGTCAGCGAGGAGACAGGCATCATCTCCATGGCAAAAAATGGCGTGCTGATCCGTCATTTTGACCGCCAGACCCTGTACACCCGCCTGATCGACGAGATGATCCCCAAGGAGCCTGTGGTGGAAAAGAGCACGGCCGACACCTGGAAGGACCGCGCAAAGAGCCTGATGAAGTGGGTCAGCCAGAAAGGGGAGGACGAGCAGCAATGAACAGCAAACCGAACAAGCCGAACAAGCCGAACGGCACAAAGCCTGCGGTGGACAGCCACAGCCGGAACATTCTGGACGACCGCCGCATCCGGCTGGCACTGTCCATTCTGGGTGCCATTGTGGCCTGGATGATCGTGACCATCATCGTGCAGCCCGGCACCACCAACACCATCTACAATGTGCCGGTGGACTATACCTACGATTCCTCCGTTTATACCTCCCGTGGACTGAGCATCGTCAGCGCCGAGGACAAGACGGTGAACCTGAAGATCTCCGGCGACGGCTACACCATCGGCAGCTTGACGGCCTCCGATTTTGTGGTCTACCCGGACTGGTCCAGCGTGCGGGACAGCGGTGAAAAGACCCTGCGCCTGCTGGTGCGGGGGGCCAACGGTATGCTCAATGGCGTCACCGTGACCATCGACGGCTCCGACAACATGGTGGACGTGATGTTCGATGTGGTGGAGGAAAAGACCCTTCCCGTCACCGTGACCACCAATTACCTGACCATCTCGGACGGGTATATCCTCTACAGCACCGAGGTGTCCAAGGACATGGTCACTCTGTCCGGCCCCAGCAGTGAGCTGGATAAGGTGACCACCTGCACCGCCGAGGTGACCTACTCCGGCGAGCTGGACAGCTCGGTCACCCTGGCAACGCCGCTGCGATTCTATACCTCCGGCGGCACGGAAGTGAACTTTGAGTACACCGAGCTGGAAGAAAGCAGCGTGGACGTGACCTTGCAGGTGTACAAGATGGCCACCCTGCCGGTGAACGTGAGCTTCATCAACGCGCCCCGCGACTTTGACGAGTCGGTGCTGGTGTATGAGCTCAGCCGCAAGCAGCTCAAGGTGGCCGGCCCGGCGGAAAAGATCGACGCTTTGTCCACCCTGTCCATCGGCACCATCGACCTGTCCACCTTCACACTGAACAAGGTCTATGAGCTGCCCATTGAGCTGCCCAGCGACATCTACCTGCTGGACAACATTTCCACCATCACCCTCAGCTTTGACTGCTCCGGTCTGGAGACCAAGACCATGAACCTGCCTTCCAGCTGCGTGCAGGTGGTGAATCTGCCGTCCACCTATCAGCTCACGGTGGAGACCGAACGGCTGATGAACGTGACCCTCTGCGGCCCGAAGGCTGCATTGGAGACCCTGACCCCGGAACAGGTGGTCGTGGAGATCGACGCGGAGGACTTCTCGGTGGCCACCGGCCAGCAGAACATCGCCTGCCGCCTGTATGTGCCCTCCAACGGCAGGATCTTTGCACTGGGCAGCTATGTGCTGCAGTGCCGCATTGAAAGCAACTGATAAAAAGGAACACACTGTACTATGATTCTCGTTCGCAACATCCGTCTGCCGCTCTCCGCCGGGGAACCGCAGGCATTTGAAAAGGCCCTGCGGGAGGCACGCATCCCCCGCGCAAAGGTGCAGCATCTGGGCGTGGCAAAGCTGTCGGTGGACGCCCGCCGCGGCCAGCCCAAGCTGGTGTACACCGTGGCTGTCACCCTGAAAAACGAAGCCGAAGAACCCGCCTTCGCCGGGGCATCGGCCAACGTGTCCCTGCACAGCAGGACCGACTTCCGGGTGCAACGGGGCACGCAGAAGCTGCCCCACCGCCCGGTGGTGTGCGGCCTGGGGCCTGCCGGTCTGTTTGCGGCGCTGCTGCTGGCCCGGCAGGGCTACCGGCCCATCGTGCTGGAGCGCGGCCCGGCGCTGGACGAGCGGGTGCAGGCGGTGGAACACTTTTCCGCCACCGGCGAGCTGGACCCCAACGCGAACATCCAGTTCGGTGAGGGCGGCGCAGGCACCTTCTCGGACGGCAAGCTGACCACCCGCATCGGTGACGAGCTGTGCGGCCTTGTCACGGAAGTGTTTTTGCAGCACGGTGCCCCGGCGGAGATCGCCTGGAAGCAGAAGCCCCATGTGGGCACCGACCTGCTGCGGGGGGTCATCACCTCCATCCGCAAAGAGATCGAATCCCTGGGCGGTGAGGTGCATTTCAACACGGCCCTCACCGGTCTGGAACAGAAAAACGGACACATTACCGGAATTTTCACAACGGGTGGTTCCTTTGCCTGCGAAGCACTGGTGTTTGCGGTGGGCCACTCGGCCCGCGATACCTTTGCCATGCTCATGGACAGCGGCCTTGTGCTGGAGTGCAAGCCCTTCAGCGTGGGCTTCCGCGCAGAGCATCTGCAGAGCGAGATCGAAAAGAGCCTGTATCACGAGGCGGCAGGCCACCCGGCCCTGCCCCGCGGCGAATACCAGCTGTCCCAGCATGTGGGGGAGCGGTGCGTGTATACCTTCTGCATGTGCCCCGGCGGGCAGGTGGTGGCCTCGGCCAGTGAGGAAGGCCGTGTGGTGACCAACGGCATGAGCTACCATGCCCGCAGCGGCAAAAATGCAAACGCCGCCGTGGTGGTGAGCGTGAACGGCACCGACTTTGCAAACGACCCCCGGCAGGCCATCGCGTTCCAGCGGGAGCTGGAAGCAAAGGCCTACGCAGCAGGCCGTGCGGCCGGGCCTTACGCCGCCCCGGCCGAGAACATTCGGAGCTTTCTGGAAGGGCAGGGGCAGCTGCACATCGGCAGCGTGAAACCGACCTACGACCGCGGCGTGACCGCCGCCGATCTGGGCAGCCTGCTGCCTGCGGAGCTGGCCGACACCCTGCGGGCCGGTCTGCGTGCCTATGAGCACAAGATCGCGGGCTACACCGCACCGGATGCCATCCTCACCGGCCTGGAGACCCGCACCAGCAGCCCGGTGCGGCTGAAGCGGGAAGAGAACTTCGAGTGCACCCAGCTGGCAGGACTTTACCCCTGCGGCGAGGGCGCGGGATATGCGGGCGGCATCATGAGCGCCGCCGTGGATGGCCTGCGGGTGGCCCGCGCCATCATCAGCCGGTATGCACCGGCAGAAGGGTGAGAAGATTTTGATGAACGATCGTGAAAACGACAACCGGATCAAGGACGAGGGCCGTCAGGTGCAGCAGGAGCTGGAGGACCAGCTGCGCGCCTTTGGCGACACCATGACCGACGCCTTTGCCCATGGCTTTGAGGGCCGGGGCATGGACATCGGCGACCGGGCCTGGGATGTGGGAAAAGCAGCCGTCCATGCGGCCAACTATGGCATCGGGGAGGCGGGCAAAGCCTTCCGCAAGTCGTGGGGCGAGGCACGGCAGAACTGGGCAAAGCAGACCTTCAACGAGGGCTATGCGGAGGCCGACACCAGCGGGATGCCCGGCTGGTTCCAGCAGATCTTTGGCGGCAAGACCGAGACCGGCCCGGTGGAGGATATCCGCACCAGTGCCAAAAAGTGCTATAGTACCGGCTGCGCCCTGCTGGCCGTGGGCATCACCTTTGCGGTGATCTTCGGTCTGGGCGGCATTGGCTGCATCGTGGCGGCGGAGGCCCTTCTGCCCGACCTTATTACAGAGACCATGATCGGTGACACGGTGGCCACGGCCGCGGAGGGCATGACCTATACCTTTACCACCGGCGCTTCTATGGCCACGACGGCGCTGGAGATCACGGGCAATGTGCTGACCCTTGTCGCCTGCGGCTTTGGTGCAATGATCGTCGCCGGTGCCTCCCGGCTGTCGGCCTCCAAGAAGCTGCGCTTGCTGGCTGACGCTGCGGAGGGCATGGACTACAGGAACGGCCTGCTGGTGGAGATGCTGGCCGACCTGACCCACCAGAAAAAGGCAAAAGCTCTGAAAAAGCTGCGCAGATACATCAATAAGGGCTGGCTTGCCGCCTGGCTGGATGAAAAAACAGAAAAACTCTACCTGACGGTGGAGGACTACCGCGCCGCCCAGGAAACGGCGGCTGCACCCCAGGCACAGCCGCAGCCGGAACCGGCTCCGGAGCAGCGCGAGGAAACGCCTCTCAATCTGGAAACGGCCCGCCGCTTTGCCGCTGTGCTGGAGCAGGAAAAGCAGCTCATGCAGGACGCGCAGGGCGTGGAGGAGCTGGCCCACATGCAGAAGACCACCGAGGCCATCTGCGACTGGCTGGAAGCTCACCCGGAGAGCCTGCCCAAGGCCCGCCGCTTTGCGGAATACTATATCCCCACCACCCTCAAGCTGCTGCACACCTACAACGACGTGCAGGGCCAGCAGGGAGCCAACGCCGAGAGCATCCGCCGGGACATTGCAGGCATCCTGCACACGCTGAACCAGGCCTTTGACAACCTCTACGACAATCTGCTATCGGACGTGGCCATGGATGTTTCCAGCGAGATCGCAGCCCTGCAGGGAATGCTGGCCAACGACGGCCTGACCGGGAGGGATTTCCAATGACCTACCGTGCCTGGGACCTGAAAACGCTGGACCGCGCCGCCGTCCGAAAGCTGACCCATGTCATCGCGGAGCAGCGTACCGAAGAACTGGAATACAGCGCCATGGACGAGGAGCCCTGGAGCGAACAGAAATATGCCGCCACGCTGGCCGCCCAGCAGAAGGAGACGGCCTTGCTGGCCGGCATCCTGGCGGCCCGCGGCATCACCGACCCGGCCGACGCGCTCACCCTGCTGGCCGGGGAAGAGGAGCTGAGCGACCCCGCCCTGCTCACCGATATGGAAAAAGCCTGCCAGCGCATCTGGCAGGCCATCGACAATGGCGAGACCATCGTGGTGTTCGGCGACTACGACGTGGACGGCGTGACTGCCACGGCATTGCTGTATCAGCACCTCAAGGGCATGGGCGCCGCCGTCAAGTGCATGCTGCCCAGCCGCGAGGGCGATGGCTACGGCCTGTCGCGCAACGCCATCCAGTCCATCCACGACAAGGGCTATCGGCTCATCGTGACGGTGGACAACGGCATCTCCGCTGTAGCCGAGGCCGACTTTGCCGCAGAGCTGGGCATCGACCTTATCATCACCGACCACCATCTGCCGCCCGAGACCCTGCCCAAGGCAGTGGCCGTGGTGGACCCCCGCCGGGAGGACGATACCAGCCCCTTCAAAGGGCTGTGCGGCGCAGGCGTGGCCTTTAAGCTGTGCGCCGCGCTGGACGACTGCACCCCGGAGGAAATGCTGGATTACTGCGGCGACCTGGCCGCTGTGGGCACCGTGGCGGACGTGATGCCCCTGACCGGAGAGAACCGCACCCTGGTCAAGGCCGGCCTGCGGCAGCTGCAGCAGACCGACCGCCCCGGCATGGAAGCCTTGCTGGAAGAAGTGGGCCTTGCCGGAAAAACCGTCACAGCGGAGAATATCAGCTACGCCATTGCGCCCCGCATCAACGCGGCCGGCCGCATGGACAGCGCGGTGACGGCCCTGCAGCTGGTGCTGTGTGAGGACCCGGACCGCGCCGAGGAGCTGGCCCATAAACTCAACGAGATCAACGCGAAACGGCAGGAGACCGAACTGCAGATCTTCAAGGCCGCTGAGGAATTGCTGGAGCAGCAGCCGGAGCGGCTGGAGGATCGTGTGATCCTGCTGTGGGGCCGGGACTGGCACCCCGGCGTCATCGGCATCGTGGCGTCCCGGCTGGTGGAGCGCACCGGCCGCCCGGTCATCGTGGTCACGGTGGACGAGCACGGCGAGTGCAAGGGCAGCGGCCGCAGCGTGCAGGGTTTCAACCTGCACGCCTGCATCGGGGCCTGCGCCGACCTGCTCATCCGCTACGGCGGCCACGCCATGGCGGCGGGCCTCTCGGTGCGGGAAGAAAATCTGGAAGCTCTGCGCCGCCGCCTGAACGAGTGGGCGGCAAGGGAGTGCCCCGTGCTGCAGATCCCGCCGCTGACCTGCGATCTGTCCATCCATCTGGACCGGGTCACGGTGGACGCCGTGCGCCGTCTGGATCAGCTGGCCCCCTTCGGGGCTGAGAACCCCACCCCGGTGTTCCTGCTGCAGAATGCCGTGCTGGACGGGGTATACCCGGTGTCGGACGGCAAACACAGCCGCCTGCGTCTGCGGCAGGGCAATGCCAGCCTGTACGCCGTGTGGTTCGGCATGCGGCCGGAGCAGCTGCCCTATGCCACGGGCGACGTGGTAGACGCTGCCCTGAATCTTTCGGTCTACGATGCGCCCCGTGGCGCGCAGCTTTCGGGCCGCATCATCGACCTGCACCCGGCGGGTCTTGGCAGTGCCATGCCGCAGCAGGCAGCGCTGGTGCAGGCACTGCGCCGCGGCACCCCGCTGACAACCGAACAGAAAAATCTCATCACCCCGGCCCGCAGCGATATCATCGCGGTATACCGGGAGCTGCAGGCCCGCCGCTGGCACGCGGAGGATCTGCAGCCCCTGTGCGCGAAGCTGGGAGAAGAAAATACCGGCAAAACGCTGGTGGCGGTCACGGCACTGGAACAGGTGGGGCTGATCGCTGCCGCAGAAAAGGGCGGAGCCAAAGTGTGGGAGCTGGTGCCCACGGCCGGCAAGAAAAACCTTGCCGACGCCCCGATCCTGAAATGTTTGGAGGGAATGTAAATGCCTGAGGGAAAGAAACTGCCTGCCCCCGCCCCGGTGCGGGAGGAGGACTCGTATTCGGCCAAGACCCACCTGCACCAGCCGGTGCAGGAGACGGCCACCGTGGCCGCTACAGCACAGCCGGCAGATGCTCCGGAGGGTACTCTGCCCTCGGAGGTGCGCCCGGAGATCGTGACCTGGGACAAGCTCTGTGAGGCCATCAAGGCCAGCGGCAGGGCCTACGATATGAACATGATCGAAAAGGCCTATAACCTTGCCAACGACGCCCACAAGGGCGTGTGCCGCCGCAGCGGCGAACCCTATATCTGCCACCCGCTGGCCGTGGCCCGGCTGGTGCTGGATCTGGGCATGGACTCCGAGAGCATCGCCGCCGCTCTGCTGCACGATGTGGTGGAGGACACCCCCACCACCCTGGACGACCTGACCGCACAGTTCGGCTCCGAGGTGGCCCAGATGGTGGACGGCGTCACCAAGCTGACCAAGATCCAGTTCTCCAACATCGAGGAGCTGCAGGCCGAGAACCTGCGTAAGATGCTGCTGGCCATGAGCCGCGACGTGCGCGTGATGATCATCAAGCTCTGCGACCGGCTGCACAATATGCGCACCGGTGACGCCTGGCCGGAGCAGAAGCGCCGCGACAAGGCCCTTGAAACGATGGAGGTCTATGCGCCCATCGCCCACCGCCTCGGCATCTCCAACATCAAGGAGGAGCTGGAGGACCGCAGCCTGCACTATCTGGACCCGGTCGGGTATGAGACAATCCGTGACCTGCTGAACAAGCACGGCGATGAGTTTCTGCATCAGGTCTGCCATACCATCGCCAAGCATCTGGCGGAAAACGGCATCCAGAAGGCCACCATCCGCCACCGCGTCAAGAGCATCTACGGCATCTACCGCAAGATGTATATGCAGAACAAGGACTTTGAGGAGATCTACGACATCTACGCCGTCCGCATCATTCTGGACAATGTCCCCGAGTGTTACACGGCGCTGGGTCTGATCCACGATATGTACCATCCGCTGCCGAACCGCTTTAAGGATTACATCTCGACCCCGAAGCCCAACGGCTACCAGTCCCTGCACACGACAGTCATCGGCCGCGAGGCCATCCCGTTTGAAGTGCAGATCCGCACATGGGATATGGACCGCATGGCGGAGTACGGCATCGCCGCCCACTGGAAGTACAAGGCCGGCATCACCGGCAGCGGCGATAAGCTGGATGAGCGGCTGGCGTGGGTGCGCCAGCTTTTGGAAAGCCAGCGCTCGAGTGCGGATGCCACCGACCTGCTCAGTGACATCAAGAGCGACCTGCTGCCGGAGGAGGTATTTGCCTTTACCCCGCGCGGAGATGTCATCAACCTGCCGGCCGGTGCCACGACCATCGACTTTGCCTACGCCATCCATTCGGCTGTCGGCAACCGCATGATCGGCGCAAAGGTCAACAACCGCATCGTGCCGATTGACCACAAGGTCCAGACCGGTGAGATCATCGAGATCATCACCGGCCCGGAAAACCGCGGCCCCAGCCGTGACTGGCTCAACATCGTCAAGACGAGCGAGGCCAAAAATAAGATCCGCAACTGGTTTAAAAAGGAGCGGCGGGAGGAAAATATCCAAGAGGGGCGCGATGCGCTTGAGCGCGAGATGCGCCGCAACCTCATGACGCTGAGTGATGAGCAACGCCCCGTCTTTATGGAGGCGCTGGCCCGCCGCAACCGCTGCAACAGTGTGGAGGAAATGTACGCCGCCATCGGCTACGGCGGGTTGCAGCTCTCCCGCATGCTGCCCAAGCTGAAGGAGGAGTACACCAGACTGCAGGCCACCGAGCCGCGGCCGGTTACGGTCGAGCTCAAACGGATGCACTCCTCCGAGGGCGTTGTGGTGGAGGGCATCGACAACTGCCCCATCAAGTTTGCCAAGTGCTGCTCACCACTGCCCGGCGATGAGATCGTTGGCTTTGTCACCCGCGGGTTTGGTGTTTCCATCCATAAGCGGGACTGTGCCAACGCCCGCGAGAGCATGCGCCACCCCGAGAATATCGACCGCTGGGTCCGCGCCTACTGGGATGACGAGGCCCGCGAAAGCTATAAGGCAACGCTCGATATCGTCTGTATGGACCGCCCGAACCTTGTGTCGGATGTGGCGCTGGCGCTGGGCGATATGCGCGTGCCTATCTACTCGCTGATGGCGCGCGCCGCCGAGCAGGGACGCGCCCGGATGAGCGTGACGGTGGGCATCACCAACACCGAGCATCTCAACAGCGTTGTGGCCCGCCTGAAAAAGATCAAGGATGTCGTCAGCGTGACGAGGAACTGAGTTTGAAAGCCTTCCCCTGAGGGGGAAGGTGCCCCGAAGGGGCGGATGAGGGGCAAGCTTTCCGCAATAACCCGTGAATGGGTGGCTGCCGTAACGCCGCCCCTCATCAGTCGCCTACGGCGCCAGCTTCCCCCAAGGGGGAAGCCTTACATGGAAGGAGCACCCTATGCGAGCAATCATACAGCGCGTAACCCGCGCAAGCGTTACGGTCAACGGCGGCGAGCCGCGCGCCATCGGCCCGGGTCTGGTCATCCTGCTGGGCGTGCGTGAAACCGATGAGATCGATATTGTGCCGAAGCTGGCTGACAAATGCGCGCACCTGCGCATTTTTGAGGACGAGGACGGCAAGCTGAACCGCAGCGCGGTCGAGCTGGGCTATTCGGCGCTGGTGGTGTCGAACTTCACCCTGTACGGTGATACGGCCAGAGGCAAGCGCCCGAGCTTCAGCCATGCCGCCAAGGGGGAACTGGCGGTGCCGTGCTATGAAAAATTCCTTGATGAGATGAATCGGCAGGGCCTGCAGGAGGTCAAGCACGGCGAATTCGGCGCGGACATGCAGATTGACCTTGTGAACGATGGCCCGGTGACCATCGTGATCGATACCGATGAGTGGAAAAAGTAAGCAAAATTCAAGGGAGGACGCAATGAACATCCAGCATATCCACGGCGTTCCGCCGCTGTACACGAATACCTTTTTAATTATCACGAACGCCAAGCACGGCATCCTGATCGATGCCGCCGCCGAGCCTGCCACCTATCAGAAGGCGCTGGACGAGGCGGGCGCAACGCTGAGCCATATCCTGCTGACCCACGGTCACTACGACCATGTGGGGGCGGTGGCAGCCCTCAAAAAAGCAACCGGCTGCAAGGTCTATATGGACCCTGCCGATGCGCAGGGCAGCCAGCTGCTGCCCCTGACGCCCGACATCATCACGGACACATGGCCGGCTGGTGACGAACTGACGATCGATGAGCTGACCTTCAAGATCTACCACACCCCCGGTCACACGCCGGGCGGCGTCTGCCTGTCCTGCTACGGGCTGCTGTTCAGCGGAGACACGCTGTTTGCAGGCTCCTGCGGGCGGACGGATTTCCCCGGCGGCAGCATGCAGGAGATGGCAAAAAGCCTGTCCCTGCTGGCAGAGCTGCCGCTGCCCGATGCAACAAAAGTCCTGCCCGGGCATGAGGATTTTACCACCCTTGGGCAGGAACGCCGCTCCAACCCCTATATGAATGAGGCATGGTTTTGATGCAGATCATTTTACGCGGCCCCGCAGCGGGCTATGAAGCTGAGCATACCGCACGGCTGTTTTTCCCCGGTGCGGAGAAGTCGGAAAATCTCCCGCAGGAGGGTGATTTTGTGCTGGCGCAGAGCCACCAATGCACCGATCTGGCCCTGCTGCGCCTCAACGGTAAGCTGCAGTGGCAAACCGCCCTGCGCCCGCAGGGCGAGGATGCGGAGTACGCCCTGTGCCGGCTGCTGTACGGTATGCTCTGCCGGGCAACCGGCATCACGCCGCCATGGGGCATGATGACCGGTGTGCGGCCGGTGCGCATCATTCACGACATGCGCGCAGCCGGTGCGGGTGAGGACGAGATACGCGCGCGCTTCCTTGACCACTTTGGCTGCGCACCGGAAAAGTTTGCGCTTGCGCTCGGCATTGCCGACCTGCAAAAGCCGGTTCTGGACGCCGCCGACCCGATGGACTGCAGCGTCTATGCGGGCATCCCGTTCTGCCCGACCCGGTGCAGCTACTGCAGCTTTGTCTCCCGCACGGTGGGGGATAAAGCCACCCGTGCGCTTGTGCAGCCCTATGTCGATAAGCTTTGTGAGGAGCTGACCGCCATCCGCCGGACCGCCGACCGCGCCGGGCTGCATATCCGCACCTTCTATATCGGCGGCGGCACGCCCACCAGCCTGAACGCGCCGCAGCTGGAACAGCTGATGTCCCACATCGCCAAGACCTTTGATTTAGCGAAACTGGACGAATACACCGTCGAGGCCGGCCGCCCCGACTGCACCGATGCTGAAAAGCTGCGCATCATCAAAAAATACGGCGCGACGCGTATTTCCATCAACCCACAGACCTTTTCGGACACGGTCTTGCAGAACATCGGCCGCCGCCACACAGCGCAGGATATTATCGACTGTTTTGCGGCCGCGCGCGCTGCAGGGCACACCAACATCAATATGGACCTGATCGCGGGCCTGCCGGGGGACACGGTTGAAGGCTTTGCAGCCAGCCTGCGTCAGGCCATCGCGCTTGCGCCGGAGAACATCACGGTCCACACGCTGACCCTCAAGCGGGCGTCCAACATCGTGGTCGAGCATCGCGCTGCTGACTATGCCGATGTTGCCGCCATGCTCGACAGCTGTAGTATGCTGGCCGAGGCCGGCTACCGACCCTACTATATGTACCGCCAGAAGGGCACGCTGCAGAATCTGGAAAATATCGGCTGGGCCAAGCCGGGTTTTGAGTGTCTGTATAATATCTATATTATGGAGGAGGTCCACACCATTCTTTCGGCCGGTGCGGGCGGCTCCACCAAGCTTGTCATTCCGGGGCAGCGCCGCGGCAAGATCGAGCGCATCTTCAACTTCAAATATCCCACCGAGTACATCGACCGCTTTGCGGAACTGCTTGACCGCAAAAAGGCCGTGGAGGATTTCTATGCACATTACACATCGCAAACGCTTCATCAGCCGTGACCTTGTGGCACTGGCCGCGCGCAGCCCGCGGGAGTTGGCGGCCCTGAGTGAGCAGCATTATCACGACCAGATCGAGAGCATCGCCGATGAGGTGCTGGCGGCAGGCCAGCGCATCGTCATGCTGACCGGCCCATCCGCTGCGGGCAAGACGACCTCGGCCCATAAGATCGCCGGGGCCATCGCGGCGCGCGGCCACAGCAGTCAGGTCGTCAGTCTGGATGATTTTTATATCGGGGAGGGGAAATACCCCAAAAATCCCGATGGCAGCGATGATTATGAGAGTCTGGAGGCACTGGATCTGGAGCGGCTGCATTTTTGCCTGAAGGAGCTGTACAAAACCGGCATCTGTGAGGCACCGGTGTTTGACTTTACACTTCAGCAGCCCAGCGGCACCCGCCGCATTGATGCCCGCGGCGGTGTGGTCATCATCGAGGGTCTGCACGCCCTGAACCCGGCCCTGACCGAGGAACTGCCTGCCGGGGCCGCCCTCTGCCTGTATGCGGGCCTGCGGGAGGAATACGCCGACAGCAGCGATGCCTGCTGTCTGGCCACCCGGGACATCCGGCTGGCGCGGCGCATCGTGCGGGATTACCTGTTCCGCGGGCACGGGGCTGCCTTCACGCTGGGGCTGTGGGGCCATGTCTGCGCGGGCGAGGAACGGTTCATCAAGCCCTACAAGCCGCGCGCCAACCTGCTGCTGGATACGACCCACACCTATGAGGTCTGCCTGTGGCGCACCGTGCTGGACGCGATGCCTGCCGACCCGGAGCTGACCCCTGTGCAGGCCCGCCAGCTGGAGGCCCTGCGCGCAAGGTTTGACGCATTTCCGGCGCTGGGCACCGAGCTTGTGCCCCAAAACAGCCTGCTGCGGGAGTTTATTGGTAAATAATGCCTTACAATTCACGGAAAATATACATTTGCGCGTTGCAAACCGCGCCGCAATAGGCTATAATAGACCTAAATCGCACGGCACAGATGCCGTGTTCAGGCAAGAAGAAAGAGGTGCTTGACTATGTTTGAACTGGATATTGAGATGCTGAAGGAACAGGGCCTGCAGTTGGTGGATTCCGCTAAAAAGACGGCGCAGGATCTGGCAGACAAGGGCAAAAACAAGCTGGATCTTCTGAACCAGCAGGCACGACTGTCCAAGGCACAGCGCCAGCTGGGCGCTCTGGTCTACAGCCTGCACAAGGCCGGTGAGGAGAACCCCGCACTGGTCGAAAAGTATATCGACGCCGTGGCAGAGGTCGAGAAGGCCATTGAGGAGATCAAGGCCGGCATGACCGAGGACGAGCGCGCAGAGGTCGAGGCACAGGACGCCGCCGAGGATGCCCCCGAGCAGGAGCAGGAGGAGGAAATCGAGGAGGAGCCCATCCAGCTGCGCGGCGAGACCAAGATCTGCCCCGTCTGCAAGGCCGAGGTCGATGGCGATGCGCTGTTCTGCAATCACTGCGGCGCACAACTGTAAAACAACACTACAGCGAAAAAAAGCAGCCGGGCGGACGGCCAACGCTTGACAAATCCGCCGATTTGTGTAAAATGTAGCGTATTGCATTTCTGTGAGCGCGGAGAAGGTCTATGAACGCATACCCCGAAAAACAGCAGTATACGGCAGACGACCTGGTAGCGATCATTGCGATCCTGCGGGATCCGGACTGCGGCTGCCCATGGGACAAGGTACAGACCCACACCTCGATCCGGATGAACTTCCTTGAGGAAGCCTACGAGGCAGTGGATGCCATCGACCTGAATGACCCCGAGCTTCTCTGTGAGGAGCTGGGCGATGTGATGATGCAGGTGGTCTTTCACGCGCAGATCGAGCGGGAGGCCGGGCACTTTACCTTTGATGAGGTATGTGACGGTGTCTGTCGCAAGCTCATAGAGCGTCACCCGCATATTTTTGGCGGGGACGAGAGCATAAAAGATTGGGATTCGCTCAAGAATAAGGAAAAGGGCCGTCTGACCCTCGCAGATGATCTCGAAAGCGTCCCCAAGGCGCTGCCTGCCCTGATGCGCGCCGCCAAGCTGCAAAAGCGCGCTGCCCGCTACGGCGTGCAGACAGAGTCGGCAGCCGATACGGTCGCTGCTGCGGCTACGGCAGTTGAGACCGCACCGGACAAGGCCCGGGCGGAGCAGGCGATGGGGCAACTTCTGTTTGCCGCTGCGGCGCTTGCACGCAGTGCAGGCATCGACCCGGAGCAGGCCCTGCAGAAATGCAACGCTGCGTTTACCACAGCGCACGCCGACAACCCAGAAAGCTAAGAAGTGAGCCGAGCGGGACGGAGTTTTCCGCAGCTGCTTTTTGCTGATATAACACTTTGGAGGTATAATACCATGACGAAAGTTGAACTGATCGCCGCTGTTGCGAATGAAGCTAACCTGACCAAGAAGGACGCCGAGGCTGCTGTCAACAGCGCCCTGAATGCCATCACCAACGCCCTGAAGGAGGGCGACAAGGTCGCACTGGTCGGTTTCGGCACCTTCGAGGTCCGTGAGCGCCCTGCACGCAAGGGCCGCAACCCCCAGACCGGTGAGGAGATCACCATTGAGGCCTCCAAGCTGCCCGCTTTCAAGGCCGGCAAGGCCCTGAAGGACTCTGTTCAGTAAGTAATGGTCCGCTCCGCCCCGCCGCGCTTCTGCGGCGGGGCGGTTTTGTATCGAAAGGAAAACATCTATGCGTCTGGATAAATACCTGAAGGTCAGCCGTGTCATCAAGCGCCGCACCCTTGCCAACGAGGTTGCGGACGCGGGCCGCGTGCTGGTCAACGGCAAGCCTGCCAAGGCCAGCTATACCGTAAAGCTCGGCGACATCATTGAGGTCACCTTCGGCAACCGCCCTGTCAAGATCCGCGTCCTGTCCGATGTGGAGCAGAAGGGCAAGGATGTCGCACGGGAAATGTTTGAGATCATCGAGGAATAATGCCCCACCGCCCGGCGCGGGGTTCTAAACGCGGTGCCTGCCGCATACAGTATCACTGTAACCAAGCAGGGGAGGGACCGCCATGCCGGAAACAAAACTGGAGCCGCGCGCCGGCCAACCGCAGCAGCAAAGCCACGGCCTTGCCCTGCGGGACCGCCGCCATCTGGCCGTGACCGGTGTCAGCCGTGTCATCAGCTGTGATGAAAGCGCCGCTGTGCTGGAAACGCCGCTCGGCAATCTGACCATCGGCGGGCAGGAGCTGCAGATCGGGGAGCTGTCCACCCAGAGCGGGCAGGTGCAGATCTCCGGCAGGATCGAATACCTGCAGTATGCGGAAAACCAGCAGTCCGGCGGCGGTCTGCTGGCGCGGCTCTTCCGTTAGATGGCCCCGTCACCCGCCCCGTGGGCGGTGCTGGGGGATGTGCTGTGGTGCCTTGGGCTGGGCTGTCTGCTGGCGGGCGTGCGGGATGCCGTGCGCCTTGCACTGGGGGAGGGCGCGCTGCGCTGCTTTTTCCGGGATATAGCGGCCTTTGCCGCAGCGGCGGTGCTGGTCTGCGGCTTCGCTGCCGGGGCCAGTGCGGGCGGTCTGGCCCGCTGGTATATGAGCGCCGCGCTGCTGCTGGGGGCTGTATGCTGGCACTGGACCGTGCAGCCCGCCGTACACCGCTGTGCGGCGGCAGCCGCCGCCTGCCTGCTGGCACCGCTGCATGCGGTGGAGAAAACCGCCGTCAAGCCCCTCAAAAAGCGCCTGGCCGCCGCCCGCAGCCGCCGCAGAGAGCGCAAAAAGGCAAAAAAGTCCGAAAAAAAGCAAAAATCCGCTGAAAAACAGTTGCAAAAACCTTCGACCATATTATATAATTAGCTACAAGTGGTTGTGCGTGCATTTTGGGGAAAGGGGGCATCCCACTATGAGCAAAAACAGGGGACAGTCCCAGCGTGGGTTCCTGCCGTGGTGGATCACCGTTCCGGTGTTTCTGATCGTCTGCGGCTCGCTGTTCGTCAATCTCGTGCAGTATCAGGTGTCCATTGCATCCAAGCAGCAGGAGCTGCAGTCTGTGCAGAACCAGCTCAGCACACAGCTTACCGAAAACGCCGAGCTGTCCGGCACGCTGGATCAGGGCGAAAGCGCTATTATCGAGCGCTACGCCCGGGAGCAGGGCTACGCCAAGCCCAACGAGCGCGTCTTTGTGGACATCAGCGGCAAATAAATCGTTTTCAGCGGGGACGCTTTGCGGCAGCCCCCTGGCATAAAAATTACATTTAAAGGGGTATCATAGTTTGGCATTACAAGTTGGGGATATTGTCGAGGGCAAG
>ERZ773190.994-NODE-994-length-29264-cov-16.496354_pt1 | contig 29264 bp, 29 predicted proteins | sample MGYA00511111_ERZ773190 | MGnify/ENA primary metagenome ERZ773190 (study PRJEB29015, sample SAMEA2737777) | human gut metagenome | biome: human gut; feature: human-associated habitat; material: faeces | place: China | collected 2012 ... | reverse complement strand
CTTTTACAACTGCATCTACTTTCTTCTGATCGATCACACCGTTGTTTGTATAGTTCTTATAAGAAGCGATCGCAGTGTTATCGTTGATGCTTAAGCAGCCTAAGATACCAGTTCCACGACGATCCTCTGTGATCATACCAATGGAATTATCAATAGCATCTTCCGGTTTCTTGATATTAACCTGCTTGCCAAGGACTTCTACCGTACCGCTGGCAATATGTCTCATACCGAAGATTGCTTCCATCATCTCTGTTCTCTGTGCGCCTACCAGACCGCCGAATCCAAGGATCTCGCCTCTCTTTAACTCAAAGGAACAATCCTGGAAGGAACGTTCATGAATGCTGCACAGGTGCTCTACCTTCAGAATCGTCTCATCTGTTCTGTAATCTTCCTTTGGAGGATATACATTGGTCAGCTCACGTCCAACCATCTGTTTTACGATCTCATCATCGGAAATATCCTTTACTTCCCAGGATCCTACATATGTACCATCTCGCATAATAGTAATATCGTCTGCGATCTGACGGATCTCAGCCATCTTATGGCTGATATATATCATAGAAACGCCTCTGGACTTTAAGTCCCTGATAATGCGGAACAGCGCTTCTACTTCATTATCAGTCAGAGAGGATGTAGGCTCATCCAGGATCACGATCTTTGCGTGCTGACTGACTGCCTTTGCGATCTCTACTGACTGCATCTGTCCAATTGACAATGTTCCCAGTTTTGCCTTAGGATCAAAATTCATTTTTACATCTTTTAACCATTTCTCAGCTTCACTGTTCATGGTCTTGTGATCCACCATTTTAAGAGGACCAACACTCTTCATGGGATATCTTCCCAGATACATATTTTCTGCAATAGAACGATCCGGTATTGGCTGAAGTTCCTGATGAACCATTGCCAGGCCCTTGCGAAGGGCATCATCCGGATTTGTTATCTCCGTTTTTTCACCATCAATAATGATCTGTCCTTCATCCATCTTATAAATGCCGAAAAGACATTTCATAAGGGTGGATTTTCCGGCGCCGTTTTCCCCCATCAGCGCATGGACAGTTCCGGGACGTACTTTCAAGTTTATCCCATCCAGTGCCTTTACGCCAGGGAAGCTTTTACTGACTCCTATCATTTCCAGTCTGTACTGCTCTGCCATCCCGTTACTCCTTTCAATTCCTGTGACGCTTTTTCTATGCCCTCCGGGAGCATATTTTCCTTAAAAATCGGGTGTGACGGAATGACCCGCACACCCGATAAATAGTCAGTTAACTGTAACTTATTTTAACTTGTCAAGGATTTCCTGTGCGTTTGCGTTAGTAACCTTGATGTAGTCTACAGGGATCTTTGCATCAACTTCTTCGCCGCTGATGAACTGAACAGCTGCGTCTGCTGCTGCCTTAGCCTGTGAGAAGTGATCGTTAAATACAGTACCGGTCTGCTTGCCATCAATAACGTTCTGAACTGCCTCGGTCAGAGCATCTACACCTACTAAGTAGATATCTTCATTTACCTTACGTCCAGCTGCTTCGATTGCCTGTAAAGCGCCCAGTGCCATTGCGTCGTTGTTGCAGAAGACAACTTCGATCTTGTCGCCGTACTGAGACAGAGCGTTTGCAACGTCCTGCTGAGCGGTGGTCTGATCCCAGTTGTCCAGGTACTCGTACAGGCACTCGACTTCCTTGTTGGCGTCGGTCAGAGCCTTGATGGAGTACTCGGTGCGGTACTGAGCATCGATGTTCTCGGGGTCGCCCTTGCACATGATGTAGGTGATCTTGCCGTCGCCGTTGATATCGCCCTGAGTCTCGGTCTCGAGGATCAACTCGCCCTGATAAGTACCGGACTGACGAGCGTCAGCACCGACGTAGCAGCACTTGCCCTTGTAGGAATCCAGAACGCTCTCCTCGGGCTCACGGTTGATGAACACGATGGGGGTGCCGGAGGGAGAAACAGTATCAACGATGGTCTGAGCGGAAGTGGTCTGGACGGGGTTGATGACCAGCACGTCCACGCCCTGCTGCAGGAAGGTGTTGATCTGCTCGGTCTGGGTGTTCTGGTCGTTCTTGCCGTCCATGATGGTGACGGAGTAGCCCATGTCCTTCAGGTAGCCTTCCAGATCAGCGCGGTACAGGGTCATGAAGTTATCAGCAAACTGATAGATGCAGACGCCGATGTTGGCAGAGCCGTTGGTAGCAGCGGCAGAAGCAGCGGTGGAAGAAGCAACGCTGGAAGCAGCGGTGCTGGTGGAGGAAGAGCCGCCGCAAGCGGTCATAGCAGCGGTAGCGCCCACAACAGCGGAAGCCTTCAGGAAGTCGCGACGAGAAATCATTTTCATAATAGTAATCTCCTTCATTTGTGTGTCACAGCATATTCACAGACGCATTTGTCGCATGCGTCCGTAATCCCTGACAGTATTATACCCTTGTATGGGGGTGTTCCGCAAGAGAATAAGTTCACAAGATTGGTGCAAATGTTTTGTTACGTTTCTACAAAAGCGGACCAAAGGTTACAAAATCTTTTCGCGAATTATCACAACTTTTCATGCCGATGCAACCAACATACAAATATGATGAAGGTATGTAAAAAAACATGCTTGAACATGACTGAATGTTGCATGACTGCTAAAAAACCGCGAAAAGGGGCGATACATTTTTTGAAAGATATTTTCATGGATACTACACAGCGGAAAGAAAACGCCTTTTATACACTCTTACGGGGCAAGAAAAACAACACGGGTCGAGAAAAATGTTTACTCCCCGGGTGGGGCGGCACTGTACCTTTATAGTAACAGGGCGGTCAGGGCGCAGCGAACGTTTTTGGTGGCAGTGCCCGAAATACGAGCGGCCATTTTTTGCGCGCCGCGCCAGTCGGGATAACAAAACTGACGAAACTGCGTTGTGTTTTGAAAACGCAAAATATACAATGAGGAAAACAACCGCGCAAAAATACCCGCTGGCCCTGCAAAAGTGCACACTGTCGGGCACGGCGGGCAGGTGATATCCTGTGTACAGAGCCCGGGATACCGGACGAAAGGAGGAAGAACATCATGGGGCAGACAAAGCCCGCCGCCGGGCTGAAGAGCCTGAACCGCGCCGCCGACACCCTGAGCACCCTGCTGGCGCAGGAGGTAAAGGAGCTGAACGAGCGTCAGAAGGCCGCCCGGCGGGAAAACACCCCCGACCCCGGGATGATGAAGGGGCTGAAGGAAGCCACCGCTGTGCTCAAGGATCTGGCGGGTGTGGTAAAGACCCTGAACGATCAGGGCACAGAACTGGAAGGGACAGAGTGCGGCGTGGTGCTGCTGCCGCCGGTGGAACAGGAGGAAAAGGCATGAGCAGGACTGAGCGTGCAGTCATCGTGTGGAAGCCGCAGCCCCGGCAGCTGGAATTTATGCGCAGACCGGAACCGGAAGCGCTGTACGGCGGCGCGGCGGGCGGCGGCAAGAGCGATGCACTGCTGATCGAAGCGCTGCGGCAGGTGCACATCCCGCATTACCGGGCGCTGATCCTGCGCAAGACCTACCCACAGCTTTCCGACCTTGTGGATAAGAGCCAGATGTACTACCGCCGGGCTTTCCCGGAGGCGCAGTACAACGCTACCTCCCATGTATGGGTCTTTCCCAGCGGGGCGAAGATCTGGTTCGGCTCCATGCAGTACACCAAGGACCGCACCAACTATCAGGGCAAAGCCTACGATTTTATCGGCTTTGACGAGCTGACCCACTTTGAGTGGGACGAGTACAGCTACATGATGAGCCGCAACCGCCCCACCGGGCCGGGCACCCGGGTATATATGCGTGCCACCACCAACCCCGGCGGCATCGGTCACGGCTGGGTGAAGGCACGGTTCATCACGCCTGCCCCGCCCGGTACGCCCATTGTGGAAACTGTCACGGTGCGCCTGCCGGACGGCACCGACCAGCAGATGGAGCGGGCGCGGGTATTCATCCCGTCCAGCGTGTTCGATAACCCTGCCCTGCTGGCCAACGACCCCGGGTATCTGGCAAGCCTTGCCAGCCTGCCGGAGGCGGAAAAGCAGGCGCTGCTCTACGGCAGCTGGGACAGCTTTTCCGGGCAGGTGTTCACCGAATGGCGCAACGACCCGGCGCATTATCAGGATCAGCGCTGGACCCACGTCATCGCGCCCTTTGCCATCCCCAAGCACTGGCCCATCTGGCGTGGGTACGACTTTGGCTTTTCCAAGCCCTTTTCGGTGGGGTGGTATGCGGTGGACGAGGAGGGGCGGCTGTACCGCATCAAGGAGCTGTACGGCTGCACGGGCCGCCCCAACGAGGGTCTGCGCATCGACCCGGTGGAGCAGGCCAAGCGCATCCGGGAAGCCGAGCAGAACGACCCGCTGCTGCGGGGCAGGGTGATCCACGGAGTGGCAGACCCCGCCATCTTTGACGAAAGCCGGGGCGAGAGCATTGCGGCCATGATGGAGCGCAGCCCGCATTTTTTGCACTGGCAGCCCGGGGATCACACCCGGCTGGCGGGCAAGATGCAGTTTCACTATCGGCTGCGGTTTGCGCCGGACGGGCGTCCGATGCTGCAGGTGTTCAGCAGCTGCAAGCATTTTATCCGCACCCTGCCGAACCTTGTGTACGATGAGAGCAATGTGGAGGATATCGACACCCGGCAGGAGGATCACATCTACGACGAGTGCCGCTATGTGCTGATGGAGCATCCCATCAGCCCGCCCGAGGCCTCTGCCGCGCCGCCAAGGCCGGACGACCCGCTGGAACTGCACCGGCAGGCGCGGTTCTACCGCATCTGAAAAACAGGACAGAAAGGAAAGAACTATGGAAGATACAAGAGCAGAGAGCCTGCCCATCGGCGCGGCAGAGGCGGCGGCTGCATTGCAGACGTTGCAGCGCTACAAGGCGGGCAAGGCGGCGCTGGACAAGCGCCTGATCGATAACGAGCTGTGGTTCCGCATGGGACACTGGAAAAACTACCGTGACCCGCTGATGCCCGGCAAGGCGCAGCCCTCCAGCGGATGGCTGTTCAACAGCATCGCCAACAAGCACGCCGACGCCATGGACAACTACCCCGAGCCCATGGTGCTGCCCCGGGCGGCAGACGACCAAGCCACAGCGCAGGCACTTTCCAGCGTGCTGCCGGTGGTGCTGGAGCAGGCGGATTACGAGCAGGTGTACAGCGATGTCTGGTGGCGCAAGCTCAAACAGGGCACTGGCGTTACCGGCATCTTCTGGGACCCGGCGGCGCGCGGCGGGCTGGGCGACATTGCGGTGCGCAGCGTCAACCTGCTCATGCTCTACTGGGAGCCGGGCGTGCAGGATATTCAGGACTCGCCGGATTTGTTTCACCTCAGCCTTGAGGACACCGCCCGGCTGACCGCGCAGTATCCGCAGCTGGCGGGGCACGCCGCTGGTGTGGTGGACGTGCCCCGGTACATCCACGAGGACGGCCAGACCACCGCCAACAAGAGCGTGGTGGTGGACTGGTACTATAAGCGCCCGGACGAGAACGGCAAATTGCGGCTGCACTACTGCAAGCTGTGCAACGGCGTGGTGCTGTATGCCAGCCAGAACGACCCGGCGCTGGCGGCGCGTGGGCTGTACGACCACGGCAAGTACCCCTTTGTGTTCGACCCGCTGTTCGTGGAGGAGGATTCTCCCGCCGGGTTCGGCTACATCGACGTGATGAAGGACTGCCAGAACGCCATTGACCGGATGAACCACGCCATGGACGAGAATGTGCTGCTGGCCTCCCGCCAGCGGTATGTGCTCAGCGATACCGCCGGGGTGAACGAGGAAGAACTGGCCGACCTGAGCCGGGACATCGTGCACGTTGTGGGCCGCCTGAACGAGGATAGTTTCCGTCCGCTGCAAACGGCGGGCTTGCAGGGCAACAGCCTGAGTTACCGCAACAGCCGCATCGAGGAGCTGAAGGAGATCAGCGGCAACCGCGACCTGACGCAGGGCGGCACCACCGGCGGCGTGACCGCTGCCAGTGCCATCGCTGCCTTGCAGGAGGCAGGCAGCAAGCTGAGCCGGGATATGCTCAAGAGCGCTTACCGTGCCTTTGCAAGGCAGTGCTACCTCATTATTGAGCTGATGCGGCAGTTCTACGACGAGCAGCGGGTGTTCCGTATCACCGGGCAGCGCGGCGAGAGCGAATTCGTGCCCTTCTCGGCGCAGGGACTGCGCGCAAAGCCCGTGCCCGCCGTGGGCGGGGTGGAGCTGGGCAGCCGGGAGCCTGTCTTTGACATCGTGGTCAGCGCCGCCAAAAAGAGTACCTTCAGCCGCCTGTCCCAGAACGAGACCGCCAAGGAGTGCTATAAGCTGGGCTTCTTCGACCCTGCCAACGCGGACGCTGCCCTTGCGGCGCTGGAAATGATGGACTTTGAAGGGGTGGAAAAGGTGCGCGCCCGGGTGCGGCAGAACGGCACGCTGGCGCAGCAGCTGGTGCAGCTGCAGGGGCAGATGGCAAGACTGTCTGCCGCTCTTGCGCAGCAGCCCGGCGGCACCCAAACGGCGCAGGACACCGCCAGTCTGACGGCACAGCTGCCGGTGGCGGCGGCTGCCCGCGCCATGAACTGGAACGGAAAGGAGGTGAAGTGAGATGATCAAGGTATGTTACAGCGAGCTGGACGGCCCCGAGGGGCTGAGCCTGCGGCTGGAAGCCGCCGGTCACGCGGGCTATGCGCCCGCCGGGCAGGACATCGTATGCGCTGGCGCAAGCACCCTGATGCAGGCACTGGTGTACCTGCTGGCAGGGGAGGAAAACGCCCGCAGCGATGCATGGGACGAGCCGGAAGGCCCGCGCCTTGCTGTGGTAGCGCAGGCACCGGTAGCGCCGTGGGTGCAGGGCGCGTTTGAACTGGCCAAGGCGGGCTTTACCCTGCTGGCAGAGCGCTACCCGGACAACCTGCGCTTTGCGGATGTGAGCCGCAGCGGACAGCAGAGCATGATGGACCTGCAGCTGTTTGCGGAAGGGGAAGCTACCCCCGCGCTGAGCCCGGAGCAGAGCCGACAGGCGGTGGCTGCGGGCACATTGAAGCCGGAAGGCCCCGCCCCGCAGCCGGAAGCGCCGCAGCAGACCCCGGCAGAGCCGGAGCCGCAGCCGGAAAAGCCTGCACAGCCGGAGCGTCCGGTGCTGCCGCCCCTGCCGCTGCCGGTGCAGAACACGGTGCGCGGCCTGCACGCCCGCTGGGCGGCAGAGGAAGCCGCCATGCGCCGCAGCCAGCCGGGCTTTGACCTGAAAACAGAGCTGAAAAACCCGGAGATGCGCCGTCTGATGCAGCTGCCCGGTATGCGGGTGCAGGACGCCTACCGCCTTGCCCACTACGAGGATGCCCTGCGCACCACGGCACAGACCGTGGAGCAGGGCGTGGTGGAGCGGGTGCAGCAGCGCGCCACACGTCCGCTGGAAAACGGCCTGCGCCCCGGTGCTGCCGCCTCGGTACGGCCGGACGTAGCCGCCATGACCCGCGCCCAGCGGGAAGCCTTGGAGCGCCGTGTGCTGCACGGTGCACAAATTGAACTTTAACCTGACAGGAGAAAGGAAAAAACATGATGAATTTCAACATCCAGCTGTTTGCGGACGCGCAGACCAACACCACCGGCACCATGTCGGTGGAGATGAAGACCTTTTACGAGAAGCGCCTGATCGATCAGGCAGAGCCGCGCCTTGTGCACGACCAGTTTGCGGATTATTACCCCGTGCCCCAGAACGGCGGCAAGACCATCGAGTTCCGCAAGTACGACAGCCTGCCCAAGGCCAGCACCCCGCTGACCGAGGGCGTTACCCCCAACGGTCAGGCGCTGAACGTGACCAGCATCACCAGCGACCTGCACCAGTACGGCGGCTGGACTCCGCTGACCGATGTGCTGCAGATGACCGCCATCGACAACAACGTGGTGCAGGCTACCCGTGTACTGGCAAGTCAGGCAGGCCGCACCATGGACAGCATCACCCGCGATGTGCTGGCGGGCGGTACCAATGTCATTTACGCCCCGAAGCTGGGCGCAGACGGTGCCGAGACCGCCGTTACCAGCCGCAAGGCACTGGACAAGAGCTGCACCCTGACCCCGAAGCTGTTCTTTCAGGCGGCGGCGCAGCTGGGCGCAATGAACGCTGACCCCATCGGCGACAGCTACGTTGCCATCATCCACCCCTATGCGGCCTACGACCTCAAGACCTGCAAGGAGTTCATTGAGGTGCATAAGTACGCCGACCCGGACACCATGTTCCGCGGCGAGATCGGTAAGCTGGGCAACATCCGCTTCATCGAGACCAGCGAGGCCAAGATCTGGAAGGATGATACCTGCCCGGCGGGTCTGGCAGTGTTCGGCACGCTGGTGCTGGGTGCCCACGCCTACGGCGTGACCGAGCTGGAGGGCGGCGGCCTGGAGCACATCGTCAAGCAGCTGGGCTACGGCGACGACCCGCTGAACCAGCGCGCTTCGGTGGGCTGGAAGGGCATGCGTGCTGCCGAACGTCTGGTGGAGCAGTACATGGTGCGCATCGAGAGCGTGTCCAGCTACTCGGCCAACGCCGCCGCAAACTGAGGAGGTGTGCAGGATGACAGAAAAGAACGTGCGCATCCGGCTGTTCAAGGACAACAGCCGCTATAAGGGCGACCTGTTCGTCAGCGTGAACGGCGTGAACTACAAGATCCGCCGCGGTGTGGAAGTGGAGGTGCCGCCCGAAGTGGCGGAGGTGCTGGAACACAGCCAGATGCAGGACGAGCGCACCGCTGCCCGCATTGCGGCAGCGGAGAACGCGGCACAGTAAGCAACAGGACCGGAGCCCGGCAGGGAGATGCCCCGCCGGGCTTTTTTGAAAAGGAGCGTGGAACGATGACAGTAGGACAGGCGCTGGAACGCGCCGAGGAACTGCGGCCCGGCAGCCGTGTGTCCGTGCACACCCGGCAGGAGTGGCTGCGGGAAGCAGACGGCATGCTGCGGGAACGCTTTTTCAAGGCCAGTGATACGGATGCTTTTGACACCGTGGGAGCGGACCGGGCCTGGGACGATGGCCTGCAGGACGAGGATGTGCTGCTGGCCCCGGCCCCCTTTGATGCCCTGTACCCGCATTACCTGTGCGCCATGACCGATGCCGCACTGGGCGAGACCGACCGTTACGCCGGGGAGCAGGCACAGTACAATGGCATTCTGGCAGAGCTTGCGGCCTGGCTGCGCCGGACCTATCCGCCGCGGGCCTGCACCCGCTGGCAGTGGTGAAAGGAGGGATAAGATGGTTCTGGCGAACCGGACCAGAGTCCAGAACAGCCGCACCCTGCTGCGGGCCTTCGGGGGCCTGAACGAGGGCTACGGCTGCTCCGAGGCAGAGTACAGTGCGGGGATCAATTTTTCGTCCCGGGATTTCCCGGCGCTGAGCACCCGCAAGCCCCGCCGGAAGCTGCGGACCCTCACCGGCCTGAATGGGATGTACCACCTGAACGGGCTGCTGACCGTCTGCGGGAAAGACCTGGTGTACACTCCGGACGACGGCGGGGAGACCGTGACCTGCACCGATGCGGTGGCCGACAGCAAAAAGGCGCTGGTGGGTCTTGGTACGAAAATTTTGATCTTTCCGGACAAGATCGCCTTTGATACGGCAGACGGCAGCGTTTCGGCGCTGGGAGCCTGCTGGAAAGCGGAGGGCCAGAGCGTGGAGTTTGCTCCCTGCGATGCGGAGGGCAGGACCTACACGCCCACAGGCGTGGGCCGGGAAGAGCCGGAAAGCCCGGCAGACGGGCAGATCTTCCTGAAGGTGGAGGACGAAGAGCACCCCTGGCGGTACGATGGAACATTGGAAGTGTACAGCGCGGCGTCCGGCAACTGGACGGCGCTGCCGCTGGACTATTGCCGCATCACGGCGGCCGGTGCACAGGAAAAATTCTGCCAGTGGGATACGGTGACCGTGCAGGGCACGGCGGCAAAGCAGGCCGGACAGTGGGAAGCACTGGACGGGGACTGCGTGGTGTATGCCGTCACGGAGAACAGCCTGTGCGTGCGTGCCGACCCGGCGGGTGACTATTTTTACGGCACACTGGTGCAGGGGACCGATGCGGCCCAGTGGACCAGCCTGGACGGCAGCCAGACCCGCAGCATCGCGGCGGAACAGACTGTGCAGCTGGAACGCCGGGTGCCGGACCTGGACTTCGTGACCGAATGCGACAACCGGGTGTGGGGCTGCAGCAGCCGGGAAAATGTGATCTACGCCTGCAAGCTGGGCGACCCCACCAACTGGTTTTCCTATCGGGGCATTGCGGCGGACAGCTATGCGGTGACGGTGGGCAGCGACGGAGCCTTTACCGGCGCGGCCACCTGCATGGGCTATGCGTTGTTCTTCAAGGAAAACACCCTGCACAAGCTGTGCGGCACAAAGCCCTCGGATTTTCAGCTCACCTCCCTGCGCTGCCGGGGCGTGGCCAAGAATGCGGCCCGCAGCCTGTGCGTACTGAACGAGACGCTGTATTATCTCTCGCCGGATGGGGTCATGGCATGGGACGGCAGCATCCCCACCAAGGTGTCGGCGGTGTTGGACGCCAGCCGGCTGGCCAACGTGCAGAGCGCTGTGGGCGGTGCGCTGGACGGCCGGTATTATCTGCACATCTCCCGCACGGCAGGGACCCAGGGGCAGACCCGGCTGCTGGTGTATGACACCGAACGCGGGCTCTGGCACGAAGAGGATGTATGCTCCTGCGACATGGCCAGCACCGGCGGCCAGCTGTATCTGTGGGACGGGCAGGCCCTGTGGGCGGCAGATCCCAGCCGGGAGAGCGACTGGCAGAGCACCGAAGGTGTGGAACAGCAGGTGTCGTTTGAGCTGGTGACCGGTGACATCGGGCAGGACGGGGCGGAACAGCGGTATCTGTCGCGGCTGACGCTGCGGCTGGACGCGGCCTGTGCCAGCACGGTGGAGGTAGCGCTGAGCTACGACGGCGGCCCATGGGAGACAGTGGCAAGCCTGACCGCCCGGGAGGCCCGCCGCAGCTATGACCTGCCGCTGGTGCCCCGGCGGCACAGCACCCTGCGGCTGCGCCTGCGGGGCAAAGGGCAGATCACCCTGCGCAGTCTGGCGAAGAATCTGGCCGCGGCCAAAGGCGGCCTTGTGGAAGAACAGGAGGAAGCAACATGGCAAGTGTGAACGGTCTGAACCGGCTGGGCCTGCCGAAGCTGAGCGAAAACATGGACCCGGAGGACGCAAGAGCGCTGCGCAGCTACCTGTACCAGATGCAGGAACAGCTGCAGTATGTACTGACCAATCTGGACGTGGAAAACCTGTCGGAGGAGCTGCGCACCCGGTTGAATTCGTTGTAAAAGAAAGGAGAAGAGCATGGCGACCAAAAAGAAAGAGGAAGAGCTGGCAGCGCCGGAGGCGCAGAGCGGCTATGACACCAGCGGCCTGGAAAACCGACAGCAGGTGGAAGAGGCCATGGCAGGGGCCGGTTACCGCCCCGGCCAGAGCGTGACCAACGCCGCGAACGCGCTGAAGGAGTGGCAGGACAAGCGCCCGGAGGCGTACCAGAGCAGCTACCAGGACCGCATCAATGAGGTGCTGGACCGTCTGCTGGCACGGGAGAATTTTGCCTACAGCTATACGCAGGACCCGCTGTACCGGCAGTACGCCCAGCAGTATACCCAGAACGCCCACAACGCCAGTGCCGATGCCGCTGCACAGGCGGCAGCCCTGACCGGCGGTTACGGCTCCAGCTATGCGGCCAGTGCGGCACAACAGGCCTATCAGCAGCAGATCGGTGCGCTGAACGAGGCCATCCCCAGCCTGTACAGTCTGGCACTGGACACCTACACCAGCGGCGGCGATGAGCTGGTATCGCGGCTGGACCAGCTGAACGCCCAGGAACAGAGTGCGCAGGAGCGGTACGACCGGCAGCTCTCAGATTACTACACCCAGCTGCAGCAGAAAGGGGAGGACTACAACAACGCCTACGCGCAGGATTACGGGCAGTATCAGGACTATCTGAGCCGTCTGGACACCCTGCACGGCTACTATACTGCGCAGGAACAGGCACAGGCCAGCCGCCGCCAGCAGACCTTCAATGGCATCATGACCGTGCTGGGGGTCATCGGGGATGCGATCCAGCTGGCCATCAGCGGCACCACCGGCATCGGCTCGCTGGCGGGCAGCCTGCTGAACACCGGGTACAACATCGTGTCCGGCACCCGCGCCTACGAGGCAGACCGTGCCGACACGGCATGGAACCAGCAGATGCAGGAAAAGCAGCGGCAGGACAGTTTGACCCAGCAGCGCTATGAGAATGAAGCCAGCGAGCGCGCCTATCAGGATGCGCTGAAGCAGCAGGCCTTCAACAACAGCGTTACCTCGGAAAAGCTGAACATTGCCAAGGGCGAGTGGGCGCTCAAGCAGTCCAATGCGCAGGCCAAAGCCAGCCGTGCGGCGGGCAATGCGGCTGCAAAAAGCAGCGGCAGCGGCAAGGCATCGGGGAGCGCTGCGGGAACGAATGCGCTGAAGGGCAGCAGCGTGGTGCCCTTTACGGCGGCACTGCTGCGCAGCCGTGGCAAGAGTGACACGTCCATTGCCAATGCCCTGCAGAAAGAGGGCTACACCACCAGCGAGATCGCAAAGATCCTGCAGCAGATGAACCAGTAAGAGAAAAAGCGGAGGCGTCCATCAGATGATGGACGCCTCCGCTGCTGTATCTGTGATTTTGGGTTCGAGCCCACTGGGCTGTTTGTTGCCCTGCCTGCGGCAGTGCCGTGCTTTTCGAGTCCCACTGGACACCCCACCAAAGAAAAAATCCGCCGTTGCAAAGCAACAGCGGATTTTTGGTGGGGTGCCCAGTGGGACTCGAACCCACGGTCTCCAGATCCACAATCTGGCGCGTTAACCGACTACGCTATGGGCACCACATAGATGCGCCCGAAGGGACTCGAACCCCCGGCCCACTGCTTAGAAGGCAGTTGCTCTATCCACCTGAGCTACGGGCGCACGTTGTTATCCCATTGGGTTCCTTTATGGCGGCAGTCGTGTGTCGGCACACGCTGCGAGAAGTATAATACCATACGGAACCCGGTCTGTCAAGAACAATTTGAAAAAAGTTTCGGATTTTTATGCGGCGCAGTTACAGCAGCCACATGCCGACAAAGCCGCAGGCAAACCCGAGGGCAAGCCCGGCGGCCACATCCCGGATATGGTGCACGCCGGTGAGCACCCGCACCACGGCAATGAGCAGGGCGATGACGATCATGCACCAGCCGACAGCCGGGTAAAAATACAGCCACACCATGGCCAGCACAGCGGCGCTGAGCGCATGCCGGGACGGGAAGGACCGGCCGTGGGTGTCCTTCTGGACCAGCGGAGTGAAACCCGGCTGGTCGTAGGGGCGGGGGCGGTCGAGCCGGGCACGGAGCGCGGTGCCAACCCAGAAGGTGATGCCCGGCACCAGAATGGAACGGGCGATCTCCGGCATCAAATCAGGAGCGGCGCTTTGCCGGGTCAGGAACAGCTGCACCAGCCGGACATTGAGCAGGCACAGCAGCACCGGGTAGGAGACAAACGGCACCAGCGGGAGCCAGCGGTCCAGCGCGACCACGAAGCGCCGGGCGGCCGGGTGCGCGTCAAACCACCGGTACAGGGCATGATAGTGTTCTGCGGTCAAAAAAGGTCCCTCCGCATCGGGTCAGAATGAGATCAGAAACAGGTGTCCAGATAGTTTTCCACATCGAAGGGCTCCGGTGTGGAATCCTTGCGCAGGTACAGCGGGTGGTGCGGGTGGCCTTTTTTGCTGCGCTTGCCAAAGGTCACCCAGGGAATGTTCTTTTCCCGGGTCAGGGCCACCATCTCCCGCATGAGGCCGGGCAGGTAATCCCGCTTTTCGATCAGGGTGCCCCAGGCGGCCCACATGGTGGGTTCGGTCTGGGCCAGCACGGCCTGCAGCCAGCGCAGGTTCTCGTCGCACAGGGCGCGGTCCGGCACACGGTCCATGTCGTTGGGGTCGGTGGCACGCTGAGGGTACACGTTGAACATGATCCAGCTGTCAAAATCGTTGGCGTTGGCCAGACGCTCCACACTTTTCAGGGTGGGGTCCAGCGCACCGGGCTGAGCGGTGCTGGGGTTGATGCCGATGCACACCAGCGGGTGCCGGCCCACCCGGCCCAGCACATAGCGATAAGGCTGGTATGTATGGGGCTCGTAATACCACAGACCGCCGGGGTATTCGTCGGCTTTCAGCAGGGGAAGTGCGTCGGTGTGCATGGGTGTGCTCCTATCCTTCGATCAATTTCTTTTATCGTACCCGAAATGCGGGGAGAAATCAACACTTTTGTGCGACAAAGTCTCCCATAAAACTGATTTTCATGGTATACTGAGCTGAACAGTGCAGCGCAGCTGCACAGCGACCCACCGGAGACGAAAGGAGCAGGTTATGCTGGAAGATTACAAAAACGCGCTGAAGTCCGGACAGCGCGCCTATCGTGCCTGCGTGGCACGCGGCCAGTCGCCCTATCTTGCGGTGCTGGACGATATTCTGGTCAATGTGAACATCGTATCACAGGAGCCGCTGGGTCTGGTGGAGATCCCGGCCGAGAGCATCGTGGGCACCAAGACCAGCGGACGGCACACGGCCTTTGCGCCCAACTTCATGCCTCTGCTGGAGGCGGACACCGAGTTTGCCGCCAAGTGGTCCAACCTCTGCGAGGCCCACCTGGAAGAGGGCATCCACACGCCCATCATTGCCTTTGAGTTCATGAACCGGTTCTATGTGCAGGAGGGCAACAAGCGGGTCTCGGTGCTCAAGTATTACGGCGCGGTCAAGATCGCGGGCACGGTCACCCGGCTGATCCCGGAGCGCAACGACAGCCTGGAAAACCGCATCTATTACGAGTTCCTGGACTTCTACCGGCTGTCCAAAGTCAATGATGTGCACTTCAGCAAACCGGGCAGCTATGCCAAGCTGCAGACGCTGGTGTGCAAGGCGTCGGGCGAGAGCTGGACGGACGATGACCGGATGAACTTTGCGGCCTTTTACACCATGTTCTGCCAGCAGTTCCAGCAGCTGGGCGGCGACCGGCTCAACATCACTGCCGGGGATGCCATGCTGGTGTATCTGAGCGTTTACCGCTACTCGGACGCCTGCGACTCCACCCCGGCACAGATGAAGGCAAACATGGAAAAGCTGTGGAACGAGGTGCGGGTGCTCACCGAGCCGCAGGCCGTGCATCTTTCACTGGAGCCGACCCAGAGCACCGGCGAGCCGCTGCTGGCCAAGCTGAACATTTTCAGCTCCCGGCCCAGTGAGCTCAAGGTGGTGTTCCTGCATGAGCACAATGCCGAGAACAGCGCCTGGGTGCGCAACCACGACAAGGGCCGTGCGGCGCTGGAAAAGGAATTTCCGGACCGGCTGTCTGTTACCTGCCGGGAGAATGTGAACCCGGAGGTGGACGCGGAACAGATCCTGGAGGACGTAGCCCACGACAACGCGGATGTGATCTTCACCACCAGTGCCCGGATGCACACGGCCTGCCTGAAGGTGGCGGCCCAGCACCCCAAGACCCGCATCCTGAACTGCTCGCTGAACGCGCCGCATCCGCTGGTGCGCACCTACTATCCCCGCACCTATGAGGTGACCTACCTGCTGGGCCTGCTGGCCGGTGCGCTTACCCGCACCGATCGGGTGGGCTATGTGGCGGCCAACCCGGTGTACGGCATCCCGGCGGCAGTCAACGCCTTCGCACTGGGCCTCAAGACGGTGCGCCCCTGCGCGCGGGTGCTGCTGCGCTGGGCCTGCCTGCCAGACCCGGCCCACCCGCTGGATTTCTCGGACTGCCCGGACGTGGACATTTTCTATGCCCACAGCAGGAAGGAGCCGGAAGGTACCTACCGGGATTACGGTCTGTGCCGCCGTCGGCCGGACGGCACGCTGGAGCCGCTGGGCCTGCCGGTGTGGAAATGGGAAACCTTCTATATTGAGATCATCCGCTCCATTTTTGACGGCACCTGGAACAACGACGGCAGCGGTGCCCGGGCGGTGAATTACTGGTGGGGCATGCGCAGCGGTGCCGAAGAGATCAACTACAGCGCCGACCTGCCGGCAGGCACTCTGCAGCTGCTGGACCTGATGGAAAAGCTGCTGAGCGAGGATGAACTGCGCATCTTCCATGGCGAGCTGTACGCCGCAGGCCATGTGCTGCATGCACCGGAAAAGCTGATCTATTCGCCCAAGGAGCTCATGGAGATGGACTGGCTGGACGAGTGCGTGGACGGTGCACTGCCGCATTACGACGATCTGGACGTCAAGACCCGGACGCTGGTGGCCATCAACGGCCTGGCGAACCTGAAGAAGCTGGAGTAAGGACCGGACGACCGGTACAAAAAACGGAGCAAACCAGACGTGAAAATACTTGCGATTTCGGATGTGCCCTCCAAAGCCTTGTGGGACTACGGCACCCGGGAACATCTGCAGGGGATCGACCTGATCCTTTCCTGCGGGGACCTGCCAAAGAAGTATCTGGAGTATCTGACCAATTTCACGACCGTGCCCATTTTGTATGTCCACGGCAACCACGACGGAAGCTACCGGGGCGATGAGCCGGGCGGCTGCATCTGTGTGGATGATCAGGTGTTCGTGTGGAACGGGCTGCGCATCATGGGGCTGGGCGGGTGTTTCCGCTACAACCAGGAAGATACCTACCAGTACACCGAGGCGGCCATGCGCCGCCGGGCACGCAAACTCTGGCTCCAGGCGCACAAGGTGGGCGGCATCGACATCCTGCTCACGCATGCCCCGGCCAGCGGCCTGAACGACGGCACCGACCGCGCCCACAAGGGCTTTGTGTGCTTCAATGAGCTGCTGGACGAATACCAGCCTGCCTGGTTCGTGCACGGGCATGTGCACCTGAACTATGACGCAAAGCTGCCCCGGGTGTGCACCCGCGGAAACACTACGGTGATCAATGCCACGGAGCGCTATGTGTTTGAGATCCCGGATCCGGATCCGCTGCAAAAGCGGAAATTCCTCTGGGGCAGCGCAAAGAAATAACAGGGCATCCAGGCACAAAACAAAACGCTTCCGCAGGAGTTCTGCAGAAGCGTTTTTTGCGTGTTTTGTTTGTGCTCCGTCGTGCGGTGCGCGGCACCCGGAACGCAGAAAAATTACAGGTCCAGTTTGCCGGAGACCTTGTTGATGACGTAGTAGGCAGCGCCCTCTTCCGGCTTGACGTATACCTTGCAGGACTGCACGCCCACCTTGTGGGTGGCGCGGTAGTCGGCCTTGGCACGGTCGATGACATCGGTAATGTTGTACTGTTTGCCGTTCAGTTCCACATACAGCTCCGGAGCCAGCGGCGGACGGCCGCGGCGGGCAGGTGCCTTTGCGGCAGGTTTGCGGGTCTTGGGGTCCGCAGCAGATTCCGTTGCGGGGGAAACTGCAGGAGTCTTTTTCTCAGCCATAATAAAACCTTCTTTCTGGATTCTGAGCACAGCGGTGCGTGAAGGTCCGCCGTGCAGGTTCCGACTTAAACAAATTACTTATATAATAATTTTTTGCGGTTCGTTTGTAAAGCCTTTTTCCAAAAAATCTCGCAAAACCGGCAGGAAACAGGATCTGCAATGCAAAGAAACGTTCCGGCAGCCGTCCGGGGACCGGAAATTCCTGTTTCCCGGCAGAAATCAGGGATTTCCGACCGGAGACGGTTTTGTACTTCGGTGAGAAACAAATCGGGTAAATGCGGCGTGTGCGGCGTGCAGATTTTACCGGCGGCAAAGCTTTTCGGTCTGTGCGATCACCGGGTCCAGAAGTTCTTCGTCCCAGTCCTCGGAAAAGGCGAACAGGCCCCGGTAAATGGCCAGCTGCACGTCGGCATCCGGGTGCTGTGCAGCCAGGCGGAACACGGCCTGCAGCAGCCGCAGCTTGCGCTGCCGGACAGCGGGCGCTGCACTGCGCAGCCGGGTAAGGTCATAGTCCTTTGTGTTGCCGCAGGGCATGGCACAGGTGGCACAGTTGGGGGCCACCGCGTGCTTTTCGGCGCGGGTGATGTCCAGCATGCGCTGCAGCGTTTCGGCCGGGGCATCCGGCTGCGCAGCCAGTCGCAGCCCGGCATTGAGCACGGCGTCGGTGTTCTCGGTCTTGGGTTCGCTGGAAGTGGAGCGCGCAAGGCCCACAAGGGCACCCAGCAGGGTGTCCCGCAAGGTGTCTGCCGGGGTATCCGGCGTGCGGAGATAGTCGGTCATGGCAGTGTCCTTTCAAGTGTAAAAATCTGCAAAGAGTATAGCCCATTTATCCGCGCAATACAAGCCGCAGAAAAAAGCCCCCTCACAGCGGAGGGGGCCGGAAATGAGAAAATCAGAGCAATGCAGGAACTTCTTTTGCCAGCATCTCAGCCAGCTGAGCATGACCTTTGCAGGTCAGGTGCATGAAATCCACCTGGTTGAACGCGCAGTTCTTTGCATCCAGGAAGTGCACGTTCTGGCGCGCGCAGATGATGCGGAACTGCTCGGCCACACCGGCGGATTTCTCCACACAGCCGTCGCCCATGACCGCGTCATGGAACCCGGCCCCGATGGGCGGCGGTGCCACCACCAGAATGTTGGGCTGTTTGGTGCCCCAGCAGTCCACGCTCTTGGCCTTGAGGATCAGGCGCTCCATACCGGCTGCAATGCAGGCGGCGTTGGCACCAAAGCGCTCTTTCACGTCGTTGGTGCCCAGCATGATGATGAGCAGGTCAATGACCTCATGGCTCTTGAGCAGGGAGTAGATCACGCTCAGGGCGTCCATGGACTCGTGGATGGGGTCCACGAACACGGTGGTGCGGCCGGAAAGGCCCTCCTCGGTCACCAGATATTCGTCGCCCAGCGCCTTTTGCAGGCGGCAGGTCCAGCGCTCGTCCTCGTTGAAGCGGATGCCGTGGTCGGCACAGTCATTGGGGTCAGCGCAATAGCCGTGGGTGTTGGAATCGCCCAGGCAGAGAATGTGCTTTTTCATCAGTGAATTACTCCTTTTCTTCCATGGTCTGGCGGAAGTAGTATACGGCACCCACCATACCGGCGTCGTTGTGCAGCTGTGCGGCGCGGACCTCCAGCCCCTCGGCAAAGGCGGGCATCACCGATGCCTTTACTTTGGCGGCAATGGGGGCGATGAGCAGCTTCTGCTGGGCGCTCACGCCGCCGCCGATCAGGATCAGCTGCGGGTTGAAGATGTGCACCATGCCGGCAAGGCCCTGCGCGATCTCGTCGGTCCAGGCGTCCAGCAGGGCCAGTACCTCCGGGTTTCTGGCTTCTGCTGCGGCAAAGATGGCGCGTCCGTCTGTCCAGGCAGGGTTCTTCTCCTTTGCGGCACGCACAAGGGCAGTGGTGGCGGCGTAGCGCTCCCAGCAGCCGGTGGCCCCACAGGTGCAGGGTACGCCGTCCAGTGCGTGGGTACGGTAGTGGCCCAGCTCACCGCCAAGACCGCGGGCTCCCTCCAGCAGGCGGCCGCCGGTCAGGATGCCGCCGCCCACGCCGGTGCCCAGCGTGACACCGATGACGTCGGTATAGCCCTGTGCCCCGCCGACCCATACTTCGCCAAGGGTCATGCAGTTGGCGTCGTTGGCCACCGTGACGGGCAGACCAAAGTCCTGCTCCAGCGCGGCCTTGATGGGGCTGCCGATGTAGTTGGGGAAATTGCCGCAGGTACCGGCCACGATGCCCTTGCGGCTGTCGATCTGGCCGGTGGCGGACACGCCGATGCCGGAAAGGTTTTCCACCGGGATGGCCTGTGCTGTTAAAAACTCCTTTGCGGCCTTGCGTACGGTGTCCAGCACGGGGGTCTGGTAGCCGTCAAAGTTCACGCTCTGCTCGCCCTTGCACAGCACTTTGCCGGTCTCGTCCACGATGCCCAGCTTGACGGCAGTGCCGCCAATGTCAATGCCAAAATACTGTTTCATGCAGCGTCTCCGTTTACTTGTTCATGGCGTTGATGGCACCGGTGAAGCGTGCCGTGATCTCAGCCGGGCGGGTGATGGCACCGCCCACCACCAGGGCAAAGGCCCCGGCTTCCAGTGCCTTGACGGCCTGCTCCGGGTAGTGGATGTGGCCCTCGGCAATGATCTTGGCCGGGCACTCGGTGGCCAGCTTGTGCACAAACTCAAAGTCGATGTCGTTGATGCCCTGGGTCTCGGGGGTGTAACCCCGCATGGTGGTGCCCACAAAGTCGGCCCCGGCCTCAGCGCAGAGCATGGCGTTCTCAAAGTTGTCGCAGTCGGCCATGAGCAGCTGATCCGGGTACTTGGCCTTGATGGCACGGATGAACTCGGCAGAGGTGGAGCCGTCAGGCCGCAGGGCCCCGGTGCCCTGGACTGCCAGGATATCCACACCGCAGGCCACCAGCTCGTCCACTTCCTTCATGGTGACAGTGATGTACATGGGGGTGCCGGGGTAATCCTTTTTGATGATGCCGATGACCGGCAGGTCCACCACCTGCTTGATCTGGGTGATGTCCCGCACGGTGTTGGCGCGGATGCCCACAGCACCGCTCATGGCGGCAGCCTTGGCCATCAGCGGCATCACGCCGCCCTCCTTGGTGTACAGGGGTTCGGTCTCCAGTGCCTGACAGGACACGATCAGACCGCCCTTGATCTGAGCAAACAGTTTTTCTTTATCCATTTTTCAGCCCTCCATTCTGATTTTGACAACTGCCTTGCGCACGCCCACACAGCCGTGCTGCACAAGGCCGGGTTTGTGTAATTCGGTAGGGAAGAACAGCACGAACCGTCCCTCGCCCAGTGCGCCGGTGACCACGCTGGCGCTGTTCTGGAACCCGCAGTCCACCGTGTAATCACCGATCTCCATGCCGGGATTCGTAGTAAAGCCCCAGCCCTCACTGCCGGTAATGTCCACCTGCAGGTCGGCGTAGAGTTTGTGGTATTCCGGGTGGTAGCCATTGTCCGGGTGGAGGGTGGCGTCCATCACGTTGATGAATACCTCGTCACCGTCCACCTCAGTGCGGCCGTTCGGCAGGGCCGAAAGGTCGTGGGTGAGCAGGTAATCGATGGCGGTGTCCAGATTGGGATGCAGCCCGTTGTAGCGGGCCAGATGCTCCAGAGTATCGCAGATCATGGTGCATTCCTCCAAAAAAGAAGCGCCCGCCTCCCCTCTGAAAAGAGACGGAGAGGGGGCGCTGTTTGGTTTTACAGTTTTGCGATGGCAGCTTCGATCATGGCCTGTGCTTCGGCTACGATGGGCTCATCCTCCGGGATCAGGCCGGGCATGGGCTCGCGCACGCCGCCCAGCTCCAGACCATACATCCGGCGCAGGATCTCCTTCTGCACGGCGTACAGGTTGCCGTGGGCTTCGCACATCTTGTAGATGATGCGGTCGGCGTCGTACTGGATGGCCTGTGCTTCTTTGATCTCGCCCTTGTTGATGTGGTCGTTCATGGCCAGGTACAGCTCCGGCATCACGGCGTAGGTGCCGCCGATGCCGCCGTCGGCACCGATCACACGGCCGGAAACGAACTGCTCATCGGGGCCGTTGAACACCACGAAGTTGCCCTCGCCGCGGGCGGCGATGCCGGCATCCTTGAACATCTGGATGTCCTGGGTGGGCATGGAGCTGTTCTTCACGGCCACCACGTTGGGGTTCTTCAGCATCTCCTTCAGCAGGCTCATGGTCAGGGCTGTGCCAGCCAGCTGGGGGATGTTGTAGATGACGAACTCGGTGTTGGGAGCCGCCGCGGACATATCGTTCCAGTACTTGGCAATGGCGTACTCCGGCAGGTGGAAGTAGATGGGCGGGATGGAGGCAATGGCGTCCACGCCCACGCTCTCGGCGTGGCGTGCCAGCTCCATGCTGTCGGCGGTGTTGTTACAGCCAACGTGGGCAATCACGGTCAGCTTGCCCTTGGCTTCGCTCATCACGGCTTCCAGCACCGTCTTGCGCTCCTCGACGTGCTGGTAGATGCACTCGCCGGAGGAGCCGCCCACATACACGCCCTTGACGCCCTTGGCGATCAGGTGGCGGGTGAGGGCCTTGACGCCCTCCACCGAGATGTTGCCCTCTGCGTCATAGCAGGCGTAAAAGGCAGGGAACACACCCTGATATTTGGTGATATCTTTCATGGGTCAATATCCTTCTTTCTGTAGTATAAACAGATACACGTTTCGTACTGCACTTAAACCTGCTCCCGGTCCAGCAAGCCCCATAGACTTGTGTTCCGGGCAACGGTATCAGTGCCCTCTTGCGGTGCCCTGCATCCGCTTCGACCCTTGGGCGGGTCTTGCGTCTTGCAGACCGCTGCGCCAAAAATTGCTCCCTGTTTCGGCCGCAGGCCGCGGTCGCAATTTTAGCCCTTGACCGCACCTGCCATGAAGCCTTTTTCAAAATACTTCTGTACAAAGGGGTAAACGATCAGCATAGGGGCAGCTGCCACGATGATGGAAGCAAACTTGATCATTTCGGTCAGCTTATTCAGCTCCGCAAAGCCGCCCGCTACCATAGAGGACTGGCTGGCACTGGTGGAGCTCTTGATCAGGATATTGCGCAGCACCAGCGGCAACGGAGCCTGATCGGCTCTCAGGTAGATCAGAGCGGTGAACCAGTCGTTCCAGTAGGCCACCATGCTGTACACCACCATAACGGCCATGATGGAGCGGCTCAGGGGGATGACCATTTTGACGAACACCGTCCATTTGGATGCGCCGTCGATCTCGGCGGCTTCCAGCAGCTCCCGGGGGATGTTGTTCTCGAAGAAGTTGCGGACAATGATCACGTTGCCCACAGCCACCACGCCGGGCAGGAACAGCGCCCACATACTGCCCAGCAGACCGGTCTGCTTGACGATGAGGTAAGTAGGCACCAGACCGCCGCCGAAGTACATGGTGATGACGAAGAACAGGCTGATGTACTTGCGCCCGGGCAGATCCTTCACGCTCAGGGGGTAAGCCACAAGATAGATCATGACCACCGAGTAGATGGTACCGATGACGGTGTACTTGATGCTGTTCATAAAACCGGAGAACAGCGCGCTGTCTGCAAACACAGCCTGATAGCCCTTCAGGGTGAACTGGCTGGGCAGCAGGAAGGTCTTGCCGGCGTACACGTCGTAGGGGTCTGAGAAGGACGCCACGAGGACGTAGTACAGCGGGTAAGCCACAATGAGCATGATGGCGGCGCAGATGACCACCAGAACGATGTCGCTGACCTTATCGGACAGACCGCTGGGCTTCTTTTGACGGGATGCTGCAATGTTTTTTGCCATAACGGTTCGCCCCCTTTACACAAAGCTGACGTCTGCCGCCTTCTTGGCGATGCGGTTGACGATGATGAGCAGGATGATGTTGACCACCGTGTTGAACAGACCCACAGCGGTGGAATAGCTGTACTTGGCGTTGATGATGCCCTGCTCATACACATACACGGCGATGATATCGCTGGTCGCCTTGTTCAGCTCGGTCTGCAGCAGCAGCACCTTTTCAAAGCCCACGTTCATCAGGTTTCCTACACTCATAATGAGCTGCAGCACGATCATGGGTACCAGTTCCGGGATGTCGATGTGCAGAATGCGCTGGAACATGGATGCACCGTCGATCTTGGCGGCTTCGTACAGGCTGGTATCCACAGCAGCCAGACAAGCCATATAGATGATGGTGCCCCAGCCAGCTTCCTGCCAGATGCCGGAGGCCACATAAATGGTACGGAATGCGGCGCTCTCCGAGAGGAAGTCCACGCTGGTGCCCAGGATCAGGTTCAGCAGACCACCCGAGGGGCTGAGGAAGATCTTGATCATACCACAGATGACCATGGTAGAAATGAAGTGGGGTGCGTACAGCACCGTCTGCACCACCCGCTTGAACTTTGCAAAGCGCAGCTGGTTGATGCACAGGGACAGGATGATGGGGATGGGGAAGCTCCACAGCAGGCTGTACAGGCTCAGCAGCACGGTATTCTTGATCATGCGCACACAGTTGGGTGCGGTGAAGAACCGTTCAAACCAGTACAGGCCAACCCACTCGCTGCCGGTGATGCCGCGGCTTGCCTTGAAATCCCGGAACGCGATCTGGATGCCGTACATGGGCCAGTACTTATAAACGATGGTCAGCACCACCGGGATCAGCAGCATCACATAGAGCTGCCAGTTTTCCCGCAGCCGTTGGCTGAGGCTTTTGCGGTGGACCGGGATAGCGTCCAGCTGACGTGCAGCAGCTGGCGAGGTCTGCGTCATAAAAACTCCTCCTTCTTGTTTTTACGCTGCCCACAGGCCCGTGGGCGGGGTCCCCTGCCGTTCGGGGATCGTTCTTGCCGTTTCTCGTGAAACGTTACACGACTTACAACACAAAGATAGCACGCCAGCGTTTTTATGTCAACAGGTTTTTACGCAAAAAATGCCTTGTATCCATGTTTTCAATGTTTTGTACACTTGCTGTAGGATGTTTTTGTGCAAAATGCGTCATCATGTGTTCGTGAAACGATTCATGAAATTTCACGAAAAAGCCTTTACATTCTGAAAAAACCATGCTATACTGAAGCTGCAAGAACCTCAGAGTTAGCAGGAATACAGCAAGATTTCCTTTGATATATATCCACTTGAAATAGAAACGTTTCACGAACAAAGGAGTGGCCCGCATGGCAAAACAGAACACCGCCCCTACTATGAAGGATGTGGCCAAGGAGGCAGGCGTGTCCCTCGGCACCGTGTCCAAGGTCATCAACGGCATCCCGGTGGGCGAGGAATACCGCAAAAAGGTGGAGCAGGCCATCAAGGAACTGGACTACCACCTGAACGCCTATGCGCGCGGCCTGAAAAGCAACCGCACCAATACCATCGCCGTCATCCTGCCCACCATCGCACATCCCTATTTCGGCCTGATCGCTCATTGCATCAACAGCTCGCTGCAAAAGCGCGGCTACCGGATGCTGCTCTGCGATACCGACTATGACAATGAAAAAGAGCAGGAAATGATCCGCATGGCCGAGCAGAACAAGGTGGACGGCATCATTGCCCTGACCTATGACCCGAAGCTGGAAGTACCCTCGGAGATCAACTCCGTCTCCATCGACCGGTATCTCGGCGCCAACATCCCCTGCGTGGCATCAGATAACTACGCAGGCGGGCGGCTGGCCGCCGAAAAGCTGATGGAAAACGGCTGCAGGAAGCTCGCCTTCCTGCGCGTCGGTTCCAGCATCGTGGGCGAGACCAACAAACGCAAGGACGGCTTTGTGGCCGCCTGTGAAGCCGCAGGCGTTCCTTATGAAATAAAGAATCTGGAAGATGCGCGGGACGGCATCGTCTTTGACCCCATGGCCGAGTTCGCGGTGTTCCTGGACGATCATCTGCAGGACGGCGTGTTGGAGTTTGACGGCATCTTCTGCGTGACCGACCGTCTGGCCTACCAGATTGTTCAGCTGCTGCGTCTCATGGGGCTTCGGGTGCCCGAGGACGTGCAGGTCATCGGCTTTGACGGGCTGCGCACCTTCGGCGACATGGATTATTACTGTTCCACCATCGTTCAGCCCGTGGACGCCATCGCAGAGACCTGCGTGGAAGTCGTGCTGAACGAGAACCGCGCCAATACCCCCTCCCTGCTGTGCCTGCCGGTCAGCTATGCTTACGGCGGCACCACCAAGGCATGACCGCCCCGGAAAAAGGCCGGTGGTACTGGGTCAGGAACTGGCTGCATTACCACTGGGTCTATCTCGTCATCGCAGCCGTGGTGCTCTGGGTGGGCATCAGCTGGCTGGCCAACGCCCTGCACTGGGGCGAGACCCTGCCGGACTATCAGATCGCCTATGTGGGCAAAAGTGCTCTGCCGGAGGATACCGCCCATGCCATTGAAGCAGCCTTTGCACAGTACGGCGAAGATCTGAACGGCGACGGAATCGTTTCGGTCAAGCTCAACCAGTATGTTAGCGACACTGAGGACGTGGAAAACGCTTCCACCTACGCACTGGCGGCGCAGATGCAGTTCCTTTCCGACATGAACGCTGAGGACAGCTATTTCCTGCTGTTGGACGACCCGGCACACTTCCAGCTGGATTATCAGGCTCTTGCCAACTGGGACGGCACCCCGCCGGGTAACAACGACTATACCGCCGCCGGGAAAACCGTGTGCTGGGCAGACTGTCCGGCCTTGGCCGAAGCGGACCTTGGAACGTATCAGACCACTGTATTGGGAACGACCGTCACCGGCGAGAATGCGGAACTGGTTGAGAATCTGTATCTGGGCCGCCGGGCTTTTTATGAAGATGTAAAAGCAGAAAAAGCCGCCCGCGCCCGCGAAGGGGCCGAACGGCTGTGGCAGAACCTGACGAAAGGAGCAAACCCATGAAACGGAATGGACTGTTTGTGCTCGTCCTTGCACTGGCGGCGGTGCTGTGTACCGGCTGTGGCGTAAAGGACGAGGATTTGAAAAGCGACCCGCTGGTCAATGCAGATGGCACAGCACCGGTAGGCAGTACACTGGTCGCTCCTGCGCCGCAGGATGATTTCGTTCTGCTGGACAACAAGGATATCCTCTCTGCAAACGGTCTGTATTACGCTTCGTGGGTCAACGGCGATGCCCAGCCCTACGAAAACAGTGAGGGCAAGACCGTGGACCTCTACGATGCACAACTGACGCTTGTGGTGCAGGAAAACAAAACGGAGGACAAAGCCGCCTCTGCGGTAGAGGGCTGGCAAACGCTGGCACAGCAGAACTACGATATTTCCGACACACAGACCCTGACTGCCGCCGGGCAGGAATATACGGTCATTCAGTTCACCTATCAGGATGAAAGCAATCCGTATGCGACCGGCGTTGCGGCCTTCGCCCAGCGCGGCACCAGTGCCATCGAGTGGGAGCTTTCCTGTCAGGACAGTTATTCCGGCGATGCGCTGGCAGTCCTGACCGATTTTCTGAACAGCTGTACCTATTAAAGGAGGGCTTTCCATGGGACTGTTTTTTCCGAGTGACCCCATCGTCCACGGCCAGCGCGCCAAGGGGCTGCCCCGTTATCAGGAACTTCTGGAACGCGACTGGAAAAGTTTCCTCTTTGCCGACTTCGTGACGCTGGGCCTGTGCATCCCGTATGGTCTGGGCGTGGGCTACGCGCTGCTTTCTTCCAGCCTACTGGTGCTGCTCCCGGTCTGCATTCTGGGCGGGCTTCTGGTCGGCCCGGCGATCTCCGGCATGATGGATGCGTTGTTCCGCAGCTACCGGGATGCGCCCCGCGGCTGGTGGGAGAATTACTGCAAGGGCATGAAACAGAACTGGAAATCCTCCCTCCTGCCCGGCATCGTATTCTGCCTTGCGCTGGGCATCGAGCTGTTCTTCGGCATGGTGCTGTTCTCTGCGGAACAGCTGCCGGGCATCGGGACACTGGCCGTTTTCTTTGTCGGACTGCTGTTGCTGCTGATGCTGTTCACCGCCTTTTGGCCGCAAGTCGTCCTGTTTGAGGAAAGCAACCTGCACCGACTGCAAAACGCCATCCTGTTCTGCCTGAAATATGGCAAGCATGTGATCGGCACGGCGATCCTGCAACTGGGCTGGTGGCTTCTGTTCGTGTTGTTTTTGCCGTGGACGGGCTTTCTGGTGCCGTTCCTCGGTGTGTGGTTTATCTGGTTCGTCTGCTTCTTCCTGCTGTATTCCGATTTTGATGCCGCGTATGGCATTGAGGAAAAGATCCGGCAGCAGTTCCCGGAGCAGACCCCCCGCTACGATGAATGATAAGGAGAAGGACTCATGGACATTTTAACGATTGGCGAAGTTTTGATCGACCTGACCCAGACCGGCAAGGATGAACGCGGCATCCCGCAGTTTGCGGCAAATCCCGGCGGCGCACCGGCCAATCTGGCGGTGGCTGCTTCCAAGCTGGGCGCAAAGACGGCCTTCATCGGCAAGGTGGGTGCAGATGCCTTCGGCCGCTACCTAACCGATGTGCTGAACGAGAACGGCGTAGATGCGTCTCATGTGGCGGTGGATGCAGACCATCCCACCACAATGGCCGTTGTTTCCGTGGATGCCACCGGTGAGCGGGATTTCAGCTTCTACCGCAGCGCCAACGCTGACGTGATGCTGTGCAAAGAGGACATTTCGGACGAGGCTCTGAAAGCTGCCAAAATCGTCCACTTCGGTTCTGTCAGCCTGACCGCTGACCCCTCCCGCACCGCCACGCTGGACGCTGCTGCCCGTGCCAAAAAGCTGGGTGCTGTCATTACTTATGACCCGAATTACCGTGCCAACCTCTGGAAGAACAAAGAGGATGCCATTGCCCAGATGAAAGCTCCCCTGCCGCTGGTGGATATCCTGAAAGTTTCCGATGAAGAGCTGCCTCTGCTCACTGGCACCACCGACTGTGCAGAGGGCACAGCACAGCTTGCCCAGAACGGCATCCGGCTGATTTTTGTCACCTTGGGTGCAAATGGCGTGTTCTACCGCTTTGGGGACAAGACCGGCCATGTGGCTGGCGTCCCCTGCAAGGTGGGTGATACCAACGGCGCAGGCGATACCTTCTTTGGGGCTGCCCTGTCCAAGCTCTGCAAGGAGGAGCTGGACACCCTGACTGTGGACAAACTGGAAAGCATTCTGGCTTTTGCCAACAAGGCCGCCAGTATCACCACCAGCCGCCACGGTGCTATTCCTGCCATGCCCACTCTTGCGGAAGTGGAGGGCTGAACCATGGCAACAAAACAGGAATTTGCGTCCCGGTTTGCCAAGCACAAGGACGAGCTGGAATGGCTGTTCATGGAACTGTACCACAACCGGGAAGGGCTGGAGGTTTTGGAGCGGGAGATGGCAGAAGCCTACAACGCCCGCAGTGCCGAGCTGAAAGCTCTGGATAAGGCACGCTCTGCCGACCCGGACTGGTACAAGCGTGGCAATATGTTCGGCATGACCATGTACACCGACCTCTTTGCCGGGAACTTGAAAGAGCTGGCAAAGAAGCTGCCCTACCTCAAAGAGCAGAAGCTGACCTATCTGCACCTGATGCCCCTGCTGCAGATGCCCCATCCCCACAACGATGGCGGCTATGCGGTGGAGGATTTCGACACCGTAGACCCTGCCCTTGGCACCAACAAGGATCTGGAAGATCTGACCCGGGAGCTGCGCAAGGCGGGCATCAGCCTGTGTCTGGATTTCGTGATGAACCACACCGCCAGCACCCACCGCTGGGCCATGGCAGCAAAGGCAGGCGACCCGTGGTTTCAGGCGTATTACCATCTCTATGACGACCGCACCATCCCCGACCAGTACGAGCAGACTGTGCCGCAGGTGTTCCCCAACACTGCGCCCGGCAACTTTACATGGTGTGAGGAGATGCACAAGTGGGTGCTGACCACCTTCCACGACTACCAGTGGGACCTGA
>ERZ773190.958-NODE-958-length-29999-cov-6.828313_pt1 | contig 29999 bp, 29 predicted proteins | sample MGYA00511111_ERZ773190 | MGnify/ENA primary metagenome ERZ773190 (study PRJEB29015, sample SAMEA2737777) | human gut metagenome | biome: human gut; feature: human-associated habitat; material: faeces | place: China | collected 2012 ... | reverse complement strand
AGCCCCGGCAACTTTGCGGGCGGCCTGTCCACCATTGAAGAAAAGAGCATGGGTGCTGTGATCAAGAGCGGCTCCCGCCCCATTCAGGGCGTCATCAAGGTGTCCTGCCCTGCGCCCCATCCGGGTCTGTGGCTGCTGGACTCCACCCCGGACCCTTACTGGATGCAGTTTGGCATCACCAATCCCAACGACAACGAGGGCTTGATGGATCTTGCCAGCTGCGGTGCCCACATCGTGTTCCTCGTCACCGGACGCGGCAATGTGGTGGGCAGCGCCGTGGCACCATTCATCAAGATCACCGGCAACGGTGCGACTTACGCCCGCATGGAGGGCGATATGGACTTCAATGCCAACCCCGTGCTCCGGGGCGAATGCACCCAGAGCGAGCTGGCTCGCCGCCTGACCGAACTGGTGGTAAAAACTGCCGCCGGTCAGCCCACCAAGAGCGAAGCCCAGGGACACCACGAGTTCTTTGTACCGTATAAATATCAGGAAAAGCAGGTCGCTTTCAAGCGTGCCTGCGAAGAGTGAGGAGGACTGTTCCCCATGGCAGCATTTACCGAAGAACAGATGAAGGAGTTCAGCATCAAGAACTGGTACGACCTGTCCGGTCAGGTCGCCGTCGTCACCGGCGGTGCCACCGGTCTGGGCCTTGCCATTACCCGCTGCCTTGTTTCCGCAGGCGCAAAGGTGGCCATTGTGGCTTCCCGCGCTCCTGAGCTGGTGGCCGATACGCTGGCCGACTACTACGCAGGGCAGGCGATGATACGGGTGCATCCGCTCGGCGAAGGAACGGACGGAGGCTTTCTGGCCGCCAACAAGCTTGCAGGCAAGGACACGCTGGAAATCTTCTGCCTGCCCAACCCGGACGGCACCCAGCTGCAGCTGATCAGCTTGTTTGATAACCTGGGAAAAGGCAGCTCCGGCGCCGCCGTGCAGTGCATGAACCTGATGCTGGGGCTGGAGGAGACGAAAGGATTGGAAAGATAAAAGATAATAGATAAAAGATAATAAAAAATGTGGAGTTTTGGCCAAGGCCAAAACAAAAAACATACCGTAGGGGCGGATTCCATATCCGCCCGCGGCACCTGCCGTAAGCTGCACGGGCGCATATAGAATGCGCCCCTACGGCGGCAGAAATTTTTGAGCGGCCGTAAGGCCGCGATCCACCAAATTTATTATCTATTATCTTTTATCTGTTATCTAAAAAAAGAGGGGTACATACAATGAGCAACTTCAAATCTATTCCCGGCGGTATCTGTGCGCCGCAGGGCTTTTATGCAGCGGGTGTGCATTGCGGCATCCGCCACAACCACGCCAAAAAGGATCTGGCACTTATCAAGGCATCGGTGCGCTGCGCGGGCGCGGGCTGCTATACCACTAACAAGGTCTACGGCGCACCCATCACGGTGGACCGTGAGCATCTAGCGGACGGCTACGCGCAGGCCATCGTTGTGAACAGCGGCAACGCCAACACCTGCGCGCCGAACGGCCTGCAGCTTGCGCGGGATACCTGCGGCCTTGTGGCCGAGGCACTCGGCATCCGCGCCGAGGATGTGCTGCCCTCCTCCACCGGTGTCATCGGGCAGGAGATGAGCATCGAGCCGTTTGCCCGGGGCATCCCCGAGGCTGCCGCCAAGCTGGCTGCCGATGAGGCAGGCAGCCATGACGCCGCCACCGCCATCATGACCACCGACACCCACCCCAAGGAGCTTGCGCTGGAGTTCACGGTGGGCGGCAAGCCGGTGCGCATCGGCGCCATCGCCAAGGGTTCCGGCATGATCCACCCGAACATGGCCACGATGCTCCTCTTTATGACGACCGATGCCAAGGTTGAGCCGGCCACCCTGCAGAAGGCGCTCTCCACCGTGGTGCCCGCGACCTTCAACCAGATCTCGGTGGACGGCGATACCTCCACCAACGACACGGTGCTGCTGCTGGCGTCCGGCCTGTCGGGTGCAGAAATCGTTGACGGTACGCCCGATTATGATACCTTTGTTGCCGCGCTGACCGAGGCCGCCGAGCAGCTCAGCCGTGAGCTGGCCGGGGACGGCGAGGGCGCGACCAAGCTGCTGGAATGCACCGTCACCGGCGCGCCCGACCTGCTGACCGCCCGCGCGGTGTCCAAGAGCGTCATCCACTCGACCCTGTTCAAGGCAGCCATGTTCGGTGCGGACGCCAACTGGGGCCGCGTGCTCTGCGCCATCGGCTACACGCCGGGGGACTTTGACATCAGCCGGACCTCGGTGCGGCTCAAGAGCAAGGCGGGCGAGGTGTTCGTCTGCGAGAACGCCGCCTACCACCCCTACAGCGAGGACGAGGCCGCCAAGGTGCTGCAGGAGAATGAGATCGACATCCTTGTGGACCTTGGCAGCGGCAGCGCCACCGCCAAGGCCTGGGGTTGCGATCTGACCTATGATTATGTGAAGATCAATGGGGATTATCGAACCTAACGCAAAAGGCTTCCCCCAAGGGGGAAGCTGTCGGCGAAGCCGACTGATGAGGGGGAAAGTTGCCCGGAACCGGCCCGCTTCCGGGCAACAACCCGGCAAAGGACGGTTGCGGCAAAGTTGCCCCTCATCCGGCGCTGCGCGCCACCTTCCCCCGCAGGGGAAGGCAAGGGTGTGGGATGTGGAGGAAAATATGAAAAACGAACAAATGGCCCTGCTTTTCAGCGAGGCTACACCTTATATTCAAAAATACCACGGCAAGACGCTGGTGATCAAGTACGGCGGCAATGCCATGGTCAACGATGAACTCAAGCTTGCGGTCATGAACGACCTTGTCACGCTGACGCTGCTGGGCGTGCGCGTGGTGCTGGTACACGGCGGCGGGCCGGCCATCAACGATATGCTCAAAAAGGTCGGCAAGGAATCCCGCTTCGTCAACGGTCTGCGCTATACCGATGCCGAAACGATGGGCATTGTGCAGCAGGTGCTGGCCGGGCAGGTCAACAAGGATCTTGTTGCGCTGCTCAAGGGGCGTGGTGTCGGCCTTTGCGGCATGGACGGCCACATGATCATGTGCCGGCGCAAAACCGATGCCGACCTCGGCTTTGTGGGCGAGATCGAGCGGGTCAACACAACGCTGATCGACCACCTGCTGGCGGACAGCTTTATCCCGGTCATCGCCACGGTCGGCATGGATAAGAACGGCGTGCCCTACAACATCAACGCCGACACGGCGGCGGCTGAAATTGCGATTGCGCTGCACGCGGAAAAGCTCGTCAGCATGACGGATATTGTCGGCCTGCTCCGCGACAAAAACGATGAATCGACGCTAATCCCCGAGGTCGAGCTTTCCGAGATCGAGGGCTACAAGGCAGAGGGCGTCATCGCGGGCGGTATGCTGCCCAAGATCGAGGGCATGGCGGACGCTATCCGTCAGGGCGTGCATGAGGCGGTCATCATTGACGGCCGGATGCCGCACTCGATCCTGCTGGAAATGTTCAGCGACAGAGGCGCCGGCACGATGTTCTATCGGAGAGGAAACCGGTAAATGGCTTCCCCTTCGGGGGAAGCTGTCAGCGGCCCCGCCCGCTGACTGATGAGGGCGAAGTGTTTGGCGCGGTCCCGCAAACGGGCAGCTGCAGGACACTTGCCCCTCATCCGGCCTGCGGCCACCTTCCCCCAAGGGGGAAGGCTCCAAAGCGGGCCGCCTTCCCTCGAGGGGGAAGGCTTTTGCGTATGATAAAAAGGGGGTCACCCAATTGAATACCGAAAAAGTTATTTCCCGTGATAACGACTACATCCTGCACACCTACGCCCGCAGCCCGGTTGCGCTGGTGGCGGGCGAGGGCATGGTCGCGCGGGACGCCGAGGGCAGGCAGTACCTCGACTTTACCTCCGGCATCGGCGTTAATTCGCTGGGGTACTGCCACCCCGCATGGGTGCGCGCCGTGGCCGGGCAGGCGGCTGCCCTGCAGCACACCTCCAACCTGTATTATACCGAGCCGTGCGGTGCGCTTGCGCAGGCGCTCTGCGCCCGCACCGGGCTGGATGCCGTTTTCTTCGGCAATTCGGGTGCCGAGGCCAACGAGGGTGCCATCAAGTGCGCCCGCAAATACAGCGTGGACACCTACGGCCCCGCCCGCAATAAGGTCATCACCCTCGTCAACTCGTTCCACGGCCGCACGCTGGCCACCCTGACCGCCACCGGGCAGGATGTGTTCCACCACGACTTCGGGCCGTTCCCCGCAAATTTTGACTATGTGCCCGCAGGTGACTTTGCCGCGCTGGAAAAGGCCACCGATGCCGACACCTGCGCCGTCATGCTGGAGCTGGTGCAGGGCGAGGGCGGCGTTGTCGCGCTGGATGCGGATTATGTTGCCAAGGTCGCGGCGTTCTGCCGGGAAAAGGACATTCTCCTTATCGTGGATGAGGTGCAGACCGGCGTTGGGCGCACCGGGCGGTTTCTGGCGTGTGAGCATTTCGGCCTGAAGCCCGACATCGTCACGCTGGCCAAGGGGCTGGGCGGCGGTCTGCCGATCGGTGCGGTCGTGATGAACCAAAAGGTGGCGGCCCATATGGGCCCCGGCTCCCACGGCTCGACCTTCGGCGGCAACCCGGTATGCTGTGCCGGTGCGCTGGCCGTGCTGGACACGATGGACGAGGCGTTTCTCGCGCAGGTCAGGGAGCGCGCCGCCCAGCTGCGCGCCGGGCTGGCCGCGCTGCCGCATGTGCAGCAGGTCAGCGGCCTCGGCCTGATGGTTGGCATCGAGCTTGCGGACGGCATCAAGGCCGCCGAGGTCCGCGCCGCCTGTGAGCGTGAGGGTCTGCTGGTGCTGACCGCCAAGACCCGCCTGCGGCTGCTGCCGCCGCTGATCCTGACCGCCGACGATGTCGCGGCGGCTCTTGCCACCCTGCGCCGGGTGCTGGAAAACACCCGCAGCTGAGGCCGCCCCCCTTGACAGCCGTGGTATACTGATTGTATTACTGCCAAGGGGGAGAAAATGGCAAAAGAAACGCTGCAACAAAAAATAAAGCGGGCGCTGGGGCGGTTCACGCCGGGGCGCATCGCCGTTATCATGCTGGGCACGGCGATCCTGTCCTTCGGCATCCACAACATTCACCAGCGCACCGCCATCACGGAGGGCGGCATCATCGGGCTGGTGCTGCTCATCAACCATTGGCTGGGGGTGCCGGCCTCGATTGCCTCGCCCCTGCTGGATGCAGCCAGCTACGCGCTGGCGTTCAAGTTTCTGGGGTGGGACTTTCTGCTCTCGGCGGGCATTGCCAGCGTCAGTCTGGCCGGGTTTTACCGCCTCTGGGAGTGTCTGCCCCCGATGCTGCCCGACCTGACGCCCTATCCGCTGGCGGCGGCGCTGCTGGGCGGCGCATTTGTCGGCATCGGCGTCGGGCTGATCGTGCGGCAGGGCGGCTCCAGCGGCGGTGATGATGCGCTGGCGCTCGTCATCCACAAGCTGACCGGGTGGAAGCTCTCCCGCGCGTACCTTTTTACCGATCTGACAGTGCTGCTTGCATCGCTGTCCTACATTCCGGTGCGCCGCATCGCATTTTCGCTCGTCACGGTCACGGCGTCGTCCCTCCTCATCGACTGGGTGAAGGAGTACACCCCCAAAAACGGCAAAACAAATGTGTAAAAACGGCGGGAACGCTTGTACATGGGCCGGAATTGCGGTATAATAAAACCATTACCGCATAATTCCGGGTGCGGGTGCGGCGCAGCCTTGGTGTGCGCCCTGCCGCTGCCTGCGGGATTGCTGCGGAGATTTTCTGCAAAGCACCCAATGGAGGTTCACGATATGAAACTTACCCGCAAGCTTACGGCGCTGGCAATGGCGGTGCTGCTGGCCTTCACCCTGACTGCCTGCTCCCCCAAGGCGTGGGCACAGGACACCGTTGTCAAGCTGGTCAAGGCGATGGGTCTGGTCGAGGAGTCCGAGGATGACGACACCGACACCACCACCAAGGCTGCCGCCGGCGGCAGCGTGGAATTTCCCGAGGGGATGGACACCAGCGCGGCCCGCGTTGTGACCTACCCGCAGGACAACACGCTGTATGTCTCCTTCAACAGCATTGCCAACCGCTCCACCGAGTATTTTGTGGCGGGCGGCGACAGCATGACGGTGACCGGCTGCGCCACGACCGAGGCCAGCAGCGAGAAATATATGTACTTTAAGATTGCGTTCTGGGAGCTGAGCGATGACAAGACCAGCACCAGCTATGTGCAGGGCTCGACGATCTACTACTGTGCGGACGGCAGCGCCTACCAGTACAATGTCACCGGCCTGACCCCAGGCAAGCAGTACAAGATCACGATCAGCTACGATAACGGCAACAAGTACTATGTCACCGGCGGCCTCAAGGTCGAGGGGCTGGGCAGCGAAGAGCTGAACACCTACGGCGAGGAAAGCACAAACAGCTGATAACACATACCGCCCGCGCCGCAGATGGCCGGGCGGTATTTTTTGAAGCACAGGGAAAGTATACACAAAGAGGACGGACAGGGGACAGCCCCGCCCGGCAGGTTGTACAACGAGAGAGGATTTTACACTATGGATAAAAAACAGCTGCGCAACACACTGCTGCTGATCTGCGCCGCCTTCATCTGGGGCACGGCCTTTGTGGCGCAAAGCGTCGGCAGCGGCTACATGGGCGCATACACCTTTTTGGCCAGCCGCAGCTGGCTGGCCTGCGTCTTTCTGCTGGGGATGCTGCTTGTGCGCCGCGCCGGGCAGAAAAAGCGCGGCAGCGGCCTGCCCTTCTGGATCCACGGCAAAACGCTGGTGCTGGGCGGTATCTGCTGCGGCACAGCGCTGTTTGCGGCATCGGCGGCCCAGCAGATGGGCATCGGCACGACCAGCACCGCCAAGGCCGGCTTTATGACGGCGCTGTATGTGGTGCTGGTGCCGGTTGCGGGGGTCTTTCTGGGCAGCCGCCCCGGCATCAAGCTGTGGTGCTGCGTGGCGGTCAGCGTTGTGGGGCTGTACCTGCTCTGCCTTGCGGGGCGCGATACGCTCAGCCTGACCGGCGGCGAGTGGCAGCTGCTGCTCTGCGCGCTGCTGTTCACACTGCAGATCCTCGTGGTAAACCACTTCAGCCCCAAGCTGGACGGCATCCAGCTCAGCTTCGCCCAATTTTTGATGGTCGCAGTGCTGTCCACGATCTTTATGTTTGTCTTTGAAGCGCCGACAATCGACCAGTTCCGGAGTGCGGCGGTCTCCATCGCCTACTGCGGCATTATGTCCAGCGGCGTGGCCTTCACGCTGCAGATCGTTGCCCAGCGGGACCTTGACCCAACGATCGCCAGCCTTGCCATGTGTCTGGAAAGCGTATTCAGCGCCCTCGCGGGCTGGCTTATCCTTGGTGAGACGCTCTCTGCGACCGAGCTTTGCGGCTGTGCGCTGATGTTCGGCGCGATCGTGGCCAGCCAGCTGCCCGAGAAAAAGCGCGCCTGATCCCCTGCGGCGAGACTGCCATAAACGGCCTTGTGTGCGCTATGTACGGACAAAGTTACAAAAACACCGCAAAAATCCGTGACAGACTTTATTTAATAAAGCTATGCCGCGGATTTTGTATTGACTTTTTCAGCCGGTGTGCTATAATAATAAGCAGGATCAGGCAGGATGATCCGGGACGATAGCACAGGAACCACGGCGCTATTGTCCTTTTTTGTTATTCTGCCCGATGTCTGCTTTCCGCCGCGCGGCGGCGGGAAAATCTGTGGAGTGGAAAGGAAAGTGTCTCATGAAAAAACTGTTTGCACTCGGTATGGCCTCCGTCATGGCCCTCTCTCTCGCCGCCTGCGGCGGCTCCGCCTCCTCCGCGGCCTCCGGCGCTGCGGACACCTCCTCTGCGGCAACCGCCGAGGCCACCGGCAAAAAGTGGGTCGTGGCTACTGACACGGTCTTTAAGCCCTTTGAGTACACCGATGCTTCCGGCAACTTTGTCGGCATTGATGTGGATATCCTCGCCGCCATCGCCGAGGATCAGGGCTTTGAGTATGAGCTGAAGAGCCTTGGCTGGGATGCCGCCATCGCGGCCTGCCAGTCCGGTCAGGCGGACGCCATGATCGCCGGTGCCTCCATCACCGACGAGCGCAAGGCGAGCGGCTGGATGTTCTCCGACGGCTACTATGATTCCAACCAGACGCTGACCGTGCCCGAGGACTCCGACATTGCCGGCTTTGCCGACCTGTCCGGCAAGAATGTTGCCGTCAAGACCGGCACGCAGGGCGCGTCCTACGCCGAGAGCCTCAAGGACGAGTACGGCTTCACCATTACCTACTTTGAGGATTCCCCCACGATGTATCAGGCCGTTCTGGGCGGTCAGTGCGTCGGCTGCTTTGAGGATACCCCCATCATGAAGGCCTCCATCAAGGACGGCGCTCTGGCCCTGAAGGTGCTGGAGGATACCGCCAGCGACCCCGCGCCCTACGGCTTTGCCATCTTCAGCGAGGACAGCCAAGAGCTGCTGGACATGTTCAACAAGGGCCTGGCCGACATCAAGGCCAACGGCAAGTATGACGAGATTCTGGCAAAGTACCTCGGCTAAACCATGAAAAATACGCGGGGACGCCTGTTTTTGCGGGCGGCCCCGCTTTTGCGACCCCGGGATCCCTCTTGGCCCCTGCGCGGAGAGCGGCTCTTGCAAATCCAACCCCCGAAAGGAGTTCTGCGCCTTGATTTTTAAGATTCTTGCCAACTACGGCCCGCTGCTGCTGGCCGCCATGGGCCAAACGCTGCTGCTGGCCCTGTGGAGCCTTTTCTTCGCCTGTCTGATCGGCCTGTTTGTGGGCATCCTCAGCGTTTTGAAAAGCCGCGTCTGCAACATCATCGCCACGATCTTTGTCGATATTATCCGCGGCGTGCCGATGATCGTTCTGGCGTTCTTCGTCTATTTCGGCGTGCCGATGCTGATGAACGACAACCTGAACTGGGCAGCCATGACCGGCAGCAAATTCACCTTTACGGCGCTGCAGGCCGGCATCATCTGCCTGTCGCTGAACTGCGGCGCCTATATGGCCGAGATCATCCGCGCCGGTATCGAGAGCGTGGACAAAGGCCAGATGGAGGCCGCCCGCAGCCTCGGCCTGCCGTACTGGAAGGCGATGTACAAGGTCGTGCTGCCGCAGGCCATCCGCACAATGATCCCCTCGATCATCAACCAGTTCATCATCACCCTCAAGGATACCTCGATCCTGTCGGTCATCGGCTTCCCCGAGCTGGTCAACACCGCCAAGAATGTGAACGCCAACATAATGCGCTCGCTTGAGGTGTGGTTCATCGTCGGCGTCATGTACCTGATCGTCATCACGCTGCTGTCCCGCTTTGCCAAGCGGATGGAAAGGAGGCTCAACCGTGGCCGTCAATAAGAACAATGTAAAAATTCATGTTGAGCATCTGAAGAAGAACTTCGGCAATCTGGAGGTTCTGCGCGATGTATCGGCTGATATTTATGAGGGCGAGGTCGTTGTCGTGCTGGGCCCCTCGGGCAGCGGCAAGTCCACCTTCCTGCGCTGCCTTAACCGGCTGGAGGAGATCACCGGCGGCACGGTCATCGTGGACGGCCACGACCTGACCGATAAAAAGACCGACCTGAACAAGATGCGCGAGAATGTCGGTATGGTGTTCCAGCACTTCAACCTGTTCAACAACCTCAATGTCATGGGCAACATGATGCTGGCACCGGTTGAGCTGAAAAAGGCCACCCGCCCCGAGGCTAAGGAGAAGGCGCTGCAGCTGCTGGACCGCGTGGGCCTGTCCGATAAGGCCGACGCCTACCCGGCGCAGCTGTCCGGCGGGCAGAAGCAGCGTGTGGCCATTGCGCGCGCGCTGGCCATGGACCCGGACATTATGCTGTTTGACGAGCCGACCTCGGCGCTGGACCCCGAGATGGTCGGCGAGGTGCTGCAGGTCATGAAGCGCCTTGCCGCCGAGGGCATGACGATGGTCGTGGTCACCCATGAGATCGGCTTTGCCCGCGAGGTTGCAAGCCGCGTCATCTTCATGGAGGGCGGCTACATCGTGGAGGAAGGCACCCCCGATGAGGTCATCAACCACCCGAAGCAGCCCCGCACGGTGGACTTCCTGAGCAAGGTGCTGTAACACAGCAAAATACGCCAAAGCGCCCCGCACCCACCGGTGCGGGGCGTTTCGTGTGGAAAGACGCATTTCCCCGGCGTACAATACGGGCGGGACTTTACCGCTGCCGTATTGCACCCGGGGCGCGGGTTTGCTACAATAAGGATAAGCGAAAGGAGCGTTTGCCAATGGAAAAAATCAAAAGGAATTTCGGCTTCGGCTGTATGCGGCTGCCCATGCAGGGCGAGGAGGTCGATCTTGCCCAGACAAAGCAGATGGTCGATGAATTTTTGGCGCAGGGCTTCAACTATTTCGACACCGCGCACGGCTACATCGGCGGCAGAAGCGAGACGGCGCTCAGGACCTGCCTGACCAGCCGTTACCCGCGCGAAAGCTATGTCCTGACCGATAAGCTGTCCGGAGGCTTTTTTGAAACCGAGGCCGACATCCGCCCGTTCTTTGCGCGCCAGCTTGCGGCCTGCGGCGTGGACTATTTTGACTTTTACCTCATGCACTCCCAAAATGACGAGAATTTTCAGCAATTCAAGGCGTGCCGCGCGTATGAGACGGCGTTCGACCTCAAGGCCGAGGGCAAGATCCGCCATGTCGGCCTCTCCTTCCACGACCGCGCCGAGGTGCTGGACCGGATCCTGACCGAGTACCCGCAGATCGAGGTCGTGCAGATCCAGTTCAACTATCTGGATTACGATGACATCGCCGTGCAGAGCCGCAAATGCTATGAGGTCTGCCGCCGGCACAATAAGCCGGTGCTTGTCATGGAGCCGGTCAAGGGCGGCAATCTGGTCAACCTGCCCAAGGACGCCGCCGCTGTGCTGGAATCGCTGCACGGCGGCAGCCCGGCCAGCTATGCCATCCGGTTTGCGGCGGGCTTCCCCGGCATCATGATGGTGCTGTCCGGCATGAGCAATATGCAGCAGATGCAGGATAACCTCAGCTTTATGCGGGACTTTCAGCCGTTGAACGACACCGAGCGCGCCGCCGTGTCCAAGGTGGTGGAGATCTTCCGCAAGCAGAACCTGATCCCCTGCACAGCCTGCCGCTACTGTGTAGACGGCTGCCCGCAGCAGATCGCCATCCCCGACCTGTTCGCCATCATGAACACCAAGAACATCCACCACGACTGGAACGCCGATTATTATTACGAGGATGTCCACACCCGCCCCGGCAGCCGCGCATCGGACTGCATCCGCTGCGGCAGATGCGAGCAGATCTGCCCCCAGCACCTGCCCATCCGCAAGCTGCTGCAGGATGTGGCAAAGGAGTTTGAAAAGTAAGCACCGTACACAACACCCCCGCCCGCCTTCCTTATATAAATGGAAGGCAAGCGGGGGTGTTGTGTGTAATGCGGAATGTCGGACAGTCCGAACAAAACAAAAAAGGTCACTTACTTTCGTAAGTGACCTTGGTGCGCCGGAAGGGACTCGAACCCCCGACCTTCTGATTCGTAGGGACCTGTGAAACTTTTTTTGATTTTTCTTTCTTGCGTGTTTTTCGTATCTGCGAGTATTTTTTGCGCGTATTTTTCGTCTGATAATCTCATTTTTGTGTTTTTTCTGAAATTTAAGCGCCAAATAAGCGCCCAAGAAAATTTTGCGCGAAGCAATTTCTTGAAGAAAAATCATTATGGATAAATACCCCCGATGGGCAAACAAAAAGGCGACCCTGAGGTCGCCTCGATTTTTAGTGGTGATTGTAGCCAGAGAGAATATCCTGTATTTTATCCGCTGCGGCTGCTTGGGCGCTTTGGATCATGTGGGAGTACACGCGGGTAGTGGTTGCGGTATCTGCATGCCCTAACCGTCCTGAAACGGCTGTAAGCGGTATGCCGTTGTTAATCATAATGCTGGCATTGGTATGCCGCAAACCATGAGGAGGAATCTCCTTGAGATCAGGATTGAGGCTGTGAAAACGCCGCATCCAGCCTCCGAACGTATCCGGACGGAGCAGATGCCCGTCAACTTCGGCAAAAACAAAGTCATTGCTTTTTATTTCTACGCCGACCTTTGCAAACTCCGCTACTTTGTAATTGCGAAATTCCTGCAAAATTTGTGCAAGGCTTATCGGGATGGCGATTACACGACAGGAAGAGTCGTTTTTTGTGCCCCCTATCACAAGACCCTTGCCCCGCACATATATCGCGGTGCGTTCAATATTCAACGTGCACTTGTCAAAATTTATATCTTCCCACTTCAATGCGAAGGTTTCCTCTTTGCGAGTTCCAGCAAAAAGCCCTATACAGGTGGCGGTGCGATATTTGGGCGGCACCCGTTGCTCGTCCATGCGCTCCAGCCATGCAATAGCCTCTTCTGGTTCAAGGTATTTGGGCTTGGTTTTTTCCTTTCGCGGGCTCCGTGTGCGCTTTGCGGGATTTTCTTGCAGATAATTCCAGTATACAGCAGTGGTCAGCATTGAGGATATCATCCGGTGATAGTGCAGTGCGGTGGTGCCAGACAAGTAGGAAGCCTCTTTGCAGGGGCGGAAAATTTTGTTTAGAGAAACTTTGAGTGCATCCGCTATTTTCTTGGCGCTGCGCTTGGAAATGTTCCGCCCGTGCGTGGCTGACGTGACGACCTGATCGCTTACATTTGCAATGCGGCACAGTTTGGTTTTACTGACCCCCTGCGATTCCATCAGCGCAGACAAGCCGCCGTCACTGCAATAGTGGGTTGCACAGGGGGTCTTGCGGAGATCAGCGTAAAAATCCGATAGATTTTTGCTCCCGATCTCGTCCAGATAGAGACACCCAAAAGCATTGACTACGCGCGGCATCATGTCCCGATAGCCGCTGACGGTTTTGGGGGCGAGGTTAGGCTCGGCATATTCGTCCAACCATTTTCGGGCAAATGCGTCCATGCGGATCCGTTTGGGATCCCGCCCATGTAGTATTTGCGTTTCAAGGTCATCTGCTGCGCGTTGGGCAGCTTTTTCGGCTGCTTTCGGGGTCAGACCCTCTGGTGCGGTCCACGTGCGATATATGCGCTTCTGCTTGCCATCTTCTGTGTAACGGGTATATACAATAAGCTGATATGTACCAGCACTCTTTTTCCTGATAGTTGCCATAATAATTTCTCCAATCTATAAATAAGAGGTTGGTCCCCCTAAGGTGACCTCGCTCGAAAAGTGTTATTCCGCGAGAACTAATTGTTCCTTGCAATCCATGCACATTACACGGACAATTTTGGTGGCGCGGACGCTCATGCCACAGCAGGGGCATATATATTTGCGTGTACTGCTGGGGCGTTTCCCGGTCGTGCCAGGATCAGGGGCGGGGCCTTTGTTGGTAACACCGGGGGCAGATGCCCAGCTAATGTACTCGGCGCGTCCCATTTCAATGTCGGACCAGCCCTGTTCCAATATGAACTCGCACAATTTATCGGTGGGTTGTGTTATGGACCAGCCAAGGCGGGGATCATAACTTATTGCAAGATCGCGGGCGGTAGCGGCATCCCGGAATTTTTTGTTGTGATAGACACCGTTGCGGCTGCAATCTTTGACACCTATCTGCATGTTGTGCAGATGGACCATTTCATGAATCATCGTAGCTACGATGTTTTCTATTGGGCGGTCAAGGGTCCCTGCACCTATATTCAACTCGTGGCGGTATTCATCACCACGCCGCCAAGTTTTGCTGACGGTCACATGACCATAAGCGCGGGGAGTGCTCATAATGGTTATTATGGGCTCTTCCAGCGTGTTATCAAAATATTTCGCGTTGAGAGCCCGAAAAATCTTCTCTAAATACCCCATTGTTCTGCTACTTTTTACGGTGGATTTCATTGTTGTGTGATATCTCCTTTCAAATTGACACTGGCAAATTGCGAACCCTTGCGGGTCGTTAAATTTTCCGATCGTCCTTGATTACCCCATAGTTGGGGATGAGGAGATGTCAACTTAACCGTGGAATACCGGAAGGGAGCGAAGCAACTGAGGCTATGCCGCGAAAGTGAGTTGACAGATTCGCAGCACCGACTATGCTGGGGCAAGGACGTCGGAAACTCAGCCCCCGGTGAAGGGAACCTTCACTTTGTAAACGACGTCAGGACGTCGTTTGTCATAAAAGAAAGCCGTCAATGGCGGTATTCCTTTAATCTCGTCTGGTGAGATACGGTATTCGTGCACCAGACGCTTCGTACCCTTAACCCCGTCCCCAAGTCGCTGATCCAGCGATACATAAGTCGTTTCAGTTGTGACGAAAGTGCCGAATAAATTGGACATAAATTCGGCATCCTTGGCAGAATTAAGCTGCAATACACAGTATTGCCCACAGTTTTCCATTAGGCGCTCGGTGAATGTATCGCTGACCGCTTCAAGGTCAGCAATACTTTGGTTTGCGACAATTAACTGATAGCCATAGGAGCGCGCCTGTGCACAGATTGGTAGCAACTGTTCGGTGGCAAAAGACCCCAACTCGTCAAGAATGACATCTTTTTCTTGGCATAAATCAGCCTCTACGGAAATCACATGCCGTAAATCAGCAATAAAAAGTTTTCCGATAGATCGCGTGAAATCCTCATACCGGAAAGAATCCAAATCCAGGAAAAAGATGGTTTTGCTGTCCTTGACCTGTGAGGCACAGCAGCAATCCAACCCATTGCCGAACAGGGAAGCACCTTCGCCCATCAGTAGATTCGCATATCGAGATTTGCTGAGGGCAGCTTCTTCAGCTATTTTGGCGAGGCTGCGGTATCGTGCAACATCCTCCTTGGTGATAGTTCCTGCCTTGCATAGCTTCGTGAGCAGACCATTTAACGCACTGTAATCGTAATACTCGCAGATTGCATTAAGCGACAGCGGTGTGTCTGCTGCAATCAGGCATTCGCACACGGCCTTGAGCCAACTGGTAGTGACAGCCTTATAATGTGGCTCCGTGTACTCGCTGATTGCAGTAAGGGCATCGGCGGCCTCTGTGGGTGACATTTCCGCCAGCGGATTATATGGCTGGCGCATAGGCTCACGTTCATTGAGACTGACAAGCAGCAGCTGGTACCCCCTGGCCTGTGCCAAACGCTTGACTTGATTAAGCAGACTGTAATTGTCGTCCGTTCCGTTTTTGCCGGACACGATGTACAGCCGCTGGTTATGCTCCATAGCATGGGCAACATAGCGCATCAGTGCCGTGGTTTTTCCAGATCCGGTAGTACCCAGCACAGCAATGTGCGTGCGGTGCTCAATGGGGATGTCATCAAGATTGATTTGCCGCGCCTGTCGCTCCTGTTCGGATCGCTCCAACAGCATTTGATCTGATGGGGCAAACCAAGCAAGGGAGTACAGGCACAGGGCAAAGCAATCCAGCCCTATAACAAGCGGTTTTGGCACAAATAGCCAGTTTGGTATCGTTGGGGGAAAGCACAGCGACAGCGGATTCCGAATGAACCGTACAATAAAAATGAAGAAGAACGCACAAGCTGCCCCGCCAAAATAAGTAGGAATTTTTGCTGCCAGGGTACGATTGGTATGCTTGACATAGACGTACCCTGCAGCAAAAAGGAAAAAATAAAAAGGGGACGCAAGAAAAGCCGCAACAAGCGCAGGCACGGTCAGCTCATTCAAGCGCTGCTGCTGCCCCAATGTAAGTTTGATTTTTGACATTGTTTCCTCCTTTAGGGCAGTGGGGGTGCTTGCCAAGTGTTATTGTGGATGTTGCAGAGCGAAAGTTCCTGGTGGATGTCCTCCAGACACAGGATCTTTGCAGTTTCATCAATAACATTATCGGCAAAAATTTCTGCCAGACTGCGCCGAATATTGGATTTCCGCTGCGGGACCAACCATACCTGACCATCATAGGTAAGCTCATTGCTTAACACATTCCGGGTCAGGGTCTCCTTCCGCTTGTGATTCAATTCGACCTCGATTGCCAAATTGCCCACAACAATATCCGGTCTGTGCTCACCAACAGCTTGTGACTCCCTCAACTGCATATCCAACAACATTTCCGAAAAATGTAGTTTCCTTGCTGCCCTTAACCATGCACACACAATACCAACCTCCAGACAATGATTAGTCATAGATGATACCTCATACACACGGCTATTATATTTACCAATACTCTTGAGTCCTTTACTTTTTAGAAAATAACAGTTCTTCCCATTATTCCCCTTTACAATGGATACATATCCATTGTTATACAATCTCATCAGAGATTTACGGCAGTAGCTGTAGTCTGTATAACCAGCCAACCATGCTACTACCTCAGCTGTACAGATTCTGAGTGCATCAATTATTATCAATACAAAATACTCTCTGTCAGTCAGTTCATATTCTTTATACATATAACATCATAACCAGCCCAGCCCTCAGCTACGTGTGCGCCTACATTCTCGCGCTCAGAGCCTCGCATTGGCTCTCTGTAATTCATTACATACTTAGATCATACACGTTGCTCGGCTGTGGTTCCGCATCGAAAAGGCGGAACCACAGTCGAGTAACAGTGTAGGTATTGGGTTTGTAAAGGATTACAGGCGCGCATTGTATGGCGCACACGCGGGCTGAGGGCTGGGCTTTATCCTTTCTTCAGATTTTGTCAGTGCACCCGCAAAAACAGGCGTTAATTGATGTGAAAATGGGCCTTGACCACATCCATATCAACCAGGTAGCGATTACCAACGCGGCAATACGGAACTTCGTTTTTGACGCACATGTTACGCAGAGCGTAATATGTAATGCTGGTGTTGGGATCATCCTGGCGAATCTGCGCCAGGATCTGGGGCAAAGTGCGAATCATTATATATCCTCCATATTCTGATGAGTTGTGTTGTAGTTGCGGACGGTACGGGAAATCATGCCCGGTGCAATACCTGTCAAGCGGGCAAGCTGGCGTACACCAGCCCCTTGCTGTACAAGTACGGCGAGGCTACGGGCACGATTTTCCGGCGAAAGAGTCTGAAATGCAGAGGGTGTGGTACAGCCACAAATGCGATCCATCTTGGCAACCACATCGGTATCGCTGCATTTCTTTTTTGGGGCGGGTGGTTCCAGGATCCCTTCCGGATCGTCAAGCCAGCCAATCTGCTGCAATAGAAAGTCCTTACTGTAGCGGGTAAGCATATAAGACGTATCAACAGCCGGAAAGGGATGACCAGGACCAAAATAATCAGAGTAACTGCTCCATGTATAGGTGTCGGTCTCGGCAATGCCTGCCTTAGCAGGATTGCGCAGTACATAGCACCATGCAGCAAGCAGATAATGTTCATCGTCAATGGGTTCGGACGCAAACCGCCCTGTAAAAAGAGGACCTTCGCGCTCGTAGGTGTTATTGTAATAGGCAGCATAGCGTGTCTCAATGATTTTGAGGCACTGCGACAATGCTGCTGTACTGGTTCGGTCCTCCTGACGCAGTTTGAGAATCAGGTGGACGTGGTTAGACATCAGGCAGTAATTGATTAACTGGACCTGAGTGCGCTGCAAGGCAAATGTGACCGCCGACAGAAAGGCGAGATTGTCCGCAGCTGTGTGAAAGAGTGCCTGCCGACCGATACCTCGCACCATGACATGGTAGATACCGCTGACGGCGAGTTTGCGGGCTTGACGTGCCATTAGTACACCCCTTCCCGCTTGTTGTGGTAGTAACGCAGCTGTTGCAGGCAGTATTGTGCATCTGCCTTAGATAGACAAGAAAGAGAATCCTCAGCAATCCCCGGCATATAGCTGCATAGCAATGCGATTTGTGCAGGCGTGGCAGGATCATAAGCCCAGCGCTTTTTACGGCGCAAGCTCCAAAACTGGCGCTCGTCTGCAAGTTTTGTACGGCAGATACTGCAAACAGTGTCCAAGGCAGTTTGCAATGGCATCTTGCCGTGATTGGTTTTGTTTTCGTAGAGAGTTACGTAACCCAGTGGGTCTGCCTGGGAAACCAGAAAACAGCTGCTCCCGGCATCCAGAAAAGCACAGCCATCGGGCAGCTTTTCCCATGCGATCCCGTGCGTAAAGACACCCATTGCATGGCTCCAGATATCAACCGTGTGCTGGCTACGGATCCAAGAGGAAGGAATCTGGTCCATTGTCAGGGTGTCAAGCGGGATATCCAGTAAACGAGTCTTGCTGTTCCGTGATGCAGGCGGCGGGACGTAATATTCCAGCCCCAGTAAGGTAGGAGCCGTACAGATTTCGCAGCTTTCGGAAATGCCTGTGCAGTCAATGATGAGGGCACGGCTCTTTCCGGGGGCAGTGCGCAGTACGCGTCCTACCATCTGTTGGTACAGTCCGGGATTGGTCCTTGCTACAGGACGGGCAATGATGGCGGTCTGGGCGTTTTTGGTGTCTACTCCTTCGGTCAGGACCTGATAAGAGGTAAGCACTTTGATCTTTCCGGCAGCAAAATCTTGCAAAAGCGCTGCACGGTTTTTCGTGGTGCCGAGAATGGCGCTTGCAATGGGCCCATTCCGGCGGTTAATGCAGTCTGCGGCAGCTTGTGCTTCCGTGGCAGACACGCAGAAAATAATGGTAGGCCCCACAGCGTAACGCTCGTAGACCTCGGCAACACTTTCTGCGGTGCCGGAAAGCGTCTGCTCAAGTTCCGCTTGGACAAAATCTCCTTTGCGGATGTGTACCTGTCCGAGATCGTATTGCAGCTGTACCCGCCGGCAGTCAATGTCGCAGAGATAGCCGTTCTCAATTCCGAAACGGAGATCCCGGACAAACAGTACATCGTCAAAAATCTGCCCCAGCGCCTGTCCATCGTAACGGTGGCACGTGGCGGTCGTCCCGAACAGCTGATAACCCGAAAAGTAATCAAGGATCTTGCGGTAACTGTTGCATACGGCATGGTGGGCCTCGTCAATGCAGATGTGAGTAAAATAATCGTGTGGGTATTGTTTTAGACGTGCACCTGACAAGCTCTGGACAGATGCACTGATAATGGGTTCGTCTCGTCTGGCGTGTTCTGTGCCCCGTTCGATGCCGCAGCGGATATCATCGCTGAGGTAGTTGTCTACAGGGTTGCGGACAAGTTCCTCCCGGTGCGCCAGAAGCAGCACCCGTCCGCCGCGCTTGACGATTTCGCGTGCAAAATCGGTTGTGATTTTGGTTTTCCCCAGCCCTACCGCCAACGAAGTGATTGCAGCATGTCCGGTGTAGTGGAGCATTGCCTGCACACATTCGTTCTGGTAAGGGCGAGGAGCAAAGTTAGTCTGTGTAGAGCCAATCATCATCAGGGTCGCCCTCCGGAAGCTCAGGATCCGGGAGATCCATATTCATGAGATCGGCAAGGTCTGGGAAAGAATTGTCTACCCAGTGAGCATCATCGTCATCATCTTCAAGGCCGAGATCGAGGTCAGTCTGCTTGGCTTGGTACTCTCGGATATCATTTTGTGTCGCGCAGAAGAGCCTGAGATCATTGGCGATGCAGAAAGAATCCCAGGTTGAATACTCTTCCGGGGCGCACATGATGTAGTCAAGGCCGTGCTTGCACAGGTCATCTCTGCTGGCGACAATGGTATAGGGCTGTATCAGCACATAGGGACGGAGGCCGCTCGCGGCATCGGGCTTGACGAGGTTCCCCGTGTAGTAGACCTGGTCACGCTCCGGATCCTCGATAACCTCCGGCAGATAGGTGGAGTCCATTTCAGCGTTTTGCAGGAGGCGGAGAGGGCCGATATATGCGGCGGTGATGCTCTTACCCTTGAGGGTAGAGGCGTATTCTTTGGCGGTCATAGGGTATACCTACTTTCTCTATTTTTTCAAAAGCGCTGTGTCTTTTGTTATTTTTGATTATACAGGGGTCGAGTGCAGTGATGGTGCAGCGGAAGTGCAGAAAAAAACGAATGAATTTTGTGGAATAAAAAGGGGCTCTGCCGAATACGACAGAACCCATAAAATAGAGTGCTTTATATGCCAGAGCACCCCCCAAAATACAAACTTTTTCAAAAAATTAGTAACGTAAATATGATGAAAAACGGGGGTGACATAACGTTTTGTTAGGTCATCCCCAGGAAAAAAGAGTTAATGCCCATATTGACAAAAACATATACTATAATTATAATATAGGTATGGAAACAATAAGGTTTGAATGGGACCCGAACAAAGCGAAAATCAATGTAAAAAAGCACGGGGTCACATTCAAGGAGGCTCAAAGCGTATTCCAGGATCCGGAAGCCCTTGTAATAGATGACCCTGACCACTCCCAGGAGGAAGAAAGGTTTATTATCTTGGGATTAAGCCAAAAGGCAAATTTGTTGGTTGTGTGCCACTGTTACAGGGAGTCGGACACCGTGATACGCATTATATCCGCAAGAAAGGCAACCACGACCGAGACAGAACAATATACAGATTTTACGTAAAGGGGGATGCAGTTATGAGAGCAGAATATGATTTTTCCAATGCAAAAAAGAATCCGTATGCGAAGAGACTAAAAAAGCAGATTACAATCAATCTGGATGTATCTACGATTGATTATTTCAAGGGCAAGGCGGAGACATCCGGAATCCCCTATCAGACCTTAATCAACCTGTATCTGGCAGATTGCGCACAGCAGAATAAGGACGTTTCCATTAAGTGGGGCTGATAATGCCGCAACACGCAGGAAACAACAAAAAGCCGAGAGCCCGCAAGCTCCCGGCTTTTTCTGTATCATAGAGTTATTGTTCCGCAAAAAACTCCTGCAAGCTCTCTCTGGCAAGCTGCCGTTGTGCAGGGGACCAAAGATCATAGGCGCTCTGGCCTGCATGCAAAGTGTTTCATGGGTTCAAGGCTCCTGTTGTGTCTTATTTGTAAGTGCACTTACAACGGATTACTGGCGGTTATCGTAGATTTCTTTCACGATGGCAAAGGCGAAGTCGCCATAGTCGCGGCGTTCGGGGCCGCCAGTGTAGATTTTTTCGACACCGAAGGAGTCGGCCAGTTTGTTGGCAAAATTAACAGCATCAATAAATGCGTTGTGCGCCCGTGATCTGGCAGCATCCGTGCGGCTGACTTCGCTGCGGTAATCTTCGCCCTTGCGGTTTTGAAGGTTCAAGGCTGCACACTCCATTGTGGTGACAGCGTCCACATATTTTCCGGCATTGAGGATAACGCTTTCAACTTCTTCCAGAAGGTCTGCATCAACTGCGCCTGCAAGCTGCTTGATTTTTTCGATGTTGGTTATTTTTAGGCTCCTTTCGATGTTTGCGGTAGAGGTAATTCTACTAATAAAATATGATACTTGGAGCTATTTGTCAATGTGCAACGAAAATAAAATGGGTGCTGTAAGAGAACAGCACCCATATACAATATGTAAATTAGGTAAGCAAGGGTAGTGGAACTGAATATGGAACAGTGGAACAGCAGTGGAACAGAGTGGAACAGTGGAACAGCAGTGGAACAGTGACCCGTCCCCTATTCATGTTCCACCTTCTTCCTTTCTTTTGGTTTTTAGTTATTAAAATCAATAGAGTTACTCATGTTAGACTCGTCCTGCGTCCAGTCAGTACCGGAACCCTGTGTTCCGTTCGGGTCGTGAGGAATCTCACCGTAACTTCCGACTCCCATTCCCCCACCGGAGCTACCACCGCTCGGCTGCTGCTGCTGTGCCTGCTGCTGTGCCTGCTGCTGTGCCTGCTGCTGTGCCTGCTGGGCTGCCTGCTGCTGAGCCTGCTGCTGAGCCTGCTGGGCAGCGGCCTGTGCGGCTGCCTGAGCAGCAGCCTGCTTCTGCGCAGCGGCCTTCTGGTCAGCTGCCTTTACCGGGCAGTTGCTGCTGGTGTGACCGGTCTGGCCACAGTAGCTGCAGGTGACTGCCTTTACCGTAAGCTCGTAAGTGGAGCTTACATCCCCATCAGAATTGACTGCCATAATGGTCACATTCCCAGTGTCCTTGGCGGTCACATTGCCTTCCGCATCTACAGTAGCAATGGACTCATCGCTGCTCTTCCAAGTAACGGCCTTGTCCGTAGCATCCTCCGGGAACACGGTTGCTTTGATGGTGTGCGTGTTGCCAACGGTCAGAACGCCTTCATTGGAATCCAGCGTAATGGACTCGATTGCCTTACCGACGGTGACCTTGGCGCTCGTTTTGACGATACCGGATGTTGCGGTGATTTTTGTGGTGCCATCGCTGACGGCGACCAGCTTGTTCCCCTCCAGTTTGGCAATGGACTCGTCCGCGACCGACAGAGTAACGTCATCCTCTGTGGTATCTGCGGGCTCCAGCGTGTATGCAACAGTCTCGCTGGTGTGACCATTGGTTTCTAGGGCAATATCATCCATTTTGATCGCTTTGAGAGGCTGGTTGACGGTGACGGGGCATTTGGCGGAGAATTTGCCATCAGCAGAGGTGAGGGTTACAATCGTATTGCCACCCTTGATACCGGTAATTACACCGTTTGCATCGACTGAGGCAATGCTATCGTCCCCGATCTCCCAAGTCCAGTCGATTTTGTCTGCTGCTGCCTGCTGGGCGGCAGAATCGGCTTCCTGTTTGCTCTCATAGGTTGCAGCGGTCTCGGCTGTTGCACCTACGTTGACTTGCACCTCGTCTGGCAGATGTACAGCCGTAATCGTGATTCCGCAGGCCGTCAAAACAAAGGCGAGCGAAGTGGCAAGCAAGCAGCCGATAGCTTTTGTCGAGGATCTCATACATTGTCATCCTTTCCGGGGATTGGTGTTTTCCCCGTCTTTTTCTTACATTATAATACAACGGATCGTAAAAGTAAAGAATGTCGTGCCTGCGGGTACGATTTAAAGGACCGCGGTAGGCTACAATATTCCCGTACCTATATGGACGGAAACGGAGTGACGGGAATGGAAATCCAGGAGGCGATCCGATGCCGCATATTAGAGCTTGCAGCACAGCGCAAATGGAGTGTCAATAAGCTAGCGGAACGCTCCGGCATTGCGCCCAGTGTACTAAAGCGCACGGTTAAGCCCTACGCCACAGTGCAGCGTACAAGCGTGGAGACCATAGCCCGTTTGTGTATTGGGCTGGAAATCCCATTCAAGGAATTTTGGGATAGCCCGATTTTTGATGAAATAACGACAAAACAACAAGAGGCCGAGAGCAAATGATGCTTTCAGCCTCTTTTTTATGTTTTGGGAACAAATACAGCGTAGACAGAGCTCGTGTAAATAAGCTGCCAATCGCTGCGCTGGCTCATATAGGCGGTCAGACCTACATTGTCGTGCTGGCACAGAACCATCATGTCAAACTGGTATTTGTCGATGATGGGACCAAAATAGTCAATGGTGGTGTCGGTATAGGGCACACTCCCTTCGAGGACTTGGAAATCATGCAGGACCTCCGATGGGTACAATTCGATGCGCGAATCAACAAAACAAGGAGTACCATTGTACGCAAAAAAGGTACCAGTACCAATGGCCGAACTGTATAGATGCTGTGGATTTTGTGTGGCAATGACTTCCAGCAGTGTTTCAGATGGGTAGCGGATCGGACGGGCGTTTTCTGCGGTGGGTGCAAATTGAAAAGTGCACCACAAAACGGATCCGAGGATTGGTGCAGCGAGAATTGCGCACTGTGGACGAGCGTGCTTGTTGGAGACTTCGCAGATGGGCAGCAATCTGTCAGCTTCCTGCAATATAAAAATCGTCAAAGCAGCAAAAAACCAGCCAATAAAGCGGACGTGTAGCAGCATCATGCAGCCTGTCATTGCAACAGGCAGCAGATTTTTTGCGGGAATTTTGTGCGGACAAAAAATTAAATATACCAGCAGTAGGAGCAGTAAAATCATGGCAGCACTGCTTTGCTGTGCGGCAAAAGTGGATGCAGATAGATTTAGCGTGGACGGAGAAAGCTCTGTGATATGAATAATTTTGCTGGCTCGTTGGATTTCTGCGAGTTGAGAGTACAGGCGAAATCCATAAGGATTGATGCCTCCCGCAAGGAGGCTTAGGAGTAATATCAGCAGACGAGGAAACCAATTTTTGTCGTGAGTAAATTGCAGGCAGTTTGCATTGAAGGTGGGTAAGGCATCTAAAAACAACGCTCCTGCTTGCAAAATAAACAAAGCGGGCAGGGCGGTGCCATGTAGATTTGCCCACAGGATGGCAATAAAAATAGTTGGGAAACATTTGAAGCCGGGCTTTTGAATCCAGTAGACCGAAAGAATAAAGAGCAGCAGGGATACCAATTTGGGCCTGCTGCAAGGATCAGCAGGAAGCTGCAAGACAAGACATCCTACAAGAATAGCAAGGGACAACAATGCGGTCTGCCAACCTTGCTGTAGACGTTGGATCACACCTTGTCCCCATAAACCGAAAATTAGAATTGTCACAGGGATGGAGAAAAGCAGGAAAAACAGCAACCCGCCATAGGTCTCTATAGGCCCCAGCAGTGATAGCTTGTACAGGAGCAGATCACAAAACCAGGAATAATCTATATAATGTAGGCCGCTTTCGGCGGCAAGCCATGAAACGGGATCGGTTGCGGGCATTTTATGGGTAGTAGCCAAAATTTGCCCGTACATACAATGCCAATAGTAGTCGCTGTCGCCTATCTTATAGTGGGTGATGGAGATTGCCGCTGAAAGCGCAGCCAAGGCAAGGACCCATAGCCAGGCATAGGCAGATTTTCTTCTCTTTTGAGGCATGAGATGACCTCCAGATAAGGGCACGGCACAGATTAGGGGAAGTGGGTTTGTCTGCAAAGGCATATGGGCACGGCACACGGAACGGCGCGGCACAGACACGGGATAGGCTGTAGTGATGCGGATTGCAGATGCAGGGCTATGCAATAATGTGCCGTGAGCTTACCTATATAATAAGGAAAATAACACACAAGATGCGCTAAATGCGTATAGGATAAAAAGATGCAAGTGCATCCGGCACGGCACACAAGGCAGGGGTTAGTCCTCTGCTTTTTTTCGTCTGGGGATGGATCTTACCTTTTCTCGGCACACAGGGCACCACTTGCGGGGCTGTCCCATGCGGTTGGCCTCAATCCACCGATGGCAGCCGAGGCAGCGCCAGACGTTTTCTGCGGTCAAGTCCGCATAAGAGATGAAAGACAGTAAATTATCTGTCCGATACATCCAATATCGTTCACCAGCATAAGGACGGATAGGATAATCCTTGTTCTGCGGCATTGCGCTGCTGTTTTTGCGGAAAGCTACCCGGACATCAATATCATGGTAGCGCTGGTTATACTCGCGGTCCACAATACGCCATGCGGCATCATACATCAGGCTACGCAGATATAGCGCATGTGCGGTTGTGATGGGGTCTGCATTTGCAGATTTTTTGTCAGTCGGCAGGCCAGCAAAGAGGGCACGAACCCACCGATCACAATCATCAGAAAAAAGCGGCGCAAAATTGTAAGTGCTCCAGCGATGCTGGCTGTCCGGATCAAAGGCTGAAAAGAAGATGCGCAAATTGGTAACAATTTCATCAACGATAAGATCCAACACCGGAGACGGCGCATTAAATTTACCTGATTCCAGCTGTTGCTTTGCTCGTAAGGGGCCAATCACGGACTGTGGGATGCTATACTCACTCGGATCTGTGTCGGCATTATATTTTGTCCAATAATTATAAGCCTCATAGTAGCTCTCAGGTCCGCCCTCAATCGTTTGTCTGGGCTTTAGACCACTTTCGTTCGTGAAACGCTCTACTAATGCCTGCCAACTGCTCTTTGCAGCAGCTGACAGGCTTTTCATTTGATTTTGCTGATATACAAGATCAAGATGGGTCTCTTTTGGCATATTGGTCAGTCCATAGAGGATAATCCAGCGTAGGAGGCTAGGATAGTACGCGGCCTCGCGCTGATCTTTCAGCGTGCCTTTTGAATTTGCTCGGACTTTTGCAATCTGATCCAGCGCATCCATCAATTCTTTTGCAGCACGGAAGCGGGTGGAACAACGCTCGTACTCGATTAAGCTGTGCTTGGTCAGACTCCATTCGGCAGGCTGCTGAGGCTGATCCTCCCAGGGCAAAGAAGGATCAGGAAAGTATGGATTGTCATTCTCTTTGTTGGGTGATTTTTGAGAAAGGGCATGTTGGAGATTCTCCAACGGTAACGATCCGAATGCAGCGACAAAATGTCGCACACGTTCTGCAAGTGTCCGGTTTGCTTTCTGATAGCAAGGGGCGGATAAATCAGTTGTAGGATCCAACTGCAAAGCAAATACAGGCAGGGACAATGCACGTGATGGCATGGTTTCACGTGGATCGGAAGTGATTTCATCGCCCGGAATGATTTCTGCGATGTCAGCTATGTTTAAAAATTCCGCAATGACGTTCTTTTTCACTTTCGGAATTTGCTGACCGGAATACGTTATGCTGATTAAGCCCTTGTCAGTGACCTGTAGATGCACCTTGGTTGAGATGGGCTTGATAAGGATACCTGTTTCGCCTTGAGGGGTGACATCACAGCGCTCGTCAGTTTCAGCAAGGTTTTGCTCCATTACAAGTCGCAATGTGGCGTCTTCATTCATCGTGGTTGACGAATGAACGCTGCTTTTTTCTGAAATGTCGTTGCTACCGCTCTTGGAAGCACGCATATTTTGTCCTCCTTCTCAAAAAACACAAAAAATATCTTTCGCAATTTTTCTTACAGGCCATAGAAAACAAAACTTTTTTCTGAGTATAACATAAGTCGTTGCATTTACGCAACAAAAATAGCAAAGAACGCAAAAAGTACAGTAAGAAAATGATTACTAAAAAAGTAAAAGCAAAAAAGTTTGCTTAAATTTGCATACTAATTCTTTACATAACGATACATCGTGTAAAATATCCGAAAACACCGCTATATCTGGTATAATATAAATATCGCAAGAGGACAGCGACTGAACAGAAGAAGTCCATCACATAGACAACTCTACAGGACGCTGATCCTCGCGCAATATTACAAACGCACGTTGTTTTGTCGTGCACACAAAGAAAGAGAGATTGAATATGAAAGTAATTATCAACGGCCGCAAGTATGACACTGAAACCGCTAGGCTCCTTGGCAAGGTAATGAACGAAAACGCCTCCATCGGCTGCCCGGTTTTTGACGAGCTTTATCGGAAAAAGACGGGTGAGTTTTTCCAATACCTGTGGAGGGAGTTTTATGGCGATGAAATTGTTCCCCTGACCGAGCAGGAAGCCCGTGAATGGATGGAAGAACACAGTAGCGTTGACCTCTACGAAGAAATCTTCGGAGAGGTCGAAGAATAATTAAACAATACGGAAAGGGGGTGGTCACCTTGCTTGACTAATTTAGACTAACGGAGAACACAAATTCAGAAAAGGGGTGGTCCTATTGATTGTTCCACACTGTATCTCGAAAAAAAGTCTACCGCGTTGAGCGGTTGTAAAAGCGAATATCGATGGAATGGAGCAAGATCAAGCATGGTCTCTTATACGCTACCATATCCTACATGGACCGTCAGACTGTGTAAAACGCTTTGACATCCCCAAAAGCAACGGGAAAACTCGTCCAATAAGCATCTACCCGCTTCTTGATCGCGTTGCACAGTGGTGCATAATGGGACCACTTAGTAAGGCTTGCGGACCACTATTAAGCCCAATCAATCACGCTTTTCAGAAAGGGAAATCCTGCAAAACCGCGTTTGAAGCCTTTCCTCCTGCTGGAGAGGCAGGCTATGTAATCTGCGGTGATATCCATTCTTTTTTTGACACGGTCAGTCATAGTCTTGTAAGAGCTTGCCTGTGGTCCGCCGGAATCCGCGACAGTCAGCTGTTACATACTATTAACGTAACACTCAAAACCCCATATAAATACCCGAAACAGCCAAAGGTTAGGCCAGAACAGGGGCTGCCCCAGGGAGCACCTATTTCGCCCCTGCTGGCCAACATTATTCTTGCGTATATGGACAGGTATTTTGTTTCTTTGTACGGAGATCAAAAGTTGCCCCGTATGGTCCGCTATGCCGATGATTTTGTGATTTTCTGCACGGATCGAAAGCAGGCAATGACCGTGCAGACACAAATGACTTGGTTTATTAAATACCGCTTGCGACTGGATCTGGCACCAGAAAAAACATATCTTGTAAACATTAAACAAAAACCTTTTGAGTTCCTTGGATTGCAATTTGCGGTCAAAGGGAACGAATACCACAAGTGTTTCCCGCAAAAAAATATTGAGAGGTATAAAGCAGATATCAGTAATTGCCTGGAAACAAACAACATCACGCTATTAAACCAAAAAAGCCAAGGGTGGAAAAACTACTCTGAGCAGCATAGTACGGATAGAGGCCAGTTCGAGATTTTGCAGCAGCATTTGGTCCACGAAATGGTAGCAGCGGAACAGCCTTATTACTATGCAGACCCAGAAGATATGCTGTTACTACCGAAAAAAATGCAATTATCCCACCCAACAGTACAAGATTTATATATAGCCAATCATGACAATACGGAAGAAATTATACTCCCGATTAAATAAATAAGAGGTAATGGAAAAATCCACCATAGACAATCGTTGCGTCTATGGTGGATTTTTTGCTGAAGATAGTGCTTTTTCCGCATGGTTGACATGGACAATAGCGTGTCAAGAAATTCTGTAAGCGCCAAATAAGCGCCTAAAATGAGAAAAACTTTAAATACAAAAAGAAAAGCAGCGACAAACTTAACGTTTTATCGCTGCTTTTCTTGTCTCTATGTTACGAAAAGGATACCCGGTCGCAAAGGGCCATTATCAAAGGCAACGGTTTAATTAATCGATTTGCTCAAAAAGTTCTTTTAATGTATCAATTTCCGCTTTCAAATTAATTAGAATTTTCTTTTGTTCTTCGGGGTCCAAATTGCAAATATAGTCACAACACTGCATTTTCAGAAAATTCGGAATGATTTTAATTCCGCCATAGTCATCTTTTGTTTCTTTCTTCTCTCTAAATTGGTCAACATTAACGTCATCTAAAACCAATGCGTTTTCAATACCAACTTTAATGCCCTGGGCATTTTCATACTTACGAATGGAATGAACGATTCCGTTCTTTTCAAAAAGAATGGCTTTGTGTCCATCCATATTTTCAACACGGCTGTACTTTAAATCATCAAACATTCTATCAAATGCTCCTGTGAACCGAGGCATTCGTTCATGTATATTGATACTATCAGTGCTTGTATTAGGATGTGTTTTGACCCAATAAGCGATATCAGCATCATCTAACGCTTGAATATCGATAATCAGCTGTTTGATTTCTGTTGGGAGATTGTTTGAAGAACGGCGGCTGCCAGATTCTCTGTCCAAAGTTAAACTGGTAACACTAGTAAGATTGTTTGATTGAAAGTTAATATCCACGTCGGAAAATATACCGTGCAACGGATACTTTTTAAGCGATTCGGGAGTCCCTGAAATCATTTCCTTTCCCGTATCGTCTCGAATCGTGATATATCGGTTCCCTCCGGGATACTCCTTCCGGTAGAATTTCAAAGTAAGTGTTTGGCCGCCGAGTTCATATTCAATATTTGCTTCAAAATTCAACTTGTGAGATATCAACTCGTATAGAGCGTTTAGAATCGTACTTTTCCCAACACCATTTTCACCGGCGAAGATGACAGTATCCACCGCGCGTCCATTTGTATCGCAGAAATTCAACGACAAATTTCCAAGAATTGGATGGTTAAGGAATTCCACTTTTCTGATTTTGTACATAAGGCGGTCCCCCTTTATAGTTCTAATTGAATGGCTTTTCTATAGAATCCGCAATATTGTCTGTCAAATTTGAAGAAAGTATGTTCAAAATCTATTTTAGTTAATTATAAAAGAACTATAAAGAAATGTAAATGGTGCCTATGTTCAAATTTAGATAATCTTTTGTTTCAATGATTAGGTTACATTATTCCTGCAAAGGGGCTGTCACTGTGTATCCGCCGATGAATTCAATTTTGATTTCGTTGGCGGACACAACGTCTATTCGTTCGATGATTCTTGCGACAAGAGTATCAGAGTATTTAGTAATATGGAAGTCGGGGACGGTCAGCTGGAGATCTGGGTTTGCGGCTTTCTGCTGGCTAGCGGTAAGCTGGTCGATTTGCTTTTGCAGGCTGTCGATTTCCTCGCTTGCGTGCT
>ERZ773190.945-NODE-945-length-30176-cov-13.710269_pt1 | contig 30176 bp, 25 predicted proteins | sample MGYA00511111_ERZ773190 | MGnify/ENA primary metagenome ERZ773190 (study PRJEB29015, sample SAMEA2737777) | human gut metagenome | biome: human gut; feature: human-associated habitat; material: faeces | place: China | collected 2012 ... | reverse complement strand
GTCCAAGCAGCCCGGCAGCGAGGGCGTGAAGAGCGACAAGGTGCTGGAGCTGAACGCCAACCACCCCGTGTTCGCCGTGCTCAAGGCCGCACAGGAGGCCGGTGACACCGACAAGATCAACAAGTACAGCGCCCTGCTGTACGCACAGGCCCAGCTCATCGAGGGCCTGCCTGTGGACGACCCCACCGCTTACGCTGAGGCCGTGTGCAGCCTGATGAAGTAAGTTTTTCACGCACAGAAATACCCCCTTAACAAAAAGGCCGCGCTCCGCTATAATAGAGTGGAACGCGGTCTTTTATTTTTATCTTTCTATGAAAGGAATTCTGTTTCATGGAGCCGAGAAAACATTATTTTGCAAAGATCCCCACCATTGCCATCTTTATCGTAATGGCGATGTCCGGGCCGTTAGGGGTGCTGTTGTTTATCCTGAAAGGCATCGACCAGAAGGTGCAGAAGGAAGAACAGGAAACTCCCCGTGCCCGGAGTGACTACCGCCCCGCCCCAAATCCCGCACCCCTGCCTAAAACGCCGCCTTTCCCCGGACAGGATGTTCCCACGGCAGAGCAGAAAAGTGCAAAGGAATGGCATAAAAACATTGCCGTCCTCTGCACCATCATGGGTGCCGTTTTCCTGTTTGCCGGCGTGACGGACGCGGTGGATGTCATCAGTGTGTGGAAGTTTTGGCCCGACCCCGGGGAGCTGTTTTCCAATATTGCCATGGCCATTGGCGGCGGCGGTGCGCTGCTGACCGGTCTGCGGATGAACCGCACCCGCAAGCTGGAACGGCTGCTGGATAAAGTAGTGGGCGAGCGGGATAACATCCCCCTGCCGGAACTGTTTGCCGCTGCCGGGGTGGACGCCGCCCGGGGACGTGCCGCCGTAAAAAGCGCCATCGAGCACGGATACTTCGGCGCGGATGCCTACATTGACAACCGCACCGACACGCTGGTGGTGCGGGGCGCGGCACCGCAGCCGAAAAAGCCCGCACCTGCTCCGGCACCTAAAGCTCAGCCCGCCGCAGAGGACGAATACGCCGCCCTTCTGCGCCAGCTGCGGGAGGTGAACGATGCCATCCCTGACCCGGTGATGAGCGCGAAGATCTCCCGGCTGGAAGAGGTCAGCGGACGCATCTTTGCGCTGGCGCAGAAGGACCAGGACAAAAAGGCGCAGCTGCAAAAATTTATGAATTACTATCTGCCTACCGCCCTCAAGCTGCTGAACACCTACGCCAGCCTTTCCGGGCAGGCAGTGGAGGGCACGAACATCACCGAAGCCAAACACAGCATCGAGCGCAGCATGGACCTGCTGGTGACCGCCTTTGAAAACCAGCTGGACAAACTGTTCCAAGCCGATGCACTGGACGTGAACGCCGACATTGCCGCACTGGAAGGAATGCTGAACCTTGACGGCCTGACCGGCAGCGAATTTACCCGCTGAACCACATCCCCGCACCCGATGGCTGCATCGGTGCGGGGGTGTTTTTTGTGCAAAGTGCAATTTTCCATCCCATCTTTTTTGGGCGCTGCGCTCAAAATACCGGGATTTGTGTGCATTTATGCCAAGCATTTTGATTTGCCCGAAAAACTTTTATTTTATTTGTTCGGCAGCAGTCGATTGGGCTGCACAGACGCTTTTTGCAACTTTTCATCGAGATGCAACAATAACACATGGTTTTTTGCGTTGTGTTTGACTATTATAGAAGCAGCTACGGCAGCTGCGAACGGCTGCATCGACTTTTCCGATCATAATAGTAGGAGGAAATTTCCATGATGAAGTCCATTTCCACCTGGAAGCAGGAGCTGACCGAGGGCGCACACGCTGCGCGTCTGGCTGCGCTGTACTGCTGCACCCCCGACCAGACCCCTGCACAGGCAGCCCGCTATGCGGCTGTTCTGGACGGGTTAGAGACCACCTTTGGCGCACATACCGAGGCCGGTCTGTATAGTGCCCCCGGCCGCACCGAGATCGGCGGCAACCACACCGACCACCAGCACGGCCGTGTGCTGGCAGGCAGCGTGAACATTGATATGATCGCTGCTGCCGCCCCCAACAGCCTGAACCAGCTGCGCGTGCAGAGCGAGGGGTACGACCTGTGCGTCATCGACCTTGACGACCTGACCGCCCGCAAGGAGGAGGAGAACACCACCGCTTCCCTGCTGCGCGGCGAGTGCGAAGCCTTCCGTCAGCGCGGCGCAAAGCTTTCTGGTCTGGACGTGTACATTTCCTCTAACGTGCCCAAGGGCAGCGGCGTTTCTTCCTCTGCCGCCTTTGAGGTGCTGGTCGGTGTGATCTTGAACGACTGCTTCATGGCCGAAAAGGTCTCCCCCATCGCCATTGCACAGATCGGCCAGTGGGCTGAAAATGTCTACTTTGGCAAGCCCTGTGGTCTGATGGATCAGATGGCCTCCAGCGTGGGCAACATTATCACCATCGACTTTGCCGACAAGGCAAACCCTGATGTGGAGCCGGTGCAGGTGGACTTTTCCAAGGCAGGTCTGGCGCTGTGCATTCTGGACTCCGGTGCAGACCATGCCGACCTGACCGATGAGTACGCCGCCATCCCCAACGAGTGCCGCGCTGTGGCCGCTGTGTGCGGCGGCGAGGTGCTGCGGGACGTGCCCTTTGAGACTTTCCTTGCAAATATTCCGGCCTGCCGCAAGCAGTGCGGCGACCGCGCTGTGCTGCGCGCCTTCCACTTCTACGCCGACAACGACCGCGTGCCCCAGCAGGTAGCTGCCCTGCGCGAGGGCGACTTTGACGCCTTTTTGCAGATGGTGACTGCCTCCGGCGACAGCAGCTGGGAATACCTGCAGAACGTCATCCCCGCCGGTTACAAGGAGCATCAGGAGGTGGCTGTGACCATCGCCGCTGCCAAGCATTATCTGGGCGGCAAGGGCGCTGTGCGCGTGCACGGCGGCGGTTTTGCCGGTACGGTGCAGGCCTTTGTGCCGGTGGAGATGCTGGCAGACTTTAAGGCAAACATGGAAAAGATCCTCGGCGCAGGCCGCTGCCATGTGCTGAGCATCCGTCCCGAGGGAGGTGCTGTGCTGTGATCTCCACCGCCATCCAGCAGCTCGTGAACTACGGGCTGGACACCGGGCTGATTTTGCCTGATGACGAGATCTATATCCGCAATCAGCTGCTGATGACCATGCAGCTGGACGACTTTACCGCCCCGGAGGGCGAGGTGTGCTATACCGATCTGGAAAGCATCCTCAAGACCCTTGTGGACGATGCCGTTGCCCGCGGCGTGTGCGAGGATAACTCCACCGCACGCGATCTGTTCGACACCAAGCTGATGGGCGTGCTGACCCCGCGCCCCAGCATTGTACGCGCAAACTTTGAGGAGCGGTACGAAAACGAGGGCCCGCAGGCCGCCACCGACTGGTTCTACAAGTTCAGTCAGGACACCGACTACATCCGCCGCTACCGTATCAAGCGCGACCTGAAGTGGGTCACCAAGACCGAGTACGGCGACTTGGATATCACCATCAACCTGTCCAAGCCGGAAAAAGATCCCAAGGCCATTGCCGCCGCAAAGCTTGCACCCCAGAGCGCTTACCCCAAGTGCCAGCTGTGCGTGGAGAACGAGGGCTACGCCGGCCGCATGAACCACCCCGCCCGCGAAAATCACCGCATCATCCCGCTGACCATCAACGACAGCGCGTGGAATTTGCAGTACAGCCCCTACGTTTACTACAACGAGCACTGCATCGTGTTCAACAACCAGCATACCCCCATGAAGATCGAGCGGGCGACCTTCCGCAAGCTGCTGGATTTTGTGGGTCTGTTCCCCCACTATTTTGTGGGCAGCAACGCTGACCTGCCCATCGTGGGCGGCAGCATCCTGAGCCATGACCATTTCCAGGGCGGTCATTATGAGTTTGCCATGGCCAAAGCTCCCATTGAAAAGACTTGGGTGTTCCCCGGCTTTGAGGACGTGGAGGCCGGCATCGTGCACTGGCCCATGAGCTGCATCCGTCTGACCTGTGCAGATGACACACGCCTTGTGGAGCTGGCCGATAAGCTGCTGGCTGCTTGGCGCGGCTACACCGATGAAAGCTGCTTTATCTTTGCCGAGACCGATGGCGAACCCCACAACACCATCACCCCCATTGCCCGGATGCGGGACGGCAAGTATCAGCTGGACTTGGTGCTGCGTAACAACATCACCACCCCGGAGCATCCGCTGGGTGTGTACCACCCCCATGCCAAGCTGCACCACATCAAAAAAGAGAACATCGGCCTGATCGAAGTGATGGGTCTGGCCGTGCTGCCCAGCCGCCTGAAGCAGGAACTGTTCGACCTTGCCGATGTGCTGGTGGCGCACCTGCCCACCGCAGAGTACCCCGAAGCTCTGCAAAAGCATGCCGAGTGGGCCGAGGAAATCCTTGCAAAGCACCCGGAGCTGAACGCCGACAATGTGCACCTGATCTTGCAGGACGAGGTAGGCCATGTGTTCGCACAGGTGCTGGCCGATGCCGGTGTGTACAAGCTGGACGAAGCAGGCCGCGCCGGTTTTGTCCGCTTCCTTGAAAGCGTAAAATAAACCATAACTCCCCGAGGCTGTTGCACATATCATGGCGCAACAGCCTTTTTTAGAGCACAGCATCAAACAAAAGTACTTTTCCTTTGCTCTCCCCCCTGTGAAAAAATCAATGGGAAAATCTGCAGATTTTCCCATTGATAAATTAAAGTATTCATTCCGCTGAAAATGGCCAAAGCAGCGCGGCGGCCATTCAAAATCGTTTTTTGTAGATGGAGGTATCGCTATGCACTGCACTCTGGAAGTTTGCGTAGACAGCACCGCCAGCGCACTGGCGGCAAAACGCGGCGGCGCTGATCGGCTGGAGCTGTGCGCCGACCTGATCATCGGCGGCACCACTCCTTCCCCTGCCCTGCTGCGTCAGGTCAAGGCTGAGACCGGCCTGCCGGTGCGGGCACTGCTGCGGCCCCGCTTTGGCGATTTCTGCTACGACCGCTACGAGCTGGCACAGATGGCCGAATGCGCCGCCGAGCTGGTAGCCGCCGGTGCGGACGGCATCGTGACCGGCGTGCTGACCCCGGCGGGAGCGCTGGACACAGACGCTCTGCGCCCCATCTATGCCGCAGCCCGGCAGGCGGCAGAAAAAGCACACCGCACCGTGGACTGCACCCTGCACCGTGCCTTTGATGTCTGTTGTGACCCCTTTGCCGCACTGGAAGCCGCAAAGCAGCTGGGGCTTACCACCATCCTGACCAGCGGACAGGCCGCAAGCGCCCCGCAGGGCGCTGCCCTGCTGCGGCAGCTGGTGGAAGCTGCCGGGCAGGAGGTGGAGATTCTGGTCGGTGCAGGCGTATCAGCTGCCAACATCCCCGCCCTTGCCGCCCAGACTGGTGCCCGGGCGTTCCACCTTTCCGGCAAGCAGGTGCTGGACAGCCGCATGACCTTCCGGCGGGAAGGTGTGCCCATGGGGCTGCCGGGCTTTTCCGAGTTTGAGATTTGGCAGACCAGCGAAGCAAATATCCGCGCCGCCCGCACCGTACTGGATGCGCTGTAACTGCAAAAAACATCGTTCTTCCCGCAGTGCCTGTTTCCGCAGGAAACAGGCACTGCATCCTGCTGTTTTCCGTTACACCCCTCCCGTGAAAATGCAAAATCGGGCAGCCCGCAGGCTGCTCGATTTTGTTCTAATAAAGTTTTTCCCACTTCAGTGCAGGGCGGCAAACCGGGCTGCGCCGCGGGTGCACAGCCAGCGGTGCAGCAGCAAATCCAGCCCCAGCAGCACAGCCAGACAAACAGTCTGTGCGGCCAGCGGCGGCACAGCGTAGTCCAGTAAGGTCAGGGGCAAAAACAGCACCCCGCCCGCCAGCAGCCACCCGCCGAACATCGCCAGCATACTGGCGGCGCTCCGCTTGACCACGGCGGCCTCACTTACCCAGTGGAGGTTTGGCAGGCACAGCCCCAAAGCAAGCCCAAGCTGCGCCGTCAGCCACACAAAGGCTGCCAGCACGGCAAGCACCAGCAGCCCCTGCCCTGCCGGAATGCGCAGCGCCGCCATGGCGCACCCGGCGCAAAACCACGCCCCCGGCAGCGTGAGCAGCAATTGCAGCTCCATCTTTACCCGCAGAACCTGCTGCGGGGCAACCGGCAGGCTTTGCAGCAGCCAGAGGGTGCCCCCCTCCAGCGACACCGACGGCGCTGTGATAAAGTTCATGGCGGCTATGGCGCACACCATCCCGCACACCAGCATAGGCAGGCTCTCCGGCGGGTAAGCTGCGGTAAAGGCGCGCAGAGCAGCAGCCTTCCACAGCACTGCCACGCCCAGCACCGGCAGCAGCAGGCTGCTCAGTGCACAGTTGAGCAGCCACATGGGGCAAGCGCCCAGATGCAGCAGTTCCCGCCGCAGCAATGCCCGACGCGGGGGCTGCTTTTTTTGCGTCTTTGCGCGGTATTCCGCTTTGGCTCTGCCCGGCTCAAGGGTCAAAAGCCGCAGATAGGGCTTTGCCAGCGCCTTACCGCACAGCGCCATACAGGCCGCAGCCAGCGCCAGCAATAGCAGCAGCGCCGGGACGTTGCCCACTGCCGCCAGACCCAGCAGATGCAGCGGTGCAGCAGCACGACCGGCGGTTGCGCCTGCCTGTACGGCATCCACTGCAAGGGCCTCCACCGCGTTGCCCACCCATTGGAATACCGCATAATAGACCGCCAGAAAGAGCAGCGTACCCACCACAGTGACAAGGCTTTTGTGCCGGGCGCGGCGGTTGAGCAGCGCCACCGCCCAGCCCAGCAGAACGGCCAGCACCATGGAAACTCCCGCCAGCGCCAGTGCTACCGGCAGCGCCGCCAGCAGGGCACCGCCGGGGCGGGGTGCCGCCAGCGCATAGCAGACCACAGAGGGCACCCACGCCAGCAGCAGATAAATAAGCCCGGTCAGGTACACCCCGCCGCAGCGCACCGCAAAAATAGCGCCCGGCGGGATGGGCAGCGCCAGCAGCTGCTGGTTATCCCGGCAGCGGAACAAATGCCCGTAGCTGGTAAAGGCACTGGCCAGCACACTGACCGTCAGCGCCGAAAGCTCCATCAGCACAAAATAGAGCCAGTCCAGCCCCTGCGGAACCAGCGTCACTGCCAGCGGCAGTGCCATAGAGCCAAAGTTGAGCATAACCAGCAGCATCAGCACCGCAAACAGCAATGCATACCCGAATGCTCCTGCCCGGGAGCGCCGCTTGCCAGTTTTGCTGCTGCGCACAAAGACCGCACCCAGTTCCAGTAACTGTTTTTTGAGCAATGCACGGATCATAGCGCTTCCTCCGTATCCTCCAGTTCCAGAAAGACCTCCTCTAGCGTATCGTCGCCGCGCACCTCTTCCATAGCACCCTCGCGCACCAGCTGACCTTTACGCAGAATAGCTACCCTGTCGCAGAGCTTTTCGGCCACCTCCAGCACATGGGTGGAGAAAAAGATTGCCCCGCCTTGCGCACAAAAGGCCTTCATCTGGGTCTTGAGTTGATGGGAAGCCAGCGGGTCCAGCCCGACAAAGGGCTCGTCCATTAAAATCAGCTTCGGCTCGTGCAGCAGCGCCGCAATAATGGCAAGCTTCTGCTTCATGCCGTGGGAGTATGCCCCGATGGACTGCGCCAAATCCTGCGTCAGGCCAAAAGCATCGCCGTACTGCCGGATGCGCTGCGCCCGCTGTGCAGTGCTTACGCCGAAGATGTCTGCGATAAAATCAAGGTACTGGATGCCGGTCATATAATCGTAAAGCTGCGGGTCGTCCGGCAGATAGGCCAAGCGGCGCTTGCATTCCAGCGGGTCGTCCCGCATCGAAATGCCGTCCACATAAATTTCTCCGGCATCAAATTGCTGAATACCGCAGCAGCATTTTAAGGTAGTGGTCTTGCCCACGCCGTTGTGCCCGATAAAGGCACACAGCTCCCCCGGGCGGATGTGCAGGCAAAGGTCCTGCACGGCGGGCTTGCCGCCGTAGGTTTTGGTCAGATGCTCGATCTTTAACATGGGCTGCCTCCTTGCTTTCAGTTTCGAGCCAAGTATACACCTTCCGGCAGGGGGAAGGTCAAGCATTTCTCCGTTTTTTCTTGCGTTTTGTATAGGGCTGTGCTATACTTTTTGACGAACTGAACAGAAAACAGCAGGTGCGTTCTGTCACTTTGCCCCACCGAGCAGCGGCAGGAACGTTAAAAGGGAAGCGGGTGTCAATCCCGCACGATCTCGTCACTGTGATAAGGGAGTCCACTGTCAGGGTGCTTTTGCACCAGTCACTGAGCCATCCGGCTTGGGAAGGCGGCAGCGGGCGTTGAGCTTTCAGTCAGGAAACCTGCCCGCTGTTGGTACCGGGGCTTTGCCGCCCCAGATCACGAGGAATTGGTTGTACCAAAAAGCCTGTAGGAAACGGGGTCTTTTTGCTTTGCCATTTCGCAAGCAGAAGACCCCGTTTTTTGCCGATTCTCTTTCCTGTACCCTTCTGTTCGGTGCCGTATTTTACCCACATCAGGAAAGGAAAACAAGATGAAAAAACGCAACATCCGCAAAACGGCGGCCGCTCTGACCGCTCTGGCTCTGTGCGCCGGTGTACTGACCGGCTGCGGCGGGGCCGCCTCCGGCACTGCTTCCTCTGTTGCTGCCAGTTCTGCCGCCAGCAGCGAGGCTTCCGACGCAGACGCTGACGCACTGGCCGCACAGAACGTGGCAGACCTGATCGACGCCATCTATGTGCAGCAGCGCACCGATGACACTGATGCACAGTGCGAGGCCGCAAAGGCCGCTTGGGACGCTTTGACCGATGCCCAGAAGGAGTTGGTGGAAGGCGAGAACGCCGACCCCGACTACTTTGGCCGCGACACCGGCGATGCCTCCAAGGACGATGCCCGCAACGCTGATGAGATCGGTGAGAACGAGCTGCTGGTGGTGTCCTTCGGCACCTCCTTCAACGACAGCCGCGCTGCCGATATCAAGGGCATTGAGGACGCCTTGCAGGCCGCTTACCCCGACTGGAGCGTGCGCCGCGCCTTTACCGCACAGATCATCATCAACCATGTGCAGGCACGCGATGGCGAGAAGATCGACAATATGCAGCAGGCGCTGGACCGCGCTGTGGCAAACGGCGTGAAGAACCTGATCGTGCAGCCCACCCATCTGATGCACGGTGCCGAGTATGACGAGATGAACGAGATGCTGGACCAGTACCGCGACAAGTTTGAGAGCGTTGCTGTGGCCGAGCCCCTGCTGGGCGAGGTGGGCGCAGATGCTTCCGTCATCAATGCAGATAAGGAAGCTGTTGCCAAGGCTGTTACCGCTGCCGCTGTGAAGGAAGCCGGTTACGACAGCACCGCTGCTGCCGCCGCCGATAAGACCGCTTTCGTCTTTATGGGTCACGGCACCTCTCACACCGCCAAGGTGAGTTACAGCCAGATGCAGACCACCATGCAGACGCTGGGCTACGACAACGTGTTCATCGGCACGGTGGAGGGCGAGCCTGAGGACACCTCCTGCGAGGCCGTCATCGAGGCTGTAAAGGCTGCCGGTTACACCAAAGTCATCCTGCGCCCGCTGATGGTGGTGGCAGGCGACCACGCCAACAACGATATGGCCGGTGAGGATGCCGACAGCTGGCTGAGCCAGTTTACCGCCGCAGGCTGCTTTGAGAGTGTGGACTGCCAGATCTCCGGTCTGGGCCGCATTGCGGATGTCCAGCAGCTGTACATTGCACATACCAAGGCCGCTATGGATCTTCTGAACGGCTAATGGATTCAGAAGCCCTCTCCGGCGCTGCCAAGCATACGGAGAGGGCTTCTTTTATGGGCGCATTCCCCGCACGAGGAGAACGTGCCCCCTACCCCGGCAGCTTAGACGCCGGGCAAAAATTTAGGATACTGAGGTATTTATTTATGCGCTGCAAACAGTTTATCATCGTTTCTCTGGCCGGTGTGGTGCTGGCTGCTTCTCTGGCAGGCTGCGGCGGGACTGCTGCTGCCTCCTCCGCTGTGGCAAGTTCTGTGGCTGCTTCTTCCGTGGTGGCTTCCTCTGCTGTGACCGAAGCCGCCCTGCCGGATGGCGTATATACCGCTGATTTCGAGACCGACAGCAGTATGTTCCACACAAGCGAAGCCTGCAACGGCAAGGGCACCCTGACCGTGGAAAACGGCGTAATGACCTTCCACGTCAGTCTGGCGTCTAAAAAGATCGTGAACCTCTACCCCGGCCTTGCCGCCGATGCCGAGGCCAACAAGACCGCTTGGCTCATCCCCACCGTGGACACGGTTACCTACGCGGATGGCACCACGGAGGAAGTGTACGGCTACGATATCCCGGTAGAAGCACTGGATACCGACTTCCAGCTGGCGTTGCTTGGCACCAAGGGCAAGTGGTACGACCACACCGTGAGCGTGCGCAACGCCGAGCCTAAGACCGAACAGGCCGCCGAGACCCCCGCAGACGGCGCATACACCGCTGCCGTGGTGCTGGAGGGCGGCTCCGGCCGCGCCACCGTGGAAAGCCCCGCTGCCCTGACCGTGGCCGAGGGCAAGATGACTGCCACCATCGTGTGGAGCAGCCCCAACTACGACTACATGATCGTGGACGGCGAGAAGTATCTGCCCACCAATACCGAGGGCAACTCCACCTTTGAAATTCCTGTGGCTGCACTGGGCACTCCACTGGCTGTTACCGCCGACACTGTTGCCATGAGCAAGCCCCACGAGATTGAATACACCCTGACCTTTACCTTGGAGTAACCTTCCATGAAGCTGACCCGCGCTCAATTTTTAAAGGCTCTGCCCGCCGCCGCGCTGGTGCTTGCCGGCTGCACTGCCGCACCCACCGCACCCGCCGATACGGACGAGCTGGTATTTGACCACGCCTATCCGCTGGACTACGCCACCCAGTTTACCGCCGACTGCTACGCGGACGGCTCTACCCTGCTGACCATCCCGGACGCACAGGCAAAGTTCCTTATCCGGCCGGAGGGCGCTGCCACTCTGCGCACCGTGCCTGCCGGGGTGACCGTGCTGCAGCAGCCGGTGCAGAACATCTATCTGGTGTCCACCTCTGCTATGGACTTGTTCCTTCATCTGGACGCGCTGGACAGCATTGCCCTTTCCGGCACCCGCGCCGAGGGCTGGTATCTGGACGAGGCAAAGCAGGCCATGCAGGCCGGGCGCATCGCCTACGCGGGCAAGTACAGCGCCCCGGACTACGAACGCATCCTGACCGCAGAATGCGGCCTTGCGGTGGAAAACACCATGATCTACCACACCCCGGAGGTAAAGGAGCAGCTGGAACGGTTCGGCATTCCGGTGCTGGTGGAGCGCTCCAGCTACGAGAGCAGCCCGCTGGCACGGATGGAATGGATCAAACTGTACGGTATCTTGCTGGGCAAAGAAGCCCTTGCCGAGGAGGTTTTTGCGCAGCAGGCGCAGCGCATTGCACCGCTGCTGGAGCAGCCCTCCACCGGCAAACGCTGCGCGTTTTTCTCCATTACTTCCAGCGGCCTTGCCACTGTGCGCAAAAGCGGAGACTATGTGGCGCAGATGATCGGCATGGCCGGGGGCGAATATGTTTTTGCAGACCTTGCCGACAGCGGCAACAGTCTTTCCACCATGAATATCCCACTGGAGGATCTTTACGCTGGGGTCAAGGATGCCGATGTGCTTATTTATAACGGCACCATCGAGGGCAGCATCTCCACAAAAGAAGAACTGCTTGCCCGCTGCGCGTTGCTGGCAGAATGTAAGGCGGTGCAAAGCGGGAACATCTGGTGCACGACGCCCAGCTTTTTCCAGCAGAGCATGGCACTGGCAGATTTTATGCTGGACCTCCACGCTGTTTTTACCGGGGAGACTGCCGACCCCGACACCCTGCATTTTTTGACCAAAATTACCTGAGGAGCCGCTTATGACCAGCCGCAAACGCCTTATTTTTTCCTATTGCTGCCTTGCCCTGCTGCTGGCGATGCTGTTTGCCGTGAGCCTGTTCTGGGGCAGCGTTGCGCTTACCCCGCAGGCCGTGCTTGCAGCCCTGACCGGACGCGGACAGGACGCGCTGAGCGTAGGCATTATCACACAGCTGCGCCTGCCCCGCGCGGTGATGGCCGCGTTACTGGGCGCTGCGCTCTCGGCAGCGGGCTATCTGTTGCAGACCTTTTTTGCAAACCCCATTGCCGGCCCCTTTGTGATGGGCATTTCCAGCGGGGCTAAGCTGGCGGTGGCGCTGGTGATGGTGCTGTTTTTGAACTACGGCCTGCTGACAAGCTCTGCTGTGCTCATTCTGGCAGCCTTTGCGGGCGCTATGGCGGCCATGGCCTTTGTGCTGGCCGCTGCCCGCCGGGTGCAGCGCATGAGCATCCTTGTAATCTGCGGCGTGATGATCGGTTACATCTGCTCTGCCATCACCGAGTTTGTGGTGGCCTTTGCACAGGACAGCAGCATCGTCAACCTGCACAACTGGTCGCAGGGCAGCTTTTCCGGCATGACGTGGGGCAACGTGCGCACGGCAGCGCTGGTGGTGCTGCCCGCGCTGGCAGCGGCGTTCTGCCTTGCAAAGCCCATGGCCGCTTACCAGATGGGCGAAGCCTACGCCCGCAGTGTGGGCGTAGATGTGCGGCGGTTTTCCCGGCTGCTGGTGCTGCTTTCCAGCCTGCTGGCCGCCTGCGTTACCGCCTTTGCCGGGCCCATCTCCTTTGTGGGCATCGCGGTGCCGCACCTTGTCAAGCAGCTGCTGGGCAGTGCCCGCCCGCTGTATGTGCTGCCCGGGTGCTGCTTGGGCGGGGCGGCGTTCTGCCTGCTGTGTGATCTGATCGCCCGCAGCTTGTTTGCGCCCATGGAACTTTCCATCAGCGCGGTCACCGCTGTATTCGGCGCGCCGGTGGTCATTGGGCTGCTGCTGCGCCGCAACCGGGAGGATGTGCGATGAAGTACTCTGTTGAAACCAACGCCCTTGCCATCGGCTACGGCAAAGCTGCCCTTGCCCGGGATATCGCGCTGGGCGCTGCCAAGGGGCAGGTGCTGGCACTCATCGGCCCGAACGGCGCGGGCAAATCCACCCTGCTCAAAACATTGGCGGGGCAGCTGGCCCCTTTGGGCGGCGCGGTACTGCTGGACGGGCAGGAGCTGGCACGCATCCCCGGCAACGCCCGGGCGCAAAAGCTGGCGCTGATGCTGCCCCACACCCGCCGCACCGAGTTGACCACCTGCTTTGAGTTTGCGGCGGCAGGACGCATCCCCTACACCGGGCGGCTGGGCATCCTTTCCGCCGAGGACAAAAAGCAGGTACAAAACGCGCTGGAGCTGGTGGGCGCGGCGCATCTGGCCAACCGGGACTTTAACTGCGTCAGCGATGGGCAGCGGCAGCGCATTTTGCTGGCGCGGGCAGTCTGTCAGCAGCCGCAGGTGCTTCTGCTGGACGAGCCCACCTCTTTTCTGGATATCAAGGGCAAGATCGAACTACTGACCATTTTGCAAAAGCTGGCGCATGAGCAGCAGCTTGCGGTCATCGTCACCCTGCACGAGCTGGACATGGCGCAGAAGATCGCGGACGCGGTGGTCTGCGTTTCGCCGCATGGTGTCTCTGCCCCCATGCCACCGGAACAGGCCTTTGCCCGGGAAAATATCAAAGCGCTCTACGGTCTGACGGAAGCACAGTACAGCGCTGTTTTTGGCCCACCAAAGCCGGTAAAACCCCAATTTGAGCACTATGTGCGCAGCGGGCAAAAACTGCTGCGCTGCGGCTACACCACCGGCACCTGTGCGGCGTTGGCCGCTGCCGGGGCCGCCCGGCTGCTGCTGACTGACACTGCACCGGAAACCGTCGCTCTGCGCACGCCGAAGGGCATCGTGGTGGAGGTGGCTCCCCTGTTCTGCCGCACCGTTGCCGAGGGCGCGGAATGCGCCATTGAAAAGGACGGCGGCGACGATGTGGACGTGACCACCGGTCTGTCGGTGACCGCCATGGTGACGCTGCTGCCCGGCACGCCCGAGATATGTATTACCGGCGGCGCGGGAGTGGGCCGGGTGACAAAACCCGGGCTGGACCAGCCGGTGGGGCAAGCCGCCATCAACCATGTGCCCCGGCAGATGATCACCGAGGCGCTGCGCCGGGAGGCGGAAACCGCCTGTTACCCCGGCGGCTTTGCCGTGACTATCTCCATCCCCGGCGGCGAGGAGGTAGCCCGGCGTACCTTCAACCCGCATATCGGGGTGGAGGGCGGGCTGTCGGTGCTGGGCACCAGCGGCATTGTAGAGCCCATGAGCCAGCAGGCCATTCTGGACACCATCCAGCTGGAGATGAATCAGGCGGCGCTGCGGGCAAAGGACCACCGGCGGCTCATCCTTGCCCCGGGCAATTACGGGTTGGACTATCTGCACGAAACGTATCCGCAGTTTGCTGATATCCCGGTGGTCAAGACGTCCAACTTTATCGGAGATACGCTGGATATGGCAGCGGCGGCGCACTTTGAACAGGTGCTGCTGGTGGGACACATCGGCAAGCTGTGCAAGCTGGCGGGCGGCATTATGAACACCCATTCCCACACGGCAGACTGCCGCACGGAACTGTTCTGCACCCATGCTGCCCTGTGCGGTGCTGACCGGAAGGTGTGCACTGCGCTGTACAATGCAGCCACCACGGATGCCTGTCTGGAGATTCTGGACACTGCCGGGCTGCGGAAACCGGTGCTGCAAAGCCTGCTTGCCGCCATCCAGCTGCATCTCGACCGCCGCGCGGGCGGGGCGTTCCGGGTGGGCGCCGTGCTGTTTTCAAACCAGCATGGCCCGCTGGGACAGACCGAAACTGCCGCCCGTCTGCTGAACGAATGGAAGGAGTAACGCACATGGTACATTTTGTAGGTGCCGGGCCCGGCGCACCGGATCTGATCACCCAGCGCGGCGCAGCATTTTTACAGGCCGCAGACTGCATTATTTACGCAGGCAGTCTGGTCAACCCGGCACTGCTGGGGCTGGCAAAGCCGGGCTGTGCCATCTATAACAGCGCCGAAATGACGCTGGAGCAGGTGCTGGACGTGATGCGCCGGATGGAAGCTGCCGGTAAAAGCACTGTGCGGTTACACACTGGCGACCCCTGCCTGTACGGTGCCATCCGGGAGCAGATGGATGCACTGGACGCAGACGGCATTTGTTACGATGATACCCCCGGTGTTTCCAGCTTTTGCGGCGCTGCCGCTGCGCTGAACGCCGAGTATACCCTGCCCATGGTCAGCCAGACGGTCATCATCACCCGCATGGAGGGGCGCACCCCCGTACCGGAGCGGGAAAGGCTGGCAAGCCTTGCCGCCCACGGCGCGACCATGGTGATCTTCCTGTCCATCGGGCTGATTGACAAGGTGCAGACGGCGCTTTTGCAGGGCGCGTATACACCGGACACCCCCGCCGCCGTGGTGTACAAGGCCAGCTGGCCGGAAGAAAAAATCGTGCGGTGCACAGTTGGTTCTTTGGCTGAGAGCACCCGTGCAGCGGGCATTACCAAGACGGCACTTATCGTAGTGGGAGATTTTCTCGGCACGCAGTACGAGCGCAGCAAGCTGTACGACCCCGCCTTTACCACCGAGTTCCGCAAAGGAGAACCGGTATGACCCGCGCTTACCTTGCCTTTACGGAAACTGGCCTTGCGCTTGCAAAGCGTCTTTCCGCCGCCTTGCCAGGCAGCGTTGCCCGGTGCGGGCAGGATGGTGTTTCTCTTGCAGAATGGACAAGCGCGCAGTTTGTGCAGTCGGATGCGCTGATATTTGTAGGCGCAGCGGGCATTGCGGTGCGGGCCATCGCGCCCCACTGCAAGAGCAAGACTACCGACCCGGCTGTGGTAGTGGTGGACGAATGCGGGCGGTTTGCCGTGCCCATTCTGTCCGGACATCTGGGCGGCGCGAACGATTTTGCGCGGGCCATTGCCGCTGTATGCGGAGCCGTGCCTGTGATCACCACCGCCACCGATGCCCACGGCATTTTTGCGGTGGACGAGTGGGCAAAGCACCAAAACTGCATGGTACTGGAGCCGGAACGCATCAAGCTGGTCAGCGGCAAATTACTGGCCGGGCAGCCGGTATATTACCGGGCTGATTTCCCGGTAACAGGCACCGTGCCCGCAGGGTTATTCCCCGCTGATACCCCGGAAAAAGCCGACTTTGCACTCACCCTTTGCCCCACCGGGCAGGCACTGCATCTTGTGCCGCGCATCGGAGTGCTGGGCATCGGCTGCAAGCGGGGCACAAGCGCCGACACGCTGGAAGCTGCCTTTGCCGCCTTCTGCGCCCGGCACAGCCTTGCTGCGCAGGCAGTTACCGCCGCTGCAAGCATCGACCTGAAGCAGAATGAACCGGGCTTGCTGGCCTTCTGTCAGGCGCGTGGCTGGCCGGTGCGGTTTTACTCTGCCGCACAGTTGCGCAACGTGCCCGGACAGTTCACCCCCTCCCCTTTTGTACAAAGTGTGACCGGAGTGGATAATGTCTGTGAGCGGGCGGCAGTGCTGGACGCAGGCGGCAGCCTGTTTTACCCAAAATTTGCCTGCAGCGGCGTGACCTTTGCGCTGGCGTGCAGGCCCTTTGCCCCGGACTGGAGGTGGCAGAATGCTTGACATAATGGAAATTGACATCGACCGTCCCGAGAAGGTGGTCTATGTCGTGGGGCTTGGCCCAGGCGAACCTTTTTATATGACCCAGCAGGCCGCGAATACGCTGGAAAGCGTTGACGCCATCTGCGGGTATAAGGTCTATCTTGACCTCATCCGCGATGAATTCCCCTGCGAGGAACACTATTCCACCGGCATGACGCAAGAGCTTGACCGCTGCCGCTGGGCGCTGGAAAAAGCACGCACCGGCAAGCGGGTGGCGCTGGTCTGCTCCGGCGATGCCGGGGTGTACGGCATGGCAAGTCCCCTGCTGGAGCTTGCCCCGGATTATCCGGACGTTGCCGTGGACATCGTGCCCGGGCTGACCGCTGCCCTCAGCGGCGGGGCAGTGCTGGGCGCACCGCTGGCGCACGATTTTTGCGTCATTTCCCTTTCCGACCGGCTGACCCCGTGGGAGGTCATCGAGAAGCGGCTGGCTTGCGCCGCCATGGGAGATTTCTGCGTTGCGCTGTACAATCCCTCCTCCAAGGGCAGGCCGGACTATCTGGCAAGGGCGGTGCGCATCCTGCTGGAAAGTGGCAAAAGCGCCGATACCGTCTGCGGCATCGTGCGCAACATCGGCCGGGAGGGTCAGACCGCCCGAATCCTGACCCTTGCCCAGCTGAAAGACACTGCGGTGGATATGTTTACCACCGTGTACATCGGCAACGCCGCCACAAAGCAGCTGGGCGGCAGAATGGTCACCCCACGGGGGTACCGCAGATGAAGGCAGTGGTTTTTAGCGGCACTACCGAGGGGCGGGTGTTCTCCCGGCAGCTGGCGGCGCTGGGAGCGGAGGTTCTGGTCAGTGTTGCCACCCCGCTGGGTGCAGAGGAACAGGGCAAAGCGGACGGCATCTCCGTGCACTGCGGTCGGCTGACTACCGAGGAAATGACCACCCTTTTGCAGGGCGCCGCCCTGTGCGTGGACGCCACCCACCCCTACGCGGTGGATGCCACCAAAAACATCCGGGCTGCGTGTGCCGTGGTCGGGGTGGAGTACCACCGGCTGCTGCGGGAAGAAAGTCCCTTGCCTGCCGGGAGCATGGTATTTGCCACCGCCGCCCATGCCGCTGCATTTCTGGCCGGGTGCAGCGGCAATGTGCTGCTGGCTACCGGCGCAAAAGAGCTTGCCGCTTTTGCGGCGCTCGGGCCGGAGCGGCTGTTCCCCCGGGTGCTGCCCACGCGGGAGGGCATTGCCGCCTGCGAGGCCGCCGGTATCCCGCACAGAAACATCATTGCCATGCAGGGGCCATTCAGCTATGCGCTGAACTGCGCTCTGATGGAACAATTCTCCATCCGGTATCTGGTCACCAAGGACGGCGGTGCTGTGGGCGGCTTTGCCGAAAAAGCACAGGCCGCGCAGAACACCGGTGCACAGCTGATCGTGGTGCGTCGCCCGGCCGAAAACGGACAAACTGCTGCACAAATTCTGGCACGCTGCAAGGAGGTTCTGGTATGATCTCTCTGATCGGAATGGGCTCCGGCTGCCCGGAAAGCCTGACCGCGCAAGGACTGGCTGCACTGCAAGGAGCAGGGCTCATCCTTGGGGCAAAGCGTCTGTTGGAGCATTTACCGGCGGGGTGCACTGACAACTGCAAAGCCGTGTATAAACCGGAGGAAATCCTTGCGTGTCTTGCCGCACAGCCGGATACGGACACCGCTGTTTTGTACAGCGGCGACACCGGGTTTTACTCCGGTGCGGCAAAGCTGCTGCCCCTGCTGCGGGCTATGGGCTACTCTGTCCGGGTGCTGCCCGGGCTTTCCAGCGTGCAGCTTTTAGCCGCAGCAGTGGGACGCCCCTGGCAGGACTGGAAACTGGTGTCAGCCCATGGCCGTGCCTGCGACCCCATAGCCGAGATTTTAGCGCATCCACAGGTGTTTTTCCTCACCGGCGGCGGGGACACTCCTGCCACCCTTTGCGCCAAACTGACCGCCGCCGGGCTGGGCGCTGCTCACGCCCTTGTGGGCGAAAACCTTGGCACCCCTGCAGAAGCCATCCGCTTTGGCCTTGCCCGGGAACTGGCAGAGCAAAGCTTTGCACCGCTGAGCGTATTGCTCATCGAACGGGAGGCTTTGCCGTCCCGCCGCACCCCCGGCCTGCCGGACGATGCTTTTATCCGGGGCGCTGTGCCCATGACAAAGCAGGAGGTGCGCGCCGCCGCGCTGGCAAAGCTGGCAGTTACCCCCACGGATACCCTATGGGACGTGGGCGCGGGCACCGGTAGCGTGAGCGTGGAGCTGGCGCTTGCCGCCCCTGCCGGGCAGGTATACGCCGTGGAGTGTGACCCGGAGGCCTGTGCACTGATCCAGCAAAACCGTGAGAAATTCGCAGTTTATAATCTGACCCTGATCGAGGGCAAAGCCCCTGAAGCTTTGGACACGCTGCCCGCCCCGGATGCTGTATTCATCGGCGGCACAAAGGGCAATATGGACGCTGTTATAGACGCTGTACTGCACAAAAATCCAGTTGCCCGACTGTGTGTTGCCGCCATTGCTCTGGAAACGCTCAGCGCTGCCGTGACTGCTCTGACTGCACATGGGCTTTCTGCCGAGGTGACGCAGATCGCCGTCAACCGCACAAAAACGGCGGGCAGTCTACATTTGCTGATGGCTAACAACCCTGTGTTTCTTATTACGGGGGCACGGGCATGATGCAGTTTCTCATCGCCGCGCCGCGCTCCGGCAGCGGCAAGACCACCGTTACCTGTGCCGTGCTGACCGCCTTGCAGCGGCGCGGGACTGACCCTTGCGCCTTCAAATGCGGACCGGACTACATCGACCCCATGTTCCACCGCAGCGCACTTGGGGTGGAAAGCCATAATTTAGACCTCTACCTCTCTGCCCCGGATACGGTGCGCACGCTTTACGCCCGGTATGCCGCCGGGCACGGCGCTGCCGTATGCGAGGGTGCCATGGGCTTTTACGACGGGCAGGGACTGACAACCCGTGCAAGCGCTTGGGAGCTGGCCGATACGCTGGCGCTGCCGGTGCTGCTGGTAGTGCAGCCAAAAGGGGCAAGCATCACCCTTGCCGCCGAGCTGCGGGGGCTTTTGCAGTTCCGCACGCCCAGCCATATCGTGGGCATTCTGCTTAACGATTGCTCTGAAGCCTTGTACAAAACGCTGCGTCCAATGCTGGAAGCCGAGACCGGTCTGCCGGTGGTGGGGTATCTGCCCCATCTGCCGGGGTGCGTCATCGAAAGCCGCCACCTCGGGCTGAAAACCGCCGGAGAGATATCGGACTTACAGCAAAAGCTGGGCAAGCTTGCCGATGCCCTTGTGCTGGACTGGGCACAGCTGGCAGTGTTGACCGACCGCCCTGCCCCGGCTGCGCCGCCGCTTGCCGCGCCGTGCACGCTCTCCGTTCGCATTGCCGTAGCGCGGGATGAAGCCTTCTGCTTTGCCTACGCTGAAACGTTGGACGCCTTGCGGGATGCGGGTGCAGAGCTTGCATTTTTCAGCCCGCTGCGGGATGCCGCCCTGCCGGAAAATATCGGCGGGTTGTACCTGCCCGGGGGTTACCCGGAGCTGTACGCTCGGCAGCTGAGTGAGAACATCGCCCTGCGTGCTGCTATCCGGGACGCAGGGCAAGAGGGGCTGCCCACCGCTGCCGAGTGCGGCGGCTTTCTGTACTTAGGGCAGACGCTGGAGGGCACAGACAGCAAGGTTTACCCCATGACGGGTGTGCTGCCGGGCAGCGGGCACAACACCGGGCGGCTGGTGCGCTTTGGCTATGCCGCCATGACGGCAAAGGCCGACAGTATGCTTTTCCACGCTGGAGAAACGCTGCCCGTCCATGAATTCCACCACTGGGATTCCTCCGAGAATGGCGCAGACTTTTCTGTGTGCAAAGCTAAAAAAAGGCAGTGGGAATGCGGCTTTGCAAGCGCAAATTTGTACGCCGGTTTCCCGCATCTTTACTGGGCAGGCACTGCCCTGCCCCGCCGCTTTGTGCAGGCGGCGCAGCACTTTTTGAAACACAAAGGATGACGAAAATGACCGAAGCTGAACTGATGCAGCTGCTTGCTGCCATCACCCCGCCAGACGAAACCGCCCGCGCCGCCGCCCATGCCCACTGGGCCAGCCTTGCTAAACCCTTAGGCGGGCTGGGCGCACTGGAGACCCTGCTGGAAGATGCCGCTGCGCTGACCGGCACGGCGCAGTTTGATTTTTCCCGCCGGGCGGTGGCGGTGCTCTGTGCGGACAACGGCGTGGTGGCGCAGGGCATAAGCCAGACCGACCAGAGCGTGACCCGCGCCGTAGCCGAGAACCTTGCTGCGCGGCGCACCAGCGTATGCAGGATGGCACAGGCGGCGCACTGCGATGTGCTGCCGGTGGATTTGGGCATTGCCGGTGCGCCCGTACCCGGCGTGCGGGACTGCCGCATTGCCGCCGGGACTGCGGACTTTACCAAAGGCCCTGCCATGACCCACGCCGAGGCAGTGGAGGCCATTGGCCGGGGCATCGCCCTGACCCGACAGCTTGCCGCCGAGGGCTACGGGCTGGTGGCTACCGGTGAGATGGGTATTGGCAACACCACCACCTCCAGCGCCGTAGCCGCCGTGCTGCTGGCACAGCCGGTGCAGACCATGACCGGGCGCGGTGCAGGGCTTTCCGACGCAGGGCTTGCTCGCAAGGTGGACACCATCCGGCGGGGCATTGCCTGCAATGTCCCCAACCCCGATGATGTATTGGACGTACTGAGCAAGCTGGGCGGCTTTGATATCGCCGGTCTGTGCGGGATGTTTCTGGGCGGGGCGCTGGCGGGTGTGCCCGTGCTGATGGATGGCTTCATCAGCGGAGTGGCGGCTTTGTGCGCCGTGCGGCTGTGCCCGGCAGCATCCAAGGCCGTGTTTGCCAGCCACTGTTCCACCGAGCCTGCCGCCCGGCTGGTGCTGGACGCGCTGGGCAAAACGCCCCTGCTTACCGCCGGGCTGCATCTGGGCGAGGGTACCGGCGCAGTGGCCAGCATCCCGCTGTGGGACATGGCGCTGGCGGTGTACGATGGGTGCTATTCCTTTGCGGAGGGCGGCATTGCGCCGTATATGCCCCAATGCTGACGCTGGTGCTGGGCGGCGCTGCCAGCGGCAAAAGTGAATACGCCGAAGCCCTTGTGCTGCGCTGCGGTTTGCCGCGGTACTATCTGGCCACCATGCAGGTGTGGGATGCCGAGTGCGCCGCCCGAGTGGAAAAGCACCGCAAAATGCGCGCTGCGAAGCAGTTTGAGACCATCGAATGTCCGCTGCATTTAGAGACGGTGCGTCTATCCCACAGGGGCACGGCGCTGCTGGAAGACTTAGGCAATCTGACCGCCAACGAGCTGTACGACCCCGCCGGCGCGGGCGATGCCGCCGCCGAGCACATTTTGCAGGGGCTGGAGAGCCTTGCCGCGCAGTGCGAAAACTTGATCGTTGTTTCCAACGAGGTATTCAGCGGCGGCGCGGACTATGCCGGGGATACCGACCGCTATCTGCTGGCGCTGGCACAGGTGAACAACGCCCTTGCCGCCCGGGCAGATGCCGTGGTGCGGGTGGTGTGCGGCGTCCCCGTCTATTATAAAGGAGTGGAAAAATGATCGTTTTGCAGACCATTGCGGTGGCCTTTGCCATGTTTTCGGCGGTGCCGGTGCCGCAGTTTGGGTGGAACGAAAAGAATATGCGGTATGCGCTGTGCGCCTTCCCGCTGGTAGGGCTTTTATGCGGGGTGCTGTGGTGCGTGTGCGGAGTGCTGTCTCTGCCCGCCCCGGCGCGGGCGGCAGGGTTCTGCCTTGTGCCGGTGTGGGTGACCGGCGGCATCCATCTGGACGGCTATGCCGACACCTGTGACGCCCTTGCCAGCTACGGCGACCGGGAAAAGAAGCTGGAAATTTTAAAGGACCCGCACTGCGGTGCCTTTGCGGTCATCCGGCTGTGCAGTTATTTTGCGGCTTATCTCTGCCTTGCCGCCTGCGTGCAGTTCACCCCTCGGGTGGGTGCGCTGTGGACGCTGGCGCTGGTGCTGGAACGGGCACTTTCCGGCCTTGCGGTGGCGGCCTTTCCCATGGCAAAAAACACCGGCCTTGCCCACACCTTTGCCACTGCCGCCGACCGCACCGCTGTGCGCAATGTACTGGCAGTGCTGGTGATCCTGCTTTGCGGGGCGCTGCTGGCTTTAGGCGGCGGGGCACTGGCAGCAGTTGCAATTTTGCTGTTTTTGTGGTATCACCATGTAGCCGTACAGCAGCTGGGCGGCATTACCGGAGATTTGGCCGGGTGGTTTTTGCAAAAGACTGAGCTGTGGATGCTGGCGGCGCTGTGCGCCTGCCAATGGGGAGGGCTGTTATGATCTTTATCACCGGGCCGCTTTACAGCGGCAAGCGTACCTTTGCCCGCACCCTGCCCGGCCGCTGCATCGCGGATGTGCAGCAGCTTGCCGCCGGGTGCAAAGACAACGCTGAACTTGAGAAACTCGCGGACAAATTATCCGCTTATGATATCGTGCTGTCCACCGAGGTGGGCGGCGGTGTGGTGCCCATAGACCCGGCCGAGCGTGCCGCGCGGGAAAACGCCGGACGTCTGGCCTGTATGCTGGCGACACGCGCTAAGTGCGTGGTGCAGATGTTCTGCGGCATCCCCACCGTTTTGAAAGGAGAATTGCCGGAATGCTGATCTATTTATTACGTCACGGCCTGACTGAATACAACGCCGAAAAGCGCTATCAGGGGCAGCGGGATATCCCGCTTTCTGCCGCCGGGCGCGCTGTACTGTGCAGGGCAGATATTTTCCCTAAGACTGTGTATATCACTCCCCTTTGCCGCACCCGGCAGACCGCTGAGGTACTGTTCCCGGGCGCAAAGCTTATAGAAATAGACGGGCTGAAGGAGATGTGCTTTGGCAGCTTTGAGGGGAGAAACTATATTGAAATGGAGCACGACCCGGACTACCTTGCATGGGTGGCTGCCAACTGCGAAAGCCCCTGCCCGGACGGCGAGACCAAGGCCGCGTTTTGTGACCGCATCTGTGCGGCTTTTTCCGCACTGGTGGACAAAAGCCTTGCGGACGGCGAGGAGATGCTGGTCATTTTAGCCCACGGCGGCACCCAGATGGCTGCCATGGAGCGCTATGCCCTGCCCCACAAGGATTACTACGAATGGTGCGCCCCCAACGCCGGCGGCTTTGTGCTGGATGCCAAGGACTGGACTGCAAAGCGGGTGCTGTATCTGGTAAAGACCGTACAGTACACAAAGGAGGCGCAGGCATGATCGGCTACGCGGTACTGGGCGGCTTTGTGCTGGACGCGATTTTCGGCGACCCGGCGTGGCTGCCGCACCCCGTAGTGTATATGGGCAAAGCCATCTCTGCGCTGGAAAAAGGGCTGCGTGCCCGCCTGCCCAAAACGCCGGAAGGTGAGCTTTGGGGCGGACGCATTTTAGCCTTTTGTCTTCCGGTGGGCACCTTTGCGATCACAAGCCTTGTCTGCATGGGAGCCGCTGCCCTGCACCCGCTGCTGGGACTGGCGGTGCAGATGTTCTGGTGCGGACAGGCACTGGCTGCAAAGGGGCTTATGCAGGAGAGCATGAACGTCTACCGGGAGCTGACAAAGCCCGACCTGCCTGCCGCCCGCATTGCCGTGAGCCGCATCGTGGGGCGGGACACGCAGGCGCTGACCGCCGAGGGCGTGACCAAGGCCGCTGTGGAGACCGTGGCGGAAAACGCCAGCGACGGCGTGATTGCGCCGCTGTTGTATATGCTGCTGGGCGGCGCTCCGCTGGCACTGACCTACAAGGCCATCAACACCATGGACAGCATGGTGGGCTACAAAAACGAGCGATATCTGCACTTTGGGCGTGCGGCGGCAAAACTGGATGATATTGCGAACTACCTGCCCAGCCGCATTGCCGCCCTGCTGTGGGTAGCCGCTGCTGCCCTGACCGGAAACGATGCCCGCAGTGCGTGGCGCATCTGGCGGCGGGACAGGCGCAACCATGCCAGCCCCAACAGTGCCCAGACCGAAAGCGCCTGCGCCGGTGCACTGAACGTACAGCTGGCGGGGCCTGCCTATTATTTTGGTGAATACTACAAAAAGCCCACCATCGGCGATGCTGTGCGTCCCATTGAGCCGGAGGATATCCGCCGCGCGAACCGCATGATGTACGCCGAAAGCCTGCTGGCGCTGGCGCTTGGGCTGGTGATACGAGGTATTTTATGATGCAGCTTGTACATGGCGGCGACTGGGCCGGTTACCGGGCGCAGTACGGACAGGACGCGCTGGACTTTTCGGCCAATGTCAGCCCGCTGGGACTGCCGGAGGGGGTTGCAAAGGCCATCACCGCCGCACTTGCCACCGCAGACCGCTACCCTGACCCACTCTGCCGCGCTTTGCGGGCAAAGCTGGCGGTGCACGAAACCGTTGCCGCAGAGTATCTCCTCTGCGGCAACGGTGCAGCAGACCTGATCTTCCGGCTGGTATGGGCGGCAAAGCCCCGCACTGCCCTGCTGCCCGCCCCTACCTTTGCAGAGTATGCCGCCGCGCTGGAAACGGCGGGCTGCACCATCCGGCGGCATTTTTTGCGGGAGAGCGAAGATTTTGCAGTGACGGAAGCGTTCATTTCCGCTGTGGACGAGGACACCGACATGGTATTTCTCTGTCAGCCCAATAACCCCACCGGGCAGCTGACTGCGCTAGCGCTGGTGGAGGCGCTGCTGCGCCGGTGCGAACGCTGCGATGCGCTGCTGGTGGTGGACGAGTGCTTTCTGGACTTTTTACCGGAAAGCGAAGCGCTGTCTGCCAAAAAGCTGCTGGCAAGCCCCAACCTCATCATCCTGAAAGCCTTTACAAAGCTGTACGGCATGGCCGGGGTGCGGCTGGGCTACTGCCTGGGCAGCAACATTGCCCTACTGGATAAGATGCAGTCTGCCGGGCAGCCGTGGGCAGTTTCCAGCCTTGCACAGGCGGCGGGGCTGGCGGCGCTGGACGAGACCGCCTATGTAGCCCGGGTGCAAGAATTGATTGCAGAGCAGCGTCCTATTTTGCGGGATGGTTTGCGTGCACTGGGGCTGCGGGTGCTGGATGGCAGCGCAAATTATCTGCTGTTCCAAGCGCCGGAAACACTGGGCGATGCCCTGCGGCAGCGCGGCATCGTGCTGCGCAGCTGCGGCAACTATCCCGGACTGGACGGCAGCTGGTACCGCACCGCCGTGCGCACCGCGCCGGAAAACCAGCAGCTTTTAAAAGTCTTACAGGAGGTGCTTGCATGAGCCGGGCAAAATGTATCATGGTACAGGGCACGATGAGCGGTGCGGGCAAAAGCCTGCTGTGCACCGCGCTGTGCCGTATTTTTGCACAGGATGGCTACCGGGTAGCCCCCTTTAAAAGCCAGAACATGGCGCTGAACAGCTTTGTCACCCGGGACGGGCTGGAAATGGGCCGCGCGCAGGTGGTACAGGCACAGGCTGCCGGCATGGAACCGGATGTGCGCATGAACCCCATTCTGCTCAAACCCAGCAGCGATGTAGGCAGTCAGGTCATCGTGAACGGCGAGGTGCGCGGACAGATGCCCGCAGCCGCCTACTTCAAACTGAAAAAGAGCCTGATCCCGGACATTTTAGCCGCCTACGACAGTCTGGCCGAAGAGGTAGACATCATCGTCATCGAGGGTGCAGGCAGCCCGGCAGAGATCAACTTAAAAGCGGACGATATCGTCAATATGGGGCTGGCAAAGCTGGTGGATGCACCGGTACTGCTGGCGGGAGATATCGACCGGGGCGGCGTGTTTGCGCAGCTGTACGGCACGGTGGAACTGCTGGAGCCCGCCGAGCGGGCACGCATCAAGGGGCTGGTCATCAACAAGTTCCGGGGCGATGCCGCCATCCTGAAACCCGGCCTTACCATGCTGGAGGAAAAGACCCATCTGCCGGTGCTGGGCGTTGTGCCCTACCTGCGGGTAGATATCGAGGATGAGGACTCCCTCTCCTCCCGACTGGAAAGCAACACCGCCGTCAAACCGCTGGACGCTGCCATTCTGCGGCTGCCTCATATCTCCAATTTTACGGATTTTATGCCGCTGGAGCAGCACCCGCTGCTGAGCGTGCGGTATGTGCAAAGCCCCCGGCAGCTGGGCGCACCAGATGTGGTCATTCTGCCGGGCACAAAAAACACCATAGACGACCTGCTCTGGCTGCGGCAATGCGGGCTGGAAGCTGCGGTACAGAAGCTGGCAACCTCCGGCACGCCAGTGCTGGGCGTATGCGGCGGCTACCAGATGCTGGGTGAGACCCTTGCCGACCCCGAGGGCACTGAGAGCGGACGCAGCCAGACCGTGCGCGGGCTGGGGCTGCTGCCCATCCAGACTGTGTTTACGGACGCAAAGCACCGCACACAGGATACCGCCACCGTCACCGCGCCGCAGCTGGCGGGGGCAGCGCTGACCGGCTACCAGATCCATACCGGGCGCACTGCCATGCAGGGCGTGCCCTTTTGCCGTCTTGCGGACGGCAGCACCGAGGGCTGCGTAAAGGACAACGTGGCGGGCACTTATCTGCACGGGTTATTCGACACCGGGGAACTAACCGAAAAGCTGGTGCAGCTGCTGTGCAGCCGCAAGGGCATCTCCCCTGCCAGTGCGCCGCTGCTCTCCATGCAGGAGTACCGGCAGCAGCAGTTTGACCTGCTGGCCGACGGCGTGCGCCGAGCACTGGACATGAACGCCCTGTACGCCGCCATGGGACTGGAAAGGAGGAGCACCGTATGACCCCACAGCATCATCTGCCCGCCGACATCGAGCGGACGAGCCTTTCTATCATCACCGCAGAGCTGGACGCAATGGGTCTGACCCCGCCGCCGGAGACCGCCGCCGTGGTCAAGCGGGTCATCCATACCACTGCGGATTTCGACTACGCCCGCAATCTGCGGTTTACCCCCGGCGCGGTAGCGTCGGGCGTGGCAGCGCTGCAAGCCGCTGCGCCCATCGTTACCGACACCAACATGGCGCTTTCCGGCATTACAAAGCCGGGGCTTGCGCGGCTGGGCGGCACCGCGCTGTGCTACATGGCCGACCCGGAGGTAGCCGCGCTGGCAAAGGCCAACGGCACTACCCGGGCGGTGGCGTCCTTGCAAAGAGCCGCTGCCGAGCACCCCGGTGCCATCCTTGCGGTGGGCAACGCACCCACGGCGCTGCTGACCATTGCCGACCTGATTGAAACCGCCGGGCTGCGCCCTGCGCTGGTCATCGGGGTGCCGGTGGGCTTTGTGAACGTGGTGGAGAGCAAGGAGCGGCTGTTTGAGGTGTGCACCGCCCACGGCGTGCCCGCCATCGTTGCCATGGGGCGTAAGGGCGGCAGCAATGTAGCCGCCGCCATCTGCAATGCGCTGGTCTACTCCGCGGGCGAAATGCTCGACCCCTCCGCCCGCGGATGGCAGGGGTGAGCAGGCTTTTGCCATAAAACAGCTATTGAAGTATGTAGAAAGAGATCCTGAGGTAAATGCGGCTAAAGCTTTAAAGATAATCCGGAAAATAGACCTTGACGGGACTTACGGATCCTCCTGGGATGAATTAGAGAAATGTTTACAGGATCCCGGGAACAATTGGACGCGTCTGGTAAAAAAGGCTTATACGGAATGGGATCCGCATGTCAGGAAAAAACTATTCGAATCCCTGATATGTAATGCAGCGATCATCGGTAATAGTGCTGTAAAAGAGACCAGTAAAAAATATGGGGTGCATGTACCCTGGACGATTTTGATGGATCCGACCTCTGCCTGTAACCTGAAGTGTACGGGGTGTTGGGCGGCCGAATACGGGCATCAGATGTCAATGGACCTGGAAACCCTGGACCGTATTATTACCGAAGCCAAAGCTTTGGGGATTTATATGTTTATTTTTTCGGGTGGGGAACCTTTAGTCCGGAAAAAAGATATCATCAAACTTTGTGAAAAACATACCGATTGTTATTTTCTGGCGTTTACCAACGGAACCCTGATCGATGAGGCTTTTGCCGACGATATGCTGAGGGTTGGAAATTTTGCACCGGCTATCAGTGTCGAAGGATATGGAGAAGAAACGGATATGCGGCGTGGAAAAGGTACTTTCAAGGCAGTGATGAAAGCAATGGAGATATTGAAACGCAAACGCTTGTTATTCGGTATGTCGACTTGTTATCATCGTAAAAACGTCGATGTCGTCGGGTCGTCTGAATATCTTGATTTTATGATCGACCAAGGGGCTGCTTTTGTTTGGTATTTCACTTATATGCCGGTCGGTAACGATGCTGTACCCGAATTGATGGTGACTTCCGAACAGCGGAAATTCATGTACGAGCAAGTACGTATGTTCCGTAAGACAAAGCCGATCTTTGCTATGGATTTCTGGAATGACGGGGAGTATGTCAGGGGATGTATCGCCGGAGGACGTTATTATTTCCATATCAATGCCAATGGGGATGTCGAACCTTGTGCTTTCATTCATTATTCGACAGTCAATATAAAGCAGGTTTCTTTGCTGGAAGCACTTCGTTCTCCCTTGTTTAAGGCTTATCAACAACGCCAGCCTTTTAATAAAAATCATTTGCGTCCTTGTCCGTTGCTGGATAATCCCCATAGTCTGAAAGAAGTTGTGCGTGTTTCGGAAGCTTATTCTACGGATATGCTGAAACCTGAAGATGTGGATGTACTGACAGGTAAATGTGTCGGAACTGCAGAAAAATGGGGGAAAGTAGCCGATCACATCTGGTATGGTAAAAACGGTACAGAAGGGCAGAAAGAAGAAAAACAACTGGAAACAGAAAAATCTGCCGAAAAACGGAAAGGAAATGAGGTGAAAGATAAGGAACGGGAAACTTCGGAACAAAAGCAGGAAAAGGAAAAAGCTTTAAGTGTTTAATGGGTTTTATGTGTCCGGATCAGTACTCGCTGACCTGAATAGAGGGTGGTGGCGAATAAATAAATGTCACCCCCTTCTTTTATGTTACTGCGTTTGCGGAGTTCGGCCACTGTCAGGGGAAAATTACGGGTGGTCAGGTTGGCTTTGGGAATTTGGCGGTAAAGCTGTTTCAATAACTTACCGGAAAATTCATAGGTCTCTTCTATAGTGAAGATCCGGCCTGGAAAATCCTGACATAAAGATTCGGAGGTGTATAAATGACTGTGCCGGTGTAATTTGAATAAATTCAAACGGGTAGCGATTAATTTGAATGCTCCGCTTTTTAAGAGGGCAGCATGGGGTTCGTAAAGATAGTTTTGCAAGGTTTGACACACTTGCAACGGAGCTTCTTTCTCTTCGTCGGGAGTAAAGATAAAAGGTGGCTCGGCGGTCGTACCACCTAGATTTACTGCATATATTTTTACCGGTTGTACAGAGGGGGTAGTGCCTTCAAGGATGAATAACAGTTCTTTGCATTCATTCCTTACCGCCAGAATATGGATTTCACGGGTTTCCGGTAAGAGCCGCAGGGTCTCTTCGGGATCGGCCATCGGGGATATTTTGACGATTACCCGTCGGGCCCGTTCTAAAAGCAAGGGTTTGAGCTGGAGAATGTCGGGTTCACAATCGGTCAGAGCGAACAGTCGCTTATTACCATTGCCCCGGCG